>Ga0082335_1006300_pt1 | contig 15437 bp, 16 predicted proteins | sample Subgrocontami58m_FD_72375 | JGI IMG/M metagenome (GOLD analysis project Ga0082335, IMG submission 72375) | Subsurface groundwater microbial communities from S. Glens Falls, New York, USA - GMW37 contaminated, 5.8 m (SPADES assembly) (version 2) ...
GACGACGCTCTTCCGATCTGTCTCTGAATATTCTTTGATTGACGCTTTTAAGATGTCGATTTGCCTGGCTGTCAAGTCTTCCATATATTAGCAATATAATACCAACTCTGCTAATCAATGTCAAGAACAAAATTAATTAATAATTTATTGGTTAATGAGTTAACGGGTTAACGAGTTTATATTTAATTCTATTTTAGTATAATATTCTAGTTAAATTTATAGCATTATGACAAGCAAAGAACAGTTACAAAGAATTCCTGCGTCCCCATTATCTGTTATAAATCTTCGAGCTGAAGTATTTAGACTCACTGAAAAGAGTGGTCAAACTGACTATGGGTTTTTTGCTCAATTTATTACTCTACCTAATGAAACTGTGAGGGTTTTTGATTTTACAGATTTTAATGAAGAAGTGTCGCCTATACCTGACAGTAAAATTAGAATTTTTATCCATGAAGATCTCGGTGGAATGACAAAAACAACTATTTATAAAGTTAATCCAGACAAATACTCTATAGAAAGAACTGAGATCGTAGAACCTAATGAAACCCGGACTGAGGAAGAGTTAGAGGAAATGGCAGAACAGGCTGAAGAAAATATAAGAGAAGTAGAAGAAAAGGGTTGGTACTCTTTTTTAAGAGATAACCCAGAAAAAAGAAAAAGAATGATGAAATATTTTACTGCTACTAAATTAGAAAATGAGCTTGGATTGACATTTGTTTCTGAGGCAGAAATTCAGGATCTTATTAGAAAACTTCGCCTTATCGACCTACAAAGCCACAGTTAAAGCATTGAGTATGTTCGACCTCCGAGGTTAGACAGCTTGGCTTGGAACATTCCAACTTTACAACCTTTCAACATTACAACCTACCTTTGTTATTCGTTATAATATCTTTATGTTAAAGCTCCCGCCATATGTTCTTGACTTCATGAAGGTTTTTACTGAAAAAGGTTATCAGATATTCCTTGTTGGTGGAATTGTGAGAGATCTTACTCTAAATAAGGATATCGATTGGAACCTTGCGGACTTTGCGACCAATGCTCGACCCCAAGAAATAGTCAAGTTTTTCCCAAAGACATTTTATGAAAATCAATTTGGTACAGTTGGCGTGGAAATTAAATATTCAGGTAAAAAACTAATTTTTGAAGTAACTACATTCAGAAAAGAGTCTGATTATAAAGACAAAAGACACCCAACATATATCGAGTGGGCAGATACTATCGAAGAAGATTTAGGAAGAAGAGATTTCACGATAAACGCATTAAGTTATGACGGAAAAAACATCGTTGATCCTTATAAAGGAGGAGAAGATTTAAAAAACAAACTAATACGAGCGGTTGGAGATCCAAATACCAGGTTTTCAGAAGACGCCTTAAGATTAATTCGAGCTATAAGATTCAGCTCCCAACTTGGATTTTTAATTGAAGATAAAACTAGAGAGTCAATCAAAGAAAATGCAAAGCTTATTAATAATATTTCAGGAGAGCGAATAAGAGATGAGTTTTTAAAAATAATCGCATCTGAAAATCCTGCAGAAGGAATTTTATTTTTAAGAAGCACAAATATTATGGATTATATTCTTCCTGAACTATCTGAATGTTTTAATATTCCACAAAAAAGTCCAAAAAGACATCATATATATGACGTTGGAACTCATTTGGTAATGTCTTTAAAACACTGCCCATCACAAGACACAATAACCAGACTAGCTGCCTTATTTCATGATATTGGCAAAGCAAAAGTCTTTAAAAAAGATGCAAAAACAGGTCTTATTACTTTTTATAATCACGAAGTTGTTGGTGCAAGAATTGCTGAAAAGCTTGCTGACAGGCTTAAATTATCAAATCTAGATCGAAAAAAATTAGTTACTTTAGTTCGCCACCACCAATTTACAGTATCAGAAGAACAATCAGATAAAGCAATCAGAAGATTTATTAGAAATGTAGGAAAAGACCTGATAGAAAATATGCTTGATTTAAGAATCGGTGACAGACTTGGAGGCGGAGCAACAAAAACATCTTGGCGACTTGAATTATTTAAGAAAAGACTTGAAGAAGTTCAAAAACAACCATTCAGCATATCTGATTTAAAAATAAACGGCGAAGATGTAATGAAAGCGAAAAAAATTAAACCAGGAAAAAAAGTCGGAGAGATTTTAAACAGTTTATTTGAAGACGTTGTATCTGGTAAATTAAAAAATGAGAGAAAAGAGCTCATTTCGCATCTCTTTTCCAATTGACGTCTCATCTTCATGTCCTGGATAAACAATCGTATCCTCTGATAATTTAAATAATCGATTTATAGAATCTTTAAGAAAGTTTTTATCAGAATATGAAAAATCATATCTTCCAACAGTCCCCTTAAACAAAGTGTCACCGGTTAATACAAAATCGTCAAATTTAAAACACGTTGAACCTGGAGTATGACCTGGAGTTCTTATGACCTCAAACTCAAAAGAATTGATTTTTAATTTACCATCTTTCAAATCTTTAATATTTTTTGAAGGAATTAATACTTGTTCGTGTTTTAAATAATATTCTGCTGTTTTCTTTGCTCTTTTTAATAAAAATAAGTCTTTATTGGAAATGTAAAATGGAATATCAAATGACAATTGTATCTCCCCTACTGCCAGCACATGATCAAAATGTCCATGAGTTGAAAATATTGCAATTGGTGTTAATTTCGCAAGTAATAATTTTTCTAAAATAAAATCAGCAGAATCTCCTGCGTCAAATATCAGGCACTCATTATTTTTTGATACGATATAGCAATTAGTCTGCAACTCTCCTACTTTATAAATATTTAACGCGAGATCATTCATTTTTTCTTTCTGTTTTCAAGCCAGACTAAAATAGGCGCTGCAACAAAAGGAGATGAATATGTTCCCGTGATCGTCCCAATAAGAAGGGCGATAATAAAGAATTTTATGGTTGATCCGCCAAATAAAATAAGGGCAAGAAGCATAAATACAATAGTCATAGAATTATTTAGCGATCTTACCATAGTCTCAGTCAATGCTTTATTTGTACTCTCACGAATATTTTGTTTCCCCTGCTCTTTTATATATTCTCTTATTTTGTCAAATATAACTATCGTATCATGAACTGAAAAAGACATTGTAGTTAGCGCCGCAGTAATAAATAAAGTATCAATTTCTGCATGAAAATAATAAGATACAACAGAATAAACACTGACAAGAACTAGCATATCGTGAAATAAGGCAAGTATCGCAGAAAACGCAAAATTAAATCCTTTAAATGCAATGCCAATATAGATAAGGATTGCAATAACTCCAAGAATAGAGGCAATAATAGTTTTGTTTATAGCTTCTTTGCCAACTGAAGGACCCACAGACTCAAAAAGCAACAAATCAACCTTGCCCCCTATCTCCGCCTTTATTTTTTTTCTTAAAGTATTTTCCTGTTTTTCAGACAAGCTTTCAGTCTTCAAATCCAATACATTTTTATTAATATCAACCCTATCATATTTAAGCCCTGACTTATTTATTAGTTGTGTAATTTGATTTTTATCTGGACTTTTGCTTAATAAGTATGATATGTTTGACCCTCCAACAAAATCAATAGAAATTGGTAATCCAAATCTGAGTATAAAGAATAATCCAACGAATATTACAAACAGTGATATAGCTAGATATATAAATTTATATTTTAAAAAGTTAATCATATTATCTATTTTTGTTTATAAAATATATTAATAAGTCTTTTGGTTATAAAAACTCCTGTAAAAAGACTTGTCGTAACCCCGATTATCAAAGTCAAAGCAAATCCCCGAACCAAACCAAACTGTGGTAAAAATCCCCAGTTTAAAGGGTTAAAAAGAATAAACGCGACTATGAGGGTCGTGAAATTAGCATCTTTAATAGCGTCAATTGCCCTACCAAAACCCAGTTTTATCGCAATTCCCATTTCCTTTTTCTTCCTTAATTCTTCTTTAATTCTTTCAAAGATTAAAATATTTGAATCAACAGCCATTCCTATTGAAAGTAAAAATCCTGCAACTCCAGATAGAGTAAGTACAACAGAAAATATCTTAAATATCGCTAAGGCCAAAAAACCATAAATTAATAATGATAAATCTGATATGAGTCCCATCTTTCCATAATAAAGAACCATAAAAATTAAAACAGCGGATAATCCAACTATTCCTGCAAATATGCTTTTTGATATTTCTTCAGCTCCCAAGGAAGGACCAACATTCTTTTGCTCTACAAGTTTGATTGGGATAGGTAAAGCTCCTCCGTTTATGTCTTGAGCAAGTTCTTTTGCCGCTTTTGTTGTAAAGTCTCCTGTAATGACAGCGTTTCCGTCTGCTATTTCCTGTTGGACAACTGGTGCAGTCAATATGGTCTGGTCTATAAAAATCCCAACTCTCTTACCTATGTTTTTTTTGGTTATATCTGCAAATTTTTTCGCTCCGTCTGATGAGAAGTTTAGGGCAACTTGTGGTTTTCCTGAAGTTGAATCAAATGACACTTCAGCTTTTTTAACATCTTTACCAGTTAAAACCGCATTACTGCTAAAGGCTAAAAACGCACTAGATGTTGCGGGCTTATCAATACTTATTTCTTCTTTAAATGAAAGCTGTGCTGTCTTTCCTATTCTGTCTATTGCATCCTGTACGTTTGTGATACCTGGTAAATCAACAACAATTTTATAATTTGCTCCAGATTTAATTGTTTGTACAGACGGTTCTGAAACTCCAAAAAAATTAACCCTTCTCTCGATTAGATCTCTTGTTGCCTCCAATGACTCCTCCAGATCTACAGGTTTAATATTTTTAACATTTGCTTCAAATACCAAGTGGCTTCCTCCCTTTAAATCAAGCCCTAATTTTATATCAAGATTTGCAAGAGAATTAATAGTTCTGTTAAAAATTTTTGTGTTCTTTGGTATATCGATCCAAAGTACTGTAAGAATTAAAATTAAAACTAGCAGTTTTTTAATTATTGTCATTTAAGAAGTTCTTCTTCAAGTCCTACTAACATTATTTTAGGTTGCTTTAAAAATCTCCATACAAATGCATCGTTATTTTTTTTTCTGAAAATAAATTCTTCTTCTGACATAACAGTGTAATTTATTTCTTTTCCAAATTCTTTCTCAACAACTGATACTATGCTCGTCACTTCAGGAACAACCACAGACCCTACAAAAAAGAGATAAACTTCGTCTTCTTTTATCTCAGTTTTTTTTGCAAATTTTAAAGACATTGAAATAAACTTTATTTTTCCAAGTTTTGTTGCGTTTTCGTAGATTAATTTAGAAAGCGTTCCGGTTTTTGCAAATATTCTTAAGAATTCCTCGTAAAAAACATATCCCTTATTCAGAGAATAAAAAACCTTATTAAGCCTTTTTTCTTTAAGAAGTACTTTTTCTTTTTCTAAAATATCAAGCTCTCGTTTGACAGAGTTTACTTCTTTATCAACTTCTCTTACTACTTTTCTTAGATAATATGAGTTTTCTGGATTATGATAGAAAAGCTCCAATATAGTAATTCTTGTCTTTGAGGGTATTATGTGATCAAGCATTATTAGTATTTTACATCATTTCCTAAAGGTAAAATCTCTATAAATAATTTTCCAGCATTAAGTTCTACTTCCTCGTCATTTTTGTCAAAAAACATCATAGTATCCTCTTCTTCTTGTTTTTCCCAACTTATCTTTTGCGCTTTACCGTCTTGAAATAGTACCCCTTCCCCTTCACCAACAATATCGTATAAAAGATGTCCACCAGGATATCCATCATTTGCCGGTGATTCGTCTGCATACACAACAACAATGGTCTTAAACTCTAATTGCTTTTTTGAATTAAAATCATTGTGAGGACTCCCTCCATTAACTCTTTTGTAAGTGTTTGACTCCTTGTTATAATTCCAAGAAACAGAGTAATCTTTTGAAAACTGTTCCCAAAATCCAAAACTTATTTTATTGACACTCCCTCTATCTGAGACTTTTGCTTCTTTTTTGAATTTTCTTGGCGTATATTCTTCATCCCATTTATTTTTATCCTCGTCAATATTTGTTAATTTCCTGTTTTTAGAAGCATATGACCATAACTTATCTGTCCCTGAATACATAGTGTGCTCTGTAACTCTATCTGGGAGTCTTTCGTAATCTCTGTAATATGTCGGAAATGGAACTGCAAATTGATTTAAATCATTATATCCATCCCATCCAAGATCAGCTATTTCACCAAGAGAATCTGCAGGTCCTGGAGTGTTTGCACCGCCAACATGGGCATATAAAGGATACAGTCCATATCCTTGAAGAAGTTTTAGGAAATAAATTCTCGCCGATCTCACAGGTCCAACCACTGCTGTATCTTCACATAAATAAACCGCTAAAAATCTTGTTATTCCGCCTTCTGCGACTGCCTCATATATCACATCTGCATTTTGCAGACCTGATTGTGGCCTTGCATCAAGATGATTTTCTATAGCAATCCCCAAAGGCCTTCTTTTCTCCCATTTATTTTTTTGTCCTCTTGAATATAGTTTTCCGTTTAATGGACAAGTTTCAGTCTTGGGACCTTCATCAATTACGCTTATACCATTTTGTAGCTGTCCTGGTTTATTATATGTAGATAAAAAGCCTATTTTTGAGCCAGGTTTAAAATAATAAGTCAGACTTGCTGATATTAAAAAAAATAAAATTGAGAGAAAAATTGTAATTTTTTTAGACATTTTTAGCTGCTATCTTTAATTGCTTTTTCTTCTTCCTCGGATAATTGGTAGTCCTTACCTTTTCCAGCATTTACTTTTTTTGTATATACCCTTAATCCGTCAGAAGTATAAATAAAGTTTACTAATAAACCGTTATTTCCGCTATCCATTAAGGATAGCACAAAGCTTTGATCATTTCCAACTCTGCCAAATGGATTAAATCTCACAACTCCAACCTTCCTTATATAAAAATTAGCTTTATTTATGCTTTCTTGGAGAGAATCTTTTAAATTTTTGATTTCTATTTGAGTATTTTTTTTGTCATCTATTAGCATATCCAAAATGTCGTCGATTTTATTCTTTCCTGTTCTGCTTATAAGTTTATAATAGTGATTTTTCATCTTTAAAAATAATAAAGTAAGAATCAGAAGCCAGACCGAAAGTAAAGAAAATATAATATAATTTTGCATCTGTTCCATTTTAAATGCTTTACGAATAGGTGTCAATATTAAATAGGTTAAAAAGTTAACGAGTTAATGTGTTAACGAGTTTAAATCACAAATTTTATTCATTTCATATATAATTTTCGAGTATGCCTAAAAAAACAAAAAAACAAAAAATTAACGCGGAATTAAGAAGAAAAAACTTTCTGTTAAATCAAGTAAAAAAGGTAGAAAATCTTGAATATCAACTAAAAAAAACGCCTACTAAATATGCAGATCAGCAAGATACGACAATCAAAGTCAAAGACAATACTGAAGATGTAAGCTATTTTAATCATGATTTTAAAAAAAGTTTAATAATAGTCGCAATCATCATTGCGCTTGAAATTGTTATCTATTTTGGTACGATTATTTAATATTTTTAAAAAAGGAGGAGGTGATTAAATTATGGCAGAAATGTATTGCGTAAAATGTAGAGCAAAAAGACAAGTGGACGATGCAGAAAAAGTTACCATGAAAAATGGAAAACCAGCAATGAAAGGTAAATGTCCAGTTTGTGGTACAGGAGTATATAGAATAGGAGCAGCTTAATTTATCGTTCAATAAGCTTAAACTCTTTTAAAATCTTGTATTCCGGCCTAGTGTCATAATTGATACAATCGAATAAGGTTAGTTTACTAACCTTAAATGATATATCAATATTGACATTACTGATCTTTTTCTTCAATAATAAATACTGTTGCTTTGAAGGTATCCTATATCTTGCGAGTATAAGTTGAGGAACATATTTGATTTTTATTTGCGAATTGAAAACAGTATTTATATTGGAGACAATTTGTTCAAGCTCTTTATTCCTTAAAAATCCAAGAAGTGCAAAAATTTTTCTTCGCAGATGTAGTTTGCATTCCGACGAATACATATGGAAACTATAAGAATCAAATAAAGCATCTTCAATTTTAGGAACTACTTTACTAACATCGTTATTATCTCCGAAAATATGAACAGTAATATAATAATCATTATCCTCAACCCAACTTAAATCCTTATATTCATTTTTTATATCTTTTAAGCTGTTATTAATTTCAGCTTTTATGTTATCTGGGAATTTAATTGCTAAAAATAGACGCATATTTTAAAGCTTTTGAGCTGGAAAATTTTTTTATAACTTTTGTAACGATCTTAACTTCTCCACCAACCTCTTGTGCTTGTTTTAGTTTATTTTTGTAAATACTATCATTTTGCGAAATCGCTATCACTTTTGGTTTTAAAAATCTTGTTAGTTCAAAATAATCTTCATCAACTTTAAAAAACGGTAATTTAATTACCAAATCAACAAATCTTATTGTTGATAGTATTTTTGCTCGCTCTTTCATATTGTGAAAAGGTCTTTTTTTCTTTTTAAATTTGATAAATCTATCCGACTCAAGGGCTACAATCAAAAAATCTCCATATTTTTTTGAATCTTCCAAAAACTTTATATGGCCGAAGTGCAATAGGTCAAAACATCCGCCCACAAGTACGATTTTTTTTCCAGCAATCGATTTCTTTATATTTTTTTTGTCGGAATATGCTAAAACTTTCATTTTTTAAGACGCTACATTATACAATATCATTATATGCGTCTTATATCAGAGAGTATTGATGCTAATCAAAATATATTAATTGTAAGCGATAAACATTCAAACTTTGTCAGATATTTAAAACAGGTTTTAGAAAACTACAGTATTAATATTTACTACTCTCCTCGCCTTCCAAATGATATAAGCCGTTTTGATTCAGTCTTTATTTTTAATTATTTTGATCAAATTAATAAACTACAAAAAAACAGGGTTAATTATGTCCTTTTTTATATAGGAAAATTTGACAAAGCACAATCTATCGCAAAAGACATTATCGATAAAAATATAAAAGGAGTTAAAGTTATTAGTGTTAATCACGAGGTGGTAAGCGGAGGAGACCTTGAAAAAATACTTTGGTTTATCTATTCAAATTCTTCCGAGGTTTTATTAAATTTAAGAATAAGGTATCTAGAAAAATTAACACCACTTAGTCAAAATAATATTAAAAAATATTTACCCAAAAATAATTCTTTTAAATATTTAATTATTGGCGCTTTGATTTTTTACTTGTCAAGTATTCCCCTACTGATATCTTCTTCTTATATTTTATTTAGGTCTGGCAGAGAGATAAGAATAAATAACTTTTCAAAAGCTCAAGTTTTATTATCATATGGGAAGTTATCTCAAAACATCGCTTCTGGTATATACAAAATAACAAGACCTGCTTATTTGTTATTTTCTATTGCGCTCTTACCAGACACTGTTTTAGAAACAAATAAAAGGCTTGAGACAATACTGCAAAAATCTATTGATATATCTGTTAATGGAAATAGTTTTGTTAAGTCTTTATTTGAAAAAAATAAATCTTTAGACCAAATAAAATCTCAATCAATAAGACTTGATAAACTTAACGTTGATATTGAAACTCTTTTAAATGAGCTTGTATTCATAAATCAAAAATTTTCAACTGATTTAAAATTTTTTAAAAATATTAAATCGGAAATTGAAGCCACAATTGGAGAAGTAGCAAAAGCAAAATCTATATTGCCGCACATTAAGCAAATATTAGCTGAAAATAGTGAAAAGAAATATCTTTTGTTATTTGCAAATAATATGGAACTTCGGCCAGGTGGAGGCTTTATTGGGTCATTTGGTGTATTAACAGTCAAAAACCTCACTATTGAGGATATAAAAATCTATGACGTTTATGATGCAGATGGACAACTCAAAGAACATATAGATCCACCAACGCCGATTAGAAAACATTTAGGTCAACCAAATTGGTTTCTAAGAGACTCTGCGTTTTCTCCTGATTTTTTTGAAAATTACACACAGGCAAAAAAGTTTTTGGACTTAGAACTTTCTCTAAACGGATTTGATGGTGGGGCTATCATAACTACATCAGCGATACAAAATATACTGGAAGGGATGAATGAAATATATCTACCGGATTTTAATGAAAAAGTAAATAAAGATAATTTCTATATTAAAGCCCAGCTCTATGCTGAAGAGGATTTTTTTCCTGGATCAACTCAAAAGAAAAGCTTCTTAGCCTCTCTCACAAGGCAAATTTTTATAGATATGGAGAATGCGTCTTTTCCTATATTATTCAAAATGTTTAATAAGTCTCTTGATGAAAAACAAATTGCCATGGTTTTTGAAGATGAAAATATCCAATCCTCATATGATTCCCTTTATTGGTCTGGTAAAAGAATCATCCCTTCATGTTATTCTAAAATCACAAATTGCGCGGTAGATTATATTTTTTCGTATGATGCAAATTTGGGGGTGAATAAGGCTAATTTTTTTGTATCAAAAAATATGAATTTAAAAGTAGAAATATCTAAAGACGGGTCTATAAATAATGAACTAAGCATATTTTTGAATAATGAGTCTCAAAAAGACATATTTCCTGGTGGGAATTATAAAAACTACATGCAGATCTCTTTGCCAAAAAGGGCAATCATAAAACAGCTAACTAAAAACGGCGTTTTGATTGAAAAGCGTGATGAGAGTATTGATGAATATAAAACAATTGGGTTTTTAATAGAAGTACCTCCTCTAAAATCAACAGAAATTAAGTTAAAATATTCTCTTCAAAGGGCTTTGGTTGAAGGAGATGGAATTTATCAGTTAATTTTTCAAAAGCAAATTGGATCACAAAATTCCGATTTATCAATTCAAATTTTTACTCCTGAAAATGTATCTATACAGGATCAAAACTTTAACCCCGTTGTAAAAGACTTCCACATTCTTTATAATACAACTCTGGCTAGTGATAAGATTTTTATCATAAAACTAAAAAAGAACTAATATGAAAATAGATTCAAAAAAAACCGTAAAACTCCATCTTGATGCTCAAAAACGGGATATATTTGGTAAAAAACTAAAGAAAGTAAGAATTATAGGAAAGCTCCCAGGAAATATTTTTGGCCCAGATTTCAAATCCCAAGCTATAACAGTCGATGTCAAAGAGTTTAAAAGAATTTATCATACAGCAAAAGAAACAGGAGTCGTATATATAAAAACTGACGGTTCTGAAACTCCGGTTCTTATTAGAAATGTACAAAAACATCCTGTAAACAATCTTCTTCTGCACGTTGATTTTAGAAAAATTGATCTTAAGCAAAAAATTGAAGCAAAAGTTCCAGTTGTTGTAACAGGCGAATCGCCTGCAGTCGCGCAAAAAGGAGGAATCCTGCTCACTCATCTTAATGATGTCACTGTAGAAGCATTACCTGATCAAATCCCGTCAAGTATTTTAGTTGATATATCAAGCCTTATTGAAATAGGAAATGAAATAAAAGTTTCAGGCCTTCCAAAATCAGATAAATATACTATTAAAGAAGATGATGGAAAAGTAGTTGTGTCTATAATTGTACATAAAGAAGAAAGTTTAGTTGCAGAAACTACACCTACAGAAGCGCCTGAAATCTTAGAGCAAAAAGCAGAAGGTGAAGCGGTTGTCGAAGGAGAAGAAGGAAAAGAAGGAAAAACAGCTGAAGCTGGGGAAAAAGGTAAAGAAGAAGCTCCAAAAGGCGAAGCTAAAAAAGAAGAAAAAAAAGAGTCTAAACCCGCCGCCCCAAAACCCCAAGAAAAGAAAAAAGACTAACTCCTTTATTAAATAGCTCGATACCCAATTTATTTACTTAGTGGGAGCCCTCCGCTTAAATTAAGTCTTTAGTTGTCCCAAAGCGTAAAGTAAATTGGTATCTTCGCTATTTACTTATTTTGTTCTTTGTTAGTTGACGGGTGGCAAGAGTTGAAGGGATCCCGACACGCGCGCAGTTCATTGTTTCTATCAATGACGAGCACTGGCGGGAAGAAAACTCTTGACAGGACCCGTCAAATAAATTACAGGATTTTGCTTCATTTTTGACTTTTTTTGTGATAAAATCAGACACATGAGTATTGTAAAAAGTGAATTTGCGCTAGCCTTAAATCAGGTTTCAACAGAAAGAGGAATAACACAAGATGATATAATATCCTCTATTGAAGCTGCGATATTGGCGGCTTACCATAAGGAATTCCCAGAAACTGCTGAAGAAGAAGACCTTATAATTAAAGTAAACAGAGAGACTGGTGAATCTCGAGTTTACAGAGAAAAAGAAGATATCACACCTCCTGGATTTGGAAGAATCGCTGCTCAAACTGCCAAACAAGTAACTCTTCAAAAAATAAGAGAAGTTGAAAAAAAGACTGTTATCTCCCACTATCAATCTCAAATAGGAACAATAGCGAGAGGAAGAGTAATCAGATTTGATGGGTATAATGCTTTTGTTGACATTGGTAGAGTTGAAGCTGTTTTACCAAAAGAGGAGCAAATTAAAAGCGAAAATTATGCGGTTAACATCCCTCTTGTTTTCTATATAAAAGAAATCTCAAATGATAATTTTGGAAATTCACGAGTAATTGTATCTAGAATTGATCCAAAATTAATCACTGAATTGTTTAAAAAAGAAGTGCCGGAAATTACAAACGGTACTGTTGAAATTAAAAATGCTGTAAGAGAACCAGGAGAAAGGGCTAAAATTGCAGTTTTTAGCAGTCAAGGAGGCGTTGATCCTGTTGGAGCTTGTGTTGGGCAAAGAGGTATACGTGTACAAACAGTCACAAATGAGCTTGGAGGAAAAGAAAAAATCGACATTATTCAATGGAATAATGATCATAAGCTTTTCATAATAGCCTCCTTGTCTCCTGCAAAAATCATTGACGTTGAGATTCTTGAAGATAATAAAACTCCAAAAGCAAGAGTTACTGTAAATGAACTGCAAGCCCCACTTGCAATTGGAAAAGGAGGAGTTAATGTTAATTTAGCATCAAGGTTAACAGGATATGAGATTGATATTAAACAAATAAAAGCTTCTGCAGAAGATAAGAAAAAATTCGAAGAAGAAAAAACTAAAAAAAATGCAAAAATGCAATGAAAAACAGACCACCTGTAGTCACGATTTTAGGTCATGTTGACCATGGAAAAACAACTCTTCTTGACTATATAAGAAAGTCAAAACTAACAGAAAAAGAACACGGCGAAATAACACAAAGCATTGGAGCATATGAAATTAAAACCGATATTAAAGACTATGCTACAAATAGAATTACTTTTATTGATACTCCAGGGCACGAGGCATTTTCAAAACTTAGATCACGAGGCGCGAACATCTCTGACATAGCTTTATTAATAATAGATGCAAAAGACTCTGTAATGCCGCAAACCGAAGAGTCGATATCTCACATAAAAAATGCAAAAATACCTTTTATTGTAGTGTTAAATAAAATTGATCTTAAAGATGCTAAACCAGAAAAAGTAAAAGCAGATTTATTAAAACACGATGTAATTGTTGAAGAAAAAGGCGGTAGTGTACCTTGTTTAAATATATCAGCAAAAAAAGGCACGGGAGTACAAGAGCTTTTAGAGTCAATTCTTCTTATATCATCTGAATTAAACCTTAAATATGATGAAAAAAACGATCCCTTAGCTTATATTATTGAGACTAAAAAAGACAAGAGGGGTACTGTGATAAGCTCAATTATCAAAGATGGCGAACTGCATGTTGGAGATGTGGTATATGCAAGCGGGCAAAAAACGAAAATCAGATCTTTATACAATGATCTTGGTGAACAAGTCAAAACTGTTATACCCTCCTCACCATTTGAAATTTTAGGTTTTAGTGAGCTTCCTGAAGTAGGATCGATAATTAGCACTTCTGAGCAAAAAACGCAAGAAAATCTAAAGGAAGAAAAAGTTATTCAAAAAAAGCCATTTGATCTTGATACTCTTCTTAATAAAAATGAGTCTCAAAAACTTAACATAATATTAAAAGCAGACTCAAAAGGATCTCTTGAAGCCATAAACGCCTCACTACAAAAAAAGGACAATATAGAAATTGTAATGCAGAGTATAGGTAGTATTCATAAATCAGATGTATTTTTAGCTACTTCTTCAAAAAGCATAATTTTAGGTTTTAACGTGAGCATTGAATCTGTTGCCGCAGATCTGGCAAAAAGTGAAAAAATAATTATAAAAAGCTTTAATATAATATACGAACTCATCGACGAATTAAACGAAGTGTCTTCTCTACTCCAGCAAAAAGACTTAATAGCAAAAGATGCCAAGGGAGAAAGCATAGTATTAGCGTCATTTATCATCCATGATCAACTTGTTTATGGAGTTAAAGTGACAAAAGGAAAAATCAATTTAGGAGATCTTATTCAAGTTTTTAGATCAGATAATCTTATAGGAAAATCAAAACTTGTTTCTCTTCAAATCAGGTCTAAAACAGTTAAGGAGGTTAAAAAAGGCCAAGAGGGTGGCATTATGGTTTTTCCAAATGTTGACATAAAAGTCGGTGATGTGTTAAAATATAGCCTGTAGTATTATGGACCAAACCAATACCGAGCTTAAAAAAACACTAAAAGAATTTACAGACAGAAAGTCTTTTCTGATCTGTATTACCGAGCAGCCCTCTGATGATTCAGTAGCTGCAGCAACATCTCTATATTTAGGGCTTACAACGCTTGGCAAATCAGTAACAATGGCAAGTGGAGGAGAAATTAAGTCAAATATTTCCGCGGTAGATAAAATCAAAAGCGATATATCAGTATCTGGCGATAATTTAATAATAACATTCCCATACAAAGAAGGCGCTATAGATAAAATCGACTATTATATTCAAGGCGATAAATTTAATATCTCAATACAGCCTTCTTCTCCAAAAGATAAGCTTGACTCTAAAGATGTAGAATTTTCTCAAACAGGCGGAGATATTGAATGTATTATCACGCTTGATGCCGACTCTTTAAAAAGACTAGGGTTTATATATACAGAAAATGAAGAACTCTTTAAAAATAAGACATTAATTAATATTGACAGACATATAACAAACACCTATTTTGGAAAGACAAATTATATTGAAAAATCCTCTTCATCTACATCAGAACTTATATTTAATTTATTAAATCAATTGAAAGTTAAAATTGATAAAGATATAGCTACTAACTTATACTTCGGAATAACTTCTGCGACAAATAACTTTTCATCATTTTCTGTAACAGCAAAAACTTTGGAGACAGCAGCTCAACTATTAAGACTTGGAGCATTAAAAAGACCAAATAATTTTTTAACTCCTCGTCCAAACATCTTTAATAGAAAAACAAGAGCCCTTGAAAATGTAGAAAGAGAAATTACAGGAAGCGATGCGGAAGAAGATCAGGAGCTTAAACCAAAAATCTTCAGACCAGGAAATCCAGGGAAACTGA
>Ga0082335_1006303_pt1 | contig 15426 bp, 19 predicted proteins | sample Subgrocontami58m_FD_72375 | JGI IMG/M metagenome (GOLD analysis project Ga0082335, IMG submission 72375) | Subsurface groundwater microbial communities from S. Glens Falls, New York, USA - GMW37 contaminated, 5.8 m (SPADES assembly) (version 2) ...
GGGTGCGGCGGCGGCGCAGGCAAAAGCGGCTCCATCCGCTCCCACAGCCAATCCGGGATCCGCCAGCCATCGTCCCTGACCACAAGACCCATCCCCGCCTCCCTCGTCGATGACGAAGAAGGCTTCGCCGTCAACTCTCGCGTCCCTCCAAGCGGGATAGGCCCTTAGAAACGCCGAAAAGAGAGTGGGTCGAGCGGTCGATCGACATCGTCGTGTCGATGCCGGCGTGCCACTTGTGGTCTGCCGGCAGCCCCAGCCGCGTGTCGCCCTCCACGAGCGGCAGGAGGTTCGGCGTATCCCCGTAGACCTTGTTCGTCGACATGAAAACGAACGTCGCGTCGGACGAGTGCTGCCTGAACGCTTCGAGCAGGTTCAGCGTCGCGACCGCGTTGACGCCGAAGTCGGTATGCGGGTCGGACGCCGCCCAGTCGTGGGACGGTTGCGCGGCCGCGTGCACGACGAGCTCGATGCGCGATCCCTCGCTCTGAAACAGCCGCTCGACCGCTTCCCGGTCGCGGACGTCGAAGTCGAGCAGCCTGAGCTCCGGATACTGCGCGACCAACCGCTGGCTCACTGGCGTCACGGTCGCCTCGGGCCCGAAGAACCGGGCCCGCATGTCGTTCTCGATCCCGATCACGTCGAAGCCGGCCAGGATCAGCCGCTCGACGGACTCGGAACCGACGAGCCCTCCGCAGCCGGTGACTATCGCAGTTCCCATCAGATGCCTCTCAGTGCTCGCAGTGCCTGCTCGTTCGCCGCGATCCACGCGACGATGTCACCCATGATGTCCGCTGCGGCGCGAAGAGGTCGCCAGGTCGTCCTTTCGAAGAGCCGCGAGCAGTCTGAGGCGTAGAACGGAACATCGCCCGGCCGCTCCTCGCACGACGCGCTTACCGGGAGGTTCCTGCCTGTCAGCTCGCGGCAGAGCTCCGTTGTCTCGCGCAGAGAGAGGCTGCAGTCCACCCCACCACCGACGTTCACCAAGATGCCGTCCCACGCATCGGGATCCGCAAGCTGCTCCTCGATGAGCCGCGCCAGGTCCTCGACGTGCAAGAGGTCGCGCACCTGCTTGCCGCTGCCGCCGTAGCCTATGTACGAGAGCGGCAAACCGAACCAGTGCGCCAGCGCCCAATGCGTGAAGACACCCTGGTCGGCCTTACCCATCTGCCACGGCCCTGCGAGGACTCCGCAACGATTGACGATAGTGCGAAGTCCGAAGGTTGCCCTGTACTCCTCCACGAGCAGCTCGGCCGCGAGCTTCGTGGTGCCGTAGAGCGTGCGACCGCCGCGCACCGGAAAGTCCTCGCTGACACCGCGAACCGTCAGACCTGGAATGTCCTGCTGCTCGGCTAAGTCGAACCGATTCGCGCGTTCCTCCAGACGCGCTCCGGCAAGGAGCGTGTGGGGGTAGACGCGACTCGTCGACAGGAAAATCAACTGTGCGCCGGAAGTGCGCGCGACCTCCAGGCAGTTGTACGCGCCGACGAGATTGGTGTCCACCAAATAGCCGGTTTTCCCGTCGACACCCGCCAGGGCCGACGGTTCGGCCGAGCACTCCACGATCGCGTCGACGGCGCCGATCTGATCGAGATCGCCGCGGCTCCTCACGTCCCCGTGGACGAATTCCACCCCTGCCGACCGAAGCCGGGAGACGTTCAGCTCCGATCCTCGTCGCTTGAGGTTGTCCAAAGCGACGAGCGTCCACCCCGGCCGTCGTTCGGCGAGATGGAGGCAGAGGCTGACACCGACGAACCCGGCGCCGCCGGTGACGAGGACTCTATGCACTGGGTCGTCGCTGGCGAGTGTGATGGAGGGACGCGCGGCGCGCGGGCCATCCGAGGCCACCAAAACAAAATCTATACTACCTACGCGGCCGAGCGCCGGGGTAACCGTCAGCCTCCGACCACAGCATCTTCCTACGTCATGAGCGAGAGCATTTCGAACCGTCGCCTGCTGCTGCGGCGAGCCCGCCCCGAGTGGCCGTCAGCTGTCACGGTCGTTCGATATGTCGTTCCGGTCGTACTGACAGGGCTCGTCGTGGGGTTCTTCGGGACCCATGGCCTCAACATGATGGACGGCGGTCTGATACTCGCGGAGTCGCACCGGCTACTTCAAGGCGAGATACCGCACGCAGATTTCATAACCCCGCGTCCGGCCGGCTCCGCGTTCGTCCACCTCATCGACTTCGCACTTCCACTGCCGCTCCTCCTCGCTTCGCGGCTCGTGACGGTCGCGGAGTTCGTCGCCTATGGAACGCTCTTCGGACTCCTGACCTTCCGCTGCGGCTGGCGACAGCTTGGCGTTCCCCACGTCATCGCAATCGCTGCCGCGACTCTTGTGAACATGCACACATTTCCGTTGATCCCGTTCTACACGATCGACGGTCTCGTTCTCGTCGGCGCCGGATTTGTTCTGATCGACCGTGCGATCGCGTCCGACAGCGTCATGCCTGCGACGGCAGGAGCCTTAGCTCTGGGAGCCGTCGTCACTGTGAAGCAGAGCTTCTGGTTCGCCCCCATTCTGGGAGTCGTCTGGGTGCTCCTCGCGTCCCGGCGAGGGGGACGCATCCGCCGTGCCCTTCCGCGCATGATCCTCGTCGCATCCATGCCTGCGATCGCATACGTTTGCTTCGTCGCCGCCGGCGGAGGGCTCAGTGAGATGCGCGCACAGTTGACCAACGCGTCTCCCGTCTGGGGCGAGACCCTCGTTGACCCGTTCCGCGTCGAAGGATGGCCGTTCTTCGTGCTCCGTCTGGCGGCCATCTCCGCCCTCTACCTCGCGATTCTCGGGAGCTCGGCTCTCCGAAAGTCGAAGGGCGAGCTACCGATCGAGCACCGCGTCATCGACGTCACGCTGCGACTCACTCTCACCTACTTGATCCTGTCACTCGCCTTGGCCGAAGACCTCGGTTACAACAGGAACTGGAGCGAGCGGCTCTTCTGGTGCGCGTTTGCTGTGATCGCACTCCGGTCGATCGTGCGTCGACAGTTGGACGTTGCAGGCGCTGTGGTGGTGTCGACCGCGTGGATGGTCGCTCTCTCTTGGGGAGCACCTACGCCCGGGCTCCTCGGAGGCACGGTCGCGCTCTACGTCATCTACCGCACGTGGCAAGACGCTCGTCTTCCCGTTTCCCTGCGTTCGCAAAGCTTCGTCCTCGCCGGCGTCGCCGCCGCGCTGTTCTTCGTGGCCCACGTCTTCGCCACCGTGCGATTGGACTCCGAGTACGGCGTACCCGTGGCTTCGATGACGTATGAGCTCGGTTCCATCGCAACGACGTTGCGGGGCGTGCGCGCAGACCCTGCCAATGCCTCCTACCTGAAGGACGTGGTCAACTGCCGCGACCAGTACCCTGCCCGCTCGGTAGGCGTCATCCCGGAAGGCGCCTTGGCATATCCGACGCTCGGCTTGACGAACCCATTTCCCATCGACTGGTTCTGGCACGACGACTATCGAGGCGCCGGCCGCGAGCGCCTGCTCGAAGCCACCGAGGAACTCGCTCGCCGGGGAGACTATCTCGTCCTGTTCCAGACGCAGCCGCTCGGTCGTCCAGATCTCGCTCGGCCAGGAACGATCGCACCCTTTTATTCCGACCCCGCCCTGGCTGACGAGATTCGCGCCCGCTTGGTCGGCCCCGAGTTTCAATGCGGTCAGTTCGTGGCGGTCTATCGTCCCGCGGCTGGATGAGCTCGCCGCCCGCACCCGGCCCCGGTTCTGCACAGCTGACCGTCCCTCAGGAAATGGGAGGGGTGCGCGCGGGCGTAATTGTCTTCGCTGGGATCGCCTCCGCCAACCTCGGCAACTACGTTTTCCATCTCGTTTCTGCGCGATACCTCGGCCCCGACGAGTACGGTGACGTTGCGACGTTGGCTGCGCTCACCGGCCTCGTGGGCCTTCCGCTGGCCGGCGTCCAGGTCGTCGTCGCCCGTCATACGGCCCGGCTCGTGGCGCGGGAGCGCCGAGAAGAGGTCGCCGACTTCGCCCGGCGTGCGCTGGCCTTGGCGGCTCTAGCAGGTATCGCACTCACAACGTTTGGCCTGGCATTGGCTCCGTTCGTTCAGCGGGCTCTATCGATCGGAAGTGCGTGGGCAGTCGTGTTCACTGCGTTGTTCACCTTGACGGCGTTCGTCTCTCCGGTCGTCTGGGGGCTGGCCCAAGGGCTTCAACGCTTCGACGTCTTCGCCCTCAGCCTCGGGGCGGGCCCGATCTTCCGCATCGCTATCGTCGTTGCAACCTTCGCGGCAGGCTGGGGTGTCACGGGGGCCCTCGGCGCCACGTTCTTCGCGGCTGTTATCGGCGTCGCAGTCCCTCTCCTTGCACTCCGTGAGTTCTTCCTCGTAGACCGCAAGATCCGGCTGCATGCGGGTCGAGCTCAAGTCATGGCCGTGATGCCGGTGCTCGGAGGGCTGCTCGCAATTACCGCCCTCAGCACGGACGACTTGCTCGTGGCGAAGAGCACCTTCGCCGGCGAAACGGCCGGGATCTACGGAAGCGCGTCGCTGATTGGCAAGGTGATCCTCTATCTCCCTGCGGCAATCGTCACGGTCCTGCTGCCGAAGGTGTCGGCCCGCCAGGCGATGAGTCGTGACACAACCAACATCCTCTCCGCCAGCGTCGTTGTCACAGCGTGCTTCTGCGCGGTAGCGATAGCCGCGTACGCGCTCGTGCCGGACTTCATCGTAGGGCTCGCATTTGGCGACGAGTTTGATCGCGCCGCAGGGCTACTCTGGATGTTCGGGCTCTCAATGAGCGGCTTCGCAATCCTGAACGTGGTTCTTGCCTACCACCTCGGCCGCGGATCCACGGCCCTTTCGTGGCTCCTTCTGGCGGGGGCGATCCTGCAGGCGGTCGGATTTGCGTTTTTCCACGCCACACCCCGTGAGTTGCTGTCCGTCAACATCGCCACTTCCGGTCTGCTGCTCATCGCCCACGAGCTGCTGATCGACCACACGCTACTCCGGACTGCGCTCTTCGCCGTCCAGGCAATCCGGAGTGGTCGGCGTTCCGCCTTCTGGAGTCGCGCATGATCGCGTGGGCCGTCTCGGACGGTAAGGTCGCGAGGGTGGTGGCCGCCTACGGCGTACGGCCTCGGCTGTACCGTCACGGCGCCGCGCTCCTCATCTTCGTCGTCGCCGCGGTGGTGTGGCTCGCACCCATGGCCCTGCACCCTCGGACGCATCTCCTACGGGGGTTCAGCGATTCGACCGCCCAGATCCGGGACTACTGGGCGGCTGAGAACCAAGGCGAGACGCCCTTCACGATGACCGGGGATCAATTGAATGGGGCTCCGGAAGGCCGGCCCCTCTCTCCCGCGATCCAGAGCGCGAACGCTTTCCAGCCAGGGTTCGTCTGGATGTCCAAGGGGATTTTCGGCCTCATCGGCGCGTGGAATGTGTTCCTCCTCCTTGGCTTTGTCGGAACCGCCATCGCGGCGTTCTCGCTGCTTGACAGGCTTGGCTGTACGTTCCTTCCTTCGCTCTTCGGCGGCTACGTCTTCGCTTTCAATCCGTGGGCCATCGAGCGCGCGCTCGCAGGACACATCGCCTTCCTGCACGGATGGATCTTCGTCGTGCTGATCGCCGCATTAATGCGCTCTCGCCGCCGTGAACGTGCTCGGCGCCGATCGCTGCGGCGAAGCGCATCGTCTGCGCGCCGTCGTCGCAGCCGAGGTCGAGGAGAACGTGCTCCGGAGCCGGCTCGAGTAACCCCACGATGTTGTCGACGTTCAGCGCCATCGCGCGTTCGAAGGCGCCCGCCGCAACACTCGAAACGCCGCTCTCTTAGAAGCTCTGACTGTATGGAGGGACCCGTTCGGCGGGGGCGAAGTCTGTCGGCATCGGTTGTCAAGGTTTGGGGGGATGTCGATGCGGGTGAAGCCGTGGGATGTGTCGGATGGGTTGTGGGGTCGGATCGAGCCGTTGTTGCCGCGGCGGGAGCGGCGTTTTCGCTATCCGGGCCGCAAGCCGTTCGATGATCGGCTGGCGTTGCAGGGGATCTTGTTCGTGTTGCACACGGGGATCGGCTGGGAGCATCTGCCCCACGAGCTCGGCTTCGGCTGCGGGATGACGGCCTGGCGGCGGCTGCGGGCCTGGCAGGACGCCGGGTGTGTGGCAGCGGCTGCACGAGCTGCTGCTGGCCGAGCTGCACGCCGCGGGGGAGATCGAGTGGTCGCGCGCGATCGCGGACTCCAGCCATGTGCAGGCGAAAAAGGGGGCTCGCGAACGGGTCCCAGCCCGGTCGACAGGGGCCGCCGCGGCAGCAAGCAGCATCTCCTCGTAGACGGCAGCGGTCTGCCGCTGGCCTGGACGCTCACGGGCGGCAACCGCAACGACATCACCCAGCTGCTCGCGCTGCTCGACAAGGTGCCGCCGGTACGCGGGCGTGTCGGCCGGCCGAAGCGGCGGCCGGTCAGCGTCATTGCCGACCGCGGCTACGACCACGACAAGTACCGCAGGCTTGTCTGGCAGCGAGGGATCAAGCCGGTGATCGCCCGGCGCCAGACCGAACACGGCTCCAGCCTCGGACGCGAACCCTGGGTCGTCGAGCGGACCTTCGCCTGGCTGCACAACCGCCGCCGGCTCCTCGTTCGTACCGATCGCCGCCACGAGACTCACGAAGCGTTCCTCGACCTCGCCTGCTGCCTGATCTGCTGGCGCCGAATCGAAACGTCATCCAGTTAGAGCTTCTTAGAGGATCGAGCGATTCATCGATCGATCCTCTAGGCTCCCGCGCATGACCGAGGTGCTGACCGTCCGCGAGGGCGCTGTCCTGACGATCACGCTCAACCGGCCGGAGGCCTACAACGCGTTCAACCGGGACCTGCACAAGGCGCTCGCTGCCGCGCTGAAGGAGGCGCGCGACGGCGAGGTGCGCGCCGTCGTCCTCACCGGCGCCGGCAAGGGCTTCTGCGCGGGACAGGACCTGAAGGAGTTCCAGTCGCTGCCGGGCGGCGTCGGCGACGCCCTGCGCTCGACGTACCACCCGAACATCCTCGCGATCCGTGCGCTCGAGAAGCCGGTGATCGCCGCGGTCAACGGCGCCTGCGCCGGCGCAGGGCTCTCGCTCGCCGCTGCCTGCGACATCCGCATCGCCGCCGACGACGCGACCTTCGTCCCCGGCTTCATCGGCATCGGTCTCATCCCGGACGCGGGCGGCTCGTGGTTCATCCACCGCCTGCTCGGCTTCGCGCGCGCCTTCGAGTGGATGGCCTCGAACCGGCGGCTGCCGGCGGCCGAGGCACTCACGTGGGGGCTCGTCACGGAGGTGGTGCCCGCCGAGGGCCTGGCCGCGCGGGCAGCTGAGCTCGCCGCGATGTACGCGGCGCTGCCGACGAAGGCGATCGGTATGACGAAGCGGCTCTTCGACCACGCCTTCACCGCGTCGCTCGAGCAGCAGCTCGACATGGAGGCCCAGCTCCAGTCGGCCGCGACGAAGACGAACGACTTCACGGAGGGCGTCGCCGCGTTCCTCGAGAAGCGCCCGCCCCAGTTCGAGGGTCGCTAGCAGGGTTCGGCCGGTGCGTGGCGCATCCTGTGTTCGTCCACACAGGAGGAGTTACCGTGTCCGATGTCGCCTATCCGATCCGCCTCGTCGTCACCGACGACCTGCGCCGGTCGCGCCTGACCGTCTTCTTCCGCTACCTGCTCGCGCTGCCGCACATCGTCTGGCTCGCGCTCTACGGGGTCGCGGCGTACGTCGTGCTCCTGATCGCGTGGTTCGCGGCGCTCTTCACGGGCCGTGTTCCGGCGGGCATGCACCGCTTCCTCGCCGGCTACCTGCGCTACGCGACGCGCGTGAACGCGTACATGTACCTCGTCGCGAATCAGTTTCCGCCGTTCGGCGCGGGCGGCGAGTACTCGATCGACCTCGAGGTCGCGGGGCCCGAACGGCAGGGACGCCTGGGCATCTTCTTCCGGGGGCTGCTCGTCTTCCCGGCGCTCGCCCTCTCCGGGGTGCTCGGCTACGCGCTGGGCCTCGTCGCCTTCGGCGGCTGGTTCTACGCCCTCTGGCACGGCCGGATGAGCGAGGGGATGCGCGACCTGGGGGCCTACAGCCTCCGCTTCCAGCAACGGACGGTGGGCTACTACCTGCTGCTGACGAGCCGCTACCCGGCGCTCGGCCGGATCAGCATGTAGCTACCCGCCCTTCGCGCACTCGGTCAGGCCGAGCTCGGCGGCGATTCCGTGGGCCTTGCCCGCGTTGTCCTCGCCCTCGGTGCCGATCATCTCGATCGCGGTGTCGTCGCCGGACTTCGCCGCCTCGCCGAGCTGCACCAGGAGGTCGATGTTGACGTCGCCGGTTGCGAGGTACTCGTCGTATCTCGCCTGGAGATCCTCCGGCGCCTTCAGCGCGCGCAGGCTCGCGACGGCCTCCTCGGCGAGCGGCTTCGCCTTCGCGGCCAGGCCGACGAGGTCCTCGATCGACCCCGGCTCGCCGAGCGCGTCGATGCGGGCGTCGTAGTCCTTGCAGATCGCGTTTGCCTGGGCGACGAACTCCGCCTTCGTCAGCGTCCCGCCTGCGGTGTCGCCGCCCCCGCAGCCGGCCAGCGCGAGCGCCGCGAGGCCTGCGAGGAGAAGGAGGAGCGCCCAGCGCACCCCACGAGTGTAGAAGCTGAGGATGGTCTTCGCTAGTCTGCGCCGAGCGCCGCGAAGATCTCGTTCTCTTCGGGGAAGCGATCCAGCTGCTTCTTCGAGAAGATCAGCTCGCCGTCGGCGACGACGTCGAACTGGCCGCCCGCGCCCGGCGTGACCACGGCGGCGGCGAGCCCGGCGTGCCTGATCGCGGCCGCGAGACTCGCGGCCCGGCGGTCGTAGCCGCTTCAGGTTGGGCAGTAGAAGATCTCGACGGTGCCGGCGCCCATTCGGGGAAAACTATACGCGCCGGGCCGGGCGAGGATTGTCCTGGGGATTTCCCGCAGCCGCCGTGTGGCCGCCCCCGATTCTGTCGCCGCGGGCGTCGGGCAGTATGTCGGCGCCATGGGACACCGAATCGTCATTCTCGGCGGCGGCATCGCCGGGACGCTCGCCGCCAACAGGCTCCGGCGGCTCTACGGCGACGGTGCGGAGATCGTCGTCGTCGATCGCGACGACCGCCACGTCTACCAGCCCGGCCTCCTCTACGTGCCGTTCGGTCTCACGGAGCCGGAGGAGATCGTTCGTCCGCGGGCGAAGTTCCTCGCCGACGGCATCGAGCTCCGCCTCGGCGAGGTGGAGCGCGTCGAGGCCGGTGACAACACCGTCTTCCTCGCGGACGGGACGAGCCTGCCCTACGACGTGCTCGTCGTCGCGACGGGCGCCTCGCTCCTCCCAGAGGAGACGGAGGGCATGACCGGCCCCGGCTGGAACGAGTCCGTCTTCACCTTCTACACCCTCGACGGGGCCGTGGCGCTGCGCGACGCCCTCCGCTCGTTCGAGGGTGGCCGGCTCGTGGTCAACATGATCGACATGCCGATCAAGTGCCCCGTCGCCCCGCTCGAGTTCTGCTTCCTCGCCGACTGGTTCCTGCATGAGCGGGGCGTCCGCGAGAACGTCGAGCTCACGTTCGTGACCCCGCTCGACGGTGCCTTCACGAAGCCCATCGCGTCGAGGATGCTCGCCGGTCTTCTACAGGAGAAGGGGGTCGCGCTCGAGACCGAGTTCGCGACCGGCCGCGTGGACGGCGAGACCGGGCGCCTGATCAGCTGGGACGAACGGGAGCTCCCGTTCGACCTGCTCGTGACGATCCCGCTGCACGGCGGGCCCGAGTTCGTTGCCCGCTCCCCCGGGCTCGGCGACGAGCTCGGCTTCGTCGTCTGCGACCAGCACACGCTGCAAGCGGGCGTCGCTCCGAACGTCTTCGCGATCGGCGACGCCACGAACGTACCTACGTCGAAGGCCGGCTCGGTAGCGCACTTCCAGGGTGAGACGCTCGTCGAGAACGTGCAGCGCTTCTTCGACGCCGAGCCGCTTGTTGGCTCGTTCGACGGGCACACGAACTGCTTCATCGAGACGGGCTTCCACAAGGCGCTGTTGATCGACTTCAGCTACGATGTCGAGCCGCTGCCGGGCAGATTCCCGAGGCCCCACCTCGGGCCACTGCCGCTCCTGAAGGAATCGCGGCTCAACCACAGGGCCAAGCTACTGTTCCCCTGGGTCTACTGGAACGTGCTGCTCCGCGGGCGGGAGCTGCCGGGGATCGGCGCGCAGCTGCAGATGGCCGGCAAGACCGCGCCGACGGCGAAAGGAGAACCCGAGTGACGACGACGACCATCTCCGGCACCACCCTCGAGGTCGATGCCGAGGGCTTCCTGCTGGACCCGGGGCAGTGGAACGAGCAGGTCGCCGAGGCGATCGCGCGCGAGCGCGGGATCGAGCGGCTCACCGACCGGCACTGGCTCGTGATCACCTTCATGCGCAAGACCTTCCTCGAGACCGGGTCGGCGCCGTCGATCCGGACGCTCGGGAAGGCGTCGGGTGTCGAGGTCAAGGAGCTGTACCAGCTCTTCCCCAAGGGCCCCGCGAAGCTCGCCGCCCTGATCGGCGGCATCCCCAAGCCGCGCGGCTGCATCTAGGAAGATGGAGGAACGATGACGGACATGCCGGAGGACCTGCGGGCCGCCGAGACGGCGCCGAAGACGATCGAGAAGGTGTCGATCGTCATCTCGAAGGGATCGCTCGAAGGCGTCTACCCCGGGCTGATCATGGCCAACGGGGCGCGGATGGAGGGGATCGAGGCGAACGTCTTCTTCACCTTCTTCGGCCTCGACGCGATCCGGAAGGGCCGCAACGCGAAGATCAAGGTCGCGACGGTCGGCAACCCCGGAATGCACATGCCGACGCTGCTCGGCGCGCTGCCCGGGATGTCCGCGCTGGCGACGTGGATGATGCAGCGGCAGATGGAGAAGCTCGACATCCCGCCCATCCCGGAGTTCATCGAGCTCGTCTCCGACTCCGGCGTCGGCCTCTACGGCTGCCAGGCGACGGTGGACATGTTCGGCCTGACGGCGGACTCCTTCGTGCCGCAGGTGAACGGCGTGATCACGGTCGGCGAGTTCTACGAGCTCGCCGCGGGCGGCGAGATCGTCTTTACGTAGGAGCTTCGTGGCATGGCCGGCGGGGCGGAGAGCTCCGCCGGCCGAGGTCAGATCGTCTTGAACTGCTCGAACGGCTGCCGGCAGGCCGTGCAGTAGCGCAGGCTGCGGCACGGGGTCGGGCCGAAGATGTTCTCGAGCTTCGTGTCGGTCGAGCCGCAGTAGGGGCAGCGGTGCACGGTCTGCCGGAGCTGGACGAGCTGCGCGCCCGTGCCCGCGGCGCGCGGCGCCGGCGGCGCAAAGCCCGCCTCGCGCAGCTTCTCGCGGCCCTCCGGCGTGATCCGGTCGGTGCCCCACGAGTCGTCCATGACGACCTCGATCGTTGCCTGCGCGCCGAGCGCGGCGATCGCCTCGGCCATGCGGTCGCGCATCACCTCGAGCGCCGGGCAGCCCATGAAGGTCGGCGTGAACTCGACGCGCACGTGCCCGTCCTCGACGGCGACGGCCTTGATCACGCCGAGATCGACGAGCGAGATGACCGGGATCTCCGGGTCGGGTACGCCGGCGAGGGCGGCCCAGACGTCGGCCTCGGTCACCACTGCGCGCCCGGAGCCGAGCGGCGCACCATCGTCATCTCCTCCAGGAGCTCGGCCAGCTCGGGCTCGTGGCGGCCGCGCTCGACCGGCTCGGCGTCCGGGAGGGAGAAGCCGACGGCGGCCTCGACGCGGCGTGCGTACTCGGGCCGCTGCCCGGCGTCGAGCACGCCGAGCGCGTAGGGCCAGAGCTCCTCGACCGCCTCCCGCAGCCGGGCGGCCCCGTCCTCGCTCGCCCGCAGCCGCTCGACCCAGAGCTCGGCGTGCATGCGGTGGTAGGCCTCCTCACGGTCGATCTTCGCCGCGACGCCGGCGAGCTCCGCGTCGTCCGAGGCCTTCAGCGCCTCGAGCCGCAGCGCGTCGGCCGTCTCGTAGAGGAAGTGGCGCGCGATCGTGCGCGCCCACTCGAGCCGGCGGAGCTGGACGAGCGGCGCGCAGCGGTACTCCTCGGGCCGGCGGTCGAAGGCGAGCTCGTCGGCGGTCGTCCCCAGCTCGGCCGCGGCCAGCTCGTAGAGCGCCCGCGCGTGCCCGATCTCGTTCTGCGCGATCGAGGAGAAGGCGACGTCCTCCTCGATCGTCGGCGCGATCCCGGTCCATTCGCTGTCGCGCCAGCCGAGGATCAGCTCGTCGTCGGCCAGCTCGAGGAGCAGCTCAATAGCTTTTCTCGGCTTGCCGAGAAAAGCTAGGAGGCGGTCGGGGGCTGAGCGTGCCGTCCGTGGGTTCGCGTCGAAGTCGCTCACTGCGTCCTCTGGTTTTCTAGCGGCTCTCGGCTTTGCCGAGAGCCGCACGCGCCTCCCTCAGCCGCAACCGCAGCGAGTAGCCGTCCACCCGGCGGTAGGAGAGGTCGAACTCCGCCGGAACCGGCTCGAGCGCGCGGATCGCCTCCCGCGCCACGAGCCAGAGCGCGTCCGACTCCTGCCGGCGTGAGTAGAGCTCGCGCGCGTACACCTCGGCGAGGCCCGCGTCCGGAGCGACGACCGAGCCGGCGTGCTCGAAGGGCTGCCCCTTGCGGTCCTGCCGGAAGACCTCCCACACGCCCATCACGCCGCCTCCGCGAGCACCACCTTGCGCACCCAAGCGACGTTCTCGCGCGAGAGCGCGCGGAAGGCGATCCGCTCGGCCGACGCCGGGCCGTGGCCGGTGACGACGGCGCGCAGCTCCTCCCAGTCGGGCTCGCTGTAGTGCCAGACACCCGTCGCCTCGTCATGGCGCAGCTTCGGGTCGGGGACGGTGAGGCCGAGCTCCCAGATCTGGGGCACGTAGCCGTCGAGGAACTGCTGGCGCGCGTCCTCGTTCGCCTGGCTCTTGATCCGCCAGATGTACGACGGGTCCTCCTCGGCGGGGATCGGGTTGCCGTGGAACTGCATCAGCGGCGGCCACCAGCGGTTCAGCGCCTCCTGCACGAGCTCGCGCTGCGCGGGCGTGCCGTTCACCAGCGCGAGCACGACGTCGCGGCCGTGGAGGACGTGGAACGACTCCTCCCAGCAGACCTTCTTCATGATCCGCGCGTACGGCGCGTACGAGCACTTGAGCAGCGCCTTCTGGCTGATGATCGCGGCGGCGTCCACGAGCCAGGCGATCACGCCGACGTCGCCCCAGCTCTTCGTGGGGTAGTGGAAGACGTTGTGGAACTTCGCCTTACCGGAGAGGAGGTCGTCCAGGCAGGCCTCGCGCGGCTTGCCGAGATCCTCGACGACGCGGTAGATGAGCTGGGCGTGCCCGACCTCGTCCTGGATCTTCGCCGTGAGCGCGAGCTTGCGTTGCAGCGTCGGGGCGCGCAGGATCCAGTCTCGCTCCGGGAGAACCCCCATCAGCTCCGAGCCCGCGTGCATCTCGATGAACTTGATCAGGCGCGCGCGGTACTCGTCCGGCATCCAGTCGGCGGTCTCGACCTGCCCGCCGGACTGGACGTGCTCGAGGAACTCCTGGGTGCGCGCGTCCATACCCTCCCTACCTACCGGTCGTTAGCATCGAGTATATGGTCACGAGACGCTGGGAACTGACCCGCCAGGCGGCGCGCCTCTTCGCCGAGAAGGGGTATCACGGCACGTCCGTGGGCGACCTCGCGGAGGCGCTCGGCGTGCGGAAGGGGTCGCTGTACTCGCAGATCGACGCGAAGGAGGACCTGCTCTTCGAGGCGATGCTCGAAGGGGCGGCGGCGTTCCACGCCGGGCTCGACGGGATCCCGGGCTACTCGACTCCCTAGTGCGGATCGCGCTGATAGCGAATCCGTTCGCCAGCCGCGTGTCGGAGGAGCGGCTACGCGCAGTCGAGCGCGCGCTCGCGCCCGCCGGCGAGGTCGAGACGCTGCTGACCGAGCGGCGCGGGCACGCGACCGAGCTCGCGCGCGAGGCGGGCGCCGACGCGATCGTCGTCTACTCCGGCGACGGCGTCTTCAACGAGGTGCTGAACGGGGTGACCGGCGACGCGCCGCTCGGCATCGTCCCCGGCGGGCACGCGAACGTCCTCGTCCGCGCGCTCGGTCTTCCCGAGGATCCGATTGCGGTCGCGGAACGGATCGCGGCTGCGCTCGTCGAGAATCGTGCGCGCCGCATCTCGCTCGGCCGCGTCAACGGCCGCCGCTTCGCCTTCGGAGCGGGGATCGGCATCGACGCCGAGCTCGTGCGCCGCATCGAGGAGCTCGGCCCGCGCGCCAAGGGAAAGGCGCGCGGCGACCTCCTCTTCACCTGGGAGGGCGCGAAGCTGCTCGCGCGGCACCGAGGCCGCTTCACGGAGGTGCTCGAGATCGAAGGCCTCGGCCGGGCGGCGTTCGTGCTCGTCTCGAATGGCCGCCCGTACACGTATGCCGGGCCGCTCCCCTTGCGCGTCCACCCGGAGGCCGACTTCGAGCACGGGCTCGACCTGCTCGCGCCGCGCGAGACCCGTGCGCGCACGTGGCCGCGCTACACGACCTACGTGCTGCGCGGCCGCGGCCAGGAGCGCGCGGCCGACATCCTCTACGGGCACGACCTCGACCGCATCGTGGTTCGCTGCGACGCCCCTCTGCCGCTCCAGGCCGACGGCGAGGACCTCGGTGACGTCACCGAGGCGGTCTTCGAGGCCGAGCGCGGCGCGGTCGCGCTGCTCGTCTAAATAGACTTCCGCCACGATGGCGCAGGTGCTGCCGGCGGAGCGGGGACTGCGGCGCGTGATCGGAGACGGCGCCACGGTTCCCGACGGCGAGGTCGAGGGCCTCGACGAGAGCGACCTTCTCGCGCTCTACAGACAGCTCGTCCTCCTGCGCACCTATGACGAGCGCTCGGTCGTCTACCACCGCCAGGGACGCGTCGGCACCTACGCGGTCTTCTGGAACCACGAGGCGATGCAGGCGGGCGCGGCCTACGCGCTGCGCCGCGAGGACTGGATCTTCCCGAGCTACCGCGAGTCGGCGATCGGCCTCCTGCGCGGCATCCCGGCCTCGTCGATCCTCTCCTGGTGGCGCGGCCACCCGGCCGGCTGGTGGAACCCGGCGGACTACAACGTCGCGTCGATCTGCGTCCCGGTCGGGACGCACGTGCCGCACGCCGCCGGCCTCGCCTGGGGTAAGAAGCTGAAGGGCGAGAGCGCGATCGCGCTCGTCTTCTTCGGCGACGGCGCCACGTCCGAGGGCTCCTTCCACGAGGGCGCCAACTTCGCCGGCGTCATGCGGGCGCCGCTGATCCTCTTCTGCAACAACAACCAGTGGGCGATCTCGACGCCGGTGGCCGAGCAGACGCGCGCCGAGACGCTCGCCGACAAGGCGATCGGCTACGGGATTCCCGCCCTGCGCGTGGACGGGGGCGACGTGCTCGCCGTCTACGAGGCGGGACGCGAGGCTGCCGGGCCGGG
>Ga0082335_1006304_pt1 | contig 15426 bp, 14 predicted proteins | sample Subgrocontami58m_FD_72375 | JGI IMG/M metagenome (GOLD analysis project Ga0082335, IMG submission 72375) | Subsurface groundwater microbial communities from S. Glens Falls, New York, USA - GMW37 contaminated, 5.8 m (SPADES assembly) (version 2) ...
TTATTTCCTTTCTTCTGGTTGTTAACTTCTCTCAAAGCTATTCTACCAGAACAAATTGGGGTAAATACCCTTTTTACTATCTCAATTTATATATCTCCAAGCCAGTTTCGCGGGAAGCTCCAGATAAAAGAACCAAATCCACCACCTATTCAACCTTACTAAATAAGCAATTCCTTCACCAGGTTGGTGCAACATTTCCAAAAGAGAGGCGGCAAAAAACCTCTCCCTTTGACAAAGGGAGAGTGAGAGGGATTTTCCCCGGCTGTGGATGTGACAGGTAAATCCCCCTTTCATCCCCCTTTGCGAAAGGGGGGATAAACAGAGCAAAACCACTCTCGTAGTCATACACGGGCCACCCTTGACTCGTTTTAATGCCAGAGTTTGATGCCGGATTAAGGTCATCGTCAATGCTTGTTTGCCGTGTAAAATCTGCTATAATACCGACAAATAAATGGGCAGGAAGCAGGGGCACAAGATGTTCTGATTCCCCTGCTTATTTACCGAAGCAGGCAACGCAACCGATATCTCAAGGGGTTCTCCTTGAACTATTAAAATATAGGAGGCGTATTCCGTCATGGATATACCAGATGTTTCTCTATCCCTGGAAGGAAAAGTGGCAATTGTAACCGGCGCCGGGAGGGGCATCGGAAGGGCAGTTGCTCTGGCAATGGCCTCCAAGGGGGCAAACATAGCAATAGCCGATGTCATTGCTCCCGATATAGAAAAGGTAGTTGGCGAGATAAACCAGATGGGCCGCCGCGCTATTGGTGTGGCCACCGATATAACTAACCGCGAACAGGTGGAAAACCTGGTTAGCAGGACCGTAAAGGAACTGGGTACCGTTGACATTCTGGTCAATAATGCTGGTATTCTTCGTGTAGGCCCATTACTGGAGCTTAAGGAGGAGACCTGGGATAAGGTAATGGACACCAATCTGAAAGGTTATTTTCTGTGCAGTCAGGCTGCTGGCAGGGTAATGGCTGATAAAAAGAAGGGTAGTATAGTGAGCCTTGCCTCTATCGCTGGCTTTAAGTTCATCGGAAATTCAGCGGTATATGCTATCTCCAAGGCGGGGGTCATCATGCTCACCAGAACTTTGGCCGTTGAGCTTGCCCGCTACAACATCAGAGCCAACGCCATAGCACCCGGAATTGTGCAGACGCATCTTATGCGTTCAGTGTTTGAAAATCCTGAATGGGTGAAGAATCGAGTGTCCAGGATACCGTTAGGCCGGGCGGCACAGCCGGAAGACATGGCTAAAGTAATTGTATTCCTGGCCTCGGATGCCGCCGGATATATCACCGGCCAGACCATTGTGGTAGATGGCGGAGAATTGGCTTAAGCGAGATAGAGACAGAGATAGAATAGTAACGGGCGGCTTTAATTAAAGCCGCCCGTTTTCCTGTAACAAGTAGTAAGGTGGCAGGTTGCGCTTAGCTTCACCCAACTCGTGACAATATATAGACTTACTTTTTAACCTTAGACAATCCCAGGGATTCTATAAAGGCATCCAGGGCATCGGAGACATGGGGCCAGCTCCATTCCCGCTGGTCAACCCGGTTGGCCTCATAGAGCATGGTTGAATAGCCTGCCTCGGCGGCAGCCCGCTTCATCTCGGGTACGCCGAGTGAAAAGAACTCGCAACCCCTATCCTGCTCGATGATGACTCCCTGGGCCTTAAGCATCTTCAGAGCTACTTTCAGGTTATATATTTTTCTGCGTGTGTCGATGCCCCAGCTATCGGTATGCCACTGATAGACAGCGCGGAAGCGCATGGCCTCTTCCAGTGTCTTGGGCGCTCCCGTCCAATTTATCGGCGCGCCCGGGTCATACCAACCATCGTCCGGTATGGGTAGCACTGCCGGCATGAACATGAAATGGTTGGAGCCGGCCAACACAGCTACTTTATGCTCACGCAGATAAGTGAACATATTCAATGCATACCAGGGCGGCAACCCCTCGTGCATTACCCGTGCCTTTTCATCGGGCATAGGAGTGATGCCCTGCTCGATGCGGTATTTGGTCTCATCCCGGAACTCGGTCAGGACCCCAACCATCTCCTTCTTGTAAGACCAGTACTCCATAATCATAAAAAATGGTAAAAGCAGCTTGAACTCCAGAGGGGCTGGAACATGGCTTTGCATCTGTATTACATCGGTCCACATACAGCGGCTGATCCACGTGTTGACCATGAGTTCTATAAATTTTTGTTCATCGAACTTCCGGTGGTAACGTTTCTCCAGCCAATCTATAAGGTCGTAATACTGATTCACCAGGTACTTGATAGAGGCCTCCGGGGGCTTCCACGAGCCATCCCCGAGATAGCTGCCGGACTCCACGCAATAGAAGGGCACGCCAAGTTCCTCAGCCAACACCTGGTTCCATTTGCCTTTGTAATCGCATTGATTAGTGGCCAGAACCATGTCAGGTTTGGGAAAAGGTTTTCCACCGGGGGCTTCATTCAGCCACATGCTGCCCCAGGACATGCGCATATAACCGCACATATCCTGTTTGAAGCCATGCTTCTCCACTTCCTCCACAGCCCTGCGGGGCAGGCTTGTATCTTCACCCTCCCGGGTAACAAACACCCCCCACGGTTCCCCGGCCACAAAGACCATGTCGGGGAACATGGCAAGCATGAACTCCTTGGGGGCGTGGAAGTTGCCCAGCACCACCATGCGGCCCTTCTCGTTAGCTTCCAGGGCGTCCTTGTAGTGTTTGAGCCTGTATTCCTTAGCTTTGTCGTAGATCTTAAAGCGTTCTGTCCTGTAGGCAGAAGTAGTCATGTATAGCTCCTTAGACAATTATTCCGGAAATAGTTTTCGTAACCCTCAAACAACTTCCAACTCCAGCATCTCCAGGAATGCCTCGGTGCGGGTTGCCACCGAGCCCCGGTGAATCGTTGTATCCAGCTCCAGGACGTATGTAGGTATGCCATTCTTCCGGAGCAAATCATTGATACGGGGAATATCATACTGATGAGGGGCGCAGAACTTCTGATGTACCAGTAGCGCTCCCCGGACATTGTACTCCTTGGCCAGGTCCAGGATATGCTCCAGACGTTTACGTTCGGTAACATCTTTCAAAGGGCAGCGTGGACGGTCTATAAAACGCTGAGCAATAGCAACAATCCTGTCCTTCTGTGGAATAACCTCATTCCAGAAGTAGCGGCTTCCCGTGCACTGTTCATCTATAACTATGTTGGTTCCGCGGCTTTCTATGAGCTTGAGTACCTCCAGGTCGTGATTTTCACTGCCCACTACCATAATACGTGTTGCGGGCTTGGGGCCATCCTTACGACCAGGCAATTCCTTCTGGAGTTTGGCCAGCATAGGGTTGAGTTCCCGCTTGTCCGCCAACTGGGCGGCGAGGACTAGCGTAACTGCCTCGGCTCCGGAGAGGAGAGGCGGTTCAGGTTTTCTTAGCTCATAGAATTTCCTGAGGTGACGCCGCGTAGTGTTAACAATGTCAATGCCCCGGTCAAGGTCCTTATCAGTTATGGCCTTTCCCGTCCATTTCTCCAGGTTTTGCTTGAAGTCTGTCATCTCTTCTGCAAGGTATTCAGTAGCATGTTGGCTGCCTACCAACGCCGGCACTCCCATAAAGTGGCTAAAGCTAACAGGGATGTGCAGGGTCCAGGAATGGAAAGCCTGGGCCATATGCAGGCACGATTTGGCAATCATTATCCCATCGAGGTAATCATATTTTCCCTGAAGTCCCTGGGCCAGGGTGTCCCGGCAGAAAGGACAATAGATACCGGCGATGTGGGACTCGGCTACATCCTGGGGCTGCAGGCCGCCCAGAATACGAACCGGGAGAATATTGTCAGCCGCATAGATAATATCCTCGGGGACATAGGTGCAGAAAATACCCAGCACCTTACCCCCGGTACGGGCTTTCCAATCCCGTGCATATTGATGTCGGTTTTCGACTATATCATTGAATTTTTTCAGCATATCTCCGTTCCTTTACCGTATTTAAAGCCTGGAATACCTTTCCCTTAAATTGAAAGAAAGAGTTCTGTAACAGCTACTTTACAACAAACAAACCCCACAAAATCGTTGATTTTGTGGGGAACACTCGGCAAATGGACTTATTGAACGCCCGCATTTGGACAACAGGATTTTTTCCACGACGGGGAGCTCGATAAAGTATTTTAGTAACAATCTAAAGCAATCGTGCCGAAAAGTCAACTTTAGCCGAATCGAACTGTCGAATCGAACTTCTACTTTACAAATACAACCTGCGCTTTTTCATTCTTTTGTTTTTACTTATTGGGGTAGGAAATCGATAGTGGACACCAAACCTCTCTTGCTGCCGGTAGTCCGGCATAGAATTGTTGTTCATAAGCAGTGGGGGCGTGAAGCCGGGGAGTTCGCAGCCCGTTTCCTCATCCCCGAAAAAGAGCTTTATAGGGTGTCCTGCTGGTAATTGAAGGATATGGCCGGGCATTTTGTAGTGCTGATACATCGGGATAAGTCGGTAGACCTTTTGCCTGGACAAAGGCAACTACAATTGATTGTGAAGGGTTTATTTAAGTAGCCCTAGAGCGAAGTGGAGGGCATCTTCCACAGCTTCCAGCTTTTGCTGGCTGAGGCTGGTCAGCCTTTCCAGCAAGCGCTCCTTTGGAATTGTCGTAATAGTATCGAGGTTGGCAGCGCAGAACCTGGGCAGGCCATCTTTAAGCCCTAAAGGCACTTCTGAAGCAATTCCACGTACGTGGGCGGTTATTGGGGCAATGACAACTAATGACCGGATGGAATATGCTTCGTCACGGGAAATAAGGAGAACAGGGCGCCGCCTGGCAGTGCCAGGCAACTCCGCCCACCAGATCTCTCCTCTTTTCACTCCCAGGGATCCTGAGCCAGTACAGCGCCGGCGATTGATAGAGCAGCTTCGATCTCCTCAGTCGTCTCCGGCGTCTGCTGATAGCTATGTATATACTTTTCCACAGCCACCTTCTCCCTCTCCTGCCTGAGGAGCTCTTCCACCGCCCTACGAAAGAATTCGCTACGGCTTTCACCCCTGGCCTTTCGTTCCTGCTCTATGACGTCCAGTACGTCCTGTGGCAGGCTTATCGCTACCTTGGCAACCCTGGTCATGTGGACCTCCCCGTTCATACTATAGTATGAATCAATGGGGTCATTATTGTCAAGAAAAAGCGCTATTAAGGTTGGATGAAAGGTTGAGTAATCTGGAGCGGGTGAAGGGATTCGAACCCTCGACCTTTTGCTTGGGAAGCAAACACTCTACCGCTGAGTTACACCCGCTCAGGGTTTATTATGGGCAAGAGAGCAAGCGATGTCAAGGTGATGTTTTGAGCTTTATTTAAAAGCCCCCTAATTAGCCCTACAGCCCATTTCTTATTGACATCCGGACGTATGGGGTGATATATTCCTTAGTATTCAACGAATAACGGACTGTTTATTGCTGTAAATGACTTTAATATTAATACTTCGGGTTATCCATATAATCTCAGCTATTATTCTTATCGGTTCAATTGTTTTCAATTATATCTTCTTAAGGCCCGCATTAACTGAAATCCCACCTGCCCACTCTGTAGTAATCTCCCAGCATGTGCGGCCTTTTATAATAGCCCCACTTTATAGCCAATATAATTGTTTAAATTTGCGTCTTTAATCCCTTTTTAGAAGCTTAAGGGTATAGTCTTACGCGGAATGGAAGGATTTCTCACCGCAGAGAACACGGAGAGCGCTGAGGTTTTCTTCTTTTCTCCGTGTTCTCCCCGATAAATCGGGGCGGTTCCCGATACATCGGGATTGGTTCCGGCTTGTCCGGATTCGGATTACTATTTTATAAACCATTGAGGTGCTTTGATGCCAGGTTCCCCTCATCTTGAAGCCGGGGATAAAGCAGGAATACAGTCCAGTCACTCCCGCTATGGGTGGGTGATACTAGGTGTAATTTTCCTGATTTTGTTCATCGCAGTAAGCTCCAGGGGTATAGTTACCATGTATGTTCGTCCCTGGAGCAGCGAGTTCGGCTGGAGCATAACGGCGATAACGCTGGCTATGTCTATTCAGCTCTTGTTTAGCGGACCGGGTGGGATACTGGGGGGAAACTTAACCGATCGTTTCGGCCCCAAAAATGTACTTATAGGTTACCTGCTGTTGATAGTCATCGGGGTCTTGGGTATAGCCGCCATGAACGGACTGTGGCAGCTTTATCTTTTTTACGGACTATTCTTAGGCATTGGGTCAATGTTGCACCCTGTAACCACCCCTTTAATAGCCAGATGGTTCAGCAAAGGTAGAGGATTAGCTCTGGGAATGGTCCAGGAGGGAGATTTGCTCGGGATGGCAGTCCTGGCCCCCTTTCTGCTGATTATAAATGAGACTTCGGGATGGCGGACTGCGTGGTTTGGTATGGGGCTGGCGACTCTGGTGTTAGTAATTCCCATGGCATGGCTGTTTATCAAACCCGTGCCAGCCAAAACCTCCAACGGGACTAAATCCACTAATCCGGTTACTACTCCACCGGGGGCTACCCTGCGTCAGGCCAGCCACCATCGCTCGTTCTGGATGCTGATGGTCACCACGTTATTCTGTGGGGTTACAGCCAGGTATTTCTGGCTGCTGATTGCTCCGATTGCCCTCGAAGGAGGCATGAGCCCAACTCAAGTCGGTTTAACGATATCTATAGCTGGCATAATGGCAGTCCCAGGTATGCTTGTATTTGGGTTTGCCTGTGACAGGATAAGCCGCCCTTTATTGCTAAGTATAAATTTTATGTTGCGTTGTGTGGCCTTTATTATCATGTCTCTTTATATCTGGAACCATCAACCTTTGCTGATGTTTATCGGCGCCGGGATGGCCGGATTTCTTACCAGGTCATCAGCGCCTCCATTTAGCCTGGCCTGGATAAACTGTTTTGGATTTCGTTCTATCGGCACAATATTTGGTGTATCCAGTACCGTTCATCAGACGGCGGCGGCTTTGAGCCTGTTTATGGCGGGGTATATTTTCGACCGTGTCGGGAGCTATTTACCTACCCTGATTTCAAGCGCCGTTCTATTGGTGATAGTTTCGATAGTAGCCTGGCGGATCCCGGAGAAGAAATGTTATATTGATACCCCGGAGGTGGTTCAGCCAGAGAAAAGCCAGCGGCTAGTTACGAACGCGCCTTAGGATTTTTGTTAAAGTAACGATTCCAGATTAACCACCTTCTTAATGTTTTTTTACTTTCACCACTATATCAAACCGGCGGTAAAGATCCCAGCCAGTCAATGCCCGGTCCAAATACCGGTGTGAATTCGAGTAGCAATCGTTTGCGAGGATTTATTCAAACTGAACAATAACTTGATGATGCAGGTTCTGAGTTTTATAGTAGTGTTGGAGCGTAAAAATGCCCAATAACAAAATCCTGGTTGTAGAAGACGACCGTAATCTGCTGGATACCCTCAAATACAATCTGCACAAAGAGGGCTACGATGTCGCGGCGGCGGTTGATGGCGCAGAGGCCCTGGATATCGCCCGCAGTGAAAAGCCCGACCTCATCATCCTCGATATAATGTTGCCCAAGCTGAGCGGTTTCGAGGTATGCCGAATTCTCCGTAAAGAGATGACAATCCCTATATTGATGCTCACTGCGAAAGCTGAGGAGGTTGATAAGGTAGTGGGGCTTGAAATCGGCGCTGATGATTACATGACTAAACCTTTCAGCTTGAGGGAGCTGCTGGCCCGCGTAAGGGCCATGCTCCGCCGGGCCAAGATGGCGGAAATTCAACCAGGTGTTGAGGTAACATTGTTTAAAGCCGGCGACATTGAGGTGGATGTAGCCCGTCACCGGGCTTCCAAAGGCAAGGCTATACTGGAACTAACTCCTAAAGAATTCGATTTATTAGCCTTTCTGATAAAAAATAAGGGCTTTGTATTCAGCCGGGACCAGCTTCTGGAAAAGGTATGGGGCTATGATTACGCTGGTGACACCCGTACTGTAGATGTACACATGAGATGGCTGAGGCAAAAAATAGAGACTGACCCCGGCAATCCTGAATGCCTGATAACCGTACGGGGTGCAGGTTACAAGTTGGAAGGTTAGAATTGTTCCGCAATATTCAATGGAAAATTGCTATACCCTTTATCCTTCTCATCGTAGGCAGCATGGGAATCCTGGGTATCTACCTGACTAATTTTGCACGGACTACTCAGATCGATAACCTGCGCTCACATCTGGAAAAAGAAGCCAGGGTTACTGCGGAAGCCAGCCTACCAGCCTTCCTTGGCCAGGTTAGTAATCTGGATGTTCTGGCCAAGAAGTTAGGGAAGGAAATGGATGCCCGGGTCACTATCATTGCCCTGGATGGAAAAGTCATGGGCGATTCTGAAGAAGACCCCTCAATTATGGAGAACCACGCCACGCGACCTGAGGTGAAAGAGGCGCTGGCTTCGGGCCGTGGCGAAAGCACTCGCTATAGCACAACAGTAGGTCAGCAGATGATGTATGTTGCCGTGCCTATAACTAATCAGGGTAAGGTTATCGGGGTAGCCAGGGTATCACTCACGTTAATTGCCGTAGAGAATTCGATTGGACATGTAACCCTGGTGGTCAGTCTGGCAACATTGTCAACAGCTATGCTGGCTATGCTCGCTGCTTTCCTTATAGCTCGCGTAACAACCCGTCCCATAAGGGAAATCACCAGAGCCGCCAGAAGAATTGCCGCTGGAGAACTGGAGCAAAAAATCGCGGTGGGTACCAGAGACGAGACAGGGCAACTTGCCCGCGCATTTAATGAGATGTCGCTGAACCTAAACAAACTGGTAGGAGAAATCTCGATTGAAAAAACTAAACTAACCACGATTTTAGGCGCCATGGCGGACGGCGTTGTAATGACGGATACGGAAGGGAAGATAGTATTAGCCAATAAAGCTGTTGAAAAGCTGTTCAATCTCCGACAGGATGAAATGGTAGCCAAACCGGTGATAGAGGCAGTGCTTGACCATGAAGTGGATGAGGCGCTAAAACTGTGTCTCAGTACCGGTCAGCAGCAGACCGTCCAATTTGAGTCAGGTATCACGAAGCGGTTTCTCAGGGCTATTGCCGTCCCGATTGGAGAGGGTAGGCTAGCCGGAGCGCTATTGTTATTCCAGGACCTGACGGAATTGAGAAGCATCCAGACTATGCGGCGAGAACTGGTGGGCAACATCTCTCATGATCTGAGGACGCCCATAGCCGGAATCAAGGCAATGGTTGAAACTCTAAGAGACGGGGCCATAGACGATAAACAGGCAGCGGGGGACTTCCTTACCAGGATTGACAGCGAGGTTGACCGCCTGACACAAATGGTATCTGAGCTTACCGAGCTATCACATATCGAGACCGGCCGCACTGAGATGAGAGTAGCGCCAATAGACCTTAACCGGCTGATGGAAGAGGTGATCGCTCAAATGAATCCGTTGGCACAGAAACAGCAGGTTTCCATAGCCACCGAACTCGCCACTACCCTTCCTATGGTCAGAGCTGATAAGGACAGAATCCGGCAAGCGGTAATTAACCTGGTCCATAACGCTATCAAGTTTAACCACCCCGGCGGAAGAATCACCATATCTATCAGGTCAGACCCGGAGTCCATAACCGTTAATATTTCTGACACCGGTACAGGGATCTCCGCAGAGGACTTGCCTCATATCTTCGAACGGTTCTACAAAGCTGACAAGTCCCGCTCCAAGGGCGGAAGCGGGCTTGGACTGGCTATTGCCAAACATACGATACAGGCTCACGGTGGTAAGATATGGGTGCAAAGCAAAGAGGGTAAGGGTTCGACCTTCAGTTTTAGTATGCCCCTCAAAATAGTCCTTAATACCGACAATATTAAAATTTAACAAAACCTTAACAATTTCTTAAGTAATTTTTAACATCCCCCCATTATGCTAACTATGAATGTTCACTGGAAAGCTAACGCCCTTTGCAAACATATGATTAACAGGCTCAAACTATTTGGGCGGCAAATCAAGCGTGATCTCAAGGTATACACTCTTGTACTCAAGGACAGGCGCACACCGAAGCTGGCAAAGTTCCTCCTGTGGCTTGCCCTTGGCTATGCTTTATTACCCTTCGATATTATTCCGGACTTTATCCCCGTAGCCGGCCAACTTGACGACCTCATCATTGTGCCCGGGCTGATTGTCCTGGCTTTGAAAATGGTCCCGAAAGAAGTTGTTGAGGACTGCCGGAAGCGGGTTTATGGCGCAACCCTGTGACGGAGAAAGTTTAACACAGCCTTAACAAAGCGTTAAGCGCAGTTTAATCACTCCCTGTCATAATGGGATTGAGGATGATCATGCTCGAAGAATAATGACAGGAGAAAGAGTGATAAAAAAAAGGAAAATGATAAGGTTAATAGTACCGTTTCTGGTGTTTATACTGATGACAACAATCGTCATTGCCGGATGCAGGGCTGGCACCACAACCACACCACCGCCCACGTCCGATTCCACCAGCGCAACTACACCAAAACCGACGCCCAATTCTACTCCTGCCGCTCGCACTTCACTTTCAGGCACCATCGAAATTGATGGCTCCAGCACCGTTTACCCCATCACTGAAGCTGTAGCCGAGGAATTCCGTAAGATTAATCCTCAGGTGCGAATAAATGTCGGCATCTCCGGCACCGGCGGTGGCTTCAAGCGGTTCGTGGCCGGCGAAACCCAGATTAGCGACGCCTCGCGCCCCATTACGAGTTCAGAAAAGGAACAGGCTGCGAAAAATAACATTCAATGGCTTGAAATGTCCGTAGCCTACGACGGCCTTTCGGTGATGGTAAATCCCAGGAATACCTGGGTCACCACCATGACCACTGCCGAGCTGAAGAAGCTATGGGAGCCTGGTTCAACGGTAAAGCGCTGGAACCAGATTCGCACTGAATGGCCAGACCGGCCTATCAACCTCTACGGTCCGGGCACCGATTCGGGCACGTTTGATTACTTCACCGAGGTAATTACAGGCAAGGCGAAAGCCAGCCGGCCTGATTATACCGCCAGCGAGGACGACAATGTCCTGGTGCAGGGAATTGCCGGCGACCCTAATGCGCTGGGCTACTTCGGCTATTCCTACTATGTGGAGAACAAGGCCAAGCTGAAGCTGGTGGCCGTTGATGCCGGCAAAGGGCCGGTGCTCCCTTCGGAGCAGACAATCCGTGAGGGTACCTATAGCCCGCTGTCCAGACCAATATTCATATATGTGAACAGGGCTGCCCTGGTACGACCTGAGATGAAAGAATTCATTCGATTCTACATGACCGGGGGGCCGAAGCTCGTCTCCGAGGTGGGTTACATCCCTATGAATACTTCAATCTATAATGAAAATCTGGCGAAAATCCAGTAAACCGATTAATAAAAACGCATTGAAATAAGATGAATCACCTATGAAAAGAACCTTATCACGTCATTGCGAGCGAAGCGAAGCAATCTCATGCCGTATAGACGAACCCCTCATCCAAAAGCGGAGATTGCTTCGTCTCACCTTCGGCGGACTTGCAAAGACGATTCATTCAAAACCACTTTCTAAGATTGTATTAGCAGTATAAAGGAAAATTACAGAGGTCTATGGACTCTGCAAGAACAACAGTAGATGTATCATCCCTTTCTCTGGGGCGGCTAAGAAAGCAAAGCCGTCTCAGAGAAGCTGTTATTCAACGGCTTCTCCTCGCCTGCGCTCTGATATCAGTATTCACTACCATCGGTATTGTCATCATACTGGTAGTGCAGGCGGCGGGATTTTTCAGAAAGGTCTCCATTCTGGAATTCTTCACCGGGACGCAGTGGACGCCATTATTTCAACCACAACACTTTGGCGTCCTGCCTCTTGTGGGCGGCACTTTGCTGACGGCGGGTATCGCTATTCTGGTAGCCATACCCATAGGCTTGGCCGCCGCCGTCTACCTGAGCGAGTATGCACAGGATAGGGTGCGACGCATAGTGAAACCATTTCTGGAGGTCCTGGCTGGCATACCTACAGTCGTCTATGGCTATTTTGCCCTAACTTTCCTGACGCCACTACTTCGGAACATATTCCCTGACATGATAGTCTTCAATGCCCTCAGCGCAGGCATGGTTATGGGAGCAATGATTATTCCCATGGTTTCGTCTCTCAGCGAGGATGCTATGGTTGCCGTGCCCCGCTCCTTGCGTGATGCGGGTTACGGATTAGGCGCCACCCGGTTTGAGGTGGCGACCCGTGTGGTAATGCCTGCCGCCGTCTCCGGGATAGTAGCTGCTTGTATTCTAGCCCTATCACGGGCCGTCGGCGAGACCATGATTGTAGTAATCGCCGCTGGCTCTACCCCGAAGCTAACATTGAATCCCCTGGAGAGCATCCAGACCATGACAGCCTATATTGTTCAGATAAGCCTGGGGGAAACACCCCATGGAACGGTGGAATACTATACTATTTTCGCCGTGGGACTACTTTTATTTTTCATGACTTTGTTGATGAATCTCTTTAGCCAGTGGTTCGTAGGGCGCTATCGGGAGAAGTATTAAGATGAAGAACGGCTCCGCTTTTCAACGGCATCTAAGGATAAGGCAGATAACAGGGTATATTAACGGCACGCTCTTCTTTCTTGCTACCTTAACAGGCATTATTGTTTTGATTGTGCTTATCGTTGATGTTTTCAAAGATAGCCTGGGGTGGTTGGACTGGCAATTCATAACCAGTTATCCATCGCGAAAACCTCAAGAGGCGGGGCTGTTATCGGCCATGTTTGGCACTCTGTGGGTTATGGCGCTCACGGCGCTTTTCTCTTTCCCTGTCGGTATCGGAACGGCAATTTACCTGGAGGAGTACGCTCCGAATAGCCGCCTGCGGCGACTTATTCAAACTAATATAAACAATCTTGCGGGCGTACCTTCCATTGTTTATGGGCTTCTGGGATTGGCCCTTTTTGTTCAGGCTCTTGCCCTGGGGAGGAGCGTCCTGGCCGGGGCGTTAACCCTGACTCTTATGTCACTACCCGTAATTATCATCGCCGCTCAAGAGGCTATCCGGAGTGTACCCGAATCCTATCGTCTGGGCGCCTTTGCCCTGGGGGCTACCCGGTGGCAGGTGGTACGCAATATTGTTTTACCTAATGCCATCCCCGGCATTCTGACCGGAACTATCCTGGCTATGTCCCGGGCCATTGGGGAGGCGGCTCCCATGATTGCGATAAGCGCGTTAGTGTACTTAACCTTTATCCCTGTGAGTCCAATGGACCGTTTTACCGTCCTGCCCATTCAAATCTTTAACTGGGTTTCTCGCCCCCAGGAAGGGTTCTGGCACCTGGCTGCCGCCGGCATTATTGTTCTCCTCTTTGTTCTCCTGACTATGAATGCAGCCGCTATCATCCTGAGAAACCGCTTTCAGAAAAGAACTGAGGAATAAGGCTATGGTAAATAATGTTGCACGATTAGAGGCAAAGAGCCTGGAGCTGTGGTACGGAAAATTTCAGGCTCTACGCGGTATCTCACTGGTTATTCCCCAGAACCAGGTTACAGCAATAATTGGGCCTTCGGGCTGCGGCAAGAGCTCTTTGCTGCGTTGCTTTAACCGGATGAACGACCTGATTCCGGGCTCCAGTGTGAAAGGACAGGTACTTTTCGATGGTAGAAATATCTATGCTGCAAATATAGACCCTACTGAAGTCCGCTATCGAATAGGCATGGTTTTTCAGAAGCCTAACCCTTTCCCTAAAACAATCTTCGAGAATGTGGCTTTTGGCCCCCGGGTAAACAGCTTCATCGGTGATTTGGAGGAGATAGTGGAAAGAGCGCTACACCGGGCAGCGCTGTGGGATGAAGTGAAGGACAGGCTACATAAAAGCGCTATGCAGCTCTCGGGGGGCCAGCAACAACGACTGTGTATTGCCCGTGCACTGGCTCTTGAACCGGAGGTTATTCTTATGGATGAACCGTGCAGCGCTCTGGACCCGGTAGCCACCCTTAAAATTGAGGATTTGATGAAAAGCCTGGCCGAAAATTATACTATTATCATCGTTACCCACAATATGCAGCAGGCGGCGCGGGTTTCTGATATGGCTGCATTCATGATGATGGAAGAAGATAGAGCCGGAGTGCTGGTGGAATACGGTCCAACATCAAAACTATTTACGAATCCCCAGGATAAGCGCACAGAGGACTATATCACCGGCCGGTTTGGATGATTGCTCAGAAAATAGCAACATTCGAATGTAGTTGCCCAATTCATTGGGCAAACCAAAGCCTGATAAATCAGGCAACTACAGGGTACACGAATTTTTATACTTTATAGCGTCCAGTATAATTGGACATGGGAGATTCCCAGGAGGACATGGATGGAGATAAGAACAACCTTTCACAAGAAACTGAGGGAAATACAGGACGATGTTCTGGTTATGGGAAGCATGGTAGAGAAGGCTATTAACCGGTCCATCGAGACTCTCAAGAACCGGGACCTGGTGCTTGCCCATCAGGTGATTGCAGATGACCAGAAGATAAACGGGAAGAGATTTGAGATAGAAGAGAAGTGTATTGAGATTATAGCTACTCAACAACCTCTTGCCAGCGACCTGCGCACCATCGTCGGTGTGCTCATTATCACCTCTGAAGTGGAAAGAATCGGGGATTATGCTGAGGGTATAGCCAAGATTACAGTGTTGATAGGGGATGAACCATCTCTAAAGCCGCTGGTAGACATCCCACGCATGGCGGAAAAAACGAACGATATGCTGAGGAGAAGCTTACAAGCTTTGATTAACAGGGATGCAGTGGCTGCAAGACAAATCATTAGCGAGGACGATGAAATAGATAATCTCTACGACCAGGTCTTTAGGGAATTGCTGACTTTTATGCTTGAGGATCCCAAGACTATTGCCAGAGCAACCCGTCTCATATGGGCTGCCCACAACCTGGAGCGTAGCGCTGACAGGGTAACCAATATATGCGAGCGGGTTGTCTTCATCGTGACCGGGAAGATGGAGGAGATAGGCGCTTCAAAGTATTAAGATATTTAATGCAAAGAGAAATTAAATCCGAATCCTACCCCGCCCTGAGATGCTTCTCCCGACAGGTCGGGATCAAACATGACAGGTTGTATGGTCTCCTCTATATGAGTCTCTCCAATAATACAAAGACACTGCCCCCAGCTACACCAGTTTGCAGCTAAATTTTGGGTGGGGTATAATACTTCTATCTTCAAAGCTATGAGCGATTAATGTCTTTATTCAATCAAGCTTTGCATGTCATTATTGTTAATAAATGATGCGCCAAAGTATGAAAGACGGTACGGTAAAAAGGAGCGCAGGTTAAGTGCAAAAGTCAGAGATAATCGGTCAGTTTCACGATGCTGTAAACAACCGCTATGAAACTATAGAACGGAACAAAGGCGATAAGAAGGTCATCGGCTGGATGTGTTCCTATTTGCCGGAGGAGATAATCCATGCGGCCGGGATGT
>Ga0082335_1006305_pt1 | contig 15418 bp, 9 predicted proteins | sample Subgrocontami58m_FD_72375 | JGI IMG/M metagenome (GOLD analysis project Ga0082335, IMG submission 72375) | Subsurface groundwater microbial communities from S. Glens Falls, New York, USA - GMW37 contaminated, 5.8 m (SPADES assembly) (version 2) ...
GTTCGCCGATCCGAAGCCCGACGAGACCGCGCTCGACCTCGTCGAGTCGCTTCGCCCACGCCCGCGCGAGGGCCTCGTGGTGGAATGGCCCGCGGGCGTGAGCGGGCTGCCCACGGTGCGGGTCGTCGGGATCGATCGACTGCGCGTCACCATCTCCGAGGACGGCGACGCCTTCGGCGTGGACGGTTCGATCGACGTCGACGGCGTGCTGGTCTCGCTCGCGCGCATCCTCGACCGCCTGCGCGCGGGCCGCAAGTACGTCCCGATCGGCGACGGCAAGTGGCTGAAGATTTCCGACTTCCTCGCCGCGCGTCTGCGCAGCCTGGCGCAATCGGGGCCGGCGGGCACCGCCCGCGTTCAGGTCGACCGCACCGCGGCTCCCGCCCTCGCGGAGTGGCTACGCGAAGCCGGCACCGTCCAGGCCTGCCGGGCCTGGAACGAGCTCCTCGGCCGCTTCGACGAAGCCATGCACCTGGCCCCCGATCCTCCCGCCGGGCTGCACGCAGAGCTGCGCGAGTACCAGTTGGAAGGCTATCGCTGGCTGTGCCGCCTCGCCGCATGGGGCGTCGGCGGCGTGCTCGCGGACGACATGGGGCTCGGCAAGACGGTCCAGACCCTGGCGGCTCTCGTCGCGCGCGCGGCGGACGGACCGGCGCTCATCGTGTGCCCCAGCTCGGTGGAGTTCAACTGGGAGCGGGAGGCGCGGCGCTTCTGTCCCATGCTCCAGCCGGTGCTCTATCGCGACTCCGGGCGCGCGCAGGGCGGCCACGGGCCGGGCGATCTCGTGATTGCGAGCTACGGCATGGTGCTGCGCGACGCCGAGCGGCTGCACGCGATCCCGTGGCACACGCTCGTCCTCGACGAGGCGCAGATGCTCAAGAACAGCCACACCAAGACCGCCCAGGCGGTGCGCGCGCTGCGCGCGCCGTGGCGCCTCGCCCTCACCGGCACGCCGGTCGAGAACCGGCTGGGAGACCTCTGGAGTCTTTTCCGCGCGGTCTGCCCGGGACTTCTCGGCAGCCGGGAGCGCTTCCAGCAGCGCTTCGTCGGCCCGATCACCCGCGGCGACGACCCGGCGCCCCGGACCGAGCTGGCGCAGCTCATCCGCCCCTTCCTGCTGCGCCGGACCAAGGCCGAGGTGCTGCACGAGCTGCCGGCGCGCACCGAGATTCCGCTGGCGGCCGAGCTTTCCCCGGAGGAGCGCGAGCTCTACGACGCCGCGCGTCTGCGCGCCGCGGACCGGCTCGAACAGGGCCGCGGCCTCGCCGAGAGCGACCGGCGCTTCCAGGCGCTGGCCGCGATCACCGAGCTGCGGCAGCTCGCCTGCAACCCGAAGCTGGTGTATCCGGACCTGGAAGTCGGGTCGACCAAGATGCGCTTGTTCCTCGAGACCGCCGAGGAGCTGATCGCGGGCGGACACCGGGCGCTGGTCTTCAGCCAGTTCACGCGCCACCTGGGGCTGGTGCGCCGGGAGCTAGATGGGCGCGGCATCCGGTACCTGTATCTCGACGGCGATACCCCGCAGCGGCAGCGACGCGAGCGGGTGGATGCGTTCCAGCGCGGCGAGGCGGAGCTGTTCCTGATCTCCCTGAAAGCCGGCGGCACCGGGCTGAACCTCACGGCCGCCGACTACGTGATCCACCTCGATCCGTGGTGGAATCCCGCGGTCGAGGACCAGGCGACCGACCGCGCGCACCGGATCGGGCAGACCCGGCCGGTGATCGTCTACCGGCTGATCGCCGTCGACACCATCGAGGACCGTATCGTCGCGCTTCACGCCGACAAGCGCGACCTAGTTGCGGGGATCCTCGAGGGCGCGGACCAGGCGGCGAAGCTGTCCATCGAGGAGCTGATCGACCTGGTGCGGACGGGAGGGGCGGGCCGGTGAGGCGCTTCTGCGGGGACCACGATCCGAGCCGACGGGAAAACGTACGGTCTGGGTGGTTGAAGGGACAATGGTGAGCCGCGCTGCTGTAGGATGGCTCGAGGCACGCCGGGCGCCCGCGGCAAGCGCATGACTTCAAAGCTGTCGGTCGGTCCAGTATGGGATTTCGCTTCACCGCATCCGCTCGTCGGGTGCTCGATCGGGCGCAGCAGGAAGCGCGGCTTCTCGGCTACGCGGCGGTCGAGCCCTGCCATGTGCTCCTCGCCTTGCTGCATCATCCCGAGGGCGCGGTCCGAGCGTGGTGTTCGACTCGCAGCGACGATGTCGCGGGGCTGCGCCCGGTCCTGCGGAAGAAGATCGGACCCGCGGCGGGAATCGTGCCGCCCGGCCGGCTGCCGCTGGACGCAGGCAGCACGGAACTCCTCGCGGCCGCCCACGTGCATGCGACGTCCCTCCGGCACCCCTTCACCGGTCCCGAGCACCTGCTCCTGGCCGTAGCGGAAACGCTGGAGGCGAGCCATCCGGAGATCTGGGAGCTCGTGGGTGTTTCTTCGGAACGACTGTGGACCCAACTCACGAAGCTCGTCGCCGACTTGCCGCCCGCGCAACCGTCTCCATTGGCCCGCGTCCTCTCCGCGGGGTTGAGGCCCGCGCCGCGAAGGGTCCAGAGATCCCAAGCCACGCGGCTCGCCACCGATCGGTTTCTGACGGACCTCACCTGGCTGACCTCGTTCGGGTTCCTGTGGACCCCGATGGGTCGCGCATCGGAGGTCGGGCGGATGATCGCCATCCTCTCGATGGACCGTCGCAGCGGCCCCGCGATCGTGGCGCACGCGGGTTACGGAAGGGATGCCCTCCTTTGGTGCCTCGCGGCCCAACTCGGGAAGGGCGACCTCCACGCGGGTGTGCGGTCCCGACGGCTTGCGATTCTCGAATTCGACCTCGCATGTTGCGAATTCGACTCGCGCGACTCCTGGCGGCGCAGGATGGAAGGCCTCGTCGCGCGCGTAGGCGCAATGGGTGACACGGTGCTCGTTTTCCCCTTTCGTCGCGATTGCCTCGCCCCCGAAGATCTGCGGCTTGCCGCCCGACTGATCGATCTCGCGGCAGGCCACGCCCGCGTACGCTGCATCCCCGTGGTCCCCAGTCCCGCTGCCTGGGAAACCCTGAAGTCGGCGCTCGCGTGCCCGGAGGTCTTCGAGCCGATGAACGTGCCGTCGTTGAGCTCCCGGGTGACGCGGGAAACGCTCGACCGCCTGGCTCCGGGCTTCGGATTGCACCACCTGGTGCGATACGGTCCCGCAGCACTCGACGCCTGCGTGAAAAAAGCGGCGCAGGTGCGGTCTCACCGTCGGCTGGAAGACGTCGCCCTCGATCTGCTCGATGCGGCGGGGGCCCTTGCCCGGCAGTCCGCCCCGGCGCCGGCCACGGCCCAGGCCCGGTGGGAGCAACTGCACGAGTGCGACCAGCGGTACCTCCGGCACCTCGCCAACAACGAATACGAACAGCTCGCTTCCTCGCTCGCGGAGCTCAGCCAGGCATGGAACCTGCTGTTGCAATTTGCGGAATCGAAGCGCGGTGCGCTCGAGGTCGCCGAAGTGCGCGCCGCGGATTTTGCCGCCGCCGCTGAAGCCCTCGGGCTTTCGCCAACCAGGCGGCAGCGGCCCCGCAAAAAGTCCTGAGCGATATCCTCACCGCCCCGGCATCGCGAGCCACCTCGCGCCGACGGACAAGCCGCGTCGGATCCGGGTTCCCGCCGTCACCCAGCCCTGCGAGGCGGGTTCTGCGAATTGGGTCGGGCGATTGCACAGGCAGGTGCACCCACGACGTCTCGCCTGCAGGTCCCGCAGCGCGCTGGGTGGACGGGCACCTGCACGATCGCACCCGGTACCGTCACTCGCCGTCGTCCGCCGCCGGGCCTGCCTCCTGCGCCTAGATGGCGATGCGCAGGTCGTCGGGTCCAACTCCGACCGCCTCGCCCTTCGCCGCGCGGGTCTGGAGGTCGAGCAGGTACGCCCGCGCCTCCGGGGCCTTAGAGCAGCAGAGTGCACTGAGGACCCAGATGCGGTCGCCGTACCCGGCGTTGTTCGTGTCCTCCGGCACGCGTGCGAGGAGTTCGCCGTAGCGGCGGAGGAGCGCGGGCGATTCCTTGCCGTTCATGTCCGCGAGCGCACGCACGGAGGCCAGGGCAAGCCAGTCGCGGGCCCGGTCGTCGCGACTTCGGATGCTCGGCACGTAGCCGGTGTCGTGGTGCCGTACCTCGGCGACCAGGGCCGCGATGTCACCGGCGGTAGCACGGAGCCGGATCCGCGCCAGCTCGCGGGCGATCGCGCCGATGCTCCGGTTGGGATACGCGGAGGCCCGTTCGAGAAAGGCCGCGAGACCGTCGGTCTTCTCGTGGAGCGTCACGGCGAGCTGCGCCATGTTGATCCCGTAGTTGCCGTTGGGCGAGTCCTTCGGCAGGTGAGGATCCACATGCTCGGCCAGCGCCTTTGTCCGCTGCGATGGCGCCGATCACAGCGACGTCGAAGCGAGGCGCAGGCAGCTCATCACCGCTCCTTGCCGAGCCAGCCCGGCCATCGCGGGTCCACGCGGAGCGGCTCGAGCTGCGGGTCGCTGCTCAGACGCCGCGGATCGAGGCCAAGTTCGCGAGCGCGGTCGAGAAGGTGGAATGCCTCATCCCGGCAGCGCACGGCCTCCTCGGCAGGAACGGGCCGCGGTTGCGCCGCCGGACCGGCCTTCCCGACGGCGGCACAGCAGCGGATCGATGCGAGGGCAAAGTACGCCTCTGAGAGTATTGCGCGGACGCGGGCATCGCCCAGGTTCCGGGCGCGCTCGGCCGCGGTCATCGCCACCAAATGGTCGTCGAGGAGCCGCAGGCCCCGGTCGTAGTGCTCGCAGGACGCCCGCATCTCGCCGCGGCGGTAGAGCTGACCCGCAGCAAGGAGTTCGGCGGCCCACCCGCCCTGGCGGGAGAGCGCGAGCATCCGGCGCGCCTCCGCGATTCCGGCATCGGCAGCCGCCCGATCCTCCGTGGCGGAGCCGGGGATGCCGGCGAAGACGACCTCGGCTTCGTCGAAACGGCTCGAGCTCAGGAGCAGGCGACCGAGATCCACGGCCGCCCGGATCGAGCCGCCGGCACCGGCTGCACGCAAGTCCCCTTCGGCTTCGCTCCACGTCGATCCTGCATCCTCGCCATAGGCCGCGCGGGCGAGGGCCAATCCCACCCGCGCGTGACCGCGCGCCATCACGGCTTCGGAATCGGAGGGGTTCGCCGCGGCGGCGCGGTCGAAGCTCTCCACGGCCTTCTCCCAAGCGTCCCGCGGATCGCCGCCGCGCTCCGCTTCCGCTTGCGCCAGGATCGACCATGCCTGTCCCAGGCTGCGAGCGAGGCCGGGAAGCCCGGGATTCCGCCGCTGCGATTCCTCGAGCTGGTCTACGGCCTGCGCCCGTGCGAGCCGCCAGGTCGCCTTAGCGCGGTTGGCGTAGCCTTCCACCATGTCGCGCCGGGCCGCCAGGGCCTCGCCGCATCCGCGATCGCGCGCCCATACAGCGGGCGGGGGTCCTCCCCGCGCCGCGCCGCCCGGTCCCCCAGCAGCATCGTGGCGATCGCCCGGTTCACGCGCACCCGGTCGACGTCGGGGCCGGCCTGCAGCGCCCGATCGCAGGCTTCGAGAGCACGCTGGAGAACTTCGTCCGCTGGACCACCGCGTGCGTCCTCGGCGTGGCCGAGGGCGATCAGAGCAAGGGCGCGCCTGCACATCGCCATCGAGTGTCCCGGCACTTGCGCGAGCACCATGTAATAGTCCTCGATCGCCTGCCGCAGGATCGGGCGGGGGTCCACCCCGACGGACTCCCCGGCCAAGGCCGCCGCCTCGCGCGATTGGCCCTGGACCACCCGCAGATCCAGGTCCGCGGGCCACGCGGCGAGGGCCCGCGCCAGGGCCAGGTCGGCCTTGCCCGCCAGAGGGTCGGTGGACGCCACCGCCTCCGCCCGCGCCAGGTCCCTCAGCCCACCCTCGCGTGCCGCACGCTCGTCTGCGCTCTCATCGCGCGACGGGAGGAACTCGATGCCCCCCGGCCCGCTGACCAAGTCCGGTTCCCCGCGCGCGGCCGCGTACTGCTCCAGGCGGTGGAGTCCGCGCTGAAACCAGACCACCGCATGTTCCGGCGAGCGCGTACATCCTTCGTCCAGGTCGGACTCTCCCTCGCGCTCCCGCCCGAGCAACAGCTTCACGCGCCCGCGCCACGACCAGGCAGGACCGAACGCGGGGTCGTCGGCGACCAGCGCATCGAGCAACTCGAGCGGCTGTTGCGCGAGCGCCGCCCGCGCCGCCGGCGACAACGCGAGCGAGCGAACGTGGTTCTCGAACCGGTCCACCGACCCGGACACCTTCGCGAGCAGCGCCCGCGCCCGCGACTCGCTGCGCCCTTCCGTTTGGCGCTGCAGCGCCAGGGCTGCGACCGCCAGCACACATGCGCCGGCCACGGAAAGGGCGACGGTTCGCCGGCGCACCAGCCACCGCCAGGCCCGCCGGGCCGGCCCGTGGCGCACGGCCCTCACCGGCACTCCTTCCAGCCATCTCCGCAGCTCCGCGGCGAATTCCGCGGCCGTGGCATAGCGCCGAGCCGGTGGTTTCTCGAGGGCCCGCAGCGCCACGGCTTCCAGATCGGGTGGCGCATGCGCATTGCGGCGACGCGGCGGCACCGGATCGGAGTGCAGGATCGCCCACAGCATCCGCATCGTGCCGTCCACCGGGAACGGCGTCTCCCCGGTCAGCACTTCGTACAGCATCGCCCCCAGCGCCCATACGTCCGTCGTCGGACCCACCGCGTGGAGGTCGCCCTCGACCTGCTCCGGGCTCATATGGCCAGGGGTGCCGAGCAGCTCCCCCGTATGCGTCAGAGGGGACCCGCGGTTTTCCCGCGCCGAGGGATCGGCCACCGTCTCTGCCGAGACCGAAACCGTTCCGCGACCTGACGTCGTCGGCTCCAGCTCCTTGGCCAAGCCGAAATCCAGAATGTGCGGCCGCTCGTCGCCGTCAACCAGCACGTTTCCCGGCTTCAGGTCGCGATGGATCACACCCTCGCGGTGGGCGTACGCCACCGCCTCCGCGACCTCCGCGAGCAGAAGAACTTCGGCGCGCAAACCGTCGAAGCCGGCAGCATCCCCCTTGCGCTTGGGCTCCCTGCGCTCCTCGAGACGTTCGGCGAGGGTCCGCCCTTCCAGGCACTCCATCGTCAGGTAGGGAAGCCCGCCCTCCACCCCCACGTCGAAGATCGGGACGATGTTCGGATGGCGCAACCGCGCCGCCAGGCGCGCTTCCCGCAGGAACCGGGCACAGACCTCGGGGGAATTCGCGGATTCGGCGAACACGTGCTTCAGGGCGATGACGCGACCCAGCTGGGGATCCCAGGCGCGCCAGACCTGTCCCATCCCGCCGCGAGCGAGCGGCGATTGGAGCAGGTATCGGCCGAACTGACCGTGACCGGCGAGCAGGTCGCCCCCGCCCGAGATCGTCGGCGAGGGAACCACGCTCCCCAGAGTCTCCACCGTATTGGCCGCGGCTCCTGCCGGTGGCCCCGCCCACTCGCGCTCGATCGGAGGCAGGAGTGCGCCGCACCCCGGGCACGGCGGCGGCTCCGTGTCCCCGAGCAAATCCCGGTCGTGCACCCGCCCGCACGGGACGCAGACCCGCAGGCCCCTCCCTTGCTGCGACAACAGGTCCAGGAACTGCGCCGGCGTCAGATGTCCCAAGGCGAGCAGAATCTGTCCGAGCCGGCGCGGCTGCCCGGCCGCTGCGAGCCGCTGCTGTTCTTGCAGGCCCTGGGCGAGCTGAGGGATCGAGAGAAACGCCCGGCCCAGCGCCAGCATCCCCAAGAGCGAGTCGTCGCGGGCGGTGGCGTGCTCTTCGCCCGGGAGGCTGCGCAGACGCTTCCCGGCCTCGCTCTCCAGGGTCATGGGCGCCTGACCTCGATCCGTTTCCGTACGACGTCTGCGCCCATCTGGTCGAGGCGCGCCGAGTGCCCCCGGTCCGCGCCATCGCCGACGCCGAGGAGGTCGGACGAGTTCGTGCTCTTGAAGGGGAACCGGCCCGCGTGCATCATCGCCGGGTCGTTCCAACCGTGGGGCATGGTTGCGCTCGCGTCAAGGACCGTCGGCATCGAACCTCAGACGACCAGGATAGCAGCGCCTCGGAAATGGCGTCAAGGCCGCGGGGTGGGTGGGTGGGCCAAGGCCCGCCCCACGGCGTGTCCCGACGCCCACGCCCATTGGAAGTTGAATCCGCCGAGCCGCCCGGTCACGTCCACCACCTCGCCGCAGAAGTGGATCCCGGGTTCGCGCTTGCTCTCGAGCGTCACGCGATCCAACTCGCGCAGGTCGACCCCAAGTGCGCAGGTCACCCGCGAGCGCTCCGAATCCGCCAGGAAAGGACTCCTCAAGCTTCGAGAGACCACACTCTCGGACAATCCGCGTCGCTTCCTCAACCATGACCTTCTTCGCCAATTCCAAGCTTGGTCGATCGGTCCCGTAGGTATCCGACTTGAGCCTGCGCCTCTCCTCCCACGCGCCCGCCGCGGGGACCTGGAGCCACTGGGCCTCGCCGACGTGAGGGTCCTTGCCGAATCGCCACCATGCCTCGATCGCGGGGACGGCAAGCCCCGATGCGGCACGCAAGGGCGGGCGCCCCGGGGTGTCGAGCCTCGCCATCGTCTCCGTCACGATGGCCCTCAGCCTGCACAAGCGACATTCGCGCACCGCTTGGTTCGGATCGTCGTGCGGCGGCTGGTGGATCGGAGAGTCGTCCGAATCCAGCACGACGACGAGCCCACCCGCATCCGTGTTGTAGTACAATTCGCGCAGAACTGAGGGTAGGACCTTTCCGACGGAACCCCATCCTCCGGAGCGTCGTCGCAGGCTGCCCTTCGCGGGCACTACGGTTCCCGGCAGTCCCAGGATTCCATCCACGAGGATTCCGATCCCCGCTTCGTCGGCATCGTCCTCGCCGAGCACGCAGTACTTCATCGCGGTTCAGGTACACCGCCGAGCACGCCTGAATACCAAACCTCGCCAAGCGGGGCATCCCCAAGGATCTCGGTAATGTGGGGGTGCCGTGAGAGCTGCTTGAAGGTGGCATAGATGCCCGCCTTCTCGGCGATGACGACGCATTCCGGTCGATCGCGAAACAGGTCGAGGAAGTAGGGTGAATGCGAGGTGACCAGCACCTGTGTCGGTGAGGCATCAAGCGCATCGGACCGCGGTTGGGAAAGGGCGAAGAGAGCGTCGGCAACCCGGCGCAGAAGTCGTGGGTGCAACCCTCGATCGGGCTCCTCCATGCAGATCAGCGAAGGGCGGACAGGGCTGTGGCGCAGGAAGAGAATCGCGAGGGCCAACAGCATGCCGTGCGAAAGGTCCGAGGCCGCGATCGGTTGCTTGCTGTCCGAAGTACGCAGTTGGAAAGAACGCGCGCCCTGGCGGGGAGTGTCGAACAGGAAGCGATCGAACTCCGGGAACCAGGCATTCAACTCCTCGTTGAGGGCCTCGAAGCGTTCAGGGTGCTTGTCCCGCAGCTGGTCCAGGGCGCGTGCGAGTCCCACTCCCTGCTCGGTCAATTCCAACTCTCCCGGCAACAGCTCGTTGGGCTGGAGGATGCCTTCGGCCTGCAGGGAGAAGTGACGAATGCCCGCCAGTGCGGCACGGAATCGTCCGTCCTCGCCGGAAAGCACGGTGCCGGATTGTGGTACAGGACCGATTTCTACCTTGCGTTGACTCGACGGCGTCCATCGAATGCAGACGCGATGAACTGCTTGGACTTCGTGCCAACGCACCTCGATCGATACCCCCTGCGCGGACGCATCCTGAGCGCGGAGGTCGGCGGAGACTAGATTTGCGTGGTCGCAACGGTGAGTGTCGATGTTGCGAAGCGACCGCAGGGCGTCGAAGGCCGTCGACTTGCCGCTGCCATTGGGCCCGATGAGCAGGGTGAAGCGGCCGAGCCGAAGCTCAGCGTCTCGCAGGGCCCGGTAGTTATTGAACACCACGTGGGTGAACATGCCGTGCTCCTATCCGGACTTGGTCCACCAAGGGGGCATTCTACCATGTACAATCGGCTCCGCAATCGATTGGCTCCGGCTCGACAATACCGGCAGAATCACGCTGGGTAACCGACAAGCCGTGGACTCCACGGGTGCGAACACGGCGTTGCACGGCCCGACCACCACATCGGCCTCACCCCCGCGCAGACGGCGCCACCCGCGGAGCCGATGCGTGGGCGCTAGCCCCCATTGAAAGTCAAGTCGAGAGACATGTGGTTGCGTCCTAATGTGCCAATGGCTTGTCAGTTGAAATGTGAGTTCGAGGATGCGACGGCTTGCCACGATGGCCCGCCACTCCTGGGCCGAGAACGACTCCGGGTCCCATGCGAGACAGGCGTCGTTTTCGCGGCTCGCCCGGTCCAGCTCGCCGCGGCGGCAGAGCAGGGCCACCAATTGCTGCCTTGTTTCCACGACGTACATGGCCCCTCGAATCACGACATCACGACCCGACGACCACCCGGTAGACCGCGTTGCCGGTGTCGAGGTCGGGTGTGCGCGGGCACGGGCACGGGCGGCCACGCATCCACCGCAAATCCCTTGACACCCCCGTCTTGCCCCGGTGGGCGCCCGCGCGTCGTGGTTTCCCCGGTCCTCGCAATCCGCGAGGCGTATCCTGCCGGGGTGCCGCAGGTCGACAGTACCGAAAGCGATTGAGCGCGCCCCCGGGAGCATGGTACCGTGCCGACGCAAGTCCGATTGGACACGGCACGATCGCATTCTTCGAACTCCCGTGGGCTCCACGGGTGCATGGAACTTCCCCTGGGACCCGACGAATTCCGCTCCGGTCCACGACCCCGTTCATCGAGTTCCTCCGCCGATGCCCGACGACGCCCCGACCCATGAAGGGGTTTCCGGGATTTCCGCCGAGTTGCTCACCCGCTTCGGGTTGACCGAGCTTCGCGTGTCGGAATGTCTGCGCATCCAAGCCCGGGGATCCGAGGCCGTGGACGGGACCAAGACCGAGGATGCGTCCGACGCGCTCGATCGGCTGGCGGGCCGTCCCCTGGGCGAGATCCTCGTCGCGCGCGGGGCCCTGGACGCCTCGCGACGGGAGGAATTCGCCGCGGCGTGTCTCCCAGGCGCCGCGACCATACTGCGGCCCGCGCCGGCCGCGGATCGGGGCGCCTTTCCCACCGTGGTCCCCAGCATCGCCGCCGATGCGGACGCCGATTCCCCCAGACGCACCATCGGCAAGTACGAGATCGTCAGCGAGCTCGGCCGCGGGGGCATGGGCGTCGTGTACCAGGCCTACCATCCTGTGCTCAAGGCGCACTTCGCCCTCAAGGTCCTCCTCGCCGGCGACCGTCCCGCCGCGCAGACGATCCGGCGCTTCGAGCGCGAGGCGCAGGCCTCGGCGCGGCTCAAGCACCCCGGCATCGTCGGCATACACGACTTCGGCGAGGCGGAAGGACAGGTCTACATCGCCATGGAATTCGTTGCAGGAGTGGACCTGGACCACCTGCTGCGCGACCCCGCGTCCTACGGCATCGCCGCCGCGCGCGCGGCACGCGGGCCCGCGGGGACTTCCGCCGCACGCGCCGGAATCAATGCCATGACGGCGGTCGAGATGACCGAACAGATCGCGCGCGCGGTGCACGCCGCCCACGAGGCCGGCGTGGTGCACCGCGATCTCAAGCCGCAGAACGTCATGCGCGAGCCCTCCGGACGGCTGCGCGTGATGGACTTCGGCCTCGCCAAGATCCTGGACGACGAACCGGGCGCCCCCGGCCTCACCCGGCAGGGCGCGACCATGGGGACCGCGGCCTACATGAGCCCCGAGCAGGCAAGCGGCGAGGTCGGCGCCGTGGATCGGCTGAGCGACGTCTACCAGGTGGGAGCGATCCTGCACGAACTGCTCACCTGCCGGCCGCCCCGCCAGGCTGCGACGTGGGGCGAGGCTGTGCTCCTCGCCCTCCGGCAGGATCCGCCTGCGCCGCGCGAAGTCAACCCCGCGATCGACCCGGAGGCGGAGGCGATCTGCCTCAAGGCGATGGCGCACGAAAAACGGGACCGCTATGCCGGCGCGCTCGAACTGGCCGAAGACTGCCGCCGCTACGCGTCCGGCGAGCCGCTGCAGGCCCGGCCCGCCGGATGGCTCGACCGGGCGTGGCGCCGGGTGAAAAAACACAAGCTGATCGCATCCGCAGGCCTCGCCGCCGCAGCGACGGTGACCACGCTGGCCGTCGCATACTATCTGGAACCCGGGACACTGGAGTTGGACCTCGAACCGGCCGGGGCGAACGTGACACTCGCCGGCCAGACCTGGAAAGCGAACGGGCCCAAGAAGCTCGACCTCCCCGCCGGGGCATACGTGCTGGGCCTGGAGGCGTCGGACCACGATCCGGATGGGCGTGACGTGGTGGTGGAGAGATGGAAGACCAAGGCGGTGAGATCCCAACTCAAGCATCACATGGGCACGCTCAACGCCGACGCCCTGGCCGTCCTGAGAGAAGGGAGCAACGCGGGCGAGGTCGGGATTTCGCTGACCGTGGACAATGTGGAGCGTGGCTCCAAGATCCGCAATCTCGATTTGACCACCGGCCCCCATCATGTCGTCGGGCAGTGCCTGGAGCATTTCCTGCGCGAGCTTGACGTGAACGTGCACAAGGACCAGCCTTCCGAGGCCTGGATGTTTCTCGACCAGGGCATCCTGTGGACCCGGATGTCGGCGGGCATCCCGAGCAGTTGCAGGTCGGGCTGGAACCTCGAGGGCCTCGACGTCGATGGGGACGGCCGCAAGGACCTCATGCACCTCGATGGACCGGCCATCGTGTTTCGGCGGCTGCGGGACGGTGAGGAGCTGCGCCGTTTCCAGCCGGCGGAGTCCCAGCAGTTCGGCCACGCCTTGCACGACCTGGGGGGAAGCGTGGGAACGGTGCTGTTGGTGGGCGAGCTGGCGGCCACCGGGGCGATCGTCACCTGCCTGGATCCCCGCCGCGTCGGGGACGCCGCCCGGCTCTGGCAGTGGCACGAGCCGCCGGGCCGAAGGCAGACGGCTGAGGGGGGGTCCGTCGCGACCATCGCCGACCGGACCGGCGACGGCGTGTGCGAGGTCGTGGCCCCGACGAAAGCGGGGCGCATCATCGTGTTGGACGGGCGCAGCGGGAACCAGGTCGTCGAGATCGACCTGAAGCTCGGCGCCGGCCTGGTCCTCTCTCTGCCCGCGGACCTGCGAGCCGGCAAGTCGGTCCAGTTCTGGCACTACAAGAACGACCCCAAGGACGCCCTCGAGGGCGATTACCAGCACGTCCACGCAGGTCTCGTCGATTTGGCGCAGGATCGGGTGGTGTGGTCGAAGGATCTCGGCCGGAGCAACCTGGTGCCAGTCGATCCGGACGGCGACGGCCGCATGGACGTTCACTGGCACACCAAATCGGAGCACGGACTGCTGGATGGCCCTTCGGGAGCCGAGCGCTGGCGCCAGGAGACTCCAACGGCCTCGGGCGGGATAGCGGAGACCTTCCTCCTGGACGACGACGGAGTGGGAGACTTGCTCGTGATCGATCCGCAGGGGTCCATCTTCGCCTGTTCGGGGCTGGATGGACACATCCTGTGGACGCCCACGCCCGGACTCGGCGGGGCGGCAACCTGCTTCACGGAGCATCCCGTACCGCGGTCGATTCCGCTGGTGCTGCTTGGCAAGGACGGGATCGAGGCCGTCGACCGCGGGACCGGCCGGCGCCTGTGGACGGCCGCAGGCAGGTTCAACAACGTCGCGGTGCTCGACTGGGATTGCGACGGCGGCGTGGACGTGATCGCCGGCGCACAGAATGTGGGGATCGTGTGCTTCGACCTTCAGGGAAAAGAGCAATGGACGCTCGCCATGCCCGGCCGGGACCTCAATGTCGTGGGACCGATCGCGGACGCGGACGGCGACGGGAGGCCGGAGCTGGTCATCCACGCATCGGCCGCGCTGGTCGGGCTGATGCGCGGTCCGCGGACGCTGTGGCGTCGCACGGCCGCGGGCCCGTTGGAGGCAGGGCCGGTCGTCGTGGACACCGACGGGGACGGCCGCCCGGAAGTCGTGCAGCTCGGGGACTGGGCGAACGGCAAGCACCTGGCCTGCTTCGACGGCGCGACCGGCCGGGTGCGCTGGGAGAGCGTGGAGAAGATCCCTCCCAACCGGGGCCCGGGCGTGGGCGTCCTGCGCGGTGACGGCCGGCCCGGCTTGTTCACCTACGGAAGCCTCGAGGGGGAAGGGGACTCTCGCGCACTCGTCTACCGGGCTGTGGACGGGGAGTTGCTCCTGCAGGAGTCGGAGGCAGGCAGCTCCAGCTACAGCGCCCCGGCCGTGGCGGACCTGAACGGCGACGGGACACCGGATGTCGTGTTCCAGCGGTGGCAGACGCAGGATCTGGCCGCCTTCGACGGGCGCGACTGCGAGCCGCTATGGCGGTATGCGGCCGGCGCGCCGGGAATGGGCGCGGTCACGGCCGCGGACCTGGACGGCGACGGCCTTGCCGACGTGGTTGCGCCGTTCTTTGACGGCTACCTGCATGCCGTGCGCGGGAAAGACGGACAGTTGCTGTGGAAGGCCGTGATCGGCCAGGGGGGCAGCCGGGCGCCCGCGACCTTGGGCGACATGACGGGCGACGGCGTCCCCGACGCGGTCGTGGTGTCGGCCACCGGCACTCTCTGCGCGTTCGAAGGACGTACGGGAAAGCCGCTGTGGAACGTGCCCGGCGGGTCCGAGGCGTGCGGGCGGCCCGCGATCGTCCCTGGCCCGGCGGGAAAGACCTGGATCGTCGCGCCGATGGGCACCGCGGGCGTGGTCGCCTTGGATGCGTCCGGCGCCAGGTGCTGGCAGGCGCTCGCCGGGAGGCGGGTGCTCGCTTCGCCCGCGGTGTGCGACCTGGAAAAGGACGGCCGGCGCGAGGTCGTGGTCATGACCGCGGAGGGATCCCTCGTGGTGCTCGACTTCGAGACGGGTGCGACCCTCTGGGACCTGCCCGTGGCCGGGAAAGGGGCCGTAGGGGACCCCGCCGTCGCCGATCTCGACGCGGACGGCATCCAGGACATCGTGGTCTGCGACGCGGACGGAACGCTGCAAGCGATCAGCGGGAGGCCGATTCTCGCGGCGCGGCGGCGGTGACGAGATCGGCGTGGAGGCCGGAGCGACCCAGAGCCGCACCACACCTTCCGCGGGTCAGCACCGCGCCGCCGATGGCCGGTGGGACGTTGCCGACGACAATACGCACTTTCTTGAGACTGTAGCAAGACCGGTGCTGCCTTCGCGGGGCGGCTGCCGCACAGAATCCCAAGTCCCAAACCCAAATCCCAACCCGGCGATGGGGAGGCGCCTCCACCGACATAGCACAGCTTGTGGCGCTGCGTCTTCCCCGTCGCGGTCACGGCGTGGGTGGGTGGGCCAAGGCCCGCCCCACGGCGTGTCCCGACGCCCACGCCCATTGAAAATTGAACCCGCCGAGCCGCCCG
>Ga0082335_1006306_pt1 | contig 15417 bp, 10 predicted proteins | sample Subgrocontami58m_FD_72375 | JGI IMG/M metagenome (GOLD analysis project Ga0082335, IMG submission 72375) | Subsurface groundwater microbial communities from S. Glens Falls, New York, USA - GMW37 contaminated, 5.8 m (SPADES assembly) (version 2) ...
GAATTGGGCCAGAGGATCCCACCGCTGTTCCTGTGTTGGCATCGGTGAAGGAGACGCTCCAAAGAGTAATCGTCGTTCCGCTTGACTGGCTCGTCCAACTTGCACCGCCATTCGTGGTGCGAAGAATTGTGCCATAATCTCCCACCGCCGTTCCTGTGTTGGCATCGGTGAAGGAGACGCTACTGAGATAATTCCCTTGCGGTAAGGGATTTTGCCAGAACCACTGCGCGTCAGCTACAATTGCCGCAACGGCGAGCAAAAGAAATATGAGTAGGTTTTTCATGATGTACCTCCATCATGTTAGGTGTGAAAAAAAATGTGGCGCACTCTGAAGTGGACTAACTCAGAGCAACGCCACGTATGAGAAATAACAGGATTGCTAAACTTGGAATTCTGTCTCGACTGTGTCGGAACAGCCGGTGATGAATCAGATCAGATCCTTCGTCCCGCGTACAGCGGCGGGACTCAGGAGTAAGAGCAAAACAAATAGACCTCTTCCCTCACATCCACGCTGGCGGAAATGAGAAAAGAGGTCTTGTATGATTTGGCTGTCCGTTCTTCGCGAGCAGTCGTCTGCACCACAAGGCTCTTCACTCAAGCCGCCTCCTGCCTACGTCTTTCAGACTTCGGCGGGCAGGGTAGTTGACAACGCTTCGCACTCGGTGTTTACAGCGCAAGGAGCGCGTTCAATCTGCTGCTAATTTACTGTAGTAAGCTGCAATAGTCAAAAAGCAAATGGCCGATTCTTACTTCGAAAAGGCTGAGTGGAAGAAATCAACAGCTTCTCAGTCACAGCGGTGGGGGCGTATTGCAATACGCCCCTACGGAATACATTCATCTTAACAAAACCAATTTTTTCGTCGCAACAAATCCACCAACAGTTAATCGATAAAAATACACCCCGCTCACCAATTCGCTTGCATCAAATTGCACCGACTTGTACTCCGGCTCTTCAACGCCATCTGCCAGCGTTGCGACTTCTCTGCCAAGCACATCGTACACCTTCAACGTCATGGAACAATGTACCATGAGAATCCTGCCGATGCAACGGAATTTTCATGGTACGGCAGATGAGGGTCGCCGTCACCACTTCTTCTTCTCGCACGTGAGCCTGTGTAGAGACGTTGCCCCGCCAAACAACGGCGGGATCGTTGACACTGCAACGTCTCTACGAAAGCTTATCTGATCACGCACATCTTGCGCGTCTCAACAAATCCGCCAGCACTCAGCCGATAAAAATACACCCCGCTCGACAATCTGCTCGCGTCAAACACCACTGACTTGAACCCTGAACCTTGAACCTCATCCACCAGCGTTGCGACTTCTCTGCCAAGCACATCGTACACCTTCAACGTAACGTAATTGTGAACGGGTAATTGGTAACGGATAATAGTGGACGGATTGAATGGATTGGGATAGTTTTGCAGCAACAGGAATCTATCGGGCAACTGGTAGTCTTCACCAACGCCAGTGGGCGCGCAAGGCGGCGCCAAAGTGTAGAACCTTCCGGCAACTAATATATCGATGTCCAATGTCTGAGTAGCACCACCGGGATAGACCACATACACAAGGTGTACATCGTCCGGGAATCCCGGAGCTGCCGGCGGAAGCGGGAAGTTCTGTTGAACTCTTTGTTTGCGCCCCGCCTTCCAATTCAAGTTCGGCACATTATAGGGGGGAGCGTTTCGCCACGTGAAGACGAGTCCAAGCACACGCACCGAATCGCAGTTGTCGCTGTAGAGAGATCCGGTCACACTGGCGATGTTATCTTCTGCACCGGGTCCCAGGCCGAACGCGACATTTACGGAATCCACCACCCCCGACACAATGTCAACGAGTCCGAGCACGCTGCCGGTGTTAGTGACAGCATAGCCGAGCACGAGGGTACCAATCCGTGCAAACTCCATGTGCGTGAGACCCGAAGTGCCCGGAGGTACAGTCATCGTATTCCACGTGATCCCGGCGTCGGTGCTCTTCGCCATTGCAGCCGTGCCGGAGAGATAGCACACGTTTGTTCCGGTAATCCATTTCACGCTGCTAGATCCCGATAACCCTGTGCCGGTATTCGCCGCCGTCCATGTCACTCCACCATTTGTGGTTCTTGCGATGTTAGGAAGGGACGTACTCGTAACAGCAATACCCGTAAGTTTATCATCTTTGAATGCGACACCCGAAACAAAATCTCCCGCAAGACCGAGAGGACCAATGTACCAGCTCGTTCCTCCATTGCTCGTCATGTAGACTCTGGGGGGTGCTGCGTTCAGACCGAATCCATAGAAGTTCTCAGCGATAACAAAGATCGAGTTTTGGGCGGAAGCGGCTCCTGAGATTCCCGGAGGACTTGTCCGGGTCCAGGTGATTCCACCATCTGTAGTCTTGCTCAAGTAGTAGGTTTGTCCTGCCCCGGCAGGTGGATCACTTTGAGCGATTCCAACTGATGGATCTGTTTTCGAGAACACGATGCCATTGAAGAATCCTGCGCTTCCGCCCGTCGAGTCAATGAGAGTCCAGCTTGTTCCGCCGTTGAGCGTGACGTAGAATTTCGCGTTGCCACCCGCACCACCCGCAGCACCTCCGTTACCGACATATCCCGTCGTAGCGCTTGCGGCCCATACACAATACATTTCTAACGCTAGACCACCCGTTGCGAGCTGCGTCCATGTTGTCCCGCCATCAGTTGTTCGATAGATCACGGGGGTGCCGCTTGGTCCACCGGCAATCCACGCTGTGTTCTGGTCAACGACTGAAATACTCGGGTATGAGCCAATGTTCGTGACACTTCCTGCACTTATCCACTGTCCATGAAGGCACTCTGAGAAAAAAAAGAGAGCTATGATGGACAGCAATGCATTACGCGGTGTAGACTTTTTCATATTGCATCCTCCTCTGGTTGAATGAAAGAGAAAACGTTGAAATGTGGGAACAACTCCCCGAAGGACAATTGTCCCGATGATCCGACAATACAGATCGGCCGCACAAAACGTGGTGATAGCTCAGCAATCGCTTTGGAATGCAGTTCACATCAGCCTCCTTTCTATGTTGTCTCTACGTTGAGATGACCGCGGGCTTCCCCCGTTTGAGGTGTAGTACACTTTACCATTTCCTTCTGCTATCCATCCCTCGCTGCCAATGAAATGGACATCCGTCAGCACGAGAGCTTCCGGGATGTTCGCACTCATGTCCACCCAGCCGTATGTTTGAGCTAATGAGGTGGCAAAGCGTCATAGCGGCGGCTCAGGGCATCAGCATCATGCAATTGTGTCAAACAAGGGGGAGAAAGAACGTGTAAAAGAAAAAACCTATTCTGCTGCCCCTGCATCGCGGAACAAGCGTATAGGTATCTGTAGTAAGGTCAATACGATATTAAAAACTGAGGACCCGACAACAGCACCCGAGTTTTTGCCCCGATGCAGTTGACGTTGTGTTGAATGTTGCCACAAATATACAAACACAATGCAGCCTTGTCAATCGGTAATTTTATTGTGCCAGCAACGTTCGAGAATTCGCGTGGAAACGTGGACGAGAAGTCGGATTCTCATAGACAAGCGCTTAATTTTGGGTTTGTTGCGCGGGCGTTGGTTTCTCCCGCAAGCACAAAAGCCCACCACAGTGCGTTGAGGGGCTTCAGGGCGAAACAATGAATGACAAGCTTACCTCAACAGGATCAACTTTTTCGTCTGCGTAAACCCATCCGCTTGCCCGCCAGAAAGAGGGCGGGCGAGCAGACGATAAAAATAGACGCCGCTCGCTAACCCCTTTGCATCAAACTCGACCTGTTTGAATCCTGCACCCTGAACAGCATCAACAAGCGTCGCAACTTCTCTTCCCAACAAATCGAATACCTTCAGTGTCACGTGACTGACTTCTGATGTCTGATATCTGATCTCTGTCGTTGGGTTGAACGGGTTGGGGTAATTTTGATAAAGGTGGAATGCGTATGGAACATGCTCTGGGATGCCCGTGATTTCGTCAATCGGGCGGCGCCACAACCCCTGGCTTGTTCCCGCAAAGGCTTGGCCTGAGTTCACTGCAAGTGAATACGTCTGTGTCAATGTCCTGAATCCGTCGTTGACACGTCGCCACGACATCCCCTCATCTGTGGAAACGTAAATGCCCGTTGTCGTTACACACAGGATGGCGGATGCAGTTTGAGTCAGCCTATACACTGCCGTGCCACTTTCAAAACCCAAATTCGCTGCAGTCCACGTCGATCCGGAATTGGTGGTGATGTACACACCGCGAGATGTTGCAGCATAGACGGCATCGCCTCTGTTCAAGAAGGAGAGAACGAAGACATTGCTTGGAAGCCCTGAAGTAACTTGTTCCCAAGTTTGGCCGTAGTTCGACGTTCGGTACATTCCAGACGAAGCGAAGAAGTTTGTTGCGGATGCCAGAATGTAATTGCCGGAGGATGCTACTGCCCTCATGAATTGATTGCTCAAGCCTGCCGCACTCCATGAGATACCCCCATCCGTGGACGTGAAAACACCGCCGTAGTTTCCCTGAGCGAAGTATTCCCCCAGTGCAGCGACGAGTGTGGCAGAATGAAATGCAACATCATTCACCGGATAATTGGGCAGCCCATTGCTTCGCGAAAGCCAACTGACACCGTTGTCAGTCGAGAGGTAGATTCCTGATCCAGTACATGCATACAGTTCACCTGGCCGGGAAACAAAGTTGTACGCATATTGGAATGGAGTGTTTGCTTGAAACCAAGAAGTCCCCTGGTTTGTGGTTCGATAGATTGCAACGGTATCGCAGGCCCATCGTCCGCAGGACGCCGAGACGAAGAGCTGATTATCGGTTGCGGCTATCGCACGAACATTCATGAAGGTCGGGTAGCGAGTGAAGACCGGAGTCCAGCTAACACCATTGTTTGTTGTCTGAAACAGCCCGTCGAAGGTTGCAGCAAGGAGTCTTCCGTTTGCAACAAGCATCTGACCAGCGTAACCTTGAGTCCGCAGACCCGAATTTGCCAAGACCCAATTCGCACCGTAGTCCGACGACCGGTATATTCCCGCATCCTGAACGGATGCATATAGGTAGCCGCCTAACTCTGCCAGAGATCTCACTGGCGGGATGAATCCCACCCCATTGACAGGAAGGCCATTGCTCCTTTGCACCCAACTCACTCCTCCGTTGGTGGAAAGGTATACACCACCCGCGTAATCAGTTCCCGCGAAGATGTTTTGTCCGCTTACATGAAAACTGACAACGCGAGGGGCATATCCGGGAGGAGGGTTGATTCCATCGTTTGCCACGTGCCACGGTGCACCAGGGTTCGGTGAAACGTAGACACCGTTCGCAGTACCGGCGAACCTTGTGGAATCAATTGTGGCAAGAGCACGAACGTACGTGATGCGACCCCATGGGTCACGAAACAAGCCCACGGTATCGACGCTCCAACTCGAACCGTTGTCGGAGGATGAGTAAACCCCGTGCTCACTTCCGCCGGAGATCAGCCCTGATGTCTGAACCAACTTGCTCATCGAATATGGTGTAGGGAAGCCTGTATTACTCTCTGACCATGATTCGCCAAATGAACTTGAACGATACACACCATTGGCCGTTGCTGCGATAAGCCAATTGCCCTTTAGGAGAAAGTCGTTCACGTCCGTATATTCCCCGCTTGACCACGGGAATCCAATGTTTCGTTCTTCCCAACTCACGCCATCGTTCGTTGAAAAGAAAACACCCCCTCGATAGCAGCCGACAAGCAGAGAGTCCCCCTTGCACAACACTGCCCACATGGGTACTCCCCGGTATGTTGTCGGACCATTCGATTGAATCCACTGACCTCTTGTCTGAGAGAAGAGCATCAGCGCTACAAGAATATGGTGATGAGTTCTCATGGCGCACCTTCATTATCGAATCAGTAACATCCTTTTTGTTTGAACAAAACCTCCTGCGCTCACCCGATAAAAATAGACGCCGCTCGCTAACCCCTTTGCATCAAACTCAACCTGTTTGAATCCTGCATCCTGAACCTCATTAACCAACGTCGCGACTTTTCTTCCCAACATGTCAAACACATTCAGCGTCACGCGACTGAGTTTTGATGTCTGATATCTGATCTCTGTCGTTGGATTGAACGGGTTGGGGTAGTTTTGATAGAGAAGAAAACGTATTGGCACTGCGTCTTTCGGCTTAACGCTCAGTGGTCGGTCGAAATTCAACAGCCACATTTCGTATTGACTTGGATTTCCAGGCTGATGCTTCTCGTAAGCTGTCCATATTCGGTCGTTCGCATCAATCCCAACAGCCCTTCTTGGCGGAAATGGCAACCATCCGTTTGGCACAAACTCAGATAACGTATCCCGTCCAGTTTGGAGATTGCGAAGAATACGCAGGCCATTGTTGTCGGTAACCAACGCATGTGCCACGCGATGCTGACTAAGAACGAGATGGATTCTCGATGCATACGTCATTGAACTGAATGTTCTCACAGAAGAGAACAATGGACCACTCGACGAGTTCGAGTAGTAGAGATCGTCTTCCGGTCCCGCGTCTACCGACCACGCCGCGTGAACGACACCGTTCGGCTCAAAGGCAAAGCTGACGCTTCTGGCATATGATTGGTAAAATGAGGATGAATCAACGGAGATAGTGTTGTTCCTGTACGTGAGCGAAAAGAACTTCGCGGTAAGATATGACCTGTCTTCGCCCCACGCGACTTGCACGCCGCCCGCCGAGTCAACATTCACGACAATCTCCGGCTTTTCGTAATAGTAGGAATAGCGCCGCGAGGGAAGCGATTGCCAAAGCACCAATGGTACGCTGAATGTTCCACCGACTCCTCTTGCGTACTTCAGTTGAAATGCCGCGCTCATCGCGGAATCTGCTTTGAGCCAAACCAAATGAGGTCTGTCACTGCGATCGATAAACAACTTCGGTGCAAATCCTGTATCAACGATCTGGGGAATGGTCAAGATCCCATCAGGTGAACGATAGCGATAGAGAATCTTACTTTGATAAAAAAAGTAGTTCGTGTCTCTTCGCATCGATGAAACAGATTCCCATGCGAAGTGTTGCGCGTTGTCGTTGCCGATGACAATCCGCGGTTCTCGCGCGCTCTGCTCTGCAAAGATGAAACTCCATGAACTGCCGATTTTCTTGTAGCACTTGACGGTGGGCTTTCCCGAGTAGAGCGAACCCACATCATTCCAATATTCCTTTTGTTTGCTCCATATAACAAAAGGGGAATCTGCTGTATCAAGCGCCACGTCCGAAAGAAATCGCGTGTTATATCCCCAGAACGAACTATACTGAAAGCCGCCCGTATCCGGGATGGCGAGCACCGATGAAAACCCCGCTGCATTTCGCTGAACATGATAGAGTGAATTTCTTCCATACGTATCATCAAAGATAACAAGTGTAACTTCGTCGGAAAGACTAATCAGATGCGGTAAATTGTTCTTGCCGATGAGGAGATCTGTTGAAATTGTATTTGCAAACAAAGATGGGATGCGTTGCTCGGTATATCCTTGACCAAAGGCAAAGGTGTAGAGCAAAGAAAACATGAACACCAGTGCTATCCCCACGATTGATTTTTTTCTCATTGTCTTCACAAGACTCCTTCCTCCTGCCTATCAATGTTGTTGTAAGGTCATTTCATGAGTATCATTTTTTTGTTCAACACAGAATCATTTACGCGCAACCGATAGAAATACACCCCGCTCGCCAGTCCCTCCGCCTTGAACTCCACCGACTTGAACCCTGAACCTTGAACCTCATCAACAAGCGTCGCAACTTTTCTTCCCAACATATCAAACACATTTAGCGTCACGCGGCTGACTTCTGATATCTGATATCTGAGCTCTGTAGTTGGGTTGAAGGGGTTTGGATAGTTCTGATGCAACGCAAATCGTAGCGGCTTGCTTTCGTCAACGGCAGTTGTACCAATGAACACTCGCAGCGTATCTCGAAAGGTAATTGTTCCATCAAGGTCTATCCTCTTCACGCGATAGAACCATGTTCCGGGATACACAGTGCTATCAGTGTAAACGCATTCGTTGGGATATGGATTGGGAGGAAGGGACGGGGGACAGAAGCTTCCCGTCAGCTCTGTGAATGTCGGCTCATTCTCATTTCTCCGCTGAAGAAAGTAGCCATAGAAGTTCCTTTCAACAATTCCTTCGCGACACCAATGGATTTCTATCCTCGTCGGTGAGAGAACGACTGCATAGAAACAGCCCGTTTGTGCATTTGCCTGATGGCTCAATGCAACAAAGCCCGATACAGCGGCAACAAGAACTAAGAAACGTTTCATAATCATCCTCCTGTGAGATCACCGAATCAATATGAGTTTCTTCGTCTCAACAAAACCGCCCGCAGTCAGCCGATAGAAATACACCCCGCTCGACAATCTGCTCGCGTCAAACACCACTGACTTGAACCCCGCATCTTGAATCTCATCAACCAACGTCGCGACCTCCCTTCCCATCACATCAAACACTTTCAAACTCACGCGCGAAGTTTTCGGCAGCGAGTATTCGATGCGTGTCGTGGGGTTAAAGGGGTTGGGGTAGTTCTGGAATAGAATGAACTCCGTCGGCTGGCTGGGTTCATCGTCGTGCACGGCTGTTACAGGGTTAGTAGTTCTGTATGTCTTTCTGCCCTCCAGAGCGACGAGCAGTTGTCCGACGGTGTTGAGCGTCAAGGATCGAACATCTTGTGTCGGCAGTCCCTGACTTATGTGTCTCCATCCGGTTGTCGAGCTCTCATACAGATGTACACCCCCGAAGTGAATACCTGTGAACAGTTTTCGCTCGCTGGTGATGACTGTGGACTGGATGTAGCTATTCGGGAAACCGAACTCCTCCCACGACAACCCCAGATTTGTAGAGCGCGCAAGACCGAAACCGCTTCTTCCCAAGAGCAGGTCATTCCCGAAAGCAGCAAGGCAGCGTATGTTGATCATTGACACCGCAAAGGGGCGTTCGGTCCATGTCTCACCATTGTCCGTGGAATATTGAAGTCCACTTGAATTGAACGCAAAGAGGCGTCCCGTTCTGTCGCAATATACGCTTCTGCGCACCACACCGGGAAGATCACTCCATGACGTGCCTCCGTCGGTTGAGCGTGCGACGCCTGAGCCGGTATTCACGAACAATGCGCCGGATGTGTTCACGGCGAGCGAATTGTACGCTCCCGCTGCCGACCTGTTGCTTGTCCAAGTCCCTCCTGCATTTGTGGTTTTGTACAGCCCCGCGTCCGTCACCGCAAAGACGAGACTATCACCTAGTCCTTCCACGGCCCAGATTCTCGTACCTACCAGCCCAATTGAAGTCCACGTCGACCCCTGATCTGTTGAGCGGAAGACACCATCAAGATAGGCTCCAGCGTAAATGATGTTTGCGGTCGAGTTTGAGAAACACCAAACGGAAACTCCAGCGACACCGGCGTTGCGCTGCGACCAGGAATTACCATTGTCGTTTGAATAGAAGACTGCTCCTCGTTGTGTTGCCGAGAACACCTGTGCTGGAGGAATGCACACGAACGACCAGGCTGTATTGCTGCCGAGTCCGACTTTTTGCCACGAACTGCCTTGATATGGAAGGCGGTAGATGCCATCTCCATAGGGTGCAGCAAACAGATTTCCCAGCGAGTCGTGTTCGATAGCATAGACGGTTGCAGCAGGCAGGCCGTTGTGCACAGTTACCCACGTTCTTCCACCGTCATTTGATCGGACAACGCCAAAGGACTTACCCGCATACAACACGCCGTCGATGTTCCGTGTGAGGCATAGACCGCCGGTGGTACTCCTGTTCGCCCAGGTCGCTCCGTGATTGGAGGAAAAATACGACCCCGCATACGAGAGGGCGAACACGCTATCACCAGGGTATATAAGCGTACTTGCGACGTTGTTCTGGATAGTTGTTTCTCGTGTCCAGGAAAGACCATGATTGGTGGAAACAAAGAAGCCATCGGCGGTTCCGGCAAAGGCGTATCCGCTGTCGTCGGCTGCGATCGAATACACTCCCAGGGTTGAGATACCGGAAACCGGGGCTGTCCACGAAATCCCGTCGTCGGTTGACCGGTACACATAGCCGCGGTCTCCACCGACGAAGATTCCATGCGTTGCCGTTGCTGCAAAACAGCGAACTCCGCCAAAGAAAGATGCGCGTTCTTCCCATGTGCGTCCTAGGTCAATGCTCCGATAGATAACGCCGTTCTCCGCTCCTGCGAGGAGAGTGCCTTCAGGTGTTTTGGCAACTGTCCACACGTTGCCCCCATACGGTCCTGCCGTTGCCTGCCAATCCTGAGCTAGCGCTTGAGAGTGATTTATGCACACTACCATGAGAGTTGCACAAAAAACAAAACCTGAGAGTTTCATAATTGCGATTCTAGTCATGAGCCTTTCCTTTCCCTCTATCGAGTCACCATGAGCTTCTTTGTCTCAACAAATCCACCTGCTTTCAACCGATAAAAATACACCCCGCTCGCCAAACCGCCCGCATCAAACTTAACCGTCTTGAACCCTGCATCCTGAACCTCATTAACCAACGTCGCGACTTCTCTTCCCATCATATCGAATACCTTCAGTGTCACGTGACTGACCTCTGATGTCTGATATCTGATCTCTGTCGTTGGGTTGAAGGGGTTGGGGTAGTTCTGAAAAAGCTCAAACTGCTTGGGTAAGCCCGCAAGCTCATTCACATCATCCACGAGTAGTACAGCGTTCGATGCGTAGAGTTGCCACGTGTTATTTACAAAGGCTTCCCACACAGCCCAAAACCGAACGCGGAATCCTCCGCCGGTCGCGGGCGTTCCTTGAGAAATTGTCGGATTGCGATTAAGAGTCGCGCCGCGGGGACTCAGTCGAGCTACACCGTACGGTCCATATGGGCGCAAACCTACTCCGATGCTATCGTTGCTTGGCAATTCCCAAGCGCCGGCTGAATAGTAGAAGTACAAGGGATTGCTTGTAGTGATAATCATGAATCCATTGACCGAAGCATTCTGCATAGTGTCAGGGAAAGTGTTAAGCGGGGAAATGCTTCCCAATCTTGCTTTGCCGTTCGATATGGATACATAGCCAGCGTACGTTGTCAAAGAAGAACCTACGCGTCTATCCCATGTGAGAACCGACTGTTGCCCGTATTTGAAGAAACGCGCTCGTCTGTTGTCTCCGTCGGATATCAGAGTGTCCGGGATACTCCACCCCGTTCCGATTCGAAATGAGGTCATTAAACGAAACAATCTCGAGTTTTCCTTTCTTCTCTGCCACACCACAAATGGTTGATACGACGGTGGCGGATATTGGTACTGGAGCGTCACTTGCGGCAGATGGTTGAGCGTATCGTTCGTAGGGGAGATAATTCGAGGAACACTCCACGTATCTTGAACATATTCCGAAAACATAATCTTCCCTTGTTGCTCCCACGCGACGTAGTAGGTACTGTCATTACATCCAACGTGGGGAAATTGATCATCAATAGCATTGTTCGTGATCGGCTGTGGATTACTCCATTGGTTTTGATTGAATCTGCTGAAGAGTATTTCGAGGTTGCCGTTTCGTCTTCCCTGCCACACCAACATTGCCCTTTCATTCTGAGAAGAACTTGGGTAGGGTCGAATCAATGATGGAAAGTCATTGTCCGCGCTGTCGGTGGTAACAAAGGTCAGGCTGTCCGACCATGATGTACCAAGCGATGTCGTCCGAAGAATGCAGATGTTCTTTCCATTTCTGCTAAACGCCGACATTTCCTCTTGGTTGTACAACCATCCAAACCCATCAGCAATTGTTGGGTGAAGATCGTTTTCGTTTCCCGAAGTAATGCGAACAGGAACCGTCCACAACGATTGAGCAAGCGCTCCAACTGAAATGAGAGTAAGTACACCGGTTATCACCGCTTTCACAACGCACCTCCTCCGTTATCGAATTAAGGTTAGCTTCTTTGTTGCGGCAAATTCGGCAACATGAAATCGATAGAAGTAGACCCCGCTCGCTAATCCGCTTGCATCAAACTCAACCGTCCTGAACCCCACATCCTGAATCTCATCCACCAGCGTCGCGACTTCTCGTCCCATCAGATCAAACACTTTGAGCGTCACGTGGCTGACCTCTGATATCTGATATCTGATCTCTGTAGTTGGGTTGAAGGGGTTGGGATAATTCTGCTGAAGAGCGAAGCGATCGGGAATAAGGTTCGGTGTTTGATTCTCTACTGACAGCGGATCGGCAGTGTTGGTGAGTAAGAAGAACGCTGTTGCACCAATTCCTTGTACAGTTGCAGGAACGGTGTATGTACCCGCAGTATCGTTTGCTGTGAACGTCGCCGATGTTGCAACTCCACTAGGTACTCTCATATCTCAAAACTTAGACAAATGCAACAAGTTTTCGTGACGCAATTCAAGCCGCTGCAGCAAAATGTGATTGCTGAAAGACACGGTCAAATTCCTTATTGAGTTGTTCGATGCGAAGAGCGAGTTTGCTTGGTACCGGCTCGGCACCATCCACGGCAGCAAAGACACGATCAAACACGCGCCGTTCCAACCGCGCGAGAAAAAGAATCACCTGACGTCCATAGGTCGTAACACTGTAGCGATTGGTGTTTGGGAGGCGGTAGATGATCCCTTTGTGGCGAAGGCGGCGCAAGTCATAGCTCATCTTGTGCGTGGTGTACGGACAATCAGGTCCGAGCAGTTCAGCAACATACGGGCGCAACTCTTTATGCAGAAATCCAGGCGGGCGGTGCATAATCAAGATAAGCGCTTGTAACAGCGCTGTGACCCGACCGTCGCCGAAGCGTAAGCCGGGAACACGTTGTCCCGCGTCTGTGCGGGAAGGATGCACCACCCGCTGGAAACTCGATGCCGAGAGTCGACAGCTGTGGCTGAGCCGAAGTACCTGTAATAGGTTGCGATTGATTGTTTGCCCAATTGTCCGTAAACAATCTAATTGGCTGATGTCTTTTTTCACATAGAAGTCGCGTGCGTTGTTGATGGTGGTTTCTGTTCGCAACGCACGGTTGAGTTTGAAATATTGTTTGACCCGACAACTTTTGTAGTGGAACTGAATACTGGGCATGACGCCGCGGGTGACGACACTGGTGCGAAACGTTCCCGGCGTGCTGCCAATCAGTTTTCGATCAAAGACTAACTGGACGCGATCAGGTCTCCCCACATCGAGATTCTCACGGATGACCTCCTCGAAGAAGGTTCGTCCCACCGATGGACTCGACACTACTTGCGTCAGGCTGACTTCCAGTTGGTTGATGGACAGCCGGTGGCGGTAGCCAGCCGCGCGATCATCGGCAACCAATGGCAGCGGAAGCCGGTCCATCCACTTGGCAAAGAAGTGCTCAATCTGCTCAGCACCCAATCCTGCACACAACTCTTTAAGGCGTGGGGGATTCTGACAGGAGAGCACACCGTTGTCTAAAGCGTCGAAGACGATCTGTTCTTTGCGTAACTGTTGTTTCACCCATTCATGACCGTTGATGTAGACTTTCATCGGATAGGGCATGTACGCGCACAGCTTGATAAATGCTGGTCCGAACTCAGCATCGTACAAGTAAAAATAGTAGTGATTCACATAGACCCATTGACGACTATACTCGAACGACACTTTGCCTCCCGACTTGAGCGTGGTGCATTTGAATGCCCATGCCTTCTCCTGGGCAACGCCGACAAACAGCACCCGCTCACTCCCATCGTGACGGGCAAGGTATTTCTTCGCGACATCGTCCTTCCGTTCATTGCGCTCAAAGTGAATCATCGGAATCTCGTGGAGTGTGCAATAGCTATCCAGCGCTTTTCGGAATGTCTTCGTCATCTGATCAAGGAGTGCCGGCGATGGTATCGCGTGCTTGCGGTGCTGTCGAAGAAATGTTACCAACGCGCCTGAGGTTTGCAACGTGGGAACATAGCCATTAAGATAGATTCGATCCAGACATTCCACTTCCAACTGCACATGATCGCGAAGGAGTTCATCCAAATTTGCCATTGCTGTTATCCGGTAGTTGAGGGTTGATACTTACTCTTTATCTAAACATACACGGATCATCAATTGATCGCAACTCTTCTACTGGTCGGTTTGAGGCGAAGCTTCGCTAGATATACTCTATAAATGAACGATAGTGATAGCAAGCCAACCGAACTTTTAAGTCACAACACGGAGAACCACATCATGGCAAAGCAACTCTACCTCCTCGTCGGCACCAAGAAGGGCGCGTTCATTCTCACGAGCAACCTTAGCCGAAAGAAATGGTCGCTCAAAGGTCCGTTGCTCAAAGGCGCCGAGGTCAACGACATTGTGCTCGACACACGAGCAAAGCCAACGATGTACGCTGCAGTTACATCGTATTGGTGGGGAACGAATGTGCATGTGAGCAAGAACTTTGGAAAGAGTTGGGAACAGTCGGACGGAGTGAAGTTCGAGCAAACTCCATCTGGACAAGAACCCGACAAGCCGGCTGCGGATGAACAGAAGAATGTGAAGAAAGTCTGGTGCATTGTGCCCGGACGAACAAGCGAGCCGAATGTGTTGTATGCGGGCGTTGACCCCGGAGCCTTGTTCACCTCAAACGACTGCGGAAACAGTTGGAGCGAAGTGAAGTCGCTGACGAATCATCCGACGCGAGAGAAGTGGTTTCCCGGCGCAGGCGGGTTGATGGTGCACAGCATTGCGCTTCATCCAACCGACACGAAGAAAATGTTTGTCGGAATTTCGGCGGCGGGAATGTTTGCAACTGAAGACGGCGGCACAACGTGGGAGCCACGCAACAAAGATGTTCGTGCAGATTTCCTTCCCGACAAACTCCCTCACGTTGGACAATGCGTTCATCATCTTGAGCTTCATCCTGATAAACCCGAAGTTCTCTATCAACAGAATCATTGCGGCGTGTATCGCAGCGACAATGAAGGCAAAAACTGGACGGATATTTCCGATGGCCTGCCATCGCGTTTCGGCTTCCCGGTTCAAATTCATCCGCATGACCCTGATACGGTGTATGTTATTCCAGAAGTGGGCGCAGAGTTTCGTGCCGTCGTGAAAGGCGAGTTGGCTGTGTATCAAAGCAAGAACACAGGCAAGAGCTGGAAGAAGCTCACAAAAGGTTTGCCGAAGAAGAATGCTTTCTTGCAGATTCATCGCCAGGCGATGACGATGGATTCTCTTGATAAGTCGGGAATTTATGTTGGCACAAGTTCAGGACAGATCTTTTACAGCCGGGATGAAGGGAAGAACTGGGATGTGTTGATTGATTATTTGCCGACGGTGTATTCGGTTAATGCGGTAGTAGCGTAGAGGTCGGAGGTCAGTGGTCAGAAGTCAGAAGTCAGAGGTCAGAGGTCAGAAGTCAGAAGTAACTTGTAACTCGAAACTCCAAACGTGAAACATATTTTCAATCACAGAAACAAACATCAACCGAAAGGAGCACAGCAATGAAACGCACAGCAACAGCAGTATGG
>Ga0082335_1006307_pt1 | contig 15414 bp, 9 predicted proteins | sample Subgrocontami58m_FD_72375 | JGI IMG/M metagenome (GOLD analysis project Ga0082335, IMG submission 72375) | Subsurface groundwater microbial communities from S. Glens Falls, New York, USA - GMW37 contaminated, 5.8 m (SPADES assembly) (version 2) ...
GAAGACATCGTCCGGGGGGATGAAGACGTCCTGGAGGAAGAAGGCTCTGAGGAGGATGCCCCGGATGCAAAACTCCCTTACCTGCCAGGCCTGGCGCCGGAAGAGACGGAGGATGGTGAAGCATAGTTTATGAGGGAAGAGATACGCCTGTTGGAGGTGGACAATAAGCAGACTGCGGGAGGAAAGGGAGGAAAGAGAAGCGGCCCTTCCGGCCTATACCGTCCGCCCTCACCAGATTATGGCTATCGAGCAATTGGAAGAAGAGATCAGCCGCAAAGAGGCGCAACTAGCAGCTTTGAAAAAACAGGTCTGATAGGAAAATTATGCCGGAAACCTACAAAGAAACAATCGCTCGACTGATCGCTGCCGCCCCTTTCTCAATAGATCCCGACATTAAGATGGAGGGTCGTCCTCCGACGATGGCAAGCTCAGAGTTCCTCACAAATAAAGAGCAAGGTGACTGGGCCGAACGGGTGGTATTAAACGCTATAAATGAAAACTCCATCGAGTTTGTTGCAATCCAATATGGTCGCTCCGACTCTATGGGAGCGGGTGATCCAGGGTTCGCCGATTTTTATCAAAAATACCAGGACGAGCTAAACCACATCGGTAAGCGCCCTGATATCCTTATCTTCCGACGAGCAGATATTCCCAACATTGAGTCGATGGGTCTTGAGGATGAGGAATTCATTCAAAAAGCCGTTGCTGCTATCGAGGTGCGATCAAGTAGTTTCCTGGCTAATAAGTATGCCGTCTTCATGGACGAGAGAACAAGACAAGCCGAAAGAGAGTGTGCACGATTAAAAAATTTGATTCTTGCAGAACCTCTTTCCAATACTCTCTTTGAAAAGAGTCCTGATATCCATGCGTTGATAGCTAATGCGACCGCAACTACATTTCGCGAGCTTGATTTCCGTCTTCGAATTTGGTCAACTTCTGAACACCTCCGGACTCTCAGTAACCATCTCAAGTCATTAAAAGAACAAATTAAAATATTGCACAAGCGTGATTACCTTAGCATAACACCGAAAGTCGAAGACCTTGCTCTAGTAAATCGCTGGATTCAGTATGCTGGAATAAGACATTATTATCTTCAAGTGTTTTTTGACAAGGCTTATGTAATTCCTTTCAGGGACATTTTGGAAATTAGCTCCGATCCAAACAAGGAGGATGTGGTATTTTCGGTTGAGCGAGACATCAAGAATCAGGGTAAAACAACCATAAAAATAAATGTTCAGGTTGGGAGGGAAATTCTTGGCAGGATTGATATGCCTGAACACAAGTCTGCCTTAAAAGAACTTGATAGGGGACGGCTGCTTTTCTATGTAACCTTTGAAGGTGGCAAAGGTTACCTTGATATGAATGTGCTTAATCAGGATATTATCTATGATAATTAACTTTGATTCGGCGTACAGCGATGAAGTCGGAGCAACTCACAGAAAACAATTTGGTCAGTTCTTTACTGACTCAAGAGTAGCGTCATTCATGGTTAAATGGGTGCTATTATCGGGTCAACCATCGATATATGACCCTGCTTTTGGACTGGGGGCGTTCTATACTGCAATTAGCGAAACAAATGAAATATCTTTCGTAGCATCCGAAATTGATTCACAGATATTGAATTTCTGGAGGAAATATCATCGAGATGTAAAACTTGAAATTAGTCAGGAAGATTACCTGAAAACATGGGGACTTATGTATGCCAACATTGTGTGCAACCCCCCATATATGCGGTTCCAAAAGTTTTTTGGTCGCGAGCAAATTTTTCGTGAGTTCGAAAAAAGACTCGGAGTTCGTATATCTGGTTATACTAATACAGCTTCGGCTTTTCTGCTAAAGTCCTTATCGGAGCTGAAACAGGGGGGACGATTGGCCTATATCATGCCTCTGGAGTTTCTTAATGCTGGTTATGGGATTTTAATCAAGGAGAAGCTTATCGAGAAATCATGGCTCAGGGCAATCATTAGCTTTAACTGTGAAAAGGAAGTGTTTCCCGATGTAACGACATCGGTTGGAATCGTGCTTGTTGATTCGGCATCAGAGTCGTCTCATGTAGAATTTCACGTAGTCAATAATATAAGAGAACTTGGTGAATGTTTAGAGAAGAAACCAAACAAAAAAATACCGACGGCAATGTTACACCCCAGCGAAAAATGGTTACAGCATTTTCAACCACGCAGTGTTGAATGCAATCGTAGCTGCTTAGTTCCGCTATACTATTATGGACGATTCAGCCGTGGAATTGCTACTGGTGCTAATGAATTTTTTACTGCCTCTGAAAGTCGGTTCAAGGAATTGGGGATTAGAGGTGATGAGATTATTGCCTGCATCACAAAGAGTTCTCAAATCACAAGGCCAATTTTTTCTCAATCTGATTTTGACATACTAAAGAGTAACGATGCAAAAGTGCTCCTTTTTAGCCCAAACGGATCAGCTTCAGCAGGCGCTCGAGAATATATTCGATCAGGCGAAAACGCGGGTTATCATAAGCGTTTCCTCACCAAAAATCGCACTCCTTGGTATAAGGCTGAGGTACGATCACCCTCCCCACTTTTGCTGGGCGTTTTCTCTCGTGGAGGGTATAAAATAATCAGAAATGCAAGCGATGCTTTGAGCCTGACCTGCTATCACGGATTTCAGCCGAATCTTTTTGGCATGTCCTACATTGATTGCCTCTTTCTATATCTGCTCTCAGATGCCGGAAGGCAATTATTGTCATTAAGCATGCGTAAATATGGCGATTCCCTCGATAAGTTTGAACCAAATGATTTAAATACGGCCCTGGTTCCAAAGCTGGAAATATTTGATATGATTTCCAGGAGGGACATCCAAGAAGCCATAGAAACCATACAAGAGGGCGGAACTATCCCTCAGGCTATTCAACGCAGCTTTAATGAAATACTGAATGCCTAGCAAGTTGCCCCAGTGGACACGCAGAAGAGCGCCACGGCCCCGTTCGCTCTCCAATAAGGTTTTTGGCTATTAACGTTAACGCGGTCATGCCTACGACGTTAAGATTGAGAAGTAAAAGGGATGAGTCCAACTATTTCTGAGACACTACAGCAAAAAATAAATGTCACCTTTTTAGACTCTGCGTCATACCGGAAAACTACCGCACCCTTGAGAGAGGTTACACATTTAAGCCCCTCGAATTCGAGGGGTTTAAACGCAGGGCAGGGTTCAACAAATCTACACCGAATTTTAAGAGCAGACCATGAAACAGGAAAAAAACAAACTCCAAATCCGCAACAGCACCGCCGAGTTTCTGATCTTCACCCGGCAAGCGGGCGAGGACGGCATCGAGGTGCGCGTGGCGGATGAAACCGTCTGGCTTACGCAAAAATTGATGGCGGTGCTGTTCGAGGTCACAATTCCGACGATCAATGAGCATCTGTCAAACCTCTATTCTCAGGGAGAAATAGTTAAAGGTTCAACTATTCGGAATTTCCGAACAGTTCAGAAAGAGGGCGGACGAGAGGTGGCACGGAATGTCGAGTTCTACAACCTCGATGCCATCATCGCCGTGGGCTTCCGGGTGAACTCAGCCCGCGCCATCCAGTTCCGTCAGTGGGCAATGAGAGTTTTGCGGGACTACGCCATCTGCGGTTATGTGCTGGACAAGGAGCGGCTGAAGAACGGCGCCTTTTTCAGCAAGGAGTATTTCGAGAACCTGCTGGCCGAGATCCGCGAAATCCGGGCGAGCGAGAGGAAGTTCTACCAGAAGATCACCGACATCTATGCCACGGCGATGGATTATAGTGTGGATGCCGAGATCACGCAGATGTTCTTTGCCACCATCCAGAACAAACTCCATTTCGCCATCCATGGGCGCACCTCAGCCGAACTGATCGTGGAGCGGGCGGATAGCAAGAAAGAGCAAATGGGGTTGACCAGTTGGAAGAACGCTCCTCACGGGAAGATTATCAAACCGGATGTCTCCATCGCGAAGAATTACCTCAACGAGAAGGAACTGAAGTCGCTGGACCGGTTTGTGACGATGTATCTCGATTACGCCGAGGATCAGGCCGAGCGGAACATCCCGATGACCATGGAAGACTGGGCCAAAAAACTTAACGCCTTCCTCCAGTTCAACCAACGGGACATCCTTGACAATCCCGGCAAGGTCAGCCGGGAAGTAGCCAAGGCCTTCGCCGAAAGCGAGTTTGAAAAATACCGTATCGTGCAGGATCGGCTGTTTGAGTCAGATTTTGATCGTCACATCAAAAAACTCCTGGAATAGGGCGGATGTAGCCGGCGAATGCTTCGAATTTGTTCTAAAAAATTGGCAAAAACAAAAAGGGAACGAGCAGTTTGCAGGCGAAATGGATGAGTTTATCAAAGTGACCTGCCCGGCATGGGCAAGGTAGTTTCGGAGGCATAAGCTATGAATGGTGTCACTGTTGACCAGCAACAAGACTGTATAAAGCCGACCCACACGAATGAACTGGCCGCCCTGTTGCGCGGCAAGGCGCGGGGGATATATCCCCAGTTCCGTGAGAGGGACGATGTTGCGTAATACAGCGCAAGCCAAAGAGCCTTCCCGGAAGTGTTGTCACGCATTCGTCGTTTCAAGCCCGTTCATGTTTAACAGATTGCTTTTGCCTGTTGCCCAGAGGGTTGCGGTTTTTACGATGCGGGCCTGCTGGGCGGCATTATGGCTTAGCCCCAGCACCGACTTGAGGATTTCCTGCGGTCTGACTGTGCCCGCGCTGCTCATCCGCACCTGAAGGAGCAGCGCGTATTTCTCCTCGTCCAACGCAAGTCCGGACACGAAGGGCCGGATGTCCTTGACCACCCGTTTTTCCTTGGTCTCCCGGGTAATAATTACGCTGTCGGACTGCAGAAAAGTTGTAATCTTGCTTCTTAATCCGGCAAGATCGGCGATTTCCGCAGGCGGAAGCGCAATGGCATAGGAAAAGCCCGTCACTTGGCTGGCTAAAGTTGCCGCCGGGTAAGTCATGGCGCTGATTTCCATGATCTCCAGCCCCTGCGGCAGCAAAGCATTAATGTCCCGTTGCAGTTGGAGATGATCCCGCCCATCGGCGGCCACCTGCAGGTCCGCATACTCCTCCCGGCTTTCCATCCCCGTGGAGGTGGCAAAGGCAAAGGATATCTTTGGATGGGGGTGATATCCCTGGGAATAGAGAAAGTTCAGGCCGCTGCGCTTGACGGCTCGGATCAGGGCCTCGACCAGCTCGGCATGGGAAAGGAAACGCGCTTTCTCATGTTTCCGGAATTTCAACCGGAGGAGGTTGGGAGCGCTTTCCCCATCCGTCGGCGAGGCGGCTGCGGGGGCGGGCGAGGCAACCCTTTTTGTCACCGGGGCAACAGCCCCGGCAGCGGTGATGATCCGGATGGTTTCGCGGTCGCAAACACCGCAGTTTTGACAAAGGCCGGTCCGGCAATCGGGCGTGGCTTTCCCGGTCAGGGCTGCCCTGGCCTCGGCAAGCAGGAAGGAGCGCCCGACACCGCAATCGATCCGGTCCCAAGGGAGTTCCCCCTCGGGATCGCGAGCCGCCAGATAGGGTGCAACAGTAAAGCCTACCTCGTCCATCGCCTGTTCCCAAAGGTCAAAGCGCAGCAGGTCCGTCCAGCCGTCGAAACGGCAGCCGAGCCGGAAGGCCGCCGCCAGCAAGCGGCCGGTACGCGCATCGCCGCGTGCGAAGATGCCCTCCAGGAGGCTCATGCGGCTGTCGTGCCATTTAATATTGATATTGCGGTGGCGAATGCTATTTTTTATAAATAGCTGTTTTTCTTTTGTTTCATCACGGCTGATCTGTCTTTCCCACTGGAAGGGCGTGTGCGGTTTCGGCACGAAAGTAGAGAGGCTGACGGTGACCTGGTCCTGCTGTTTGCCTGTCCGCAGTACCTGGTAGGCCAGTTCGGCGATCCCTTCCATATCCTCCTTTTCTTCCCCCGGCAGGCCCAGCATGAAATAGAGCTTGACGGCTTTCCAGCCGGCAGCAAAGACTTGTTCCGTGGTATGTAGGAGCTCCTCGGCAGTGTTGCCCTTGTTGATAAGGTCGCGCAGGCGTTGTGTGCCTGCCTCCGGCGCCAGGGTGAAGCTGGTTTTCCGCACCCGGCGGATATTTTCGATGAGGCTGCGGGTGAGGGTTTCCACCCGGAGTGAAGGCAGGCCCAAAGCGACCCGCTGTTCATAGTAGCGTTCCATCAGGGTGGTCAGGAGCGGCTCAATACGGCTGTAATCTCCGGAGCTTAAGGAGAGGAGGGAAATCTCGTCATAGCCGGTTGCGCAGAGCAGCCCGGCGGCCATGGCTTCGATCTCTTCCTGGCGCCTTTCCCGCACTGGCCGCCATACCATACCCGCCTGGCAAAAGCGGCAGCCCCGGGTGCAACCGCGGGCGATTTCCAGGGTAATCCGGTCGTGGATAGTTTTCATCAGCGGAACGACCGGTCGGGTGGGCAGCGGCCACTGGTTCAGATCACTTACGAGCCGCTTGCGGATTCGGGTCCCTGCTTGATAAAAGGCGGGGACGTAAAGGCCCGCAATTTCTGCCAAGGCGGCCAGGGTATCGGCCCGACTCGCTCCCATCCGTTTCATCTTCAGGGCCGTAGCGGCAATTTCTCCGATCACCTCTTCCCCTTCGCCGATGACAAAGACATCGATAAAGTCTTCCATGGGGGCGGGATTAAAGGTGCAGGGACCGCCGGCAATGACCAGGGGATCCGTGTTCTGGCGTTCGATGCGCAGAAGTGGGATGCCGCCTAATTCCAGCATATTCAGAACATTCGTATAGGAGAGCTCATACTGGAGGGAAAAACCCAGAATATCGAAGGCCTGGAGGGGCCGGTGCGATTCGAGCGAGGTCAGGGGCAACTGCTGCTGGCGCAGCAACTTTTCCATATCCGGCCAGGGCGCGAAACATCTTTCCGCCGCCAGGCCGGGGATACCGTTCAGCAGTTCATAAAGAATCTGGATGCCCAGATGGGACATCCCTACCTCGTAGGTATCAGGAAAGGCCAGGGCAAAATGCAGCTCCGCCTCCCGCCCCGGGTGCCGGGCATTTATTTCCGTGCCCAGATAGCGGCTCGGCTTTTCCACGTGTGCAAGCAGGTCTTCCCAATCCATTGATGCCATAACCTTCGAGTAATCTTCCCAGCGGGGCGTTTCCTTATCATCATTATGCCGGATCTGCAATTTATTCCTCCGGCCAGAAAATCAGTCGGTGACATTTTGTCACCGACTCGCTACCTTCTTTTTTTAAGCGTTCTTTCAGTTTCAGAATAACCTTCTTTCGCAAGTTTATGCTTGATTTTCCTTCTTTCATTATTAACCCTTGAGTTTATGCTTGATTTCTTTTTCGGTGTTCTCGATTACGGCAAGGAAATGTTTTTCAACCGGGCTTAATTCATCAATAGTTTTTTGTTTGTAGGTCGAGTATTCGGCAATCGCTTTTTTTTCAGCAAGCTCGGCGGATATTTTGCCGGCATCGGTTAAGACATTTTGCCGTGACATTTTAATAAAACCATCCAGGACATCAATCCATTCATTCATGGTCATTGCTTTGTGCTGTAATGCGTTAACTAAGGTGGACCCACTTGTCAAGACAAATTTTAGAGATAATTACGTTACACTTTAGGGTCTGAAGTTGCTTATTTTGGAGGAGAGAATTTTGGTAGAGATTCTCTTCTCCCCCTTCACCTGATCTTTGAAAAATAGACCTCCGCAGGGGTCAGATAATTGAGAGACTGGTGGGGCCTCTCATGGTTATAGAAATTGAAGTAATAATCAATTCCCTGCCGTCCTTCAGAGACAGATTGATAATCCCTGATGTAGACCTCTTCGTACTTGAGAGAGCGCCATAGCCGTTCGGTAAAGATGTTGTCCATACACCGTCCCCGACCGTCCATGCTGATGTTGATCATCTTTCCTTTCAGTTTATCCGTAAAGACAGAACTGGTAAACTGAGAGCCTTGGTCGGAATTGAAGATTCCGGGGATACTGCCTACAAAAGCCTTCTCCAAGGCAGTCAGACAGAAACCAGTCTCCATCGTGATCGAGGTCTCCCAGGAGAGAACATAACGGCTGAACCAGTCCATGATCGCCACCAGGTAGAGCCAACCGCGGTGAAGCCGGATGTACGTTATATCCGCCGCCCAAACCTGATCCGGCCGTATTATAAGCAACCCGCGGAGCAGATAGGGGTAGATGGGATGACCTGCACCGGGCCGGCTTAGATGGGGCTTGGGATAGATAGCCTCCAGGCCCATCACCCGCATCAGCCGTTGCGCATGCTTCCGGTTCACCTGATAATCGTGCCGTCTCAGGTGAGCTGCCATCTTCCGGGAACCGTAGAAGGGCGTCTGAGTATATTGCTCATCGATCATGCGCATGAGCAGCAGATCGTACTCATTCACCACCGGCTTATAGTAGAAGCTGGAGCGGGAGACGCCCAGAAGTTCCGCCTGGCGGCTGATGGTAATCTCTCTATTCGTATTGTCAAAGAGCGCTACCTTATCCCTATGGGACAAGTCCAGATTTTTTTTTAAGCCAGTCCAAGTCAACCTTCAGTTGACCGATCTGGCGGTAAAGCTCGGCAATCAGTGTCTCGTTGTCCTGCTCTTTTCCTTTGCGCCGGTCGCTGAACAGATCCAATACACCCTTCAGCACGACCGCTTTCCATGTCCGAATTTGGCCCGGATGAACCTGATACAGACTTGCCATTTCGGCCGATGTCTTTTGCTCTTTGATCGCCTCCAAGGCAACCTTCGCCTTAAATGAAGGCGGATACCTCTTGCGCATTTGCTCCACTTGGACCTCCTCGTTTGGTATCCCAAGTGTAACTTATCACACTGTCCGAATTTTGGGGTCCACTATAAACTTCGGCAATGTCGAGATATGCGGACACGAGGCGATTGAGTATTTCCAATTCCTCTTTTGAAAGGTAATTTTTTGCCACAGTTATTTCATTTTTTTGGGGAAGGCGGCCGGTGAATGCCGTTAATCCCATGAATGGTTTTTCTGCGTTGGCTCTTTCAAACACGATTTCCGCCGCAGTGTGTCCATGTGCCGCCCAATGCAATTTGTTCTGAACAATCTGGAAAAATTTCTTGGTGGCTTCGGCATTGGGATTGTAATCAATGCTGGTAGCGTAAATTTCCAAAACTTTCCGATAGAAATAATTACATCAAGGTTATAGAAGGTGACATTATAGTTTTTGCCGTCAGGGGCAGTTGTTCGGAATTTCCGAACAACTGCTGTTTCGTCCAGCTCTCCTTCTTCAAAAATGTGTTTTATGTGTTCACTGATATTTGATTTTGACGATTGGAATAATTCCACCAAATCACTTTGGGCAAGCCAGACGCTGTTTTCCTCCAAACGGACATTGATTTTGGTCGCACCATCTTCTGTCTGGTAAATGATTATTTCAGAATTATTCTTTTCCATTCCGCTTTCCCTTTCATGAAATCTGGAGATAGCATACCAGTTATTTTCGGAAACCAGTATGGTGTCACCAGATTTCCGATTTCAGCGTGGCAAAATAAATCTGTCCCCTTTTCTTGCCTTTTAGGTGAATAATGCGTATAGCTACGGGCCAATTTTGCGTAGTGGTTTCCATTTTTTTAGAGTTAACCTCTGCATAACCAGCGCAGTCAGACGTTAATGCCAGGGTATTCCGGAGGACAGTGTACTTATTTCGAGATAATTACGTATGCTGTCCCCAGAATTCCCACGTCTCCGATTGCCTCCTTCTGGTGATCAAGAAGGCCTTATGATTTCAGGTATCCGGGCACACTCAATTCGGCAGCTAACCCAAAAATGTCCGGATAAACAGATCTGGTCGTTATCCCCATGATCTTCAATTGTTCGCGGACCGCGGCGACAGATCCTTTTAGTATCTTTATTTTGACGAGGTATTTGTAAATATTATCATGATTGACAAAAAATGATTCAATTGGTTGGTTCTCAGTTCCGTGAATTGTAAAGCAACCTTTCTGAGCTGCTATTCGAATGTTTCCACTGCTCGAGGGGTAAAAAGATATCGGATATTTAAGCTTCTCATCTTCTATCTCGGCAAAGGCGGGCTCCTTCTCCTTGAAGATGTTTATATCTTTATATCCAGGCATCTTCATGCGCGCTTGAACGTAAGGTACATGACTCATCAACGGATTATATGAGAGGTGGTCTTTTATTGTCAGGTGATTGATCGCCCCGGGATTCATAACCCAGACCACGCGTTGTACATCCTTGTCGTATGCGCCACCATTGACTGCAAAGTAAAGCGCGTAGACCCCATTCTCGGTCCAGTCTAGCAGGCGGGTAGGAACACCGTAATGCTGCATGAAGCCGTAAAACTCACTCGATTTTTCCTGAAATCTCTCAGACGTGTAATTCCTGTATAATGAAGAGAAGACCGTAAGAATATATAGTTCATTGAAGTTACATTCCTCACCGGTATCCGGATTTGTCTCTTTTCGCAAAACTTTGGGGAGCAAAGGGGCATCGTTACACTGCCCACGAAACCAAAGCTGTGACAACACCCTGCCTGTGATTTCAACTTTCCATTGATCGAAAATCTTGCTTACCGTCTCTTGGTATTCGGATATCGTTCTAACTGTGTATTCTGCCGGTAGTTTATTCATTGTCGTTCCTTAAATTATAAACCATCATAGTTATCGCGATTATTCTGGAAATTTACTATGGATTTTCCTCAAATCTCCAATCCCGGCAGGCTTCTGACGATCTTCATTGTTTCCAGGCTGACCGTGATGACTCGCTGGAATAGTTCCAGCGGGTAGCGGGGATTATTCATGGTTTCCACGGCCCAGTCGTTGGCGTCGTTGACGATGCCGCTGTCCTTGTCGGTTTTTACGCACTGACGCTCCACGACCCAATCCAGCGCCGGTTTGCCGTTGACGATGTAGTCGTAGGCTTCCAGGGGAATGCCGGTGAGGGTAATCTTGTCGTTGTAATGGAGCGTGGTGAGGTCTTTATCCTTGTCCTGTTTGCCGTACTTCATCTTCTCCACCCGGTAGTCGGCATCGGTCAACGCCTTGCCGCCGCTGTCGATCTGGACCGGATAGGGCGGCACGGTTTCGTAGTTCAGGTGCAGTTCAGCCAGCGCTCGGCCCGCCTTGCTGAAGGCCCAGAAATCGGCGACGGTTTTCACGCAGGGGATGCGCGGCAGTTCCTTGCTCAGGTTGTCGGCATAGCGTTCGCGGTATTCTGGCGAATGCAGAAGACCATAGACATAATAGAACAGGTCTTCCTTGTTGATGGTTTCGTTGGGATAGGTTGCCTGGAAATGCGCCAGCCCCTCATCGGTGATGGCGTCACGGCGTTTTCTTTCCCCTTTGGGCGGGGTGGGAGTGGCAAACAGGTCGGGTTGGTCTAGTGCTTCAGATTTCGGCTCATCGTACACATACAGCGGAAAACATTGACTTTTTTCGATTACCTCAAGGTCAGGCAAGGTTTTACACATTAAAACAGAGAACCCGCTCCTCGTACCAATCCCACTCAAGCAAATTACCCTGTTTTCAGCATTTTGTTCAGGGAATATCTTTGGCATTTGATAAACGCAATTATTGAAATGCTGGTTGAAGTACATCCAGCTTTTTATAAAGGGTCTGTACATTGCTGGGACGATTCCACGAGTGATGAACTCGCGCTTCCTATGTCTGGCTAAATCCTGCTTTACCTCCCTTGTCCAACTCATTTTTGCAGAGTCGAAGTCAATGAAAGTGTCCACGTCTGGCCAATGGGATTTATGCAAATCGTCGCATGCTACAATGTACCGATCAACCTCGGCGTTATAAGCGGCTATCATTGTGCGAATGGTGATGTCCAAATTTGATCGAGAGTAGTTATACACCCAAGCATCCCGATTGGTCTTTACACCACTTGAGTAGTTTTCGAACAACACAGCATTAATTTTATCTTTTTTGTCCCCAAGGCAGACATGATCTCCAAACCGGTCATCGCGTAAATTGAGCCAGTCCCCGTGTTTGTCGGGGGAGATGGTTTGCCAGTCCCCTGTTTCAGAAATTCCGGCAATGCTGGTAAAATTACTGATTTTTTCCAACTTGTCCTTGCTGGTTAGATCGTCACCGATGTTGTGATAGTAAATCTGGCCCTGCTGTTTGGAATCCGGATTTTTCACGAACAGCGTAATGGCAATGCCGGTCATACTGCCGCTACCGAAAATATTCTGCCCTTCTTTAGCACGACCTTTACTAAGCATGTTCTTGCGAATATCGCCGCGCAAATTAAGAACGTGAATGCTGGAAAACTCCTCGGCTAAGCACTTTCGCAATCCGCCCATAGCGGGTTTTTCAACGAACCCTGAACCGGATACAAAACCGATCACACCGCTGTTACCGATGCGGTCACTGGCCCAGCGGATTGCACGGATATAACTGTCATACAGGGAGTTTTTGAGCGTAGCGGTAGAGCGTTCGGCGTAGGTAGTACGAATACGGCTGTCCAGATGCGTGTATGATACATTCTGGTTGTTGTCGTTGGCGCTGGTCTGCCCAGAAGAATACGGTGGATTCCCGATAATGACCCGAATATCCAGCTTTTTCTGCCTCTTGCGGCGAGCGCTGTTGTCTACCAGAATCTGGTCAATCAAGTCTTCTTTTTCGTAAAGTTGGAAGGTGTCGGTGAGGCAGATGCCTTCAAAGGGCTGGTAGTCGCCGCCGACGATGCCGTGATACGCCGCTTCGATGTTGATGGCGGCGATATAATAGGCCAGGAGGACGATTTCGTTGGCGTGGATTTCATGTTGATATTTGTAGGGAAGTTGCTCCGGGGCAATCAGCCCGCTTTGCAACAGGCGAGTAATGAAAGTGCCAGTGCCGGTGAAGGGGTCGAGAATGTGAACTCCCTTGCTTCCCAGCGTCTGGCCGAATTCGGTTTGCAGAATGTGATCAACGCTCTGGATGATGAAATCAACCACTTCCACCGGCGTATAGACAATGCCCAGTCGCTCGGTCATTTTCGGGAAGGCGTTGCGGAAGAATTTGTCGTAAAGCTCGACGATGATTTTCTGCTTGCCGGCGGCGTTGTTGATATCTTGGGCGCGCAGTTTCACGCTGTCGTAGAAGGCTTGCAGGGTGTCCGCTTCCTTGTTCAGGCGGTGCTCTTGCAGCACATCCAGCACGCCCTGCATGGCCTGGGACATGGGATTGTGCTTGGCAAAACTGTAATCTTCAAAGAGGGCGTCGAATACCGGCTTGGTGATGAGGTGCTGGGCGAGCATTTCGATAACTTCGCCGTCGCTGATGCTGTCGTTCAGGTCGGCGCGCAGTTCCCGGGCAAAGGACTGGAAAGCTTCGCGCTCTTTGACGTTGCTTTCGTTATCCAGAATGCCGGTGATGCGGTCGATATGGGTGCGGGCAATTTTGGCGATATCGTTAGCCCAATCTTCCCAGTGGTGACGGTTGCCGCACTTTTGTACCAGTTTGGCGTAGATGGCTTTCTCTATTTCGCCGATCTCGAATTGAAACTCTAAGTTTACCTTGCCGTAAGGCTTTGGCGCCGGTTCGCCGATGGTGAAGCCGCCTTTGCCGGCTTCTTTGTTTTTTACTCCTCTGGTTTTTCCCTGTTTCTTTTGAATCTTGTCGGTGATGGCAATGACTTCCATCTTGCTGGTGTCTTTGCCGATCAAATCGAGCTTGTTCACCATCGCGTCAAAGCGGTCATCGTGGGAGCGGAGCGCCTGCAAGACTTGCCACACGACGGCATAGGTTTTGTTGTCATTGAGCGCCTCGTGCGGTTCCATGCCTGCCGGAATGACCACCGGCAGAATTACGTAGCCGCGCTTCTTTTTCCTGTCCGGCGTGATGCGCATGACGCGGCCAACGGATTGCACCACGTCCACTTGCGAATTGCGGGGGGTAAGAAACAGCACGGCGTCCAATGCGGGAACATCCACGCCTTCCGAGAGGCAGCGCACGTTGCTCAATATCCGGCAGGTGTTTTCCGGCGGCTCGGCTTTTAGCCAGACGAGCTTGGTTTCCTTCTCGCTGGCGTTCATGCTGCCATCAACGTGTTCGGCCTCGCAGGTAAGGCCGGCGACTGGCTCCGACTCTTCTTCCTGATAGGCTTCGACCACCTTCTGAAACATCCCGGCGATCTGCTTGGAGCTGACCTTGTGCGTTTTTACGCCTTTAGAGATTTCTATAACCTGACAAAAGGCCACGGCGCGCTGCATGGCGGCGGCGTCCCCCATCAGGTCGTTGGTCAGCCCCTGCTTGGAGAGAGCCTTCCAGCAGCCGATGATTTTGGCGGCATCCTCCACCTTGAGCTGGTTGTTTTCGTCCTTCCATAGGGATTGAATACGGCGGCTGACATGGGCTTCTTCAATCGCCAGCACGATGACCTTGTAATCGACCAGCAGGTCGCGCTTGACGGCTTCAGAGAAGGTGATGACGTGCAGCTCTTTACCATACAAACTTTCGTCATCCATCGAACAGAGCGTCACATTATCCTTTTCGGCGCTGGCCTTGGCGGTGTCGCCATAAATGCGCGGCGTGGCTGTCATGTACATCCGCTTGGCGGCACGGATAAAATCGGCGTCATGGACCTTGACGAAAGCGCTTTCATCTTCGCTGTCAAAGGTCGCGCCGGTGGTGCGGTGCGCTTCATCGCAAATGATCAGGTCAAAATCGGCCAGGCCGTGGTCGTGCTGGGCGCGATTGATGACGTCAATGGAGTGGTAGGTGCTGAAGACCACGCTCATGTGCAACGCATCATGGCGTTTGGCCATTTCCGCCGCGAGCCGGGCCGCCTCCGTGGTAGCAGGGTAACGTAATTCATGGGTGAAGGTCTGAACCACGTCGTCGTCCCTCTTGCGCTTTTTGCCTACATCGCTGTCCGAGCAGACGGCAAAGCTGTGCAGCGGGATGTCGCTCTCCTGGGTCCATTCGGTGAGTGATTGCGACATAAGGGCGAGACTGGGCACCAGAAACAGCACGCGCTTGCCTGCACCGGCCAGGCTTTCGGCAATCTTCAGGCTGACGAAGGTCTTGCCGGTGCCGCAGGCCATGATGAGTTTGCCCCGGTCGGCTTGCGCCAGGCCTTTTTTGACTTCGGCCAGGGCGATTGTCTGGTGCGGACGCAGTTGTTTTTTGGCTTTCAGTACCGCCGGGCTTTTAGCCTGATACTTGCTCCAGTCGATCTGGCTGGTTTCCAGATCATGCAGGTCTATCTTGCTGACCGGCGGTTGCTGGTTGAACAGCGCATCTTCCGCGTGCTCGCTCCAGTGATTGGTGGTACTGACGATGATGCGATGGGTAAAGTGAGTTTTTCCGGAGGCGGTAAAGAAACTGTCGATGTCACTCTTTTGCACCCGGTAATCTTCCGCGTAAAACTTGCACTGGATGGCATGGTACTCACCCGTACCATTGGTTTTAGCCACCAGGTCAATGCCTGCATCGCGCTTGTCCAAT
>Ga0082335_1006310_pt1 | contig 15399 bp, 13 predicted proteins | sample Subgrocontami58m_FD_72375 | JGI IMG/M metagenome (GOLD analysis project Ga0082335, IMG submission 72375) | Subsurface groundwater microbial communities from S. Glens Falls, New York, USA - GMW37 contaminated, 5.8 m (SPADES assembly) (version 2) ...
TGCGCGTGCTTGGAGGCCGCGTACGGGCCGGCGGGAGCGAAGGAGACTGTGCCGGCGACCGAGACGACGTTGACGACGTGCGCGTCGCCGGCCGCCTCGAGCGCAGGCAGGAAGGCGCGCAGGCACCAGACTCCGCCGAGGTAGTTGGTGTCCATCACCTGCTCGATCAGCTCCGGCTCGACGTCCACGAAGCTGCCGCGGCCCGGGATGCCGGCGTTGTTGACGAGCAGTCCGATCCGCGGGTGGCGGCCGGTCACCGCGGCCGCGGCCCGTTCGACGCCGGCGCGGTCGGAGACGTCGCAGACCTCGAACTCGCCGCCGATCGCCTGCGCCAGGGGCGCCAGCTTCTCGGCGCGGCGCGCGAGCAGAATGCAGTGCCAGCCGCGCGAGGCGAGCTCGCGCGCCGTCGCCTCGCCGATCCCCGACGAGGCACCCGTGATCACCGCGACGCGTTGCTCGCTCACAGGCGTGAGCGTAGATGATTGATTCCCAATCACCGCACCCCCGAGTGGGGGCCTGAGCACGGCGCATCGCGGCCGCCTCGCCCGGCACCAAGGCAACCAGCCTTGGCACCGGTCGAGTCGGCCACGCTGCTTGGCCCATGCCCTCCCTGAGGGCACGCCGATTGGGAATCAATCATCTAGCCGCCCGCGGCGCGGCAGACCTGCACGATCTGCCGTGCCTCCGCGGTGCGCCCGCTCGCGTCGGTGACGACGGTCCGCAGCTCGTGCCTGCCCGCGGCGGCGCCCTTCGTCCGCCATGTCGCGCGGTAGAGCCCGGCGGCGCCCGTGCGCGCGGTCGCGAGCAGCCGGGCTCCGTCGAGGAAGCGCACGGAGACGATCTGGACCGGGGCCGAGGCGACGACGTCGAGCCGCTCGCTCGCCTCGAGGCAGCGACCGGTGGCGGAGGGCTCGAGCCAGGTCACGGCGGGGCCGGCGACGACCTGGAGCTGCCGGGCGGCGACCGTGGTGTTCGGCAGCAGCGCGTCGCCGGAGGTCGAGACGTTCTTCGCCTCCTGGAAGTCGGACGCGGAGACAATGAGCCGCCGCTCCCCCGCCTTCAGCGGCGGCGCGTCCGCCGGCAGCCGGAAGAGCGCGATCCCCGAGACGGGGTCGTAGGCGCTCGCCCCGATGGTCACCCCCGCGTAGGAGATCCGGAGCGAGTAGGGGTTCACGCCCGCGCCGCCGTCGAGTGCCCGCACGGCGAGCGTCGGGCGGCCCGTCGAGACGCGCACGGTGAGGAAGCGGGCGAGCGGCGGCGTGACGTCGTTCACCCAGGAGCGCAGCAGGTACGAACCCCCGCGCGGGGCACCGGTGAAGCGGTCGCGGCCCGAGTCCACCGAGACGTAGTACGTCCCCGGGGTCGGGAAGACCGTCGCCGCGGCGCCGACGTCGAGCGGGTAGTCGGGCGTGAGCTGGTTCACGTTCACCGGAGTGCCGGCGTAGCCCTGGACGTCGTTCTCGTCCTTCGAGCCGAGCAACCAGGGGTGGACGAGCGAGCCGTCGGACGCGGAGATGATCGCGGCGCCCGCGTTCGCGACGGGCCGCTCGAGGTCGAAGCGGTAGAGCGTCTCGGCGCCGTCCTCTCGCACCGGCGCGTCCGCGTACGCCGGCGGTGGCCCGAAAGCGGCTCCCGGGTACCGGTAGGCCCCGGCGCGCGAGACGCCGCGGCGCGTATCCCCGCGCTGGATCGCCCGCAGCCGCAGCACGGGCGACGACTCGAGCCGCGGCCGCGTGACGAAGAACGCGTAGGGGACCTTGCGGACGATCGCGCCGCGGCGCAGGAGCAGGAAGCCGTAGCCATCGCCTGCCGTCGCGGCTGCGCCCGCACGCACGACGACCGGAACCTCGGCCGTCCCGCCCGGGGCGAGCGTGACGAGAGACGGAACCTCGAGCGCAGCGCCCGCTGGCTGAGACTGCGGGCGCAGCTCGACCGTCCACGTGCCGCCGCCGCCGGCGTCGGTGACCGAGAGCAGCAGCGCCTGCCTGGCCGGGCCGCCGCTGACGTTCAGGTCGCCGAACGAGAGCGACGTCGGGCTCGTGAAGAGCTGCGGGTCGTCGGCGGCCACGACGTCCACGAGCCCGCCGCCCGCCAGCAGGACGGACGCCTCCGTCGTGCGCGCGGTGTCGGCCCACGCGGCGCCGGCCGTCGAGACGAGAGCGGAGCGCACCTGCGCCGGGGACCAGCCCGGATGGCGCTCGAGGAGCAGCGCGGCGGCGCCCGAGACGTGCGGTGCGGCCATGCTCGTCCCGTCGAAGACGGCGAACGGCCCCCCGGAGCGGGCGGACGTCGCTGAGAGGATCTGGCCGCCCGGCGCGGCGAGGTCCGGCTTGAGCAGGTGTCCGAACGCCGTCGGCCCCTCCGCGGAGAAGCTCGTCATGACGCCGCTCCGTCCCGTGGCGAGCTCCCGGGGGCTCCGGCCGATCCGCACCGGGGCGCGGCCGCCGAGACCCGCCAGGTACGCGCGCAGCCGCTCGCCGTCGAGGTCGGCGACCATGCCCCCCGGAATCGGCAGGCTGACCGGGATCTCGTTCGCCTCGCCGGCGCGGTTGTCCACGACGACGATCCCGATCGCGCCGGCCTCCCGCGCGCGGCGCGCCTTCGAGGCGAACGTGCACTCACCCCGCCAGACGAGCGCGAGCGCTCCGGCGATCGCGCCCGGCCGTAGCGGGCCCGGCCCGCCGTTCGGATTCGCCGCAGCGCCGCAGAGCCGGCGGCCGACCGGCGCGCCGTCCCCGCCCACGAGCGAGCCCACGTCCACGAGAGCGCGGTCGGCGGAGCCCCAATCGGCCGGGGCCTTGCCACCGCTCGCGCCGACGAACGGGATCCCCTGGAGGCTTGCCGGTGCGCCGGTCACGTCGAGCGCGGGCGCGAAGACACGGTCGTTCGAGACGGCGGCGACCGCGATCGCGTCCGGTGCCGTCCCCGGCGATCCGGTCGACCCGGCTCCGTAGTCGTCGCGGTCGTTCCCCGCCGAGACCACCGGCACCACGCCGGCGAGGGCGACGTTCCGGATCGCCTCGACCAGCACGTCGTTCACCGGCTCGGACTGCGGCCCGCCGCCCGAGAAGTTGATCACGTCCATGCCGTCGGCGACCGCGGCCTCGAAGGCCGCGACGATCTCGGGCGAGTTCGCCTGGTTGCCGATCGGCGTCGGCACGTTGAAGACGCGGTAGTTGCCGAGCCACGCCTTCGGCGCGACGCCGGAGAGACCGGCCGTCGCGGGGTGGTCGGCGCCGGCGGGAGCGTTGGTGCCCTCGGCCCCGGCGGCGATCCCGGCCACGTGCGTGCCGTGGAACGACTCCTTCGGGTCGAGCGGCAGCCTGCCCGCGCGGCCGCTGCCCGGGCCGGGGAAGGCCCGTGCCACGATCACCTTCGGCGTCGTCCACTTCGTGCCGCCTTTCGGGAAGCCGGGCGGGTACGCGAGGCCCGCCGGGTCGAGGAACCGGTTCTCCTGGTCGAGGCCGTCGTCGACGATCGCGATCTTCACGCCCGCGCCTCCCGCGCGCGCCGGGCCGCCCAGACGGTCGGCGCCGATCAGGCCGGGGCTGCGATCGAGGGCGAGCGTGTAGCGGTAGCTCGGATAGACCCGCGCGGCGAACGGGAGCGAGACGAGCTCGGGGAGCCGGCCGGCGGGCAACTCGACGGCGAGCCCGTCGAGCACGATCCGGTAGCGGCGCGACACGGTCGCCTCCGGGATCGCCCGCGTGAGAACGGCGACCGCCGCGCGCTGCGCCGCCTCGAGCCGCGCGAGGTAGACCCGCGAGGAGAGGCTCGACACGTTCAGCCGGCGCACCGTCCCTCGCCCGGCGAGCGTCCGGCCGAAGGCGGCGAGCGGTGGGTCGGGCAGCGTCACGATCACCCGCACGCGGCCTCTGCTGCGAGCCGCCGGCATCGCGATCGTGCCGGCCCAGACGCCCGGCGTCGCGAGCTCGCCCTGCGGGCGTGATAGCGGCTGGAAGTCGGCCGCCGCGGGAGCCGCCAGCGTCAGCGCCGCGGCGACGGGAATGAGGAAGGTGGTGCGACGCACGGGAGAGGCAGGGTAGCGATTAGACTCGCCCTTGCGCCCCCGGCCCCTCCCGGCCGGCGAAGCCGGCCTTCGGGGCCGCGGCCCCGAAGGCAAGGGGCTCCTCTTCCGGACAGCGGCTGTGCGTTTCGGGCGCGAGCATGATTAGACTCGCTTCATGGCCGGACGGTTCGAGGGGAAGACCGGGCTCGTGCTCGGGGTCGCCAACAAGCGCTCGATCGCGTGGGCGATCGCGCGGCGCCTCGCAGACGAGGGTGCCAGCCTCGCGTTCACGTACCAGGGCGAACGCATTGCCGACAACGTCCGCCAGCTCGCGGCCACCGTCGGGAGCCCGCTCGTGACCGAGTGCGACGTCCGCTCCGATGCCGACATCGCGCGCGTCTTCGCGGAGACGGCGGAGGCGTTCGGCGGCGGCCTCGACCTGCTCGTCCACTCGGTCGCCTATGCGGCCGCTGAGGACCTCGAGGGCCGCTTCATCGACACCCCGCGCGACCGGTTCTGGATGGCGGTGGACATCAGCGCATACTCGCTCGTCGCCTGCGCGCGGGCGGCCGAGCCGCTGCTGGAGGCGCGCGGCGGAGGCTCGATCGTGACGATGACCTACCTGGGCGGCGAGCGCGCCGTGCCCCACTACAACGTGATGGGCGTCGCCAAGGCGACCCTCGACTCCTCCGTGCGCTACCTCGCCTGGGATCTCGGCCAGAAGAACATCACGGTCAACGCTATCTCCGCCGGCCCGGTGCGGACGCTTGCCGCCCGCTCGATCGCCGGCTTCCCGACGATGGAGGCGATCGTCGAGGAGCGCGCGCCGCTGCACCGCGCGATCTCGGCGGAGGACGTCGCGGCCGGGGCTGCCTACCTGCTCTCCGCCGACGCGGCGAACGTGACCGGGACGACGCTCTACGTCGATTCCGGCTACCACTCGATCGGGATGTAGCTACCGGCGGGCGCGCACCGCGCGCAGCGCGATCCCGGCCGGCTTTCCGAACTCCTCCACCAGCGCGCTCGACTCGACGGCGACGAGGTGCCAGCCCTCGCGCCCGAGGGCGAAGCGCAGCGTTCGCGGCTCGGCGACCCGGTCGATCAGCTCGAGCCGGCCGTCCACGGAGAAGCGCCCGGAGATCGGGACGCGGGCGGCGACGTCTAGCTCGACCGTGCGCCCGTAGACCCAGAAGGCGGCATAGCGGTCGCGCGCCGCCCAGCCGGAGAGCGGGAAGAAGCGCCAGCCGGAGCAGAAGACCGGCGGGCCGGGCTCGACGTCGAAGCGCTCGGCGGGGCCGCCGCCGCGTACCCACAGCGTGGCGGGCGGGTCGGAGGCGACCGGGCGGAAGCCGTTCGCCGCCAGCCCGCGCAGGGCGAAGGCGAGCGTGTCCGGGACGAAGCGGTTGTTCACGAACAGGCCTCCGTGCACCATCACGGCGCGGACCTCCAGCCGCCGGAGGAGCGCCGCCCCGCCCCGCGTCCAGTCGCCGCAGTTCAGGCGCCGCAGGGCCTGCTCGACCTCGGCCGCCTCCCGGTCGGCAACGGTCGAGTAGCCGCCCGGCCGCTCCCGCCGCGCCTGGAGGGTGTAGTACTGATAGACGCTGCCGTAGTGGATGTCCGGCTTGAAGACCGGCAGCTCGACGACGCGGCCCGGCGGCTGGGAGCGGAGCGCCGCGTACGCCTCGTTGCCGGGATCCGCGGCGGAGGGGTCGTAGGGGAAGACCGCCAGGTCGAGGACGAGCACGGCGGCGGCGACGGCCGGCGCGAGGCGCCACCGGACGCGGGCGACGGCGAACGCGACGAGCGCCGCGAGCGCGAGACAGGCGACGGGCAGCAGCCGTCCCGGCACCCGCGGGTAGCGGAGCGGCGGCAGCGCGTGCCAGAGCGGCTCGTAGAGCGGCGTGTTCGTGCCGAGCGCGAGCACGATCGGGACGGCGGCGCCGAGCCCGAGCAGGGCCGCGAGTCCCCGCCGGCGCGACCGCCAGAGCACGACGAGCCCGGCGAGCGCGCCCAGCGACGTCGCCCAGCCGAGGTAGACGAAGCGCTCGCTGCCGTGCCGCGTCCACCGTGCGAGCAGGTCGACCCAGTCGGCCGAGTAGCCGCGGACGGCCGCGAGCGAGCGGCCGCGCTCGGCGATCGAGCCCTCGATCGTGGACTCGCGCACGAGCAGCCCCGCGGCCGCCGCCGCGAGGACGCACGCGCCGGCCCAGAGGCGCGGGCGCCGCTCGCGCGTGCGGACGAGCGCGTACGCGGCGAAGAAGGGCACCGCGCCGAGCGCGAGGTGTACCTGCCCCGAGAGCGGGATCGAGACGAGTGCCGCCCCCGCGAGCGCGTAGCGCCGCTTCTCGAAGGCGAGCAGCGCGCCCGGCAGCAACACCGAGATCGGCCCCAGCAGGTGCTCGACGCTCTGGCTGACCCGGTACGGCGCGAGCGCGAACGCGAGCCCGCCGGCGAGCGCGGCCCCGACCGGCAGGCCGAGCGCCCGCAGCCACCAGGCCGTCAGGCCGCCTGCGGCGCCGTAGAGGAGCAGCCCGAGCAGGTTCCAGGCGGCCACGGGGCCGAACAGCCGCTCGAGCGGCCAGAACGGGACGCCGAGCGGCCAGGCGGCGAAGTTGACCCGCTCCGCCGACTCCGGCTGGAACGAGTAGCGATCGCGCCAGGGCGCGTGCCCGTGCTCGAGCTGGTCGCCGAGCAGCCAGAGGTTGTAGACCGCCTGGAGGTGGTCTCCCGGTGCAGGGCCGCCGCGTCCCTCCTGCCCGGCCGCGCCGAAGTCGGAGCGGAGATGTGTGATCGTCGGCCATGTGGCGACGACCCCGGCGCCGAGGTAGAGCGCGAGGGCGAGCGCTACGAGGCGCGCGCGGCCGCGAGGATCGCGTCCACGTCCGGAAGCTCGCTGCCCGCGTAGGCCCATGCCGCGCGCACCGTATCGCCCCCGTCGATCAGGAAGGCGCTTCGCCTGGAGACATCCGCCATCTCGAGCGGCGAGACGGCGACCCCGAAGCCGCGCGCTGCCTCGCCGTTCCAGGTCGGCGACCAGTCGAAGAGGTAGAAGGCGAGCAGGGCCTGCCCGCCGGCGAGCAGCTCCCGCAGCCGTACCGGCGCCTCCCGCGGCGCGCGCCACACGAAGATGTCCGGAACGCGGTCGCCGGGGCCGAGCACGGGGAGAGCTTACGGGTTGAAGACGAGCGCGACGCCGTGGAGACCGCGACCGATGCGCGTGACGCGCGCGCGGTCGCCGAGGTTCCGAGCGTCCGCGTACATCGCGGTCGCGGTCCCGGCGTCGTGGCTCACAGCGACGGCGACGCCCGCCTCGACGTCGACGTGGTGCGCACCCGCGCCGGCGGGCGCCGAGAAGAGGCGCGTGCCGGTTCTCGCGTCGAGCACGTAAGCGTGGCCGGCGGCGTGGTCGGCGATCCAGAGCCGCAAGCCGTCGGTTGCGACGTGGTGGGGCTCCGTGCCGAGGCGGACGCGATAGAGGAGCCGGCCGGAGCGGGCAAGCGCCGCGACGTACGGCGCGTGCCAGTAGGTGACATAGAAGCGCGTCCCGTCAGGGTCGGCCGCGATGTCGTGCGCGGCCCCACCGGCCTGAAGGCGTCGTACGACGCGCGCCCGCGACGGGCGCTCCGTGTCCAGAACCGTGAGCTTGTGCGCGCGCGGCCCGTGTGTGACCCACACACGCTCGCCGCCGGAGCCGACGGCGAGGTCGTGTGGCCCGGCGCCGACGTCTACCCGTCGTACGACGCGCCGGGTCGTCAAGCTCAGCACGGCGACCTGGCCGCGCCGCTCATCCGTCACGTACGCGTAGAGCCCGTCCGGCGCGAGCTCGACATCGTGCGGGGAGCCGAATCCGTGGATGACGGCGAGCACCCGGTACGAGCGCGGGTCGAGGATCGTGACGGCGCCCGCCGGAGGGCTCGTGACGACAACGGCACGCTCCGATGCGGCGACGTTGTGCGGGCCGCGCGGCATGCGGACGCGCGCGAAGACCTGTCCGGTGATGGGCTGAACGACGACGAGCCGGTCCTCGGCCTCGGCGGAGACGAACGCGACGAGTGTCCCGCCCTGCGGCGCGGCCGCCGCGAGCGGCACGGCCGCGAGGACGACGATCAGGAGCGCGCGCAGCACCATCGGTCGAGCACGAGCAGGTCGGGGGGCTTGCCGTCCGGGCGTGGGAACTGCTGCGAGATGTTTGCCACGGCGACCACCTTCGGAGGGCCGGAGCGACGGATGAACAGCCACTGGTTCGCTATGCGCCAGTCGACCAGTAGCCAGCGCCCGTCGGGCGACCACGCGAGCTCGCCGAAGACGCCGCTGCCGGCGAAGAGCTGGCGCGAGCTGCCGGGCCGGTCGGCGTCGATCAGCCGCACCTCGCTCCGGCGACCGGTCTCGGGGAGCGCCGGGTCGTGGCGCAGGTGCACCGCGAAGACGTGGCCGTCGCGTGCCCACGCTGCAGCGAGCGCGCTCGTCGAGCCGCGGAACGGGATCCGCCGGAGGAGCCGACCCCGATCGTCGAAGACGCGAATCGCCCGTGGCGCCGCGGCGAGGAGCCGCCTGCCGTCGGCCGACCACGTGAGCTGTGACGGGAGATCGCGGCCGAGCGGCGCCCGCCAGAGAACGCGGTTCTCGTCGACTGCCTCGAGCACGACCATGCCGCCGGAGACGTACGCGAGCTCGTGCACGGCGCGCGGCCTCCAGGCGGGAGGCACGCCGAGCGCGTGCGGGTCGAGCAGCCGGTCGCCCGTGCCGTCGCCCGCGACGATGCGCAGCCCCGAGCGCGCGAAGTAGGCGATCCGGTAGCCGCTCGGCGCCCAGCGCGGCCAGGAGACGTCCCGGCGCGCCAGCGTCCAACGAATGTCGCCGCCGGGATCGAGAGCGAGCAGCTCGTTTCGCGTCGTCGCGACGACGAAGCGGCCTCGGGGCGACCACGCGGCATCCTCGTAGTTTCCGAGCCGCCGCTTGGAGCCGTCGGGGTGGACGACCCAGACGCCTCCGTGCTCGGCCGAGACGACCAGCAGCCGTCCGGGCGCGGGTAGCGAGAAGAGCGCCGGCTGGGCCGTCTCCACGCCGACGGTCTCCCGGATGCCGTGCAGGAGCGCGCGGCCGGGCGAGGTGACCGTGGCCGCCGCGATTGCCGCGGCGGCGGCGAGTGCGAGCGCGGGGACCAGGCGCCGCCGCGCAGGGGCGGGCAGCGGCTCGCGCTCCGCGAACGCGGTCGAGACGACGCGCCAGGCCCGCTCGCGCGCCTCGTGCTCGCCGGGGATCTCCACATGCTCTAGCTCGCGCCTCACAGCCGTCCCTTCAGCGCGTCGAGCCCGCGGCGCAGGCGGGAGTTGACGGTCCCGCGCGGCAGCTCGAGCAACTCGGCGATCTCGCCCGGCGTGTACTCGAGCAGGTGCCGGAGGACGATCACGGCGCGGTGCTCAGTCGAGAGCGAGCCGAGTGCGGCGAGCAGCGTTTGCTCGACGCCCTCCCGCTTGGGCTCGGGAGCCGCCAGCGAGTCGGCGAGCTCGGCCTCGGCGCGCAGGGAGCGGGCGCGCGCCCAGTCGATCGCGCGGTTGACGACGATGCGGTGCAGCCAGGGGCCGAACGGCCTGCGCCGGTCGAAGCGGTCGAGCGAGCGGACGGCGGCGAGGAACGCCTCCTGCGCGATGTCCTCGGCGGCGGCAGCGTCGTGGACGACGAGATAGGCGGCGCGGAAGGCCCGGCCCCAGTGCGCGCGAAAGAGCGCCTCGAGGTCCGAAGCCGACCCGGCCTGGGCGCCTCGCACCCAGGCGCGCTCGTCCCGGCCTGAAGGCGCCACTGCAGGACTATACGGCCGCGTCTGGTGCGCAGGTCCACGATCGGAGTACGTTCCCGGCGGCCTGCGAGGTCCGTGGACCTTTCGGCGCGCTGAGCCCGTATCCGGGGCGATGGTGCTCCTCACCGCGCTGCTCTCCGCGGTTGCGCTCGCCGCTCCCACGGCAAGAGCGACCGTCGAGCGGACGCTCGTCCTCCCGTCCGGGCCTGCGAGCGTCTCGTTCCGGTTCACGGTGGACGCGGTCTATCCCGATCGCGTCGACCTCGTCGTTCCGCACGGCGCCGCCGTTTCCCTCATCGCCCGCAGCCTCGACGGGAAGATGGTGCTCGGCGCCTCCACCCGCCCCTGGCAGACGCCCTGCCGCCGGCGCGGGGCGGTCGACGTCTGCTCGCAGCCGATGGAGTGGTGCCCGCTGACGGACGACCGCTGGCGGGCGACGGTGCGGAAGAGAAGCGCCGCGCCGGCAGTCGTGCGCGTGCGGCTCGTCTTCGTGACCTCGCGCGCGTAGGGCCGCGGCGCTGCTTCACTGCGTCACGATCGCGTCCACCTCGATCTCGACCTTCCAGCGCGGGTCGAGCAGGCGCGCGACGACCGTCGTGTTCGCCGGCCGGATGTCGCCGAAGACCTCGCCGTGGGCGCGCGCGACCTCGCCGAAGTCGTCGGGGTCGATGAGGAAGACGCGGGTGCGGACGACGTGCTCGAACCCGGCGCCGGCCCGGGCGAGCGCCTCGCCGACGATCGCCAGGCAGAGGCGGGCCTGCTCGTAGGCCCCCTCCGGCGGGTCGCCCTCCGGCGGGATCGGCGCCGTGCCCGCGACGAAGACGTGCGGCCCGGCGACGACGGCGCGCGAGTAGCCGACGACGGGCTCGTAGGGCGAGTGGCCGGAGATGAGGCGGCGCTCCATCGGACGGCTAGTATCGCCGCCCGTGGATGCCCTGCGCCAGGTGGACTCGTGACGCCGTGCTTGCCGAGGCGTCCGGCTAGTCGTCGGCGAACAGCGGGCGCAAGAACTCGTCGAACGTCTCGCGGTCGCAGCTCGCGACGATGGCGGGCGTCATCGCCGTTACGGACGCCGTGCGCGTGACGCCCAGCGCGAGGGCGACCTCGCCGAAGGTGTCGCCGGGCCGCAGCAGGCCGCGCTCGCCGCGGTCCTCCTGCGTGACGGTGAACATGCCCGAGAGGACGACGTAGAAGCGATTGCCGAGGTCTCCCTCGGAGACGACGCGCGAGCCCGGCGCGACCTCCTCGCGGCGCATGCGACCTGCCAGCGCCATGAGCCGCTCGCCCGGCACCGAGGCCAGGAGGCCGATGCGCGAAAGCTCGGTGACCGAGGCGGGGACGTGGCGCGGCACGGCCCTCTACGGTAGCTCGTCCGGACTCCTCCACGGTCGGGGCCCTATCGCCTGCGCGCGGGTCGCCGACGTGCTCTCCGCCTGGCGCCGGCGGCGCGCGCAGGCGGAGAAACCGTCGGACTAGGCGGCGGCGAGGCCGAGGGAGCGCTCGAGCGAGCCCTTGGGCTGCGCGCCGATCGCGGCCGCGGCCGGCTCGCCGTCGCGGAAGAGGATCATCGTCGGGATCGAGGCGACCCCGTAGCGCTGGGCGAGGTCCTGCTGCTCGTCGATGTTGACCTTCACGAGCTTCACCTCGCCGGAGCGCTCCTCGACGATCCGGTCGAGCACGGGCGCCACGGCGTGGCAGGGCCCGCACCACTCGGCCCAGAAGTCGACGATCACGGGCTTGTCGCTGCGGAGGACTTCGGCGTCCCAGGTCTCCGCGGTCACGGCGGTTGCCATCTGCGTTGGGTGTCCTTTCAGTCTTTCGTGGAACGGCGCCGCGTGGCGGCGCCTACGGAATTCATAACGAAAGGGGCGGCGGGACTAATCCCTAGACTTGCTCACCTGTGACGGCGAACTTCGCACCGCTGCCCGGCAAGCCGGACCACGCCGCGCTCGAGCTCGACGTGCTCGAGCTCTGGGAGCGCGAGCGGACGTTCGAGCGGCTGCGCGAGCGCAACCGCGGCGGCCCGATCTGGAGCTTCGTCGACGGTCCCGTCACCGCGAACAAGGCGCTCGCCGTCCACACGGCGTGGGGCCGGACGCTGAAGGACGTCTTTCAGCGCTACAAGGCGATGCGCGGGTTCGACCAGCGGTACCAGAACGGGTTCGACTGCCAGGGCCTCTGGATCGAGGTCGGCGTCGAGAAGGCGCTCGGCCTCAACTCGAAGCGCGAGATCGAGGAGTACGGGCTCGACCGCTTCGCGCGCGAGTGCCGCGAGGTTGTGGTCTGGTCGGCGGGCGAGATCACCCGCGGCTCGAAGCGGCTCGGCCAGTGGATGGACTGGGGCAACGACTACTTCACGTTCTCGGACACGAACATCGAGTACATCTGGCGCTTCCTCGCGATCGTCAACGAGAAGGGCTGGCTCTACCTCGGCCACCGCTCGACCGAGTGGTGCCCCCGCTGCGGCACGTCGCTCTCGCAGCACGAGCTTTCGCAGTCGGGCGTCTACCAGGACCGCGCCGACCCGTCGCTCTTCGTGCGCTTCCCCCTGCGCGACCGGCCCGGCGAGGCGCTCGTCGTCTGGACGACGACGCCGTGGACGCTGCCGGCGAACGTCGCCGCTGCAGTCAAGCCGGACGCCGACTACGGGCTGCGGGACAACGGCGAGTGGGTGGCGGCCGCGCGCTACCCGGGCGAGAAGTTCACGCGCACCGCTCGCGGTGAGGAGCTCGTCGGCCTCCGCTACGACGGGCCGTTCGACACGCTGCCGCCCGGTGCCGCCGTCGAGCACCGCGTCATCCCCTGGGACGAGGTCACCCTCGACGAGGGCACCGGCATCGTCCACATCGCCCCCGGCTGCGGCGGCGAGGACTTCGAGCTCTCCCGGGTGCACGGTCTCGCCGTGCTGACGCCGGTGGACGAGGCCGGCCGCTTCTACGACGACTACGGCTGGCTGCACGGGAAGAGCACGGTCGAGGCGGCCGACCAGATCGTGGGCGACCTGAAGGAGCGCAGCCTGCTCGTCGAGGCGGGGCTCTACGAGCACCGCTACCCGCACTGCTGGCGCTGCGACACGCCGCTCATCTTCCGGATCGCCGACGACTGGTTCATCGGCGTCGAGGAGATCCGGCCGCAGCTGCTCGCGGCGAACGCGACGGTGGAGTGGACGCCCGCCTACATGGGCAAGCGCATGGACGACTGGCTGCGCAACATGGGCGACTGGAACATCTCCCGCCGCCGCTTCTTCGGGCTGCCGCTGCCGTTCTACCCCTGCGGCTGCGGGCACGTGAACGTGATCGGCTCGCGGGCGGAGCTCGAGGCGCGCGCGACCGCGGGGCTCGAGCAGCTCGAGGAGCTGCACCGGCCGTGGGTGGACGCCGTGACGATCCGCTGCGAGGCGTGCGGGCGCGAGGACGTGCGCCGCGTCCCCGAGGTCGGCGACGTCTGGCTCGACGCCGGCATCGTCCCCTTCGCGACGCTCGGCTGGCAGAGTCCCGAATGGGTGAAGGGGGGCTACGCGACGGGGGCGTCGCAGGGGCTCTCCGGCGCCGATCTGCCCGATCACGCCTACTGGGAGCAGTGGTTCCCCGCCGATTGGGTCTCGGAGATGCGCGAGCAGATCCGGCTCTGGTTCTACTCGCAGCTCTTCATGTCGGTCGCGCTCGTCGGGCGCGCGCCGTTCAAGAAGGTGCTCGGCTACGAGAAGATGCTCGACGAGCGCGGGCGCGAGATGCACGGCTCCTGGGGGAATCAGATCGACGCCGAGGAGGCGTTCGCGAGGATGGGCGCGGACGTCATGCGCTGGCAGTTCTGCGCCCAGCCCCCGAACCAGAACCTCCTGTTCGGCTACGGGCCGGCACACGAGATCAAGCGGAAGCTGCTGACGCTCTGGAACTCCGCCTCGTTCCTGGTCATGTACGCGAACATCGAGGGCTTCCGGCCCCGGTACGCGGATCTCGAGGAGGGGCCCGGCGGCGAGCTGCGGCCGCTCGACCGCTGGCTCGTCGCGCGGACGCAGCACCTGCTGGACGAGGCGGCCGCTGCGTACGACTCCTACCTCACGAGCCCGGCGGTCGAGGCGTTCGAGCGGTTCGTGGACGATCTCTCGAACTGGTACATCCGCCGCTCGCGGCGGCGGTTCTACTCCTTCGACGAGGCCGCGTTCCGCACGCTCTGGTACGCGCTCGTGCAGTCGCTGCGGACGATCGCGCCGGTGATGCCGTTCCTCGCCGAGCACCTCTGGCAGAACCTCGTGCGCGGCGTCTGCGAGGACGCGCCGGACTCGATCTTCCTCGCGCCCTGGCCGCAGCCGTCACCGCCGTTGCGGGACGAGACGCTCGTCGCCGAGATCGGCGACGTGCGGCGGGTGGTCGAGCTCGGGCGCGCGGCGCGCTCGCAGGCGGGGCTGAAGTTGCGCCAGCCGCTGCGCCGGCTCGTCGTCCAGGGCGCCGAGCTCGCCCGGGGGCACGAGGACGAGATCCGCGAGGAGCTGCGCGTGAAGGAAGTCGAGTTCGGGCCGGTCGAGGCCGTGCGGCTGCGCGTGAGGCCGAACCTGCCGGTGCTCGGGCCGAAGCTCGGTGCGAGGCTGGGGGAGGTCCGGCGCGCGCTCGAGGCGGGCGAGTTCGAGCGGCGCGGCGAGCTCGTCGTGGTCGGAGAGCTCGAGCTCGGTCCCGACGAGGTGCTCGTCGAGCGCAGCGCGCCCGAGGGCTGGGCGCTCGCCGAGGACGAGCGGGTGACCGTCGCCGTGACGACGGGACTCGACCCCGAGCTCGAGCTCGAGGGCCGCGTCTACGACCTCATCCACATGGTGAACACGATGCGCAAGGAGGCGGGGCTCGAGCTGACCGACCGGATCGCGCTCACGCTCCCGGCGGTCGACGCCGACCTGCTCGCGTACGCCGACTGGATCAAGGAGGAGGTCCTCGCGGTCGAGATCGAGGTCGACGGCGCCCCCGGCGAGCCGCGCATCGCCAAGGCGTAGCTCTCGAGACGCGCGCGTGGCGGGGAACGCATCCGTCCTCTACGGTGTAGGACACACGTGCGACTGCGACTGGCTCTCGTAACGCTCGCCGCGCTCGTGCTGGCACCGGCGGTGCAGGCCAAGATGTGCGTGCGGATCTCCGCGCCGGAGACGGCGCCCGCCCGTCAAGTCGTCGCCGTCCGTGTGACGACGCTCATGCCGACGTGGGCGAACGGGAAGCTGGTCGCGACGAAGCCGGCCGACATGGGCGGCGTTCGCATCACCGTCAGGGCTGCCGGCCCCGGCGGCGAGGAGCTCCGGCTCCGGCTGCGGCGCTCTGCCGTCAAGGCGACCTTCGTCGGGCGGATCGCCTTCCCGGTGCGGGGCACCTGGACGCTCCACGTCCAGGGCTGGGAGTACGCGCCCCGCGATTGCGCCAAGCGCGCGCGGATCGTCGTCCGCTAGCAGCCCTAGCCCTGCGACTCGGCGAGCGCGAGCTCGCGGCGCAGCTCGATCGGCAGCCGGAAGACGACGTCCTCGTCCATCAGCCGGTACGGCTCGATCCGCTCGACGCCGCGCGCGCGGGACCACGCGCCGACGCGCGCCGCCGGCGTCTCCCGCCCCCGCCCCCCC
>Ga0082335_1006311_pt1 | contig 15399 bp, 8 predicted proteins | sample Subgrocontami58m_FD_72375 | JGI IMG/M metagenome (GOLD analysis project Ga0082335, IMG submission 72375) | Subsurface groundwater microbial communities from S. Glens Falls, New York, USA - GMW37 contaminated, 5.8 m (SPADES assembly) (version 2) ...
CCTCAGCCAGCCGCTGTTCCGCATGGCGAACATCCTCCAGTACGGGCGGGCGCAGCTTCAGGTCGAGCAGGCCGGTGTGCAGCTCGACATGGCGCGCGAAGACCTGGCGGTGCGGATGGCGAGTGCGTTTCTCGACTGGCAGACGGCGTTGCGTACCCGCGATGCGACTGAGCGCGCGAAAGTGCGCATGGCCGAGATGGCGGCCCAGGCGCAAAGCGGCCGCCGCGAGAATCTCGTGACCGTTCCCGACCTGCTCGACGCCGAAGCCCGCCTCAGGCAGGCGGAGGCGAATGCCATGGAGGCCGTGCAGGTGCTGCTGGTCAGGGCGGCATCGCTTGCGAAGATCGTGGGGGTGATGCCGCCTGCCGATCTCTTTTCATTTGCCGCACTGCCCTGGCCCGAGGTGAACGGGGCCGTGAGCGACTGGGTCGAGCAGGCGCGCAGCCGCAACGGACAGGTCCGCTATCAGATGCTTCAGATGGCGATGGCGGAGAAGGACGTCAGCGCCGCACGCGCCGGGCACCTTCCGACGGTCGATCTGGTGGCGAATCGGAATCACCTCTACAACTCCGGCAGCCAGAATATCGTTGACGGAGCGGTGGCGAGCACGCAGACCGTCGACTCGATCGGGATACAGCTCGCGCTGCCCATCTTCTCCGGCGGTATCGTGAAATCGCGCACCGACGAGGCGATCGCCTTGCACGAGAAAGCGCGCGAGGACCTGGCCAACGCGGTCGCCCAGGCGGCCATCGATGCACAGACGTACTTCTATCAGGCGGAGGTCGGGGCGGTGCAGGTGGACGCGGCCGATAAGCGCGTGAAGGCCGCCGAATCGGCGCTGGCGGCGGCGAAGGCCGGGCGGATCCTCCTGACCCAGCTCGACCTCGATGTTCTCAACGCCGAGGCCCTCCTGCTCGCCGCGCAGCGGGACCTGTTCCGGGCAAGGGCGAACCGGCTGGTGGCGGTGCTGCAACTGCGTCGGGCGAGCGGCGAGCTTGCCGACCAGGATCTGGAGGTGTGGTCGAAGCTGCTCGTACCGACGGTGCGGCAGTCGCGATGACCGAGGGGCCGTTCAAGTTCCTGTTCATCGACGATCGCTGGATCGCGCGGACATACGGGCTGCATCGCAGGATCGGCCAGGCGCGCAAGCATCCGGCGAACCCCTTGATCGCCGCGGACCGGCCCTGGGAGGGCGGGCTCAAGCTGTATGGAACGGTGCTGAAGGACAACGGCCGCTTTCGGATGTGGTACCAGATGGTGAATTTCCGGGAGACCGACGTTCGATGGGCCACCGGTGTCGCCTATGCCGAAAGCCGGGATGGTTTGCGCTGGACCAAGCCGCTCAAAGGGGTGGAGCATTCGGCTCACGGTCCCACCAACGTTCTATTGACGAGCGCGGGCCGGGCGCACCTGTGCAGTCCTTCGGTCGTCAGGGACCGTGGCGACCCGGACCCGGGACGCCGCTACAAGATGATGTTCTATGACGCTATGTCGGCGGAGGACCTCGAGCGGCACGGTTCGCCGTTTCCCATGGATGCGAGCGTGCCGGGCTGGCGCGCCGTGGAAGGCGAGGGGATGTTCGTCTGCACTTCCCCGGACGGCATCGCCTGGGATCGGCCCGCGTTTCCGGCATTCGCCGGCCCCAACGACGTGGCCGCCATGTCCCAGCTCCCCGACGGCCGCCTGCTCGCCTCCTTCAAGACCAGCGAGCGGCCCGACCGGCATTTCAGGGTGATCGAAACCGCCGAAAGCGCCGACGGCAGGGATTGGACCCGCCACGGCGTGGTTCTGGAGCCGGACTGGCGGGACCGTCCCGGCACCGAGTTCTACGGCATGAGCGCTTTCGAGTATTTCGGGAATCTCATCGGGCTGGTCTGCGTCTACCACAACAGCGCCGACGACAAGACGCTCGACGTGCAACTGGCCACCGCGGCATCGCCGGCGCGCTGGCAGCGCGCAGCCGATCGCGGCACGCTGATTCCACGCGGCGAGCGCGGCGACTGGGATGCCGGCGGAATCTACGTGGCATCGTCGCCGCTGCTCGTATCCGGGCCGAAGGGCGACGAACTGCGCCTGTACTACAGCGGCATCAGCGCGCGCCACGACGACATGCGCTACAAGGAATGGTCGATCGGCCTGGCGACCCTGCGGCCCGACGGCTTCGCCTGCCTGGAGGCGGGCTATCATCCGGCGGAGCTGGTCACGCCGCCGATCACGGTTCCGGGCGGAAAGCTCTGCATCAATGCGCAGGCGCGGCACGGCATCGTGATGGTGAGCATGCTCGATGCCGAATCCGGCGAGACGCTCGCCCTCTCGCGGCCGATGCAGGAGGTGGACGGTACGCGCATCGGGGTCAGGTGGCAGCGGCGCAAGGCGATCGGGTCGCGGCCCGTGATCCTCGTATTCGGGATGCGCAAGGCGCAGCTGTACAGCTTCTGGTTCGAGTGACCGGGCCGATTCCGCCCCGGGTAGGAGGTGATCGAGTGGCTGCTCGTCAATTCGCGACGCAACGATACAGCCGGTTGAAGCCCGGCCGGGACGGCTACTTCGACGCGCTGGCGGTCGATTTTCTTCCCGAGAAGCACGTCAGGCTCTCCGACCTCAGGGTGCTGACCTTCGGATCCTGCTTCGCCGGCAATATCCACGAGGCGTTGTTGCTCCGTGACGTCAGAAGCGCGAGCGTGGGCTTTACGGAGGAGGTGAACTCGCCGTTCATGAACGCCGTCTACATCAGCCACCTAGTGCACGGCGACGCGTCCAAATACAAGGACATCTATTCCCAGTTCGCGGGCCACGACTGGCATCAGGACGGGGCGAGCGCGCAACAGGTGCTGCCGGTGATGCGGGAGGCGAACGTCATCGTGTTCACCGTGGGCCTTGCCCAGATCTGGTCGGACAGGCAGACCAACACCCCGGTGCTGCTGCCGGATTTCGACGATCTGGACGCGTATACGACGCGCTTCCTGTATCCGAAACCCCAGTCGGACTTCATCGTCGAAATCATCGAAGCGGTGAGAACGGTCAACCGGGACGCGCAGATCGTCGTTACGCTCTCGCCCGTGCCGCTGCAGATGAGCATGTCGCATGCGTCGGTCGCGCAGGCGGACTGCATCTCCAAGTCGATCCTGCGCGTGGCGATCCAGTTCGTCATGGAAAGAAAGCTGCCGCGTGTCCACTACTTTCCGTCCTTCGAGTTCTTCCGCTGGTACAGCGGACATTCCGCGGAACAGTTTTTCGGAGTCGACGGCAAGATGCGGCACCCGTCGCAGGAACTCATAGATTTCGTGGTGGCGAAGTTCCTGGCGCGCATCGTTGCCTGAGCGAGGCCGGTCAGGAGCGGCGTCGCGTGTCGGCCACGGGAGCGGTCAGTTGGTCGCGCGGCCGCAGATCCGCTCGATCCGTTCCGTCACCGCCGCGCCGACGACTTGCGGAGCCAGCAACCGCTCGCAGTCCGATCGGCCGCGCCGGCCCAGGCGGGCGCGCAGCTCGGCGCTCTCGTAGATCGCCCGCATCTTCCCGGCCGCGTCGTCCAGGTCCGGTTCCGCCCAGACCTCTCCCTTGCGATAAGGTCCGTAGTCGCGATCCAGCTCGGTCAGCGCGTAGTCCACGACCATGGCATTGCCGCCATGCATGAAATCCATGTTGCCCGACCACCCGGTCGCGATCACGGCCTTCTCGCGCACCATGGCCTCGGCAATCCCCAGCCCGAATCCCTCTGAACGATGCAAGGATACGAAGCAATCGGCGGAGTTGATGAGGGTGAACAGCTCGTCGCGGTCCAGATACCCCTCGATCAGATGGATCCCGGGGCACTTGGCGGCGTGCTCGCGCAGGATCGCGACGATGTCGGGCCGCGCCTCGGGATTCGAAAGCTTCACCACCAGCTCGGCGGAATCGCGTTCTCCGAACGCCCGCACGAACGCCTGTACCGCGCCGAGCGGGTTCTTGCGCTCCGGTATGCTGTGCATGTCGGCCATCGTGAAATAGACGACGCTGTCCTCGCCCAGGTGGAAGCGCCGCCTGTCGCGCTCGCCGGGATGCTCGAGGCCGACCGCGTGCGGCATGCAGACGACGGGAACCGGGGACTGGGCGGCGACCGCCCGCTGGCAGAAGGTGGACGGAACCCAGACCTCGTCGAGGTTCGAAAAGGCCGATAGCCACTCGTCGGGGAACCGGCCCAGTTCCCACGCCCAGAATCCGATTCTGTATCTTCCCGAGAAGTAATTCTCGCCGAGAATTTCCCTGGCGATACCCAGCTGGTCCGCGTTGATGTGAAACAGGTTGATGCCGTAGCGCAGGCCGTCCTGCCTGGCTTCGTCGATCGCCTCACCCATGCGCGAAACGTTCCCCACGCGATAGTCGACGATGGAATGTGGCACGTCGGCGGCCGCGAGCGCCCGAAGCGTGCATCGCGCCGCTTCCCCGACGCCGCTCTCGGAGCGCAGGTATCCGATCACGTTCAGGCCGTGCGCATCTGCGGCGCCGGTGGCGGCGGACGCGCCGGCGCCCGGTCCCGGGTGCTGCACGGCCGGATTCCTCGCGTACGCCTTGTGCAGCAGATACATGCTGATTCGATGGCGCAGCTCGCGGCTGACCAGCGGCCGAAAAAGGACGCGGGTCGACCAGGCAAGCTGGTAGAGCGCGTGATACACGCCGCCCCGCCGGCGCTGCGGGCCCGCCTGCGTGACCCTCGCCCCGGTCGGGCCGTTGGCCGCTTCCACCGTCGCGGCGGAATCCTGGCCGTCGAGCAGCGGCGCGATGAATATGTCGTCGACGTCCTCCTGCTCCCCGGCGCTGCGGGAAACCCAGTTCGCGAAGGCGAGGCGATGGGTGCCGAGCACGTCCGGAAACGCGGCCCGCACGTCCGGCCGCAACCGGTAGAGCGCCAGCGCGAGCCTTGTGATCGAGGGATAGCCGCCGTCGACGGGGGCGTTGAGGAAATCAATGATGAAGTGCTCTCCCGCGGGTGTCCTGAAATCGGGCAGCGCGGCGTTCCAATCGACTTCCTTTCTCAGGACGGCGCGCGCCGGCCTTCCCAGGCGCACACCGCTCGCCAGGGTGGCGAACGCATAGGGCAGCTTCGCGTAGCGGGCAGCGCCGCAGGCGGCGACGTTCTGCCCGAAGATCTCGAACAGATGGCGCGCGGGAAGCGAGAGATCGGACATGCGATAGCGGTCCTGGTGCTTGCTGATGCTGCTCTTGTCCGCTTCGAAACCGGAATAGTGGAAGAAGAACAACGGAACGCCGTTCACCAGGAAACGGCCGCCGATCTCCTCGACGTCGCGGTGCTTGAGGTTCCAGTAGGCGACGTTCCAGCCGGGGTCGCGAACGATCCCGGTGCGCTCGAAGATCCCCGGGACGAGGTCGATCCACTTCTGGTCGGTGAACAGGCCGTTGGGGATGTCCACGACGCAGTCGCGCAGCAGCCTGTCCTGCCACCAGCCGAGGAGCTTTTCGGCGGAGGCCGAGCGGCGCAGCGCGATGAATCCGAGATTGTAGGCCCCGGTCTGCAGGATGGTGATGTCGCCGGGAAGCCGCCCGTCGTCCAGAAAATCGGTCAGATGCGGCGTCAGCAGGATTTCCGACTCGTCGAGGGCGTCGAGCAGCCGCGCCCCGCTCGAGAACAACTGTATGTCGGGATCGAAGTAGACGAGCTTCGCGCAGGGACTTTCCTTGAACAGGTGGGAAAAGACGAACGGCTTGATCGCGGTGTTGAGCTCGAGAATCGTGTACTGGTAGAGCAGCCGGTCGAGATGCGGGATGGCGAGGTCCTCGACGCACACGACCTCGAACGGAAGTCCGCTGACGTCGAGGCCGTCGAGACGGTCGCACAAGGCGACGACCCGCCGCGCCCCGGGAATGAATTCCGCCACGCTCGACATCAGGTTGATCGCGTAGTGCAGGTAGTTCTTCGCCGCGATGGTGAAAACACAACAGTTCTGGTTCATCCTGGCTGCATCCATTCTTGTGGTGCCTCCCCGCGTCCTCGGGTCGGGCGGGCAAACGTTGCTTTGGTCACGGCCTTCGTGGCCGTATCGCGTTGAGCAGCCTTCTCGCCAATAGCCTCACGGGATGGGAGTACAGCGCTTGCACGTGTGCGTGAAAATTCGCGATCTCCTCGTCTCGCGAGGCGATGATTCGCTCCAATCCGCCGGAGTGCGCGCGCAGGGCCGCGATTTCCCCGTCCCGCGCGGCTGCGAGCGATCGAAGGTCGGTGACCTGAGCCTCCAGCTCCCGCTCCCGCGTAGCGGCGTTTTCCCGGATCCGCGCGTTGTCGCGAAACAGCGCCCTGGCGTAGTCGAGCAGCCGGCAGTATCGCTCCGGGGAGATTCGCGATAACCACTTGGCGAACAGCTGCTGCCGGTCGGCCTGCTGCACCTGCGGCTCGCCGAACACGCCCGAGCTGTCCGCGAGATTGCGCAGGTAGTAGGCCGACACGCCTTCCGCGCGCACGAATCTTCCCCGCTGGGACAACTGCAGCCAGAAGTCCCAGTCCTCGAACATCCGGAACGCGGCATCGAAGCGGCAAGACCACGCGTCCCTCGCGAGCGCGAGGCGGAACAGGGTGGCGTGTATCGGGATGTAGTTCTCGAACAGCAGGCGGTCTGGGTCATAGGGCGAATCGAAGAGGTGCTCGACTCGCCACTGCTCGCCCACGAATCCGCCGAACTCGACTGCGGAAAACGCCGCCGCCGCATCCGGCTCGGCGCGCAGCCGATCGACCAGCCGGCTGACGTGGTCGGGCGCGAACCAGTCGTCGTCGTCCAGAAAGACCGCGAAGTCTCCCCGGGCGGCATCGAGCAGAAGGTTGGCGGCCTCCGCGCGCGGAACCGGCCGCGACGGGTCCAGAAAGTGCAAGGGAAACGAACCCGCGCGGTCGCTCACCGGGGAATGCACTTTCCCGCCCGCATTGAGCACCCAGACCTCCATGTTGGGGTAGGTCTGAAGTGCGACCGACGCGAGGCTGCGCGCGAGCGTCGGCCGGTCGACGCTGCGGACCAGGACCGCGACTTTCTCCTGCTGGCTGCGCGTCGAGGCCAGGCTGAGACGCTCCTGTCGCGCGAGCTCGGGCTCCGCCAGCAGGGCGGGGTGGGCGAGGCTCGCCGCGTCGAGCAGCCGGAACGCCTCGGCCAGCTTCACCTCGCCGGCAAGGCTGTAGGTGCGGTAGCGATTGAGCGCCAGGACCTGTTCGTCGTAGCGCTGCAGCGCCAGTTGCGACTTGAAGCATTCGGCCGCGGCCCGCTTCGCGTCCGCCCAGGGCGATATGTCCACCAGCACGTCGACGCGATGCAGCGGAGCGCCGACCTCGTAGAGCGCCACCTGCAGTGACGGGTTCTCGGCTGCAAGGCGCCGCGCCGCCTCGATGACGATCCAGGCCACGGCCCGGTGGTCAGGGTGCGGTTCGTAGATCGAGGGGGAGAGGACGAGATCGGCGCCGGAGCCACGGATCGCGTCGCGCGCCGCGGCGATGGTGCGCTCGTTGTACTGCACGCCGCGATCGGGCTCGCGCCAGAACGACATGGCGGCGATTCCGAGCAGGTCGCCGGCCTTCCTGCTCTCCTGCTCGCGCGATTCGGAGCCGCGCTCGCCGTGCTCGCCGAACTCCCCCGAGGTGACGATGACGGCGTGCACCGGCGTGCCTTCCGCCCGGTACGCCGCCAGGATTCCTCCGCAGCCCAGCGCCTCGTCGTCCGGGTGCGGCGCGAACACCATGACGCAGGAGGCGCGGATGCACCGAGAGGCGTGATAGGGAATGAGTCCGGTCTCCATGGGCTCGCCGCTGGCGGTTTCGGCAGCGTTTTCTGTGCCGTCGAGCGAGGAATGCCGCGGCTGCGCCGGATTATACAGCAGCGTGCGCGATTCCCCGGCCTGGAACCACGGCCTGCCGGCGGGTATCATGGGGCCAGGCCGCCATCGGGCATGCGACGCCCTGTCCCACCGTCGAGCGTAGGAAGTATCTGCAATGCGATTGGTCCCTGACGCGCGCGAATCGGTGCGCGTCGTCCTCGGTGTCGAAGCGCTCCACCCGCCCCTGACCGGCATCGGGCGCTACGCTCTGGCGCTCGCACGCGGACTGCGGCGGCATCCCGGCGTGGGCACCGCATGCTATTACGCGCACGGGCGATGGATCAGCGAGCCCGCCGCGCTGCTCAACCCGCGACGGCCGCTCAATATTCTGCGGCGTCACGTACCGCTTCGGCCGATCGCGCGACGCATATTCCACGGCGTCAACAGCGTCATCGCGAAAGCGAGGCTCCAGGGTTTCCGTGACTGGGTGTTTCATGCACCGAGCTTTCTCGCGCCCGACTTCACGGCGCACGTCGTATGCACGGTGCACGACCTTTCCCACCTCCGGACGCCCGAGTGCCATCCGCGCGACCGGGTCGAGCACCTGTCGCGCGAGCTGCCGCGAACGCTGGAGCGGGCGGCGCATGTCATCGCGGTGTCGAGTTACGTCCGCGATGAATTGATCGCGGAGTTCGGCCTGGCGCCCGATCGGGTGAGCGCCGTTCACCACGGCGTCGATCGCGGCTTCCATCCGCGCGAGGCCGCGTCGGTTGACGCGGTGCTCGATCGTTTCGGCCTGCAGCGCGGGCGCTACGTCCTCGCGGTGGCGACGCTCGAGCCGCGCAAGAACCTGGAACGGCTCCTCGACGCGCACGCGAGGTTGCCCGCCCCACTGCGGCGGGCGTACCCGCTCGTCCTCGTCGGGGGCCGCGGCTGGCAGAACGAGGCGCTCATGCGCAAGATCGAGCACGCCAGGTCCGAAGGCGAAGTTCGCTGGCCGGGATACGTTGCCGAACCCGATCTTCCCTTTCTCTATGCAGGGGCGGCGGGATTCGCCTATCCGTCCCTGTACGAGGGGTTCGGCCTGCCTGTCCTCGAGGCGATGGCAAGCGGGGTTCCGGTGCTGACTTCGGACCGGACCGCGCTTCCCGAAATCGCGGGCGGCGCGGCGCTGCTCGTCGACCCGGAGAGCGTGGCGGACATCGCCCGTGGACTGGAGCGGCTGCTCGGCGACAGCGCATGGCGCGAGCGCGCCGCGATGCTCGGGATCGAACGCGCGCGCGCCTTCACCTGGGAGGCGTGCATCGACAGCACGGTCGAGATCTACCGCAAGGCCGCACGCGCATGAGGCGACCCCGGGGGTGGAGCCGGCGAATAGGTCTCTTGTCCCGCACGTGTCGACGGAATTGGCGAAGATTTTGGGGTTGTCAATGTCTCGTTATTTTGGGAAGTTGCAACTTCGCAACTTCCCAAAATAACGAGATGAATGGGTTCCAAAAAGTGGCAGCCTGTTGGATTCCGGCTCTTCCGGCCTAGCGAATCCCGGCCAGCGCGATCATGCGTATCCTGTTCGTTCATCAGAACTATCCGGCCCAATTCAGGCATCTGGCGCCGCATCTCGCGCGCGACCCGCGCAACGAGGTCGTGGCCCTTACGATCCATGGCGTTGACGCCGGCGACGGTGTGAAGGTCGCTCGCTGCCGCCTGACCCGGTCCCCGTCGAAGGAGACGCATCCTTGGGCGAGGGATTTCGAGGCCAAGGTGATCCGCGGCGACGCGCTGGCACGCGGAGCCCTGCAGCTACGGAATTCGGGTTTCCGGCCCGATCTCGTCTACGCGTACCCGAGCTTTGGCGAAGCCCTGTTCATGAAGGACATATTTCCGCATAGCCGGCTTGTCTGCTATGCCGAGTTCTACTACCGCTCCGAGGGACTCGACGTGGGATTCGACGCGGAGTTTACGCCGGCAAGCGACGACAAGGCCTGCAGCCTCCGCGCGCGCAATGCGCATCACCTGATCGCCCTCGATGCGTGCGATCTCGCGATATCGCCCACCGAGTGGCAGCGCTCGACTTTCCCCCCGGAGTTCCGGCACAAGATCGAGGTGGTGCACGACGGGATCGACACCGACGCGATCCGGCCGGGGACGGAGGTGCGGGCGAGCATCGCCGACATCGGCGTCGATCTCGGGCAGGACGCCGAGGTCGTCACCTTCGCCAGCCGGAGCCTCGAGCCCTACCGGGGATTTCCGACCTTCATGCGCGCGCTTCCGGAGCTGCAGCGGTTGCGACCGGCGGCGCACGTCGTGATCGTCGGCAAGGAAGACGTCAGCTACGGCGCGTCCCGCAAGGACGGCCGCAGCTACAAGCAGGCGCTGCTGGAAGAGGTGGGCGGCAAACTCGACGCGGGCAGAATCCATTTCGTCGGGCAGATTCCGCATCCTGCTTTCGTGCGGCTGCTGCAATTGTCCTCGGCGCACGTCTACCTCACCTATCCCTTCGTGCTGTCCTGGTCCGTGCTGGAGGCCATGGCCGTGGAGGCGCCGCTGATCGCTTCCTCCACGCCGCCGGTGTGCGAGGTCGTGAAGTCGGGGGTGAACGGGCGCCTGGTCGATTTCTTCGACGCGCCGGCCCTCGCCAAGGCGATCGCCGATGCCCTGGAACACCGCGCCCAATGGACGGAACTGCGAAGGCGCGCCCGGGAGACGATCGTGAGCCGCTTCGACCTCAAGCGGATCTGCCTGCCGCGCCAGCTCGCGCTACTGGGCATCGGAGCGAAGTCCTGAGCCGGAACAGGCGGACGCGGTTGCCATTTTTGGAACCCATTCATCTCGCTATTTTGGGAAGTTGCGAAGTTGCAACTTCCCAAAATAGCGAGACATTGACAACCCCAAATTCATCGCGAATTCTGTCAACATCCGAGTGATAAGGGACTAGTCCTCCAGCCTGGAGGAGGGAGCGCGCATGACCGGATCGCAGTGGGCCTCAGGCTATGTTTCGGAGATCGATTACACCCCCGGGTACTACAGGGAACTGTGCCCGGGGCTGATGGATTTCGCCCTCGCGTACCGGGGGCTGGGCGGGTTGCCGCCGAGACCGTTGCGATACCTCGAACTGGGCTTTGGCCAGGGCCTGTCGATCAACATCCACGCTGCGGCCAACGCAGGCGAATTCTGGGGCACGGACTTCAATCCCTCCCACGCCGCCCGGGCCAAGTCGCTCGCGCTCGCCTGCGGCTCCGGAGCCGTGCTGCTCGACGATTCGTTCGCGGAGCTGTCGGCCCGGCCGGACCTGCCCGAATTCGACGTCATTGCGCTGCACGGCATCTGGTCGTGGATATCGGATGAGAACCGCCGCATCATCGTCGACCTCATACGCAGGAAGCTCGTCGTCGGCGGCGTCGTCTACCTGAGCTACAATTGCCTGCCCGGCTGGGCTCCGGCGATACCGCTGCGGCACCTGATGACCTTGCACGCGGAAACCGCCGGGTCGGATGCCCAGGGGGTGCTCGGCCGGATGGACCAGGCCTTCGGCTTCACGCAGCAGGTCATCGACTCGGGCGCGGCCTATTTCCGCGCCAATCCGAGCGTGGTCGAGCGGCTCAAGCTCATCGTCGCGCAGAACCGCCAGTACCTCGCGCACGAATACTTCACCCGGGATTGGCATCCGATGCATTTTTCGGACGTGGCCGAGATGCTCTCGGAGGCGAAGCTTTCGTATGCCGCCCCGGCGCATCTGCTGGACCATATCGACATGCTGAATTTCTCCGCGGAGGCGAAGAAGCTCCTGGACGGCATCGATCATCCCGTACTCAAGGAGTCCGTGCGGGACTACGTGCTCAACCAGCAGTTCCGGCGGGACCTGTTCGTCAAGGGAGCGAGGAAGCTGTATCCGGTCGAGCGTCGGGAACGCCTGCTGCGCCAGCGCTTCGTGCTGACGGTTGCGGACCGCGACGTGCCGAGCAAGGTGAAGGTCGCCGCCGGCGAGGCGAACCTGCAGGAGAGCATCTACGGGCCCATCGTCGAGGCCCTGGCCGAGGACGGTCGCCGGCCCAAGTCCGCCGGCGAGCTTGCGCACGATCCCCGGCTGAAGCAGCTCCAGTCCAGCCAGATCGTCGATGCGCTGGCCGTTCTCGTCGGGACGGGAAGCGTGCATCCCGCCCAGGACGGCGACGTCAGCGTCAAGGCCAGGACGGACGCCCTCAACGCCCACCTGTGCAATCTCGCCAGGTCCGGCGACGAGATCGGCTACCTCGCTTCGCCCTTGGCCGGCGGCGGCATCCCGGTCCCGCGAATCCACCAGCTGTTCCTGCTTGCCATGGCCGAGGGCCGTCGCAGCCGCGCCGAATGGGCGAAATACGCCTGGGACGCATTTGCCGCGCAAGGCCAGCGCCTCATCAAGGAAGGCAGGACGCTCGAGTCCGCCGAGGACAATCTCGCGGAGCTCGCGGCCCAGGCGGAAGAATTCGAAGCCAGGCGCGTGCCGGTGCTGCGCGCGCTCATGACGTGCTGACCCGCCGCTCGCCTGGTGGGCGAGGGCCGCGAGCGGCGGCGTTCGCCGAGACTCCGCGTGTCGGGACACGGCATCGCGTAAAATAGCGCCCCATGGCGAACATCCTTCCGGTCATTCTCTGCGGCGGGGCCGGAACGCGGCTGTGGCCGATTTCGCGTGCCGCCTACCCGAAGCCGTTCATCCGGCTTCCTGATGGAAAAAGCCTGCTGCAACACGCGTTCGAGCGCGCTGCGGGAATTTCCAACGGCAAGGCGCTGCTCGTCACCAATCGGGAGTACTACTTCCAGGCGCGCGACGAGGTCGAGCGCACGGCCCATCACCCCTCGGTTCACTTCCTGCTCGAGCCCGAGGGGCGCAACACGGCCGCGGCGATCGCGCTGGCTGCGCACTGGGCGGCCGGCGCGATCGGCCCCGAGACGGTGCTGCTGGTGCTTCCCGCCGACCATCTCATCCGCGACCAGGCGGCGTTTGCGCAGGCCGTCGCGGACGCGGTCCGCATCGCCGGCGAGGGCCATCTAGTCACCTTCGGCATCGTTCCCGATTCGCCCGAAACGGGCTACGGCTACATCGAAACCGGCGACGCGTTGCCCGACCTGCCGGGCAGCAAGGTCCGGCGTTTCGTCGAGAAGCCGAGCAGCGAGCTCGCCGAGACCTTCGTCGCGAGCGGGCGCCACCTCTGGAATTCGGGAATGTTCTGCTTTCGCGCCGACACGATCCTTTCGGCGCTGGCGCGCCATGCACCGGCGCTCGCCGCGTCCGCGCGCGCCTGCTGGCACACCACCTCGGCGAGAGCCGGGGATGCGAAGGCGATCGAAATCGACCCTGAAAGCTTTGCCACCGTCGAGTCGACCTCCATCGATTACGCCGTGATGGAAAAGGCGGACGGGGTTGCCGTCGTTCCGGCGCGGTTCGACTGGAGCGACATCGGCTCCTGGAACGCGCTCTCGGTGTTGACCGAGGCGGACGCGCAGGGCAATCGCGTGCGCGGCGACGCCACGCTGGTCGACGTCGCCGACAGCTTTGTCCATTCGGAGGACCGGCTGGTCGCCGCGCTCGGCCTCTCGAACGTGGTCATCGTGGACACCGCCGACGCGGTGCTGGTCGCCCACCGCGATCGCGCGCAGGACGTCAGGCGCATCGTGCAGGAGCTGGAATCGCGTGCCCACGAGGCGAGCCGCTACCACCGCACCGTGCACCGGCCCTGGGGAACCTACACGATCCTCGACCAGGGCGCCGGTTTCAAGATCAAGCGCATCATGGTCAAGCCGGGCGCGTCACTGTCGCTGCAGTTGCACCATCATCGCAGCGAGCACTGGGTGGTGGTGAGCGGGGAAGCGCAGGTCGTCAACGGCGAGTCCGCGAAGCGCGTGCGCGCCAACGAATCGACCTATATCCCGCCCGAGCACAAACACCGCCTCGCCAATCCCGGCAAGGAACCGCTGGTGCTGATCGAAGTCCAGACCGGCGCCTACCTGGGCGAGGACGACATCGTGCGCTTCGAAGACCGCTACGGCCGCGCTCCGGCGTAACGCGCCGAGCGCGCCAAACCACCCCGGCGCTTCGCGCCACCCCTCCTCGTCGAGGAGGGGAAAAGCCAAGCTCCCCTCTGCCAAGGAGGGGTGGCCGCGTCAGCGGCCGGGGTGGTGAGCGATCGCGGCTGCCCGAAGAGAAAACCCAAATTCCCCAATGGGTTGCGTGGTAAGATCGCAACCTTGGGTGAGGTCGGCCGTCCATGAAAAACCCCGCATCGCCGAAGTCCGAACTGTCGGCGGCCATCTGGTCGTTGCGCCGCATTTTCTACATGACGGGGGCGTTCTCGTTCTTCATCAACATGCTGCTGCTGGTGCCGACGATCTACATGCTGCAGATCTACGACCGGGTGCTCACCAGCCGAAACTTGCTGACGCTCTGGTTTCTCACCCTCATCATGCTGGGGCTGTTTCTGCTGATGGGCGCGATCGAGGCGGTGCGGTCGCGGCTGCTCGTCAGGGCGGGCATGCGGTTCGACGACGTGCTAAACCAGCGGGTATTCACGGCGGCGTTCGAGCAGAACCTTCGGGCGGGCAATGCGAGCGCGGGCCAGGCGCTGGTCGACCTGACCAACATTCGCCAGTTCGTGACGAGCGCCGGCGTTCTCGCGTTCTTCGACGCTCCCTGGGCACCGATCTTCATCGCGGTGATCTTCTATATCGATCCGATGCTGGGATGGTTCTCGATCGGCGCCACCATTCTGCTCGTGTCGCTCGCCCTGGTCACGGAACTGGCGACCCGCAAACCGCTCGCGGACGCAAACGGCGCCGCCATGAATTCGAATCGCTTTGCGGACGACAACCTGCGCAATGCCGAGGTGATCGACGCCATGGGGATGCTTCCCGACCTGCGCAAGCGATGGCGGGCGCGTCACGAAGACCACCTCGTCCTGCAGTCCGTCGCGAGCGACCGCGCGGGCGTCATCTTATCGGTTTCAAAATTCGTCCGGCTGTCGGTGCAATCGCTCATCCTGGGGTTCGGGGCGTTGCTCGCCATCGAAGGCAAGATCACCCCGGGCGCCATGATCGCCGCCTCGATCCTGCTCGGCCGCGCGTTGAGCCCCGTGGACCTCGCGATCAATACCTGGAAGGCGTTGGTGTCGGCGCGCGCCTCGTACGAGCGGCTGAACGAGATGCTCGCCCGGTTCCCGGCGCGCGGCACGGGCATGTCGCTTCCTGCGCCCAGGGGCGAGGTGCGGGTCGAGAATCTGATGGCCACCGTACCGGGAACGCAGACGCTCATCCTCAGGGGATTCAGCTTCGCCGTTGCGGCGGGCGAGATCGTCGCGGTCATCGGCCCGAGCGCTTCCGGAAAATCGACGCTTGCGCGACTGCTGGTCGGCGTGTGGCAGCCGGCGAGCGGCAAGGTGAGGCTGGACGGCGCGGACGTCTATCTCTGGAACAAGGATGAGCTCGGCCAGTATGTCGGCTACCTTCCGCAGGACATCGAGCTGTTCGACGGCACGATCGCCGAGAACATATCGCGCTTCAGCGAGATCGATCCCGAGAAGGTCATCGCGGCGGCGAAGCGGGCCGGAGTGCACGAAATGATCCTGCGTTTCCCGAAGGGCT
>Ga0082335_1006312_pt1 | contig 15396 bp, 13 predicted proteins | sample Subgrocontami58m_FD_72375 | JGI IMG/M metagenome (GOLD analysis project Ga0082335, IMG submission 72375) | Subsurface groundwater microbial communities from S. Glens Falls, New York, USA - GMW37 contaminated, 5.8 m (SPADES assembly) (version 2) ...
GTCCGCAACCAGGGACGCTCGTTCGGACCGATCAGCTACGACTTCATCGGGGCCGGAGGGCGCAACACGCTCCTCTGGTTCGTCATGCTCTACCTCCTCATCATCTCGGCGACGTTCATCTACTTCATCGCGACGTTCTGGAACATCTTCCCCGGCGTCTTCTGGGCGACGATCGGCGTCTTCGCCACCGGCGTCCTCGTCGGCCAGCTCCTCTACAAGGCCCGCATGAACATCGGGCTCGTCACGCTCATCTCGCTCGCCCTCGTCCTCGTGAGCGTGGTGGTCGCCGTCTACGCACCGATCCCGGCCAAGGACTTCCTCGGGGTCTGGACGGTCCCGTTCTGGGCCGCGGTCTGCCTGGTGTTCCTCTACCTCGCCGCGATCCTGCCGCTGCCCACCTTCATCCAACCGATCAACTTCGTCGCGTTCTTCCCGGCCTTCGCCGCAGTGCTCCTCATCATCATCGGCGCGCTGCTCTCGCCGCTCACCGGGATCACCCTCACGCAGCCGGCGTTCAAGACGTTCCTGCCCGAGGGCCTGGCCGGCGCACGGGTCGGCCCGCTCTGGCCGATGATGTTCGTCGCGATCGCCTGCGGCGCGATCTCCGGCTGGCACTCGCTCGTCGGCAGCTCGTCCACCAGCAAGCAGCTCGACATCGAGACCGACGCCCACCCGGTGGGCGCCGGCGCGATGCTCTCCGAAGGCCTCCTCGGCCTCGCCTCGCTCTCGGCCTACATGATCGTGGCTCCTACGATCATCCAGCAGGGCAACGTCGGCGCGTGGGTCGCCGGCGCGAGCAAGTTCACCGGCGCCTACCTGCCGTTCATCGGCCAGGTGGCGCTCACCGCCTTCTTCGGCATGGCGCTCGTCATCTTCGCGATCACCGTCCAGGCGCTCGTCACGCGGTTCTGGCGGCTCGTCGCCGCCGAGATGACGAGCGGCACGAGCATCGCCTGGGTCGGCCAGAAGCACGTCGCCACGGTCATCGGCCTCGCGCTCCCCTGGGTCTTCGCGGTGACCGGCTCGTGGATCAACCTCTGGCTCTACTTCGGTGGCGCGAACCAGCTCCTCGCCGCGCTCGCGCTCTGGCTCATCAGCATCCACCTCGTGCGCGTGAAGTCGCCGAGCCGCTTCACCCTGCTCCCGGCGATCTTCATGACCGTGACCACGCTGTCCGCGCTCGCCTACGAGACGTACATCTTCACCCAGGCCGGCCTCGGCCTGTTCGGGATCAACTTCCTCAGCAGCGTGGCTGTCCCGCCGCTCGTGCAGGCCGGCCAGTGGGTCGCGCTGCCCGAGAACAAGACGATCGCGCAGGTGTTCAACCTGCTCTTCGCGCTCGTCGGCGCCGTCCTCTTCGTCCTCGGCATCCGCATGAGCCTGTACGTCATCGGCGCGTACCGCCGGTTCCTCTCGCCGCCGGCGGCCACGATGGCTCCGGCACCGCGTCCGGCGACCAGCGGCGACTAGCGGGGTCCAGCGTCTGGCTGCGGGGCGTCGCCCGATCGGCGGGCGACGCCCCGCAGCGCGTAGACTCGCACCGGCACCGCGGTAGGGAGGGCAGCATGGCCGAGCCAAAGCAGCCGCGACCCGCGAAGAAGGCCGACGACAAGAAGAAGGCCAGCTTCGGGACCATGGCGAAGGGCGTCATGTACGGGATGGCGAGCCACGGGCAGGTGACCGCGACGCTCCGCACCAGGATGTACCTCGAGCACCTGTTCATGTTCATCACGCTCGGCGACATGCTGGGCATCCCGGTCCTGCCGCCGTACTACTCCCTCCGGATCCTCCCCTACGCCGTGCCGAACATCGCGTCGTGGAAGCAGCGCGTCTTCCGCGAGCGCGACTTCACCGACGCCATCTACTGATGCGTCCGCAGGACGCGCCAGCAGACCGACAGGCGAGCCGCAGGCGAAGCCGGGCGGCCTATTGATGCTCACCGCACCCGCCGGCCTCGACGCCTTCTTCGCCCGACGCGGGGTGCCGGAGATCGTCATCTTCGCCGGCAAGGGAGGCCTGGGAAAGACGACCTCCTCCGCCGGGCTCGCCTACCACCTCTCGCAGGTCGCCAAGAAGCGGACCCTCTGCTTCTCGACCGACCCCCAGGCCTCGCTCTCGGACATCTTCGAGCGCAACTTCTTCGGCCAGGGCGTCGTCGAGCTCCTCCCCAGCCTCCACGCGGTGGAGATCGACGCCGACCGGCGCGTCGCCGAGTACCAGGCCGAGGTGAAGCAGAAGATCAAGGACCTGCACGGCCTCGACGAGGTGCCGCCCGAGATCGAGGAGTACATCGACTCGACCTCGGCCGAGCCGGCGATGTACGAGTCGGCCACCTACGACGCGATGGCCGAGCTGGTGGGGAAGCGCGAGTTCGAGCACTACGTCTTCGACATGCCGCCGTTCGGCCACGGCGTCCGCATGGTCGCGATGGCCGAGATCCTCTCGCGCTGGGTCGAGAAGATCACCGAGGCGCGCGGCAAGGTCCAGGAGTACGACGCGGTCGCCGCCACGCTCAAGGGGCAGAAGGTCACCGAGGACGCGGTCATGGGCGAGCTGCTCGAGATCAAGCGCAAGATCACCACCTTCACCGAGCTGATCACGGACCGCACCCGGACCGCCTTCTTCATGGTGCTCATCCCCGAGAAGATGGCGATCCTCGACACCGATCGCGCGATCTCGATGTTCCGCGCGCTGCACATCGAGATGAGCGGCGTGATCGTGAACCAGGTCTACCCCGTCGAGCTCCTTGACAAGCCGAATCTCTCGGCGTTCCTGCGCAACCGCATCGAGATGCAGCAGCGCTACCTCGCCGAGATCCGCAGCTCGTTCGGCGAGTACGTCGTGGGGGCGCTGCCGATGTACGACCGCGAGCCGAAGGGCTTCGAGATGATCGCCCGCGTCTCCGCCGACCTCCTCAGCGGCGGCGTGGTGCTCTGACCGTGGACCGGCTCTCCGCCTACCTCGACGCCCACCCCAACCTCTCGTTCGTGTTCACCGGCGGGAAGGGCGGCGTGGGCAAGACGATCGCCGCCGCCGGGCTCGCGCTCCACTTCGCGCGCGGCGGGAAGCGGACCCTGCTCGCCTCGCTGAACCCGGTCCATTCGCTCTCGAGCGTCTTCGATCAGGAATTCGCCGGTGGCCTGCCGCACACGATCAAGGTCGACGGTGGCGGCGGCACGCGTCTCGAGGCGATCGAGGTCGAGACGAAGGACGTCGTGGAGAAGTACCGCGAGAGCATCGGCCGCCGGGTGCGCGAGTTCCTCAAGTGGTCGGACATCCCGGTCGACGCGAAGCCTTTCATCGAGATCGCCGTGACGAATCCGGCCTTCGAAGAGTCCGCGATGTTCGACAAGATGACCGACATCATGCTCTCGGAGGGCAAGGAGTACGACGTCATCGTGTTCGACACCGCCGCGGTGGCGAACGCGATCCGGCTGATCGGCCTGTCGCGCATCTACGGACTCTGGCTCGGCCGCATGATCGAGAGCCGCAAAGAGGCGCTCTCGCTGCGCGTCCAGCTGGCCTTCCGGCGCGAGAAGATCATGGAGGAGGTCAGGAAGGACCCCCTCATGGCCGACCTCATCGACATGAACGACCGCTTCAACCAGGTGAAGAAGGTGCTCCTCGACCCCAAGCGCACCGCGTTCTTCTTCGTCACGCTGCCGCTCGCGCTGCCGATCTCGGTGGTCGAGCGCTTCATCGAGTCGGTACGCTCCTACGACGTCCCGGTCGGCGGGGTCATCGTGAACCAGGTCCTGCCGCGCGAGGTCGTCGAGGCGCACCCGGACGAGACCTACCTCGCGAACAAGTACGAGGAGCAGCTCGGCTACCTCAGGCGCATCAAGACCAACCTCGGCCCGCTCGTGCGCGCGCAGGTCCCGCTCTACGAGAGCGAAGTGCGTGGCACCGCGAGCGTCGAGCGCGTCTCGCGCGACCTCTTCAGCTACGAGCCCGACTTCTGGCGGGACCTCTGATCGAGCCCGCGCGCGGCGGGTCGGGCGTGGAACGTCACGTCCTCGCCTCGGCGAACATGTTGCTCGGCGCGAGCAACTTCCTCGTCCTGGCCCTGCCGGAGCGCTTCCAGGTGGGGCAGACGATCAACCCGAACGAGGTGAACCGCACCGCCCAGGCGCGCGGCGCGGCGTGGGTCCAGGACGGGCGCTGCTCGCACTTCCTGCGCGACGGCGGGACCATCCGCGCGCTCGAGCTCCTCCTGGTGGCACGGCGGGGCGCCGCCCGGCCCGGCTGGGCGGCCGACCCCACGCGCGCCATCCGGGTGGCGGACCACGGGGGCAGCGCGCGCGCCGACGTCATGCGCGTCGGCTTCCCGCGCCGCCGCGACCTCGACCGCCTGCGCCTGTGGTGGCCGTGCGAGCGCACCGGCCGGAGCGTCGAGCTCGAGCTCCTCGGCACGCCCGGGTCCGAGCACGACGACCTCATCGCCGCGCTCGAGCGCTCGGAGTGTCACTAGCCGCAGGTCTCGACGCGCATCCCGGCCGGCGCGGCGAACGGGATGATCTACCTCGACGACGGGATCGCGACGTCCCCGACCTCGCCGATCGAGCGGCCGTAGGCCCACACGTCGAGGTCGGGCGGCTGGACGCCATGCGCGCCCAGGATCGTGCCGACGTGCGCGCGCGATGGTCGCTGCCGTGATGGACGAGCTGCGCGATCACGACCCCCGCCGTCGCGCTCGGCCGGTTCGGCCGGCTCGTGACCCGCGCCGCGTCGAACGCGCCCGCGAGCAAGCGTTCGCAGCGCTCCAGCACCGAGTGCTCGCGCTCGGCCAGCTCGTCGAGCCGTGCGAGTGTGTCCGGCTTGAACATGCCGCGGGGCGGCATCTCGCCGGTGAGCGCGAACAGATACCCCTGCTCTGCGCCGACGATGTGCTGCAGCGTCTGCTGGATCGCCCCGTAGCTCCCCAGCGTGGTCCACGCAAGCTGCTCGGCAGGCAGCGTCGCGCAGAAGGCGAGGAGCTCGAGGTTCGCCCAGCAGCTGTGCCGGACCGCGAGTCGGAGTGCGTCGTTCTCGCTCATGGGTCCCTCCCCGATGCGTCGATGTGCGCCATGGACCGGCGGCGGGCGCCGGCGACGTCCGTCAGGACGCCAGGCCGGCGATCTCCGTGACGGTGGCCGCGAGCCAGGCGGCGCCGTCCTCGCGGAGCAGCCGCGCGGTGGGCACGCCGATCACGAGGTGCGGGCTGTCCGCCGCGATCGAGATCGAGTCGAGCTCGGCGGCGAGGCGCGCGAGACGGCCGTCGGCGGCGTCATCGGCGACGGGTGAGGCGACCGCCACACCCTGTACGGCGCGCGTGCGCCAGGCCTCGCCGATCCGTCCACGGGCTTCCCGCCCGGGCCGGCCGCGGTAGGCCTCGACCGGACGCGCGGGCGGGCGGGCGAGGTCCGCGCGGACGACGAGCGCGTCGCCCCGCCGGCGCACGACGTTCGCGAGCCAGATGCCGAGCACCTCCCGCGCCGAGAGCAGCGCCACGATCGCGACGCGGCGCAGCGGCGGCCGTCCATCGACGACGACCTGGAAAGCGGCGCGTCCGACCCAGCGGATCTCGGGGCGCCGCCCGGGGGCGGCGAGACGCTCGGCGGCCGTTCCGATGGCGCGCACGTACCGCGCCGAGCGCCGCCGCTGCCAGAGCAGGCCGGCCGGGTACCAGCCAGCGAAGAGGAACGCGAGCGCGATGACGAGATCGACGCCGATGCCGCCGAGGTCCGGCATCTAATCGACGTCGGGCGGGTGGTCGAGCACCTCGCGCTCGGCCAGCTGGCGCTCGCGCCAGGCCTTGAGGTCGGGGACGACGAACGGCAGGAGCCGCAGCGTGAGCGTGGAATTCATGAGCGGGAGCCCGAGCAGCTCGCCGAAGATGAGCACGTTGAGCGCGTCCTCGTAGCGCCGGCGCTCCGCACCGAGCTCCTTCCAAGACTCGAACAGGAAGAGTCCCCACAGGAACTCGCGCGCACGGAAGCGGAGCCGCCCGAAGAGGCTCGGCGGCTCGACCCCGAGCGTGAGCTTGCCCGATGGCTGGCGCACCGGCGCGAGGGTAACACTCACGAAGGTCGCGCCGAACCTCGCATCACCTCGTGGGGCGTCTTCAGGCGACGAGGCTGGCCCGGTCGAGGACTTGGGTCGATCTCTTCGAGCGCCACCACGCCAGGGTGTCGCGACCGTGTTGAATGAGCTCGAGTTCGGTCCCGCTGAGGTGACACTGCTCTTGGAGGACCGGCCGGTCCCCTGATCTGAATGCCTCGGCTACGGATCCCTTCGCGATCAGGGCGTCCAGTCGGCCCAGGTGCGCTGGCTGTGCCGATCGGACTCGCGGCAAGCGGATGTTGCCTGCCTCCTGCGGTACGAGCACCATCACGCCGCCACCGAGCGCGTGGACCTCCAGCTCGACTTGCAGCAGCGTGAGAGAGGTGTACCAAGCCTGAGCGAACGCGGTCGCTTCGCCGCGCCGCAGGTAGCCGCACAGGAGGCTGTTCGAGGCCACGAGTCGAGCATCGTTGATGACGACGACCGGCCTCTCGGTGAACACGGGGATCAGGAGGTCGGGTACGCGGACCCCGGGGGTCACGTGCCAGGGGTCCCGGACGCGGCACTTGTACCGGTCGGCCACTCCGGCCCTGTGGCCGGACTCCACGTACTTCAGTTCACCCGCGCTCAACGACCCGCCCTCCGCCGGCGGCAGGAAGAGTCTGTCGTCGGCCGGCATGCCGGCGCCCGAGCTCCTGACGCCGACGCCGCGGAGGCTGCGACCGGAGGTCGCGGCGGGGCGCAGGCTCGAGGCAGGAATGCCGAACTCGCGAATGGTCTGCGGCGAAGGGTGGAAGAACGTCTTGTCACCCGTGACGTACCCGATGTTCAGCGAAGCGAGCTCACGAGCCTGGACGGTGGACGCCGCGAGCTTGCCGCGCAGCAGCTCCTGAAGCTCCGGCGGCAAGAGCGCTTCGAGGAACGGCCGCTGGCCGTTGGTGATCCGGCTGATCGGGATCGTCGAACGTGCGACCGACTTGCCGACCAGAAGATCGCGCGTGGATGCGTAGGCCTCGAAGCGAACGCGGTCGGTCAGCTTGCCCTTCCCGGAAGCGAAGAGGAGGACGACATCCTGGAGGATGTCGGGGAAGATGCGCTCGTGCACGCGAACCAGCCTGAGGTCGCCGAAGTGCTCGCCAAGGAAGTTCCACAAGGGCCGCGCGTAGCGGACGTAGGTCAGATCGTACGGAAGGACCAGCGCAAGCTTCCCGCCCGGCGCAAGGAAGTCGGTCGCGTGCAGGACGAACGGCATCCAGACGCTGCCACTGGGATCCATCGCACGTCCCATGGACGTCTCGGCAATGAGAAGGGCTCGCGCCGCCTGGGTCTTCGGCAGGTGCCGGAGCCTCACATAGGGCGGGTTCCCGATGACGACATCGACAGGAAATGCGGGAACCGCCAGGAAGTCACTGAGGATCGCGCGTTCCCGTTCGACCAGTCCTTCGCTGACCGCTGCCGTGAACGTGTCGAGTGCCAGCTCGACACCCCAGCACTCGGCCCGCAGCGCCCGACGGTTCGCCTCCTCCCGCACAGCCGCAAGGAACGAGCCGTCGCCCATGCTGGGCTCGAGCACTCTCGCGGTCCCAGCTGGCAGAGCCCACCTGGCCATGTAGCGCGCGGCGAGGCTCGGCGTGTAGTACGCACCCAGCGCGCGCGTTCCTGCGGCTGCGAGCGTGCGAGTCACGTCCCCAGTCTGCCGCGCGCCGAGGTCAAGCGGGTCCAGACGAAGCTGTTGACACAGACGCGTTGGCAGCTCCGCGACCGAGCTCACTCCCGAGAGGGCCATCGAACAGGTATTAGAACACCTGTTCGATGCCGTGTCCAGCCCCATTTCCGGGTTCCCCGCCGCCAAGCGCTCAGGCTCGCGTGCTGCGTGCTCCTCGCCCTGGCCCTGCCCTGACAGCGAGCTGCCGGCAGGGGCTCACGCTCGCGTACTGCGTACTGCTCGTCTTCGCCCGGCCCCGGCCGCACGCGGCCCGCCGGCGCTCAGGCTCGCGTGAGCGGCCGGTACTTGATCCGGTGCGGCCGCCAGTCGCCGCCGAGCTCCTTGCGCTTCCACTCCTCGTACTCGTGGTAGTTGCCCTCGAACCAGCGGACCTTCGAGTCGCCCTCGAAGACGAGCAGGTGCGTCGCGATGCGGTCGAGGAACCAGCGGTCGTGGCTGATCACGACCGCGCAGCCGGCGAAGTCGAGGAGCGCCTCCTCGAGCGCGCGGAGCGTGTCCACGTCGAGGTCGTTCGTGGGTTCGTCGAGGAGGAGGACGTTACCGCCCTCCTTGAGCAGCTTCGCGAGGTGCACGCGGTTCCGCTCACCGCCGGAGAGGTCGCCGACCCGCTTCTGCTGGTCGGTGCCCTTGAAGTTGAACGAGGCGACGTAGCCGCGCGCATTCCGCATCCGCGTGCCGATCTGGATCGTGTCCGCGTCGCCGCCGCAGATCTCCTTCCAGACGGTGTTCGCGGGATCGAGCGTGTCGCGGCTCTGCGAGACGTACGCGAGCTGGACCTGCTCGCCGAGGCGGATCGTGCCGCCGTCCGGCTGCTCCTCGCCGGTGATGAGCCGGAAGAGCGTCGTCTTCCCCGCGCCGTTCGGACCGATGATCCCCACGATGCCGCCGCGCGGCAGCGAGAATGTGAGCTCGTCGAAGAGGAGCCGGTCGCCATAGCCCTTCCGCAGATCCTTCGCCTCCACCACGATGTCGCCGAGGCGCTGGCCTTGCGGGATGAAGATCTCAAGCTCGCGCTCGCGTTCCTCGGGGTTCTCCGCGAGGAGCTTCTCGTACGCGCCGATGCGGGCCTTGCTCTTGGCCTGCCGCGCGCGGGGCGACAGCCGCACCCACTCGGCCTCGCGAGCGAGGCTCCGCTGGCGCGCCGACTCCTGCTTCTCCTCAACGGCGAGCCGCTTGCGCTTCTGCTCCAGCCACGAGGAGTAGTTGCCCTCCCAGGGGATGCCCTGACCGCGGTCGAGCTCGAGGATCCAGCCGGCGACGTTGTCGAGGAAGTACCGGTCGTGGGTGACCGCCACGACCGTCCCGGGGTAGTCCTTGAGCGTCCGCTCGAGCCACTCGATCGACTCCGCGTCGAGGTGGTTCGTCGGCTCGTCCAGGAGGAGCAGGTCGGGCTTCTGGAGGAGCAGCCGGCAGAGCGCGACCCGCCGGCGCTCACCGCCGGAGAGCGTCGCGACGTCCTGGTCGCCGGGCGGGCAGCGGAGCGCGTCCATCGCAACGTCCACCGTCGTGTCGAGGTCCCAGAGCCCCTTGGCCTCGATCTCGTCCTGCGCCCGCTGGAACTCGTCGGCGACCTTGGCCATCTCGTCGTCGGAGAGCGAGCCGCCGAGCTTCGCGCCGAGCTCTTCGAACCGCTTGAGCACCGCGCGCTGCGGGGCCACGCCCTCCTCGACGTTCCCGCGCACGTCCTTGGCAGGGTCGAGCTGCGGTTCCTGTGAGAGAAGGCCCACGCTGAAGCCATCGGTCAGCCTGGCGTCGCCGAGGTACTCCTTGTCGATCCCGGCCATGATCCGGAGGAGCGTCGACTTGCCGGCGCCGTTCGCGCCGAGCACGCCGATCTTCGCCCCCGGGTAGAAGGAGAGGTAGATCCCCTTGAGGATCTCGCGCTGGGTCCCCGGCGCGATCTTCTTGAGGTCGCGCATCGTGTAGATGAACTGCGGCGGCATGCCCTCCACCATAAGCCGCCGGCCTTCGCTCCGCTCGGCCGTCGGTTTGCTGACGCGGCCTCCGGCCGCATCAGTAAGCCGCCTTCGCTCCGCTCGGCGGTTAGGCTGAAAGACCCGGCCTTCGGACCGGGATCACGCCACGGAGGGCATGGGTGTCGATGAGCACAGACGACGTGCGCCGCGCGTTCCGACTCTCGCGCGACGTCCGGCCGAGCCGCTACGAGCTGCGATTCGCGCTCGACCTCGACGCCTGGACGAGCGAGGGCGAGGCGCGCATCGACGTTCGCCTCGCCCGGCCGGCCCGGACGATCACGCTCCACGCGGTCGAGCTTGAGATCGACCGCGCCGCCGCCGGCGCGGTCGGCGCGGTCGGCGCGAGCGTGCGGTACGACGAGCTCGCCCAGACGGCGACGCTCTCGTTCGACCGGGAGCTCGAAGCCGGCGAGCACGTCCTGGCGCTCGGCTGGCGAGGCCCGATCAGCGAGCGGCTCCGCGGCCTCTACCGCTCGACCCGCCCGGGCGAGCGCTACGCGACGACCCAGTTCGAGATGAACGACGCGCGCCGCGCGTTCCCGTGCTTCGACGAGCCGGAGTTCAAAGCGACCTTCGCCCTCGAGCTCGTCCACGCCGCAGGGCTCGCCGCGATCGCGAACGCGCCCGTCGCCTCGACCGAGCCGGTCGCCGATGGCCGGGTCCGCACCCGCTTCGCGGAGACGGCGAGGATCTCCACCTACCTGGTCGCCTTCATGGTCGGCCCGTTCGAGGCGACCGCGCCGGCCACGACGGCGACCGGCTGGCCGGTCCGGGTCTGGGCGCCGCCGGGACTCGCCGAGAAGGGCCTGTACGCCCGCGACGCGCACGCGCGCGCCCTCGAGTGGCTCGAGGCCTACACCGGCATCCCCTATCCGTACGCGAAGGTGGACGCGATCGGCCTGCCCGACTTCGAGGCGGGCGCGATGGAGAACCCCGGCGCGATCACCTACCGCACGACCTACCTCGCGGCGGACCCGAGCACCGCGACGATCTCGACGCTCAAGGTGGTCTTCAGCGTCGCCGCGCACGAGCTCACCCACATGTGGTGGGGCGACCTCGTGACGATGCGCTGGTGGAACGACCTATGGCTCAACGAGTCGTTCGCGTCGTTCGTCGGGGAGAAGTGCACCGACGCGCTCAACCCGGAGTGGGGCTACCTCCGCGACTTCGTCGCGCAGAGCGAGCGGGCATTCGGCCTCGACGCCCTCGCGACGACCCACCCGATCTCGACGGAGGCGGCGACCGCCGAGGAGGCCGCCGAGCGCTTCGACAGCATCTCGTACATCAAGGGCCAGGCAGTGCTGCGGATGATCGAGAACTACATCGGCGCCGAGGCCTTCCGGAAGGGCGTGCAGATCTACCTCGCGCGCCACCGCGAGGGGAACGCCACGGCCGACGACTTCTGGCGCGCGGTCGACGAAGCCTCCGGAAGAGCGGTCACGGCGATCGCGAACTCGTGGATCCACGAGAAGGGCTTCCCGCTCGTCACGTGCGCGGTCCGCGAGGAGCCCGGTGCGCTCGCCGTGACGTTCCGCCAGGAGCGCTTCTTCGCCGACCCCGAGCTGGCCGCCGGCGACCAGCGCTGGACCATCCCGCTCGTGATCGCCGTAGGCACCGCGCACGACACGCGCGAGGTCCGGGCGCTCCTGGACGGTGGCGAGACCACCGTCCGGCTCGACGGCGCCGAGTGGTACTTCCCGAATGGCGGCGGCGCGGGCTTCTACCGGTACCTCCTCGACGACGCGTCGGTCCAGCGGCTGGCCCGCGGGATGCGGCACCTGTCGGCGATCGAGCGGCTCACGCTCGCGAACGACCAGTGGGCGCTCACGATGGCCCGCAAGGCAGGCGTTCGCGCGTACCTTCGGTTCGCGGACGCGCTCCGCGGTGAGACCGACCGCTACGTGCTCGGCGCGATCGCCGGTGCGCTCGGCTGGATCTGGGCGAACGCGCTCGACGAGACCGTGCGACCGCGCTTCGAGCGTCTCGTCGAGCGCGTCTTCCGCCCGCGCCTCGACGCGCTGGGCTGGGATCTCCGTGCGGCGGAGTCGAGCGACGACCGCGAGGACCGCACGACGACGCTCGGCATGCTCGGTCGCATCGCGCGGGCGGCGGACGTCCGCGCCGAGGCGCGGCGCCGGATCGACGCGCACCTCGGCGGGGCCGCGGTCCTCGCCCCCGACGCGCTGGCGGCCATCGTCGGCGTCGCCGCATCCGACGGCGACGCCGCGCTCTGGGAGCGGTACGACGCCCGGCGCCGGGCGCAGGAAGCGACCGACGCGCAGGACGAGGCGCGCTTCCGCTACGCGCTCTGCGAGTTCGGCGACGCCGTCCTCGCCGAGCGCACCGCGCGCCTGATCTTCAGTGACGACATCCGCGCCCAGGACCGGGGGCTCATGCTGCAGCGCCTCCTCGCCGCGCCGGAGACGCGCGCGACGGGCTGGGCGGTGCTCCGGGACCGCTGGGACGCGTTCGTGCCCGGCATGGAGCCCGGGATCAAGCAGAACCTCATGGCCGCCCTCGCGCTGCTCACGAGCGTCGAGCTCTCGCGAGAGGCGATCGCGCTCCTCCGCGAGAAGACCACGCCCGACATGCGGGAGATGGCCTCGCAGACGATCGAGCGCCTGCTGCTCGCCTCGGCGACCGCCGAGAAGGTGCGCGGCGAGCTCGCCGAAGCGCTGGACGCGATCGGCGCGTAGGACGGGGCAGCGGCGGGCTGGACGCGATCGGCGCGTAGGACGCAGCAGCGGCGGGCTGGACGCGATCGACGCAGAGCACGGGGCGACGACGCGGGACGCGGGGGCGGCGTCAGCCGCCGATGAACGACATCTCGATCTTCGCGAGCCCCGCCGTCTCGGACGAGCGCAGCTCCGAGTAGCGGTCCGTCCGCCGCTCCCAGACCCCGCGGATCGCCGCCGCGAGCGCTTCGTCCGTCGCGCCGCCGCGGAGGAGCCCGCGGAGGTCGGTCCCCGCGGTGGCGAAGAGGCAGGTGTAGAGGCCACCCTCGGCCGAGAGCCGCGCCCGGGTGCAGTCGGCACAGAACGCGCGGGTGACCGAGGCGATGATGCCGATCTCGCCCTGCCCGTCGGCGTAGCGGTAGCGCGAGGCGACCTCGCCGCGGTAGTTCGGGTCGGCGGGCTCGAGAGGCCACTCGCGGGAGATCGTCGCGAGGATCTCGCGCGCCGGGACGACGTCGTCGAGGCGCCAGCCGTTGGTGTGGCCGACGTCCATGTACTCGATGAAGCGGAGGATGTGGCCGCTGCCGCGGAAGTGCCGGGCCATCTCGAGGATGCTGCCCTCGTTGAGGCCGCGACGGACGACCATGTTCACCTTCAGCGGGCGCAGTCCCGCCGCGGTGGCCGCCGCGATGCCGGCGAGGACGCGCTCGACGGGGAAGTCCACGTCGTTCATCCGCCGGAAGGTCGGGTCGTCGAGCGAGTCCAGGCTCACCGTGATGCGCTTGAGCCCGGCCGCGGCGAGCGCGCCCGCCTTCGCCGCGAGCAGCGACCCGTTCGTCGTGAGCGTGAGGTCCATCCCCTCGATCCGCGCCAAGCGCAGGACGAGCTGCTCGACGTCGTGGCGCACGAGCGGCTCGCCGCCGGTGAGCCGCAGCTTCCGCACGCCGAGCGTCGCGAAGACCCGCGCGAGCCGCTCGATCTCCTCGAAGGTGAGGAGCGCGTCGCGCCCGAGGAAGCGGTACTCCCGGCCGAAGACCTCCTTCGGCATGCAGTAGACGCAGCGGAAGTTGCACCGGTCGGTCACGGAGATGCGGAGGTCGTGGAGCGGGCGCGCCAGCGTGTCGAGCGGTCCTGCGATCACGTCATCAGCCTACCCGGCGCTCAAAGCCGCGCCCGGACGGCCGCCACGACGGCGGCGGGCTCGGGGAAGCCGCCGTCGCGCGCCATCGAGTGCACGAGGTCGCCGTTCACCGAGACGTCGAACGTCCCGTCGAGCCACGGGACGAGCTCGATCGCGGAGAGCCGGCCGCCGAGCGCCGTCATGAGGGCCGACGCGAGCGCGAGCGTCTGCGGCTCGTAGCCGCACTCGGCGCAGTACGTGATCCGGACCCTCGCGCTCACGCGAGCACCGGGCCTGCGAGCGGGCCGGCGGGCGGCGAGCTCACGCCGCGACGGCCCGCCCAACGATCTCGCGGAGCTCGCGGATGACCTCGCGATCGGCCCACGGCTTCAGATCGGCGCGCATCTGCAGGAGCGCTGCCAAGAGCCGCGCCCGCACCTCGTCGGGGAGGTCCGCCGGCGGCGCGTCGGGCGAGCCGAAGGCCCGGTCGGAGGCGTAGATGGCGGCGCGACGCTCCGCTCGGCGCGCGGTGACCGACGCCGGGCGCTCGATCCACACGCCGACCTCGCGGAAGGCCTCGTCGAAGAAGACGAACACCGGGATCGACTCGAACTTCCCCTCCTTCTTGTAGCGGCCGATGGCCTCAGGATGCTTCGACTTGTCGAAGACCCGCAGGTCGAGCTTCCCCGACGCCTCGGCGAGACGCGCGAGGACCGGCAGGTTCGCCACGACGTCGGCGCACCAGTCCTCCACGATCGCGACGACGTGGAGCGGCCGCGGGAGCGCCCGGAGCGCCGCGACGTCGGCGGGGTCGAGCGGGACCGCGCGCTCGTTCGCTTCGACCTGCTCCCGGTTGCGCGTCATCGAGGCCTTGAACTCCTCGTAGGTGACCCCCTGTGCGAAGTACGCGGCATCGATACGCACGTGCCCTCCCCGGCCCCGGCGGGCGCCCTCCGACCATTGGAACGCGGCGCGGGACCGAACGCTTCCGGGGCACCCGCGGCGGCGCGAGACCGAACGCTTCCGCGGTCGGCAGCGACGGACCGCTCCCCTCTTAGTGCATCGGCCCCGAGCGGCGGACGCTCTCCACGTGCTTCACGGCCTCTTTGAGCTCCTTCACCCAGTCGCCCTGGTTCCGCTCGACCATGCGCACGCACCAAGCGAGCGCGTGGCTGCGGCTGCGCGCGACGCCGGCGTCTACCAGCGCGTCGAGGAGCTGGCGCTCCGGAAGGCGGAGCCGGGTCATGACCGGGAGGCCGAGGTGCGTGAACAGCTCCCGGACCTCGCCGCACCGCGCGCCCCACGACACGACTCGGCCGAACTTCCGCTGCGCCTCCTCGGCGATCGCGATCCGGGCCTCGCGAGTCTCCTCTCGGTGCCGCTTGATCGCGCCGCTGCGCGCCGCCCGCACGGCTTCCGGGCCGGCCTCGGCCTCCAGAGCGGGCTCAGCGAGCGCCACGATGACGTAGAGCTCGTCGCGGTCGATCTGGACCTCCGGCGCGGCGGTGGACCACCCGCCCGGGAGACGCCCCGCGAACCAGCCGCCGATCTCCTCGCTCTCGGCCACCCCAACCTCCCGCCGACGTCCGGTCATTTGTAATCATCGTAATCATCGCCCGAACTCGGCGTCAAGAGCTCGGCCAGTGGCGCCCGGGTCGCTAGGAGAGGCCTTGCGTGGGATGCCCAAGGCGCACCCACGCCGGCTCACCTAGGTTTGCGGGATGGACGGGCAACGCCGGCGGCTGGGGCTCGCGCTCGTCACCGGCGCGGCGGTGTCGAACGGCATCACCTACGCCGACCACGCGCCGCTCATCCCGCTCATCGCCGCCGAGCTCGGGCTCTCCGACGTGCAGATCG
>Ga0082335_1006315_pt1 | contig 15390 bp, 18 predicted proteins | sample Subgrocontami58m_FD_72375 | JGI IMG/M metagenome (GOLD analysis project Ga0082335, IMG submission 72375) | Subsurface groundwater microbial communities from S. Glens Falls, New York, USA - GMW37 contaminated, 5.8 m (SPADES assembly) (version 2) ...
GGTTGCTCTCCACCCCGCTTCACAGCGACGCAGTTACCTTCGGCTACCGAGTTCGGGCATAATCTCGGAGGAGGACTTTCACCTCCTAAATCGCGCCTGCTCCCAGGCGCACTCATTCCGGCGAAAGCCGGAATCCAGACGTCGTCCCGGCGCAAGCCGGAAACCACGATAAAACACTGGATTCCCCCGAATCGAGTCCGGGGCAGGCTAAGTCAAGCACGGAATGACAAAAAAGGGTAATTTGTACTTTTTACACTTCCATCGCAACTAAAGAGGACGTGATGATTACCAAATGGTTTTCAGTCCGCCGATGCTCTGCAACGCCGTATCGCAGGTCACCAGCGGAAGATCGTGATGCAGAGCAGTGGCCGCAATAATGCGGTCGGCAGGGTCGTAATGTGCGAAAAGTCCGTCGTTGGTGGAAATTTGGGCAATCTCCGGCACGATCATGAGCGGCTGGATCATCCGTGCCGATAAGATCAGGCGCAGGAAGGAGAGCAGGTCGACACCCACCTCCAGTCTTCCACGGCTGGTCAGCATCCCAATCTCCCATAGCGAGATGTCACTGCAGGCAAGGGCGCCTCTTTTATCACCATTTTCTATCGCCTGAAGAGCCTTGTCACTAAGGCGCTCCGGTGCCAGGGCATCGAAAATCAAAGCACATGTATCAAGCAGTATCACGTTACGGCCTCCCATTTCTCAGCGATTGGAGCGACGACATCGCCGAGCCGGCACGTTCCGCGCAGACGGGTGAGTTGCTCTCGCGCGCTGAGGCGTGCATCCTCAACGGGCGCCAAGCGGGCAATCACCTTTCCCCGCGATGTGACCAGCAGCTCTTCGCCCTTTTTAACTCGATTAAGATAAGCGGGCAGATTGTTTCTTAATTCTGTAACCTTAACTGCTTGCATACTATCCTCCTATCTGTACATTTAATATGTACATGATGAGCGCAAGAAAGTCAAACGACAATACCAAACGGATCCGATGCGGCGCTGCTTTGGTGGGTGCCCTGAGTGTCTTTTTCTTAACGCAGGATATTTTGAGCAGCATGCAGGACTGCCAAGACGTCGATCTGATCTGGCGTAATATAATAAATGATGCGGTACTGACCTTCGATTATTTCCCGTATCTGGTCCATTTCATATTCAGGCACCTTACGGCCAGACATGGGAAAGTCAACAATTTGCTGTGACCTTCTCGTAAGTCGATCAACCAAACGCTTGGCATATGCAGGTGAGTCTTGGGCAATGTATGCGTAAATGGCGTCAAGATGGCCTTGGGCTGTATTTGTCCAGTGGACTTTCATTCGGGGAGTCCATATTTTGAGCGAACGTCTTTGACGTCATTTGTTCTGCCGGACTTGCTATCGGCTAAACCACGCTCAATTGCTTCCCGCACATATATCTCATGGATAAGGTCATCCCACGTGGCTGCCGGTGGAAGTCGATCAATCAGTTTATGGGCTTCTTCTTTTTGTAATGCCGTTGACATAAAGTCACCTCCTTTCATTCCTTTGGCAGCAGCTTACTTGGAAGTTGTCAATATTTCAATATCAAATGAGCATGGGAATTCGCAGCTGCCTTAGCTTTCCTCGGGCAGGCTCATATCATTGATGGTCGTCAGGAAAATCCCTTCCTGGTCTGCCAGCCGCTTTACTTCCGTGGTAAATCCCCGGCGGCTGAGTTCTTTGTTTATTTCTCCTGCAGTTTGTTCAATGCCTTGTCAAAGGAGAAGAGCCGCCCCTCCCCCCGTTTTGTCCTGGCTAAAATTATGCAATCCACAATATCAAGATTACGGTCGACAAAAATCCGTAGCGACTCGATCAACGTTTCCTGATCTTGGTTCGCAATGCCCTTGTACTGCAGGAGCACGGAGAGGCTTTCCGCCGTCTCCTGCCTGGGAACTTGGTAAAATTTCATCAGGATGGACACACACTCGACCAGCACACTTTCCAGGATCACAGCTTTCTCTTTGCCAACCCTGACGCTTTCAAATAACTCTGCGGCTTGGGCGTATTGCACAGGATCGTCGCGCAGTAGATAACGGAGGACAACATTCGTGTCCGGCAGGATCTCAATGTTTTTCGGCACCAGCGACATCCTCCCAGACCTTTTCCCTCACCTCTTCAAAGGGCATTTTCTTTCCGGCGTATTTACCGAGCGCACCGGCGACGCTGCGAATCGGCATAAGCACAACCGTCTCGCCCTCTACCCTGATTTCCACCGTATTGCTCCCCAGCGCCTTGCGTGCCTCCCGGGGAAGGGTAATCTGACCTTTTGATGTTATCGTGGCCGTCCTGGACATTGCATGAACTCCTTACTAATATTTATTACATTACCTTTAAGCATAGTAATGCGTTTAGTTTTATTGTCAACCATCCCCAGCGCATTATGCTTAACGGCAGTCATCGTAGGGGGGGAAACCCCATACCCCGTGGTACACCAGGTCGCATGAGAGTACATCCTGTCATTCCGGACCTCGATCCTGAATCCAGGAAATGGTGGTTTTTCCGCTTTTATTACGTTTATGGCGCAACTTTCGTAGTCCAAATCCGTCTCTCTCAATCCCCCCTTTAGCAAAGGGGGAAGGGGGATTTGTCACAATCCTTTTTTAATCAAGGGTCTATCTCGAAGTACAGAGACGGCATCCCGGAGAGCACGGCGTCCGGGGGACACCTCGCAATGACGGCATGAGATTCTCACATCAATAACCGCGATGCGCAGCACCGGGGTCGGATGCTTGTCACGACAGGCTGCAACTACCAATTCCCTTGCCTCGTGTGGCGGTCCGGGAAATGTTCGATAGCAGTTGGACGGTCAGTCCGCAACTTTGATAATTTTTTTCAGGATCTTCATGTTCTCCTGAGGCTGATTGACCGCCGCCTTCACCAAGGTCGCCACATTTTCGCCATAGTCCGCCTCGATGGACAGGGCTGATTTAGTCGCTTCTCTTAACAGCTCCGGATCGGTCAACGCTTTTTTATAAGCATCCCTTAATACGTGCAGTCTTCCAGGCGGTATATTGGGTGGGCCGGCCGTAAAACGTCCCAGCTCAGCCATACCGGCGATAATGGCGAGGAGCTTCTTGCCTGACTCCGGGATATGTAACGCTGCCGCCAAGGGGACATCATTGATCTCCTTATGTTTTTTTGCGGCTATCTGTAAAAGCACCCGGCATTCTTTAGCCTTGATAAAAGAAGTCAGTCCGATATAGGAACCGATCTGCCCCACCACTTCTCCACGCAGCATGGCCATTTCACTTTCCCGGCCTTCATAGCCCGGGATGGCCTTGAGGTTGGCACCCGTAGCCGCAGCGACAATCAGGGTATCGTTGTAAGAAGCCGTTCCCACGCCGGAGCAGGCAATTTTTATGGGCTCCTTGCTGTCCAGAACATCCCTGATGGTTCTGTAAGGTGTATTCATCCCCACAATAAAGACGCGGACCTCGGAACTGGCTTTACCGATCCAGCTGTATTTTGCCAGGTCGAACCTGATGCCCTCCGATCCGATAATTTGGGAATAGATCAGGCCCGTATTGAAACTGCCAATGGTTAAGCCGTCAGGCTTGGCAAGATAGGTCTCATTGGCCCCGATAATATTCCCCGCACCGGGAATGTTCTTTACGATTACCGTGGAGCCGGGTATGTATTTCTGCATATATTTGCCGATCAGACGGGCATAGGTGTCGTACCCTCCCCCCGGTTTGGTGGATACAATATATTTTATGACTTTTCCCTTATAAAAACCGATATCTGAAGAAGCAGCGGCGCCATTAATGAAAGAAAAAATCAACGTTACAGTAAGGATGGTAAGACAGGCCGTCAATCTTTGGGATTTCATAATTTCCTCCATGATTAAAGATGGAACACGGCAAACAGGCATTTTATTTCACAAACAGTGGTGGATGTCAATTGGCAGCGAAGACCTTTCGGCGCCTTTTTCCGGCGCCTTTTTCCCTTGACAGGCCAAGGCATTTTTCTTACCCTACCGCCACGAAAAAGCGGCGGTTTATCAAAGAGATGCCGCAATATAGTTAGGGATAAGGAGCGAGATCCATGAGTAAAATCCTGGCGGAGAAGCTCAGGCAGGTCTTGAAGGAAGCACGGCTGGTGCCTGCAGCCCTCCCCCTCACACCGGAAATCCGGCTCTATCTATTGAATGATGACTATCCACACAGTGCCTTCACGGACGAGGAAAGACGGATACTCATGGACGAGCCGCCCTACTGGGCCTTTTGCTGGTCCAGCGGCCAGGTGCTTGCCCAGTGGCTCCGAGACTGCCGGGCGGATCTTGCCGGGAAGAGGGTCCTGGACTTCGGCGCCGGTTCCGGCGTAGCAGCCATTGCCGCCGCGTTATATGGCGCCCGCAGCGTCGCGGCCCTGGATATCGACCCCTTGTCCCGTGAGGCGATCCAGGCCAACGCCGACCTCAACCATGTTACCATCGAGACGGCCACGGACTTGCGCTCCCTGGAAGGTCATTTCGATGTCATCCTGGCGGCCGATGTACTCTATGACAGAGACAATCTCCCCCTCCTGAAAGTCTTTGCGGAACTAGCTCCCCGGGTGGTCGTGGCCGACTCGCGGATCAAGGAAGTGCCTGAGCCCTACCGGATCATCGGGCGAGGCCAGGCCGTAACCTGCCCCGATCTCGATGAGCCCGATGAATTCAGCGCGGTGCGCATCTTTGCCTTTCCCGGCTGAGGTCAGAAAAGAGAAGAGGGGAGAAGACGCAAAAAATCAGCAACCGTAATGATCGGGATGTTGCGGAATTGGCCCAAGGCCAGCAAATCTTTATCCCCGCTGACAAGGCAGTCGGCGCCCGCCGCTACGGCGCAGGCGAGGAACTTATCATCCCCCTGGTCCCGGCACACATCGCAAATTTCCTCCCTGATCTTGACAACGGCGCAATAAGGCAGCACTTCGTCCTCGATTAGGGATCGCCTTTCCGGAACGGTCAGACAAAACTTCGGATAGGTCAGAACTTTACTGAATTCGTCAAAGGTAGCGCGTGAAAATGCCGGGACAAAGGCGCCAGACTTCCAGCCGGTGACAATTTTCCCCATCTTTCCGGAAAAAAGCAACGCAGAAACAAGGACGTTCGTGTCTAACACGACCGGGCTCAGCTTTCTTTTTTCCTGGCCCACGTTACCGCCTCTGCGATATCCTCCGGAGTAATGCCGAGATCATTCATTTTTTTTCTGACCCCTGCCAGGTTTGCATCCAGGGGTTGCATCTTGACGGGTACCAGGATTATCCGGCCATCTTGTACAGATGTATCGAAATACTCCACCCCATTGAATTCTTTAACGATTTCTTTGGGAAGAGTGAGCTGGTTTTTAGTGGTTAATTTCGCAAGCATTCCTTACCTCCTTAAAGTAAGGATACATTATTTTTCATCTCTGTCAACTTCAATTTTGCCTCGGTGAGTAAGGGCGCTTTTTCTAAGAGGGCGGGAGGGCATCCGTGATGGCTGCGCGGCGGGACAGCCGGAATTTCTGCAAAAGGACGACGCAGATCATCAGGGCGATACCGGCCAGGTCGCTGTACAGGCCCGGCTTGATCAGGAGGAAGGCGGCAGCCACGAGCATGACCCTTTCCCCATAGTTGGCCTTCGCCAAGAACCAGCCGATCAGTCCTGCCGACAGGAGGATGACGCCTATGGTCGCCGAGACCAGGGCCATGAGGATGTCGGCCAGGGAGCCCACCAGTAAAAGGGCGGGTCCGAAAACGAACATGAAGGGCACGATGAACCCGGTGGCGCCGATCTTCATGGCTGCCAAGCCCGAACGCCAGACATTGGAGCCGCTGATCCCGGCGGCTGCGTAGACCGCCATGGCCACGGGCGGGGTAATGGCCGAGATGCAGGCAAAGTAAAAAACGAAGAGGTGGGCGCCGATCGTGGAAGCCCCCAATTTGATGAGGGCCGGGATCAGCAGGGCCGCCTGGACAATGTAGGCGGCCGTGGTGGGCATGCCCATCCCGAGCACGATCCCCGCGAGCATCGTGAAGAAGAGGGCCAGGAGCAGGGAGTTTCCCGAGATATGGAGTATCAGGCTGGTGAACTTGATCCCCAGACCCGTCAGATTGATCATGCCGATGACAATGCCCGCGCAGGCGCAGGCCATGCCCACGGGAAGCATATTGCGCGCCCCTTCCTTAAGGGCATTCAGGATCTTTTTGGGACCCATGCGGGTATCGGGCCGGAATAGCGCGATGGGCACGACCGAGACGGTGGCGACCAGGCAGGCATAGGTGGGCGTATAGCCCGCGATCATCAGGTAGACGATCACCACCAGGGGGATGAGCAAATGTCCCTTCCGCACCATCACCCAACCCAGCCGCGGCCTTTCGTCCCGGGGTATGCCCTGCAGTCCCGTCTGGGTGGCCTCGAAATGGATCGCCATGAAAAGGGCCAGATAGTAAAGGAGGGCCGGAATGGCGGCATGTTTGCAGATCTCGATGTAAGGGATGCCCGTGTATTCGGCCATCACGAAGGCCGTGGCCCCCATTACCGGGGGCATGATCTGCCCGCCCGTCGAGGCAGTGGCCTCAATGGCCGCGGCCATTTCCTTCTTGAAGCCCGTTCTTTTCATGAGCGGGATGGTCAGCCAGCCGTCCACCATCACATTGGCAACGGCGCTGCCGGAAATGGTCCCGAAGAGGCCGCTGGAAACAACGGATATCTTTCCCGGTCCGCCCCTCGCCCCACCCGTGAGGGCCGTGGCAAAATCCATGAAGAACTGGCCGGTGTTCGATTCCTCTAAAAAAGCCCCGAAGATCACAAAAAGGATCACGTAGCTTGCCGAGACGCCCAGGGGAATGCCGAAGATACCCTCGGGAGACAGGTAGAGCTGATCGACGATGGCCGGGAGGCCGAAGCCCATATGCTGGAGCGGTCCCGGCAGGCTTCTCCCGAGCAGGGCGTAGAGGATGAAGGTCACCGCCGTGATGGGCAGGGCCCAGCCGATCTGCCGCCGCGTGGCCTCTAACACGATCAGGATGAAGATGAGCCCCATCACCACATCCCGGCGGCTCAAGGACTGAATGTAAGGCAGGCGCGTGACCACATAGCGGTAGTTCCAGAAGATATGCCCCAGGGACAGAAGGACCAGCGCCAGCAGGACCAGGTCCAGCAGAAGCTTTGTCCGCTCCTGCCGTTCCTGCCTAACGAAGGCGGGAAAAAAAACCAGCACCAGGACAAAGAGCAGATGCAGGGCCCGATGCAGCATGGCCTCCGGGGAGCCGAAGAACCCCGTATAGAGGTGGTAGCAGGACATGGCAATGGCGATGGCCACGGCCGTCTGGCGCGTGATCCCGAGCAAGCGCTCCATAGGCAAACCGCCTTTACTGAACTTTGACTTCCTGGTAATACTTCAGGGCGCCGGGGTGAAAGGGAATCTTGTTCTTGCGCCCCATGTCCTTGACCTTGATGCCGGCCATCGCCTTGGACACCTTTTCATAGTGGGGAAGGTTCTCCGCAATGCTCTTGGTGATCCGGTAGACAACATCCTCGGGAACGTCCTGGGCCGCGATCAGATGCATGTGGTAGGCATAGCCCGGTACGGGTTCGGTGATCCCCTTGTAAGCCCCGGGCGGGACGGTGAACTTTTCCAGTCCCTGATTCCAGGCCAGCATGGCCTGTATCCTATCCTCGGGTATCTGGAGAAGGCGGATGGGCCGGGAGTTGGCAAGCTCCATCACCGTGGCATGGGGCAAGGGGAAATGGGCCAGGAGGCCGTCCAGCTGCCTGTCCTTCATCTGGTTGCCGGCATCGGTGAAGGAGAGATATTCGAAACGCACCTTGTCCAGGAGCCCGTAGAGCTCCAGAACCTTGCGCACATTTAGTTCGGAGCCCGAACCCCGGGCCCCATAGGTGATCCGCTTGCCTTTCAGGTCGGGGATCGTCTTGATGCCGGAATCAGCCCAGACAACCCACTGAAAGGGGTGGGGGAAGAAGGTGCCGACATGGCGAAAATTGCGGAGAGGCTTCCCCTCGTATATCTCCTTGCCTTCCCAGGCAAAATAGCTGGCATCCGTGGTGGCAAAGGCGATGTTGTAACTTCCCTTTTGTATGCCGAGGAAATTATGTCCCCCCGGTCCCGGCAGGATGTTGCCTGTAATTCCGGGATTCTTGGAGGTCACCGTTTCCAGCATCGCCGTCCCGATCACCGGCCAGAGTCCCCCGGCAGGGGCCGTCCCCCACTTCAACTCGTACCCCCAGCCGTAAGACGAAACAATAACCATTGACAGCACCAGAAACAAAACCCGCAGTTTTCTTCCCATGGTTCTCATTGCCTCCTCCTTTCCCTTGAATATCATTTGTAGCGTGTGAAAATACCGGGCCTTCCGGAGTAATGCCTGGATCTTTCATTTTCTTTCTGCCCCCTGCAAGGTTTGCATCCAGGGGTTGCATCTTGACGGGTACCAGGGATTATCCAGCCATCTTGTACAGAGGATACATTATTTTTTATATCCGTCCACTTCAATTTTGCCTCGGTGACTGTCGGTGGAACCGAAAAGGCATATTCAAGCGATTTCTTATATTGATGTTAGTAAATCCTCCTGGGTCTCCCCTTAGCAAAAGGGCAGGGAGGGCGAGTCCCTATTTCAAATAGTCGGCGATGCGGCTGCCGGGAAGGGCAGTAATGCCGTCCGTCAAGGGATAGGGAATGGGTGTGCGGGAGGCAAGGTACCGGGCCTCCACGCTTTCCGGGCCATAGTCGCGGGTGAAGGCGCGCAAGCCCTTCAGAGCGGATTCATCAACTACTTCCGCATATTTACACTCGATAGCCGTGAAGCGCCCGTCCCGGTCGATGATCAGATCCACCTCCTCCCCCCGGGATGTGCGCCAGAACCACAAGGGAACGCTCCGGCCCCGGGAGGCGAAGGCTTTCACCACTTCCATGACCACATGCGTTTCCCACAGCGCCCCGACGGCGGGGTGACGCGCCACGGCCTGCCAATTCTCAAATCCCATCAGGAAAGCCGCCATACCGGTATCACACAGGTAGAGTTTGGGAGACTTTACGAGCCGTTTGCCGACGTTGCGAAAATAGGGCTCCAGCAGAAAGACTTGCCCGGAGGCCTGCAGCACAGAGATCCATTTCTTGGCGGTGTTCGGAGTGATGCCCACGTCACGGGCGAGATCGGAATAGGAGAGCACCTGCCCCGTACGCGCCGCCGTAGCACGCAGAAACCTGTCGAAATCCCTAAGGCTGCCGACGTTGAGGATATTGCGGACGTCCCTTTCCAGATAGGTCGTCAGATAGGCGCCGTACCAGAAATGAGGGTCTATCTCAGGCCGGGCGTGGAGTTCCGGATAGCCTCCCTTGAACAGAAATGCGGCTTCGTTGAAAGCATCCTCACCTTGAAAGGATCGCAACTCCGCAGCCGCAAGATTCATGACGGTCAAGGCGCCGCAACGGCCCGCCAGACTCTCCGAAACGTTCTGCATCAGGGGAAAAATCTGGGAACCGGTGAGAAGAAGACGGCCAGGCCTTCGCTCAGCATCTACCAGGGCCTTAAAATACCGGAAGAGTGAAGGCGCATACTGGACTTCATCAACGATCAGAGGCAGGCCGTGTTCCCGGAAAAAGCCGTCGGGGTTCTGTTCGGCCTGCGCAGCAACGGCAGGAAAATCCAGAGAGACATACCCTAGATCCGGAAAGGTATGCCGGACCAGAGCCGTCTTGCCCGCCTGCCTTGCCCCCGTGACCACTACCGCCGGGAATTGCGCAAACAGTTCTTTCAAGGTTTTATCGTAATTTCTTGGAATCCACATGCGGATATTTTGCAATATGATTTCATTATTGTCAAGAACAGATCTGCACAGATCTGCACTCCCTGTAGTCTGCCATTGCAAGGAGGCCATAGGCCGACGAAGCAATGACGAAAGAGGTAAAGCCTTCGCCCTGGCATACCTGCGACTTTTTCCAAGCCTGCTACTTGTTGATCTTGATCTTTTCCAGGTTTTTGACGATCTCCTTTTCCACACTGAGGGTATAATCCAGATATTGCTTATGATCCATCGGTGTGACATAAACCCGGACCCGCTGCGCCCAGGCCAGGAATTCCGGCTCCCGAATCGCCCGGGCAAAGGCCTGCTCCAAAATGGCGACTTGGCGCGCCGGCAAGCCCGGCGGGGCCATTACCCCCCGCACCGTGGGCATGGCCGTCAAACGCAGGCCAATGTCTTTCGGAAGGGGGGCCTGGGGAAAGACCGGGTCTTTCTCATCGGCAAAGACGAGGAGCGGCCGGAGCTTGCCTGCATCCACCAGGGCCCGGGCGCTGGAGGCGGTGGTGATGCCGAAATCGATATGCTTGCCCGCCAGACTGGTCATGGTCTCGGCGCCGCCGGAAAAAGGCACCCAGTTCACGGCCTTGAAATTGGCAGCCTCGCCCAGGGAGAGCCCGGCGATCTGGCTGACGCTCGCCGTCCCGGTGAGGCCGCAGGAAAGGGTGCGGCTCTGCGCGGCCGCGATAAATTCTTCCGCTGTCTTCCAGGTTTCCCCATTCACCACCAGGACGATGTTGTCCCTAGACCAGGCGAAGATATGGGTGAACTCGCGGGTCCGATAGGAAACGGGGTTTAGTTTTTCATTGATGATCGGGATCGGCATGGCGGGATTGATCAGGGTGTAACCGTCGGGCGGCGCCTTCCAGGCCTCGGTGACGCCGATGCGCCCGTCCGCCCCGGGCCTGTTGTCGATCAGCACCTGCACCCCCAGGTGCTTCTTCAGATAGGGTGCGATGCCCCGGGCATTAATGTCGATGCCCGAACCCACGGCATAGGGTACGATAAATCTGATGACTTTATTGGGAAAGTGAAGGGACTTTTCCACACCAAAAGCTTGCGCGGTGCAGGACAGAAGGAAAAGCAGGGTACCGAAGATCTTTAAACTGCTTGCAGCCATAAACACCTCCGTAAGGACTATTTTTCATCGGGATAGCAAATCCCCCCCCTCGGGGTCGGTATCGGCATCGGGATCGCTATCGATTCTTTTGCTTTCGATGCCGATTGCGCGAGGAAGAGCGATATTTCTCAAAGATTTTATTCCCCGTAAATGCTGAATTTACCTTTTTTTATCGCCAGGACCCTCCCCTTCTGCTCGGCATCCCGGTTTTCGTTGAAAGAGAAAGGGCCGCCGACGCCTTGATAATTTTTCACCTTCGCCAGGGCATCCCGCAAGGCCATCCGGTCCTTGTCCAGCTGTCCGGAAAGCTTGGCCGCCTTGAGGCCCTCGGCCAGGATGTAAAGCGCATCATAGGCCTGGGCCGCAAACTGATCCGGCGACAGACCGAACTTCTTGGCATAAGACTTCACGAAAGCCCGATTCCTGGCATTGGGGTCATCGAGAAACCAGGGGCTGCCGCAGATCACCCCTTCAGCCGCCTTGCCGGCAATCTCCGCCAGTTTCGGCGAGTTGAAACCGTTGCCGCCAATGAATCTGATGCGGTCCGGTATCCCCAGCTTCCGGGCTTGCAAGAGGATGTTCGCCGCCTCCTCCACCAGGGCCGAGCAGACAATGGCATCGGGGTTGAGGTTCTTGATCTTGGTCAGCTGGGCGGAAAAGTCGAGATCCCCTTTGGCAAAGGTCTCCGTCGCCACGATGGCGAGTTTCTCCGCTTCCAGGGTCTTCTTGAAGACGTCATAGCCGGATTTGGTAAAGGAATCGTCATTCCCGTAGATAACGGCCACTTTTTTCAATTGCAGTTTTTTCTTGGCGACATGGATAACCTGGGGCAAGATATCCGCTTCAGCGATGGAATTACGAAAGACGTAGGGGCCGATGGCCGTTATTCCCTCGGCCGTATTCGAGGTCCCGAAGACAACCGTCTTCTGGGAGCTGGCGATGGGGTCGGCGGCAAAGGCCGAATTCGAAAGGGTGGGGCCGAAGATGGCGAGCACTTTGTCCTGGAAGATAAACTTCTTGAAGACATTGATCGCCTCTTCCTTTTTCCCCTGTTCATCTTCAATGACCAGGGCGAGCTTGTTGCCCCGGATGCCGCCGGACGCGTTGAGCTCCTCGGCCGCCAGGACAAAACCGTTTTTTATGGGTACGCCGTACTTGGCCACGGGCCCCGTCAGGGCCTCGGCCACGCCGAGCCGTATCTCCCCGGCTCGCGCCTGCGCAGCCACGAACAGGAACGCTGCCGCGCAGGTCATGATTGTTACCAGCTTTTTCACCATCACCCCTCCCCGTTGGCAAGATTCTCCCGTTCATAGCAAAATTAAGTTAAATATGCATCACCTTTATTATACGGCAGGGAGGGTTTGCAGCCTTGGCACAACTTGCTTCCCGCCAATGCGAGCAGCTGACGCCGGTGCTCCGCACCGGCGTCATTAATGTAAGAAGCTCATGCTGTCATTGCGAGGCGTCCCTCGGACCCCGTGGCAATCTCATAACCAAGGGATTGCTTCGTCGCTTCTCTCCTCGCAATGACGGGCAGTGGCGTGGGATTGCTTCGTCGTTGCTCTCCTCGCAATGACGGGCAGTTGCTCAGGGCGAAATCGCCCCCTGGGCATCGGCTGTATAGGTAACATTTCCGGTAGCATGGGTGCTCTTAATCACGAGGCTCGCCATCGTCCCCGGACTGACCGTCAGGGTGACATACGTCGTGGGTTTGTACCCATAACTCGTCAAATTGCCGGTCGTCGCGGTGGTGCCGGGAGAATCACTAAAGAGCGCCTGAGCCGCCGTGTAGGCGTTCTTCACGTCGGACCGGGCCGCCGTATTATAGCCCCTTATCCGGTACAGACTAAACTGCGGTATGGCGATGGCGGCCAGGATGCCGATGATGGCAATCACGATCATCAATTCAATCAGGGTGAAACCTTTGGCGCCTTTTTTGTGGTAAAACGGGGTAGCCATGCTGCGTCTCCTTTGCTAATAAAAACCCCGGCTGATTTACGGTCCCACAAAGGGAACCATAAACGGCCGGGGCTTGTACAAAGATGCTGTCAGGGCGGCGCAGCTAATCGGCAAGGGAATGTCGACAACCGCGGCGCCATGGCCGGGCTTAGCGGCCGGTCTTGGCCAGAGAGTGCACCCAGCCCTGCATGTGTCCCTTAATGCGGGCCACTTCCTCCTTGCTGAACCAGTCAGTGGGGTTGACCGAATCCACGGCATACACGGGCCGGTGGAAATCCTGCTCGTAACCGAAAGGCACCGTGGCGTCGATGCCCATGCCGCCCTCGAAGCGGGTATTGGAAGCGGTCCAGGCCTTGTCGCCCGCGGTCATCCGCTCGGCCGGCATGAAGGTCTGGCCGCGGCCGCCCGGCAGGGGATTGAGGATGTCCGTATGGGGGTTGACGCGGGTGGTCAGGGCCCACATGATGTCATCCATACTGTACATGTCGATGTCCGTGTCTACGGCAATGGCCAGCCGCATGCCCTGGCTGGTGGACAGGATGGCGGACAGGAAGTTGCGCTGCCAGCCTTCCTCGATCTGGTTGCGCTTCTTCACCTGGATGATGCCGCCGCCCCATTCCGTCATACAGTAAGGCAGGTGGACATCCTGGATGATTCCCGGCTGGATACGGTTGCACAGTTCATAGATCGCCGCCTCGCGGAGCACCTGGTCGTTGTTCTGGGCATCGGCCGTGTGCACGCCCATGGGCCAGATGGTGACTTTTTCCTTCTTGGGATCGCGCATCGTGATGGCCGTCACATGGAAGGTCGGGGCCTTGTAGGCCTTACCCATGTAGCCGGCCCATTCGGGATGGAAGAAGTATTTGCCCTGCACGCCGGCCTTTTCCGATTCGGCCGTCTCGAAGCGTTTGTCCCGGGGATGGAGGTAACCTTCCAGCACCAGCTCGGCATCGGCCAGGGAGTAGGCGTCGATGGTCTTGGACTTGACGATGCGCAAGGGGAAGCCCTGGATGGCGCCGGCCACGCCCAGCTCGTCGCAGCCCTTGGGCAGGATGACGTAATCGAAACCGCTGCCCGCGGCCAGCTGCGCCGCCGGGGGGATGCCGAAATTCATGGTGAGCGGGACGGGTTTGTCATCCTTGTAATGCTCCGTCATGATCTGCCACATGTGCGAGCCCGGGGAAATCTGGAACGTGCCGATGTTGCCCCAACGGAAGCACATGCGGTTGTAGCTGATGTGGGTACCGCCGTCGAAATAGGGTCCCACGACGACCGTCTGGGCGCTGCCGATGGTCATTTCCGACTCCAGGGCCGTATGCCGGATGGCGAGGACGTACTTGTTGACATCCAGGTCTTTGGTCATCACCACTTCCTGGACCGGCGCTTTCTTGACAATTTCCGGGGGAATCGGGTTGACGAGGGCCTTGGCCAGCTTGAGCGTCCGGTCCTTCTCGCCCTCCCAGCCGAAGATCTTGTTGATAACGTTGCGATCGGCAAACATGTTGGTGATTGCCTGAATGTGCTTGTAGCCCTTGACATTGCGAAACAGCAGGCCCGCGCCGCCGTCCATTTTTTTCTGAAGGGCCGTGATCTCCAGGTCGGGATTGACCTCCTTGTTGGTTTCCACGACATCGCCTTCAGAAAGGAGCCATTTGATGGTACTTCGCAAACTGCTCACATCGCGTGTTACTTTTACCGCCTTAGCCATAACTAACCTCCTATATATTTTTTAATATAAACTCGCCATTTAATGAGCAGTTAATTATATGAAGACGACAATTGTGTCAAGACAATTCAATGACAATGTAGCTATATTTGACACCGCCTTTTGATTATATTATGGTACCGCATAATCATCATAAATCTTCTACCGGGAGGCGGCAAAACATGTATCAGAAGGTATTGGTTCCCCTTGATTTATCGGAGTTGGCGGAGTGCTCGTTGAATTACGTCAAAAAGTTTGCCAAAGAAGCAACTATCGGCGAGGTTATCCTTTTCAACGTCGTCGAAATCGACCCCACCTGGGATGAAATGGTGACCAGCATCGATATCGAGGCCTTTCGGGACACAATCAAAAACAGGGCCGAGAGCTATCTGGCCGATATCAAGTCTCGGCTGGAGGCGGAAGGCATCACCGTTAAAACGGTCCTGACCGAGGCCAACAAGCCGGCCCAGGCCATCGCCGATTATGCCCAGCAGAACGGGGTAGATATGATCATTATCGCCAGCCACGGCTACACGGGATTAAAAAAACTGATGTTCGGCAGCGTCGCCTTAAACGTGATGTATCTTGCCCGCGTGCCGGTCCTATTGATCAGGCCGGAAGCCTGTTTCATCTGACGGCTTCGTAAAAAACCCAAAACACCACAACACGTCATTCCCGCGGAGGCGGGAATCCAGTCCTTTAAACCTGGATTCCCGCCTCCGCGGGAATGAGTGCGCCTGGGAGCAGGCGCGATTTAGGAGGTGAAAGTCCTCCTCCGAGATTATGCCCGAACTCGGTAGCCGAAGGTAACT
>Ga0082335_1006319_pt1 | contig 15388 bp, 9 predicted proteins | sample Subgrocontami58m_FD_72375 | JGI IMG/M metagenome (GOLD analysis project Ga0082335, IMG submission 72375) | Subsurface groundwater microbial communities from S. Glens Falls, New York, USA - GMW37 contaminated, 5.8 m (SPADES assembly) (version 2) ...
AGAATGGCGGCAAGACCGGAATCCAGATCATCGCGCGCGACGAAGGGCCGGGCATCCGGGACGTCGCGCAGGCGATGCAGTACGGCTATTCCACCCGCAAGGGACTCGGCGTCGGATTGCCCGGCGCGAAGTGGCTGATGGACGAATTCGACATCGCCTCGGAGGTCGGGCGCGGCACGACCATCACGATGAAGAAATGGCGGCGTTGAGCCCATGGCGACCACCGCGACCCAACGTCAGTCCGCGATCGATTGGAGCGTCTGCGCGCGGGCCTTCCCCGGCCAGAGCGTGTCCGGCGATCTCCACGTCGTGGCGGGGTGGGCCGACGGCGTATTGATGGGCGTCGTCGACGGGCTCGGTCACGGCGATGAGGCGACGGCGGCGGCCCGGATCGCGGCGGCCGTGCTCGAGCAGCACGCCGGGGAGCCACTCGTGCCGCTGATGCAACACTGTCATCGCGCCTTGCAGCGCACGCGCGGCGTGGTGATGACGCTGGTCACGCTCCACCTGCGCGAACCGTGCGTGCATGTGCTGGGCGTCGGGAACGTCGAGACGGTCGTGCAGCGCGCGGACCCGCGGGCGCGGCCGCCGCGCGAGAGCGTGCTCTTGCGCGGGGGCGTGGTCGGTTACCAGTTGCCCGCCCTGCAAACCACGGTGCTGCCGATTTCGGCGGGCGATATGATCGTGTTTGGCACCGATGGCGTGCGCGAGGATTTCTCCGAACTGATCAACCCGGCGGAGCCGCCGGCGCGAATCGCCGAGCGGATCATGGCCAGGAAATTCCGCGGCACCGACGATGGCCTGGTCCTCGCGTGCAAGTACACCGGACGGACATGAAGAAGTCCTGGAGCACGCTGATCAATCGGTACGAGCTCGCGCTGGCGGCGTATCTCGCGCGCGAGGACGAGGAGGCATTGCAGCGGGCGTACGAACTTGGGCGCAAGGCGCTGAATCTCGGTTTCGGCGTCGTCGATATCGTGCGGCTGCACCAGGAAGCGTTGGTGCGACTCGTCGGGCGCGGCGACACACCGGCCACGCCGCGCTGGGCGAAGACGATCGAGACCTTCCTGATGGAGGCGCTCTCGCCGTTCGAGGTTGCGCACCGCGGATTCCACGACGCCTGCGATCGGCTCCAGCGGCTGAACGCCACGTTGAAGGAGCGGCACCAGCAGCTGGCGGTCAGCATCGAAAAGCTCGCGGAGGAAGTCGCGCGCCGGAAGAACGCGCAGGAACTGCTGGAGGAGTCCGAGCTCAAGTTCCGGTCGGTGGTGGAATCGGCGCAGGACGGCATCATCACGGTCGACAGCCGCGGCCGGCTGGTCGCCGTCAATCACGGCGCCGAGGTGCTCTTCGGTTATCGGCGCGACGAACTCATCGGCCGATCGGTCACGCGGTTGATTCCGCGTCCGTTGCGGGCCGCCGCGCTCTTCACCCTGAAATGCCTGGCGGAGGGCGGCGAACAGCAGCATTTGAAACGGCCGATTCAGTCGGTCGGCTTGCACCGCGACGGCGACGAAATCTCCCTCGAGTTCACCCTGGCCACCTGGAAGACGCGTTCGGGCGTTTTCTTCACCGGCGTCGTGCGCGATATTCGCGAGCGCAAGCAGGCGGAACTGGCGCTGCGCGAAAGCCGCGAGCACTACATCCACCTGTTCCAGGAGGCGCGCGCGATGGAGGAGAGCCTGCGGCAGCTTTCGAACAAGGTGATCACCGTGCAGGAAGAGGAGCGGAAGCACATCAGCCGTGAGCTGCACGACGAAATTGGCCAGGCGCTGACCGCGGTCAACGTGAGTATCGCGCTGTTGCGTTCGCATGCCGCCGGTGACGAGGCGTTCGGCCAGAAGGTCGACACGGCGCAGAAGCTCCTCGAGCAGAGCATGGAGATGGTCCACCGGTTCGCGCGGGAGCTGCGGCCGTCGATGCTCGACTACCTCGGGCCGGTGGCGGCGCTGCAGAATTACGTCAAGAGTTTCACCGAGCGCACCGGCATCAAGACCGAGCTGGAAGGCTCGGTCAGGGTCGAGCAGCTGAACAATCAGCAGGGCACGGTGCTTTATCGCGTGGCGCAGGAAAGCCTGACGAACGTCTTCAAGCACGCCCAGGCCACCCGGGTGAAGATCCGGCTGCGGCAGCTGCCCCGCGCCGTGTGCATGGAGATCGTCGACAACGGCCGCGCCTTTCCTGTGCCCAACCAGCCCAACGGCCAAGGCCGCCAGCCGCTCGGATTGTTGGGGATGCAGGAACGAGTTCGCCTCGTGAATGGTCAATTCGCGATCGAGTCGGTGCCGAAGCGCGGCACGACCGTCCGAGTCCAGATACCCCTGCCTTCCCCCGAAGAAACCAGCCCCGCCCGCGAACCGGCGGCGGCCGCCCCTTTAGCCTCGAATTGGAATAACAACACCTAGCCGGAATCCTCCCATGAATAAAATCAAAGTGCTCCTCTGCGATGACCACACGGTCGTGCGTCAGGGCTTGCGTTCGCTCCTCGCTGCCGAGTCCGACATTGAAGTGGTCGGCGAGGCGGAAAACGGCCGCATGGCGGTGCAAATGGCCAAAACGCTGGTGCCCGACGTTGTGATCATGGACATCGCCATGCCGCAGCTCAACGGCCTCGAAGCCACGCGCCAGATCATCAAGGAGGGAATCCCTTCCAAGGTGCTCGTGCTGTCGTCGTACAGCGACGACGAATACGTCCATCAGCTGACCGAGGCCGGCGCCGCCGGTTACTTGATCAAGCAGACGGCGGCCAACGATCTGATCAAGGCGATCCGCGAAGCCTACAAGGGCAACGCGTTCTTCAGCCCGTCGATCTCCAAGCGGCTGCTCGACTACTATCGCGAAGCCTACCTCAAGGGTAAGCCGATCAAGAAGCACGGCGAGCAGCTGACTTCGCGCGAACTCGAGGTCCTGCAATTGGTGGCGGAGGGCAAGGTGAACAAGCAGATCGCCGCCGACCTGTGCATCAGCATCAAGACCGTCGAGAAACACCGGCAGCAGGTGATGAACAAGCTGAACATCCACGACGTCGCCGGCCTCACCCGCTATGCGATCTCGCGTGGGATCATCGAGAGCACGCCGCAACTGACCGCCTGACGGCGGCCGCCTGCGGCGGAGACCAGAGACCCTTTCGCTCGGCAAAATGGCGCCGGGCGGAAAATGAGAATGGCTGATTGAGATGAGAGCCGCGTCGCTACCTCCCCAGCGGCGCGTTAATAGCAGAAGCACCGGGTGGCCGATGTCGCCCGGTGCTTTCTGTTTATCGAAGCCGATACCCATGATTCTGAGATAAAACTGAACCTCTGTTTGTCATTCTGAGCGAAGCGAAGAATCCAGTAGCGCGGCCGCATGCGTACATCCTGCTGGATTCTTCGCTGACGCTCAGAATGACAGACCTGGATAATTGTCCGGACCGAGTCTCGAGTCGCTGATTGTCCAACAGAAACAAGAAAGCGCCGGGTGGCGTGAGCCACCCGGCGCCCCTTCCATGTGATCCCCGGCTCCTGACGGTTTCGTCGGAGCCGGGTGCGCTGAGTTGGAACCTGGTGCCTTTACCTGCCCGGGAGCGTCCCCGTGCGCCCTTGCGGGCCGGCCAGCGCCGAGGTTGAAAATGTCACCGCGAGGTTGCCCGAAGGGCGGCATCTGAGCGGGCGTGGAGGCTGGACTACGACGCTTCGCCGAGTGCACCTCGCGGTGACAAAGTTAGTGGATCATGCCGGCGGTGCCGTGTTCATTGGTCGGCCCGCGGGGATTCGGGCGAAGCCGGCGCAGTTTCGCGGCCGGTGGAAGTGGTCCCGCCCGACGCGGAGGCCGTACCGGCGGACGACGAGGAGCTGCTGCTGGCAATGGTCAGGGCAGCTGGACTCGCGGATCCGTCGATACGGTTCGCGGCGGGAGGGAGAGGGGTGGAGGCGACCGGCGCCATCGCGTTCGTGCGCTCGGCCTCGTTGATCGACCAGAAGACGCCCTGGGCGGGATTCTCGTAGCTGCCGCTCGGCGTGGTCTCGAGCTTGATGGCGCGGACCATGTAGGTCGTGGCCGCAACGGGCGGATACGCATCGGTGAACCAGGTGGTCGTGAGCGGCGTGCTCGTCAGCCGAACGTAGGGTCCGGCGGGTCGGTCGGCCCGATAGACGTGATAGCCGATGATCGCCGAGTCAGGCGACGCCGACCATCCGAGCGCCACGGCCGGACCGTGCACTTCGCCCCGGAGCTCCGTGACCGGCATGACGGGATGCAACCGCAGGGTCGGATCGCCCATCAGCGCGACGTGAATCCGGTTCTGCGCGCTGTTGATCTGCGTCTGGTAATCGCCGGCGTTGTTCATCGTCACCCGCGCCGTATAGCCAATCGTGTAGCCGACTCCGAGGGCGTGCATGAACCAGTGCGGCCGTCCTGACCACACCGATACGAGCCCGTGACTCGTCGCCAGCGGGGCGCGCAGCAGGTTGTCCTCATGGTCCCAGTCGCCGAGCCACGAGCCGAAGAGGAGGTTGAAAACGCTGCGGATGTCGTAGCCCACGAGCTCCGTGGTGGCGCCATCGTTGTACAGCCCGGTGCTGCCGAGCCCGGCGATCGTGGTGTAGCTGCCGGCCCCGCAGCCATAGGCGAGCAGATAGTCGTGGTCGGCGAGATGCGGAATCCACACCCCCATCGCGTCGTTGAACTCCGTGTTGAGGTTGTGGATGTGATCCGCGCCGACCAGCGGCGCAAAATTGCGAAACCCGGAGGCGGCGAACGCCTCGCCCCCGCGCCGGCCGAAGTAATCCGCCAGCACCGCGCGACGCGGCACGTTGATTTCCCCGTGGCGAAAGCGGTGGTCCTTGTCGAGGTAGTTGCGCAGCAGCTCGGTTTCGCTCGGAAAACTCGGGGGGCCGTCCCAGGCCGTGCGGCCGGGCAGGTGGGCGAGATCGACGCGGCCAACCTCCAGTTCGACCGGCGAGGGCAGGATGGTCTGGTCGAACTTGCCGTCGCCGGGCACGTTGCTCATCCGCGCCGCATCCACCGCGTCGGTATTCAGGCTCTGGATATAGTGGACGGTCTGGTCCGTCCAGACTCCGTCCATGTCGCCGTAATAGGCGTCGGCCGGCCAGGCTCCGACGTGGTCCGGGTGCCCGTCCGGATTGAACTGGCCGGAGTACGGCACGGGAATGTGGCCAAGGAGGAACAGCGCCTTCACGTTTGCCGGATCGGCGGCGTACACCGACTTGATCACGGCTTTCACCGCGGGCACCGCCGCCCGGCGTGAAACATCGCGGCGAATCACGATCCAGCCGTCACCGGCCAAATCCTGCTGCAACCGCGCCAGCTCCGGCGCCAGCGCGGAACGGAAGGAATCGTCGACCAGCAGGAGAATCTTGCCGCGGTGGTCGACCAGCGGGGCGCGCACGCCGACGGCGATGTAGCCGTATCCGGTGTACAGGCGGGCCGTCTTCACGATCCGATATTCGTAGGCGCGGCCGGCGGTGATATTCGCATCCGTGTACGAGGTGGTGCGGCCCGAAAGCGTCATGCCGCCGCCCCATTGCGTGGCACCCAGCATGCGTCGATAGACGGTATAGCTCGCCGGTGTCGCATTCGTGTCCTGCGGCCACTGCAGCGTGATTTCCATCGGCGCCAGTTGCACGGTGGCGCTGACCTGCACACTGTAATCCCAGGTGTTCTCGACCGCCCGGGCGACACCGGCTCCGAGGGTCCACACCGCCAAGGCAGCAAGTTGGAATAGGGCGGCGGTGGTTCTCGTCACGACGGCGTCCAGCATGCCTGAAGCGGTGCGACGCGATTATCAGCGCGGGTCTGATTGGCCTGTCAGTTTGACGGAAATAGCCGTGTCCGTGTTTGTCTGACAAAAAGGGGCCGGCCGCGCCGGCGAGACGCGGAAACCCGCGCAATGTGGGTCGGCGTTTTCGCGCGCGGCCGCCATCGTTCTCACGTAGCGCGGTCAATCTGACCGCGCCTCCACCGGTCGAAAATCTCACCCGAGATGCGCGGTCAGATTGACCGCGCTACGGCTCGCGCCAAACCCGACACTCGCAATTTCGGCCGCTTGACTTGGAGCCATTCGGGGCCGGCCCCATCACACGACGTGCCATGCAGGCCGCCCACGAAAAGCGGGCGCCGGGCGCGGCGGCTCGGCCGCTATTTCGCCGCCGCGGCCGGCTGGGGCGCCGGGGCGATGATTTCGTTCAGCGCGTCGCGCAGGGCGTGCAGCCGCTCCGGGCCTTCCGCCGCCTCGTGATTCGCGCCTTCGATGTAGAACGTATCGATGGCGACGCCGCGTTCCGTGCCGATCCGCGCAAAGGTGATGTCGAAGTTATGGTCGCTGATCGTCTTCGCGAGGCGGTACAGCAGGCCGATCTGGTCGCGCGCCTGCACCTCGACGATGGTCTTCTGCATCGAGATTTCGTGGTAAACCTCCACCGTCGGCGGAAACGAGCTGTGCAGCGTTTCGCCCGACACCGTCGAAAGGTACCGGGTGGAGGCGATCTTCTTCGCCTGGGCCATGATGTCCGGCAGCAGGTCGCGGTTGGCGACGAGCGCCTCCTCGATCGTCTTGGCAAATTTTTCCTGCGCGCTCGCGCTCTGGACCGGGCCGCGGCCCGGCTCGACGACGTAGAAGGTGTCGATGGCGATGTGGTCGGTGCGCGAGATGACCTTCGCGCCGAGAATGCTGAGTCCCGCGACGCTGAACGCGCCCGCCAGTTTGTAGAACAATCCGGCGCGGTCCCACGTGACCACGTTCACCACGGTCAGCGACCGGTTGAGGTCGTCCTTCCAATCGATCACCGGGCGCAGCGAGCCGACGGAATCCGCCGTGGTGATCGACCGGAGCAGCCGGTTCACCATCTGGATATGAAGCGCGATCTCGTCCGTGTCGGTGTGAATGAAATACCGATCCGGCAGCAGCCCGAAATGGGCGTTGATTTCGTCGGCGCTGATGCCGGGGATGGTTTTCGCGATGAGCTCCTGTTGGGTCATTTTTTTCTTTTCCTGCAAACTGGCATCGACCGCTGCACCGTGTTTGAGCCGTTCAAAGGTTGAGCGGTAAAGCGTGGTGTGCAACGTGTCCTTGTAACTATTCCACAGATCGGCCGACGTGCCGCGCGCGTCGCAAAACGTGTGGACGTACAGGTGTCGCAGGCGCTCCAAGTCGCCCACGAGTTCGGCGAAAGCAGCGGCCGTATTGGGATCATCGACATCCCGCTTCTGCCAGAATCGTGCCATCGCGAGATGATTTTTGATCACGAAGAGCACCAGCTCGCGTTCGGCGGGCGAAACGCCCAGCCGTTCCAGGATCGGCAGCGCGAGCCGGACGCCGCTTTCGGAATGGCCGCGGATGCCCTCGGCCTTGCCAATATCGTGCAACAGCAGCGTCAGATAGAGCAGCGACGGGTCGGTCGTTTCGTGGATCGCCGCGCGGTACTTCAGCGTAATCGGCTCCGCTTCCGTGTAAATCCGGTCCAGTTCGCGGATCGCGCTGAGCGTGTGCACATCGGCCGTGTACCGATGGTAATACTCGTGCTGCACCAGGCAGGTGAGCGCGTCGAACTCGGTGATGAAGCGGCCGAGCACCCCGAGTTCGTGCATCTTCGCGAGGATGGGATGCACCGCGCCGGCCTCGGAGATGATTGCGCGAAAACTCACGCTGGCATCTTGCGACTGGGCCACCGGCGGCGTCACCAGCGGCAGCGAGACGCGAATCAGGTCCGCCAGATGAAAATCGAGCGTGGCATCGAGGGTCTGCAGGTGGCGGAACACGCGAATCAGCCGGACCGGATCCTCGCGAAACACCTCGGGTTTTTCCGCCACGAGTTCGCGACCGCGCAACAGGAAACCGTCGATCCGCTTCGTCCGCGTGAACCGCGACGCCAGCAGCGTCTCGCGGAAGGATCGCTTGTCGCCGTTGCCGTGGCGGCCGGTGGCCCGGGCCAGCCGGTCTTCGACCAGCTTCGAGACACGGAAAATCGTCTGCGCCGCCCGGTAATAATCCTGCATGAAATGCTCCACGCGCGGCAGCATTTCCGGCTCCTTGTAACCGAGGTGTTCCGCGATCCGCGGCTGCAGATCGAGGCTCATCACGTCGGTCGCGCGCGCGCTCATGAAGTGGAGCTCGTTGCGCACCCGCAGCAGGAAATCGTAGCCGCGCTGAAACGCCGCGAGATCGTCGGCCCGGAGGTAGTTTTGCGTCGCCAGCTCGTCGATCGTGGTAATGTCGAGCTTCACCCGCGCCATCCACACCGCGTTCTGGTAGTCGCGCAGTCCGCCGACGCCGTTCTTGATGTCGGGCTCCTGGTTGAAAACCGTGTTGGCGTACTTCGCGCGCCGGCTGGCCTGATCGTCGAGCCGCGCCGCGATGTAGTCCTTCGGGTTCTCCGTCGCGTAGTAGCTGCGATAGGCCTGCGAGAACGTGTCGTAGAGTTTCTCCGAGCCGGCGATGCGGCGCGCCTCGAGCAGCGCCGTTTTCGTCAGGATATCCTTCCGGGCTTCGTTGAACGCGTCGTCGATCGTCCGCGTGGAGTGGCCGACTTTCAGCCCGCAGTCCCACAGGATGTACAGAATCTCGTTGGTGAGGTGCTCCTGCAGCGGCTTGGCCTCCGACGGCTTCGTCTTGGTGGGAAACAGGAACATCACGTCGACGTCGCTCCAGGGCGACAACTCGCCGCGGCCATAGCCGCCGAGTGCCAGCAGCGCGACCGGCGCCGGTAGCGCGTGCAGTTGCTGGTAAGTGGTGAGCGCGTAATCGAAGAGATGGCTCAGCATCGCATCGATGATTTGGGCGCGCTCGCGGCAGATGGTCAGCCCGGACACCCCCGCTTTGTGCCGCTCGCGCAGCGCCGCCATCTCACTGCGCAGAAATTCCTTGCACGCGGCCAGCCGCTGCGGAACGGGCACGTCGCCCACAAATTTGAGGCGCTCGCTGGCTCGTTGGGCAATGTGGGCAGGCATGGACGACGACGGGAAACGGTTAGCATCCAATGCCGGATGTCGAATTTTCAACGTGGAAGTTAGGACTGCACATGAAGGTGGGGCCGGCTGTCCCAGCCGGCCTGCGCTCCCGGCCTCGACGCGCACGCCTGGCCGACGATGGCGCTTGGAACCCAGGCCCGCTCGGAGATCGGGCCCCACCAGCAACCGATTCGTTTCCCTCCTTGCCTCGGGTCGCCGCGCCGCGTTTGCTCGTCGGTTCATATTCCGGAAGCACCGATGGCCGAGATCTCCAAGAGCTACGAACCGCGCGAGGTGGAAAAGAAGTGGTATGCCGCCTGGCAGGCCGCGCACGCCTTTGCGGGCAAGGTCGATCCGGCGAAGGGGCCATACACCATCGTGATTCCGCCGCCCAACGTCACCGGCGTGCTGACGATGGGCCACGTGCTCAACAACACGTTGCAGGACATCCTCATTCGCCGGGCGCGCCTGGAGGGCAAGTCCGCCCTGTGGATTCCCGGGACTGACCATGCCGGCATCGCCACGCAAGCGGTGGTCGAGCGTGAGCTCCGCAAGCAGAAGGTTTCGCGCCGGGACCTCGGCCGGGAGAAGTTCCTGGAAAAGGTCTGGCGATGGCGCGAGGAGAAGGGCGGCATCATCCTCGAGCAGCTCCGACGGCTCGGCGCGTCGTGCGACTGGGACCGCACGCAGTTCACGATGGATCCGCATTACTCGCGGGCGGTGCTGGCGGTGTTCGTCGACCTGTTTCGCAAGGGAAACATTTACCGCGGCAAGCGGATGGTGAACTGGTGCCCGGCGACGCAGACGGCGCTCAGCGACGAGGAAGTGATCATGAAGCCGGTGAATGGCACGATGTATCGGGTGCGCTACGAGCGCGTCGATGCGCCGGGCCAGTTCGTCGAGGTGAAGACGACGCGGCCGGAAACGATTCCCGGCGACGTCGCGATCGCGGTGCATCCGGACGATCCGCGCTATGCGGACTGGATCGGCCGGAAAGTGTGGCGCGCGCTCGGGCCGGCCGCGGAGATTCCCATCATCGCCGATCCGGCCGTCGACCGGGAGTTCGGCACCGGCGCGCTCAAGATCACGCCGGCGCACGACAAGGCGGATTTTGAAATTGGCGGTCGCCACCAGCTGCCGATCATCGACGTGCTCGAGGCGAACGGCGTGCTCAACGAGCTCGCCGGCCCCGACCTCGCGGGCCTCGAACGTTTCGCCGGCCGCAAGAAAGCAGCGGAACTCCTCAAGGCGAGCGGCGCGCTCGGGGCGGAGGAACCCTACGCGAACAACGTCGGCTATTCGGAGCGGGCCGACGTGCCGATCGAGCCGCGGCTCACCTGGCAGTGGTGGCTGCGCTACCCGCGCGTCGAGGAGGCGAAGGCGGCCGTGCGCGACGGCCACATCAAGTTTCATCCGGAGCGCTGGAGCAAAGTGTACCTCCACTGGCTCGAAAATATCCAGGATTGGTGCATCAGCCGCCAGCTCTGGTGGGGTCATCGGATCCCGGTCTGGTATCGCAAGGGCATCGACAAGGAGAAGCTCACCGAAGCCGATCTGCGCGATCCGGCGAAGGTGCACGTTTCGCTCGACGGACCCGCCGACCCGGAGAACTGGCTCCAGGAAGACGATGTGCTCGACACCTGGGCCTCCTCGTGGCTCTGGCCGTTCGCGACGATGGGCTGGCCGGATCAGGACGCGGAGAAACGCGCGGGCCTGGGTTATTTTTATCCGACGACGACGCTGGTGACGGGGCCGGACATCATCTTTTTCTGGGTCGCGCGCATGATCATGGCCGGACTGGAATTCATGCGACCGGGCGAGTCGCTCGAGCGCCGGATTCCGTTCAAGCACGTTTACTTCACGGGCATCATTCGCGACGCGCAGGGCCGCAAGATGTCGAAGTCGCTCGGCAACTCGCCCGACCCGCTCGATCTGATCGACAAGTACGGCGCCGACGGGCTGCGCTTCGGCATCGTCTCCATCGCGCCGCAGGGGCAGGACATCCGGTTTCAGGAGGATCGGATCGAGTCCGGCAAGAATTTCTGCAACAAGCTCTGGAACGCGGCGCGCTTCCGGCAGATGAGCGGCGAGGCCGGCGACAACTCGTCGTTGCACGCGATCCTGAACCGGCTCGAGCCGGCGAAATTCGACGCCGACGATCACGCGATCCTCGACCGGATGCTCGCAACCACGCGCGAGGTGAACCGCTGTTTCTACGAGTTCGAGTTCAGCGCGGCGGCGCAGGCGCTGTATGGTTTTTTCTGGAGCGATTTTTGCGACTGGTACGTGGAGGTCTCGAAGTCGAAGCTCCAGGATCCGGGGACGAAGGCGAACTGCCTCGCGGTGCAGGATCTCGTCCTGCGCCAGACGCTGCTGCTGCTGCATCCGTTCATTCCGTTCATCACCGACGAGCTCTGGCATCAGCTCGGCTACGGCGCCGCGGACAAGTTCCTCGAGGACACGCGGCTCGAAAACGCGTCGCAGATCGCCACCACCTCGCTCGCGCGCGGCCTGACCCTGGACCGCGCGGCCGTGGCCTCCGTGGAGAAATTGAAGACGTTCGTGTCGCAGGCGCGCGCGCTGAAGGCCGAGCACAATCTCGCCAGCCGCCGCGACGTGAAGCTGCTGGTGACCGCGGCCGGACACGATTGGGCGGTGATCTCAGCGAATCTCGCGAAATTGTCGCGGATGGCCGGCGCGGCGGAAATCACGCGCCGGGATCAGGTCGATGGCGCACCCGCGGTCGTGACGCCGCTCGGCACCGTCTACCTCGATCTCGCGAGCACGGTCGATGTCGGCGCCGAAAAGGTGCGGCTCACGAAAGAGCGCGATCAAATCACCAAACACATTGCCGGCACCGAGGCCCGGCTCGCCAACCAGTCGTTCGTCAGCAAGGCGCCCCCCGCCGTGCTCGCAGGCGCGCGCCAGCAGCTCGCCGAGCAGCTGGCGAAGCGCACGGAACTCGATCGATTGCTGAAAGCGCTGGGGTAGGGCGAGCGGTGGGGCCGGTTCTCCGAACCGGCCTGGACTGCAGCCTGCGGAAGGCGTCCTTGGTTCGTCCACTGGAACTCAGGCCGGCTTGGAGAGCCGGCCCCACCGGCCGCGACGCTTGCCGATTTCGCGTTCGTCGATTCCGTCCCTCTCATGTCCCGTCCCCCCCGCATTCTCGCCTTTTCCGGCAGCGCTCGGCGCGAGTCGCTCAACAAAAAGCTGCTCGCGGCCGTGGTCGAGGCGGCGCGCGCGGCGGGCGGGGACGTCACCCTGGTCGACCTGAACGACCTGCCGATGCCGCTTTATCACGGTGATCTCGAGGACGCCGAGGGCATGCCGGAGAACGCCAAAAAAATGGTCGAACTGATCACGCGTCACGACGCGCTGCTCATCGCGTCGCCCGAATACAATTCGCAGATGACACCGCTGCTCAAGAACACCCTCGATTGGTGCACGCGCGCGGACGAGAATCCCTTGAAGGGGAAAGTCGCCGCGGTCGTGTCGGCCTCGCCCGGCAACTTCGGCGGGATTCGTTCGATGACGCTCGCCCGCCAGCTGCTGACGCACCTCGGGTGTCACGTCATTCCCGCCCAGTGCATCCTGCCGCAGGCGGACAAGGCGTTTGGCGCCGACGGCAAACTGCAGGACCCGCGGACGCAGAAGGCGGCGGCGGCGGTGGCGAAGGAACTGGTGGCCGTGACGACGCGGCTCGCGCCGTAGCGTTTGCGGATGACCGTCGGAATTGCGGGTCGCGCGCTCGGCGCGCCACTCGCCCGAGGCGGGCACGCGCCGTCCGCCTTCGGGCGGAGGGCGGGCGCGATTTGGCGCGCGCGCGAGGGCGCTGATCTACGCGACTCGCGACTGAGCGGCCGTTATTTCCTGAACATCTTCGCGACGATGAAGATCACGATGGCACCGAAAATGCCGCCACCGAAAAGCAGATACAGCAGCGACCAGCCAACAGCGGCGACGGGGGTGAGGACAATGATTTCGTTCATGGCAAGGATTGAGTTTGGGTGACGGTGAGATCCGTTCCTTCCACTGTGCCGCGCCAGTCGGGATGGTTCCGCAGGTGACCGCCCTAGTCCTGCGGTGGCGACGAAGAGCCCCGGCATAGCCTCGTGGTCGCGGCTCAAACTTTCATTCTTTTCTGGGAGAGTGTAACGTATTACGTTACACTGGAGATCGGGCGATTTCTGCGAAACACCTGGGGAAGTGGGGCTGGTCCCGGGCTCGTCTAGAACTGCGAGCGGAACAGCCCGCAGATGTGGTCCAGCGCCTTGATGTAGAAGGGCCGGCCTGCGAAGTCCTCGCGCGTGAGCGGCTTCGAGTGCCGGATATCGTCTTCGAAAATCTCGAGGTTGTTCGCGGCGACTTTGGGATCGAGGACCGACAGCGTGACCTCGTCGTTGATGCTGAACGAACGGTTGTCGAAATTGGCCGAGCCAATCGTCAGCAGCACGCCATCGACCACCATGCTTTTGCAGTGAAACAGCGCGGGCTGGTAAAGGTGGAACTCGGCGCCGGCCGCGAGCAGCTGGCCCCAGCGTGAACGCGACGCCGCCCGGCCAAACCGCGAGTCGTTGAACGCCGGCACGACCACGCGCACGTGCACGCCCCGCGCGATGGCTGCGAGCAGCATCTCAATCGCGAGGTCGTCGGGCACGAAATAGGCCTGCGCGAGATCGATCGACTTTCGCGCGGACGCGATGGCGAACAGATAACCGAGCCGCGCGGCCTGCGGGCCTTCGCCGGGGCCGCTCTTGTAACAATGCGCAATGCTGGTCCCGGCCTTTTCCAGGGGTGGAAAGTAGTCCTCGCCGAGCAGGAGGGTCGCGGTCGTTTGCATCCAGTTGTGCGCGAAAACCGCCTGCATCTGCCGCACGGCGGGGCCTTCGACCCGCACCTGCGTTTCGCGCCACACGTTCCTGCTTTCGGCATTCCCGAGCCAGCGGTCGTCGATGCACATGCCGCCGGTGAAACCAATCTTGCCATCGACGATCAGCAGCTTCCGGTGCGTGCGGTGGTTGATGTTCGGTTTCACCTGCCACCAGTGCTCGCGCCCGTAGATGTTGAACTCCACGCCCGCGGCCCGCAGCCGCTCGCGATCGGCGTGGTGCAGTTTGAGCCCGCCCATGCCATCGAGCAGCGCGTGCACCTTCACTCCGGCGCGCGCGCGTTCGCTCAGCGCCTCGATGAAAAGGTTGCTGATGTGGCCCGTCGACCAGATGTACGTCTCGAGCGTGATCGTCTTTTGGGCGCCGCGAATCGCCGCCAGCATCGGCGGAAAGAACCCGTCGCCATTCTCGTAAGTCGTAATCCGATTGCCGGTGGTGAAGTCGGCGCCCGTCATCGGGCCCATCGCGTTGGCGAACGAAGGATCGGTCGGACCGTAATCGATCCGGATCGGCTCGGCGAGCAGCCGCGCCGACGTGAACCAGAAGTACGCCGCGAGCACGATGGCGACCGCGCCGGCGATTATCGCCCAAAACCATCGGTCGTGATGGTGCCCGGAGGGCCGAGGCCGTGCCGCTCGGTTATGGGCGCGGCGCCGGCGCAGCGTGTGGAATTTCTCGAACAAGCCGGGCATGAGGCGGGCGTCTGGACCCATGCCCAACGGGCGGGTTCCCAAACCCGGCATGGGTTGTCACTTCCGCCGCCGGGGGCGGTCTGTGATCGCAGCATGACGGGAGGAAAACAGTCCACGCCGCGCGTCCACCGGCGCCGGCCACACGGCGCCCACCACGCCTTGTTGTTCGGCCTCGCGCAGCACAAGCGCGCGGCGTGGGGAATCGCGGCCATCTTCGCGCTGGGCATGGCGGCGTTCGCGCTGGTGCTGCTCTACACCGACCTGAGTTGGGCCGGCGTGACGGAGTGGATACACAACGTGAACCCGATGGCGGCGCTGCCGCTGATGGCGGTGCTTCCCATCGTGGGCTTCCCCATTTCCGTCGTGTATTTGTTCGCGGGCGCCCGCTTCGGTCCGCTGGGCGGCGGCGTGGTGGTGGCGGCGATCACCGCGGTGCACCTGGTGGGAACCTACCTGATCGCCAAAAGCTTCCTGCGGGCGGCGCTGCAGCGGGTGATCGAACGACGGCACCTGCACCTGCCCGAAATCCCCGAGGACGAGCAGGCGGCCATCTGTGTCATCGCCTCGCTCGTGCCCGGGCTGCCGTATTTTGTTCGCAACTACCTGCTGGCGCTCGCGGGGGTGCGGTTGAAATACTTCATGCTCGTCTGCCTGCCGATCTACGTGGCGCGCTCGTATGTGACCATCCTGCTCGGAGACATGGGCGCCGAGCCGAGCCGGGAGCGGATTGTCATCCTGCTCGCGATCGACGGCCTGAAGGCGGCGATTTGTGCCTGCGTGATCTGGCGGTTGCGCGTGCACCACCGGAAGTACCACGGGCACGATCACGATTGGTCCGAGCCCGGCCCTGACGCCCTGCCGCCC
>Ga0082335_1006321_pt1 | contig 15385 bp, 12 predicted proteins | sample Subgrocontami58m_FD_72375 | JGI IMG/M metagenome (GOLD analysis project Ga0082335, IMG submission 72375) | Subsurface groundwater microbial communities from S. Glens Falls, New York, USA - GMW37 contaminated, 5.8 m (SPADES assembly) (version 2) ...
TTCGTCTTCGAGGAGCACTTCCTCACGCAGGTGCGCGACTGCTGCACCGAGGAGGGCGCTCCGGTCGAGGTCCGCGAGCGCATCATCCTGCGCCTCCGCGCGTCGGGTCCACCGCCCGCCTGACCACCTCGCATGTCCGAGGTGTTGACATTCGTGCGTCACTTGTGGCTCACTTACCACAAGTCGTGGCCAGGAGGAGGTGATCTCCAATGCCCGCAAAGAAGAAGGCCGCCAAGAAGACCGCCAAGAAGGCCGCCAAGAAGAAGTAATTCAAGTAGCCATGTGACCGTGAGGGTCACAGCGCAAAGACCCAGCGGCACCTTTCGCGAACCCGCCGATCCGCGTAGGCCTCGCGGATCGGTTTTTTTTCCGGAGGTCGCGCTCGCTCCTCCAGCGCACGCGGTACGCTCCTCGCCGATGTCACCACGGCGCGACGAGCGTCCGGCTCCGCGGCTCCAGCTCACCGCGCTCGCCGGTGGCCTCCTCCTCGCGGTCGTCGTCGGCCTCTCCATCTTCACGTTCGGGGCGTCGCTCGGCGCACCCGTCCTCGGTCTCGTCGCACCCATCATTGGATGCGCCTGCGGGGGCTTTCTGGCCGGAAAGCTGGCGAAAACCGCAGGTCTGTACCACGGCGCCTTCACGGGAGCCGGGTGGATCGCGCTCGAGGCGCTCGGCGTCGTGCCGACGGTCGCCGGTGCCGGTCTCGCCACGCTGGAGGAAACGGTCGCGATCATCCTGGTCGACGTCTTGCTCATCACGGCCGCGACCGCCGGTGGCTGGCTCGCCGTTCGCGCGTGAGTCCCGCGTTCGCGACGGCCGATGTGAAGGCCGGCGTTCGCGACGGCCGATGTGAAGGCCGGCGCTTGCGACGGCCGATGTGAAGGCCGGCGCTTGCGACGGCCGATGAAGGCCGGCGCTCTCCCCTACGCGGTCTTCGTCGGGTAAGGACAGACCGCGCGCACCGGGCACTCGGGACACCTCGGCGTCGGCGTGCAGATGCGGCGGCCGTGGAGCACAAGGCACCAGGTCGCCTTCACCCACTCCTTCTTCGGGAAGAACGCGCGGAGGTCGGCCTCGATCTTGTCCGGATCGCTCTCGGTCGTGAGGCCGAGCCGCTGCGCGACCCGCTGGACGTGCCGGTCCACCGCGATCGCCGGGATCCCGAAGGCGTTCCCGAGGACGATCGAGGCGGTCTTCCTCCCGACCCCCTTGAGCCGGACGAGCGACTCCATGTCCGCCGGGACCTCGCCGCCGAACTCATCGAGGAGCCCCTGGGAGGTCGCCTTCACCGCTGCCGCCTTCTGCCGGAAGAAGCCGGTCTCGCGGAGGTCGGCCTCGAGCTCGGCCTGGGGCGCCCGCACGAATGCGGCGGGACCGCGGTACTTCTTGAAGAGGCGCCGGGTGACCTGGTTGATCCGCTCGTCCCGGGCCTGGGCGGCGAGGATCGTCGCGATGAGGAGCTCGAAGGGGGTCGAGAACTCGAGCGTCGGGCCCCAGTCGGGGTAGGCCTTCGCGAGCGCGCCGACGAGGGCGCCCGGCGTGAAGGCGGGCTTTGCCGCAGCCGGGCGCGCGGCGGCGCGCTTCACCGCAGCGGGCTTCGCAAACGCAGTCCTCGCCGTAGCGTCTTTGGCTTGAGCGGGCTTCGCCGGAACGCGCTTCGCCGGAGTCACGACCGAGAAGGTTACCCCCGAGCCCGGCTCGGCCAGAGGATCATCGCGTCGCCCGACTCCTCGAACCCCGCTGCCGCGAGTGCCGTGGTCGCGGCCGAGCGGGCCGCGGGCGCGTCGCCGTAGCGGTCCACCGCGAGGCGCCGGCCGCGGTATGGGGAAGGCACCCGGAGCATCGCGGGGAGCGCACCGACGGCCGCCGTGAGGTGCGCATCGTCCAGGTCGCCCACGGGGACGAGCCGCTTGCCGCCGGCCTCCGCACGGAGGGCCGGGATCCCGCCGGCGAGCACGAGGTACGCGCCGGGGATGCGCGCCACGCCCTCGAGCGGGAAGGCGAGCGCCGCGCCGTAGGGATTCGCGGGATCCATCGCCGCGACGAGGCGGACCTCGGACTCGTCGCCGGGGTCCCGCAGCCGCTCGACCGCGGTCCGGTGCGCGAACTGCGTCGCAGAGAAGCCGTCAACGAAGTGTCCGCGGCGCACGTCACCGCGCAGCTCCAGCCGACGGAGCACGTCCCGGACGGCCGACCAAGCGAGGCCGGTCTCTTCGCTCGCGAAGTGCTCGTACGCGACCACCCCGTGCCGGTCGAGGAGGACGCGCGCCCACGACTCGGCGCGAGACTGCTCCTGCACCGCATCCGGCGCCGGCGCGATAGCGTCGGCGCCCGGCACCGCAGCGCCGTCCCAGATCACGGCCCAGCGGCCGGCGCCGGCCTTGAGCGCGCGGGCGGCGCGCCGGCGCGCGGTACGCGAGGCATCGCGTGCCGTCTGAGCGGGATCTACCCGATCCGACGGTCCGCCGTCCGCCCCGAGATCGTGCGGACGCGGCGCGGAGCGCAGCGGGTCGAACGCGTCGTTCGTGACGAGTCCCGCCCAGACGCACTCCCAGAGCGCCTCGAGCACCTCGCTCGACGGACGGCCGAGCCGGATCGCGACGTCGCGGAGGAACGAGGCCCCCCGCGTCGCGAGGGCATCGAGGACCGCGTGCGCCAGGTCGGAGACCGCGATCTCCGGCGGCGCGACGAGGAGCGCCAGGTCCTCACGGCGGAAGAACGCCACGCGCGGCTTCGCCTGGTCCCCGGCTCGCCGCGCGAGCCAGACGAACTCACCCGCGGCGCAGGCGGCGTCGAGCTGGCTCATCTGGTAGCCGGCGACCCGCGCCGGGAGCACGTCGCGCTCCCAGACCTCGACCGGCAGCCAGACGCCCTGGAGCTGGTCGAGGACCTCGGCGACCTCGCGGTCACGGGACGCGAGCCCGTGCCAGCGGAGGAGGAAGCGCGCGTACGTGGCGGGGTCCCGCGGCTCGATCTCCCGGCGGAGGAGCGCGAGCGAGACACGGTGGATCTCCTCCAAGACGCGGACGCTCACCCACTCGGTCCCCTCGCCGCCGGGCCTGAACTCGCCGGCGGTCACGACGCCCTCGCGCTCGAGCTGGTCGAGGACATCGGACAGCGCGACGCCGAAGCGCTCCTCCAGCTCCGCCTTCGTGACCGGGCCGTGCGTTCGGAGGTACCGGCGGACCAGGTGGTCGCGGCTCGCCGTCTCCCCCACCGCGGCCCAGCGCCCGTCCGGCGTGCGCCTCGCGCGGCCTTCGCGCTCGAGCTGGCGCACGAACGCCGGGGCATCGCTGCCGCGGGTGCGCGCGGCGAGCTCGGCCTCCGAGAGGTGGCCCAGCCGGAGCAGGAGCTCCTCGACCTCGTCGCGGTCGCGCGCCCGGCGGTCGGGCGCGGTCCGCTGGAGGCGCGCCTCGACCTCGGCGATGGCGCGCGGGTCGAGGAGATCGCGGAGCGAGGTCGTCCCGAGGAGCTCGCGGAGGAGCGCGCGGTCGAGCGAGAGCATGACCTCGCGGTACTCGGGCTGCTGCCGGTCCTCCTCCTCGATGAACGCGCCGAGGAGCGAGACCGCGAGCGCGGTGGCGAACGGCGAGGGGCCGTCGGTCTCGCGCAGGACCACCTCGATCGTTCCGTCCTCCACCCCGCCGACGACCTCGATGAGATGCGGGAGGTCGAAGTGGTCCTCGAGGATCTCGCGCACGGTCTCGTGGACGATCGGGAAGTCGTCGTACTTCCGCGCGACCTCGAGGAGGTCGGCCGCGCGGAGCCGCTGGAGCCAGAGCGGGGTGCGCCGGCCCGGTCCGCGGCGCGGCAGGAGGAGCGCGCGCTGCGCGTTCTCGCGGAAGCGCGCGGCGAAGAGCCGCGAGCGCGAGAGGTTGGCGAGCAGAAGGTCCCGCACGTTCGCGCGCGTGACCCGCAGGAGGAGATCGAGCGGCGGGCGGGCGTCCTGCTCGGGGAAGCGGAGCGCGATGCCGTCGTCGGTGACACTCACGTCGCCGCAGGCGCCGTCGCGACAGATCGCCTCGACGAGCGCGAGCGCCCAGGGCTGGAGCACCGGGCGGCCGAAGGGCGCGTGGACGAGGACGCGCCGGTCGCCGAGCTCGTCGCGGTACGACTCGACGACGACGCGCCGCTCGCCGGGGAGCGCGGCGGCTCGCGCCTGCCCGCTCAGGTAGGCGTGGAGGCTCGCCGCGGCGTTCGGGTCGAGCGCGTACTCGGCCGCGAGCCACTCGAGCACGCCGGGGTCGTCGAGCCGTGCGCCGGTCGCGTCGAGGAGCCTGCCGACGCGCCGGCCGAGCTCGTAAGTGCGCCCGGGCCCGTCGCCCTTCCAGAAGGGGAGCGTCGGCACGCCACCCGCCGCCTCGGTGACGAAGACCTGGTTCGGCGTGATCTCGCTCACGCGCCAGAGCCGCGCGCCGAGCACGATCGTGTCGCCGGGACGCGTCTCGCTCACGAGCTCCTCGTCGAGCTCACCGAGCCGGGTGCCGCGCGCGGCGTGGAGCACCGGGAAGAGGCCACGGTCGGGGATCGTGCCGCCGCTGATGAGCGCGAGCGTCGAGGCGCCGGCCCGGCCGCGGAGCGTGCCCCGCTGCCGGTCCACGACGACGCGCGGGCGGAGCTCGCCGAACTCCTCGGCCGGGTACTTGCCGGCGAGCATCGCGACGACGCCGTCGAAGTGCGCCCGCGGGAGCTCGCGGTAGGGGTGCGCGCGGCGGACGAGCGCGTAGAGCGCGTCGAGCGACCACTCGTCCACGGCGCTCATCGCGACCACCTGCTGCGCGAGCACGTCGAGCGGGTTCCGCGGCACGCGGGTGGTCTCGACGTCGCCCTCGCGCATCCCACGCGCCACGGCCGCGGCCTCCACGACGTCGCCTCGCCACTTCGGGATGATCCGGCCGACGCTGGTCTGGCCCACGAGGTGGCCGGAGCGACCCACCCGCTGGATCCCGCGCGCGATGCCGCCGGGCGACTCGATCTGGATGACCAGGTCGATGCTCCCGATGTCGATGCCGAGCTCGAGCGACCCGGTCGCGACGACCGCACGGAGCGCGCCGCTCTTGAGGGCCGCCTCGACCGCGAGGCGCTCCTCGCGCGAGAGCGACCCATGGTGCGCGCGAACGATGTCCGGTCGAACGACCTCGTCGTGCGCGGGCTCGCCTCGAACGACGTCCCCTTGCCGGCCGACGTCGTCTGGGGCGAGGTCACCTCGGACCCCGGCCTCTTCCGCCAGCTCGTTGAGGCGCCTGGTGAGGCGCTCGGTCGCGCGCCGGGTGTTCACGAACACGAGCGTGGTACGGTTCGCACGGATCAGCTCGAGCACGCGCGGCTCGATGTCGTTCCAGATCGAGTCATCCGGCGCGCGCTCGGCGAAGTCGGCGGTGACCGACTCGACCTGGAGGTCCATCGGCTTGACCATCCCGGCATCGACGATCGCGACCGCGCGCCCGACGCCGCCGAGAAAGCGCGCGATCTCGTTGAGCGGACGCTGGGTCGCCGAGAGGCCGATCCGCTGGAACGGGCGAGCGGTGAGCTCCTCGAGACGCTCGAGCGAGAGCGCGAGGTGGGTGCCGCGCTTCGTGCCGGCGACCGCATGGATCTCGTCCACGACGACCGCCTCGACCGTCCGGAGCATCTCGCGCGCTCTCGGCGAGGTGAGGAGCAGGTAGAGCGACTCCGGCGTCGTGATGAGGATGTCCGGCGGCGTGCGGGTCATCCGATGGCGCTCGTTCGCGAGCGTGTCGCCGGTGCGGACGGCGGTCCGGAGCGCGGGGAACGCCTCGCCGCGCTCCGCCGCGACGCGGACGATCCCCGCGAGCGGCGCGTCGAGGTTGCGCTGGATGTCGTGGTCCAGGGCCTTGAGCGGCGACACGTACAGCACCCGGACGCCCCCGCCCTCGCGCGGGTCGCGCAGGAGCCGGTCGATGAGCGCGAGGAACGCCGCGAGCGTCTTTCCGGAGCCGGTCGGTGCCACGAGCAGCGTGTGCGAGCCCTCGGCGATGCGGGGCCAGGCCGCGCGCTGCGCCGGGGTCGGCTCGGCGAACGTCGCGTCGAACCACGCCTGCACCGCGGGGTGGAACGTCACGTCGAGCGCCCGCGGCCGCTCACAGGTCCGCGACCTCCTCGCCGAAGCCCTCCGCGAGCGCGCGCTCGTAGACGCGAGCGGCGACCACGAGGTCCTGAACGGCGTTGCCGACGCTCTTGAAGATCGTGCGCTCCTCGCGCGAGGTCCTCCCGGGCGCGCGGCCGGCGAGCACCTCGCCGAGCTCGGCGGCGTCTTCCGGCCGGAGGCCCTGGAGCTCCCCCGCCTCCGCGAACGCGGCGTGCCGCTCGTCCACGACGAGCCGCGCGCCGCGGAGGGTCGCCTCGTCGAGCTCGCGTGCCGTCGGGCGGAACGCGCCGACGGCGGTGACGTGGACGCCCGGCTCGAGCGCGGCGCCGTCGAAGACCGGCGTCGCGCTGGTGGTGGCGGTGACCACGAGATCGGCGCCGCGGAGCGCCTCGGCGGCGCCCGCCGTGCGCACCGCGACGCCCGCGAGCGCCGGCTCGGTCCGCGCCCAGGCGACGAAGGCCGTGGCATGCGACGCGTCGCGCGCGACGACGCGCGCCTCGCGGAGCCCCGGGAGCGCGGTCGCCGCTCCGAGGAGCTGCGTGCGGGCCTGCGCGCCGGCACCGAACAGGGCGAGGACGGAGGCGTCGGGACGGGCGAGCGCGCCGGCGGCGACGCCCCCGGACGCCCCGGTGCGGAGGGCGGTGACGCTCGTCCCGTCGAGGATGGCGAGCGCGCGACCCGTCCGTGCGTCGGTGAGCACGATCGTGGCGTGGATGAGCGGCAGGCGGGCGGCGACGTTGGCCGGCGCCACGTTCACCACCTTCATCGAGGCGTACGCCCAGCCGTCGATCGAGCAGGGCATCGCCAGCGAGACGCCCTCCCCGGCGAGCGGGACGCCGACGCGGGCGGGAGCGTGCGCCCGGCCCTCCGAAAGGGCACGGAAACCTTCCGCCACCGCCTCGATCGCCTCGGCCATGGCGCAGCCGCGAGCCACCTCGGGCGCGCGCAGCAGTCGGACGGACATGGCGGTAACGGTACCGCGCGGTCCCGGCGGCGTTGACGCCCGCGACCGCGACTCCTACCCTCCACCCACGGGTCGGGACAGACCCGGTGAACGATGTGGGAGGAACCATGCAAAGACGAGTGCTGTCATTCAGCGCGCTGTCGATCGGCTTGGCGCTCATCGTGGGCGCCTGCGGCGGCGGCGCCACGACCACCCCGGCCGCCACCGCGGCGGCGACCGCGCGACCGGCGGCCACCGCCGCCGCCGCCACGGCCGCCCCGGCGCCGGCGCAGGAGATCATCATCGCGAGCGACTTCCCGACCTCCGGCGCGGACGCCTCGAGCGGCCTGCCGGCCCAGAACGGCGCGGCCTTCGCGGTCTCGCAGACCCCGGAATACAAGGGCATCAAGATCAGCTTCCTGCCGTTCGACGACGCCGTGAACGGCGTGCACGACCCGCAGAAGGGCGCGCAGAACGCGCAGCAGATGCTCTCGAACGCCAAGGTCCTCGCGATGGTCGGGCCGTTCAACTCGAACGTCGCCCGCGCGATGATCCCGGTCGCGAACCAAGGGGCGCTCGCGATGATGAGCCCCGCGAACACCAACGAGTGCCTCACCCAGACCTTCCCCTACTGCGACCCGCAGCCCAAGGCGCTCCGCCCGACCGGCAAGAACAACTACTTCCGGATCGCCGCCCCCGACACCGTGCAGGGCCCGGCGATGGCGGACTTCGTCCTGGACACGCTCAAGCTCACGAAGGTCGCCGTCTTCTCCGACAACGAGACCTTCGGCAAGGGCGTCGCGGACAACTTCGCCAAGCGCCTCGTCGCCAAGAAGGGCACCGTCACGAACCGCCAGGACTTCGACATGAAGTCCACCAGCGACTTCAAGGCGTTCATCAACGCGGCAAAGGCGGCCGGCGCGCAGGCGGTCTACGCCGGCGCGACCTCGGCGACCAAGGCCTGCATCGTGCGCAGCCAGATGGCCGGTATCCTCGACGTCCCGTTCACCGGACCAGACGGCATCGGCGACTCGCAGTGCATCAAGGACGCCGGAGCCAACGCCGCGAACATGTACTTCACGAACGCCGCCGGCGACGCCGCGCAGAACCCGGAGGCCGCGGCGACGATCGCCGCGTTCAAGGCCAAGTACACCAAGAAGGAAGACCTCGGCGCCTACACCTTCCCGGCGTACGACTGCGCCCTCATCCTCGTGGACGCGGTCAAGCGGGCGATCGACGCGAACGCCGGCAAGGTGCCGACCCGGCAGCAGGTGGTTGACGCGGTCCAGGCCACCAAGGGCCTCAAGGGCACGGTCGGCACCTACGCCTTCGACGCCAACGGCGACCCCACCTCCGCCACGATGGCCTTCTTCCAGACGAAGGGCACCCCGCTCGACTGGGTCTTCGTCAAGCAGTTCAGCGTCCAGTAGGTGATCGAAGGAGGGGGCGGCGACGCCCCCTCCTTCGTCGCGCGGCGGAGGAAGGCACAGTGCTCCACGCGATGAAGAACGCGCGCGCCGGCCTGCTCGCGGGTCGGCGCGGCCGGCTCATGAACGCGGGGCTCGCCCTCCTCATCGGGTTCTCGCTCATCGTCCTCGCCACCAAGGCCGTCGCGCTCGGCCCGGCCTACTTCATCCAGATCGTCGTGTACGGCTTCGCGGACGGCTCGATCTACGCGCTGATCGCCCTCGGCTACACGATGGTCTACGGCATCGTCGAGCTCATCAACTTCGCGCACGGCGACGTCTTCACGCTCGGCGGGTTCATCTCGCTCTCGCTGCTGCCGGTCTTCGGCCTGATCGAGGGCCAGTCGGCCGGCCCCGAGGTGATCCTGCCGCTCCTCGCGATCTTCGTGATCTCGATGCTCGCCTGCGGCGTCGTGAACGTCACGATCGAGCGGGTCGCCTACCGGCCGCTGCGGCACGCGCCGCGCCTCGCGCCGCTGATCACCGCGGTGGGCATGTCGTTCGTGCTCGAAGGGATCATGTTCCTCTGGCGCGGGCCGTTCAACCTGCACTACCCGAGCCTGCTGCCGGCCGACACGATCGCGCTCGGCCCGACCGGCGCGACGATCGCCTTCAAGGACCTCGCGGTGATCGTCATCGCGCTCGTGCTGATGGTCTCGCTCAGCCTCTTCGTCGAGCGCACGAAGCTGGGCAAGGCCATGCGCGCGACCGCCCAGGATCGCGACGCCGCCGGGCTCATGGGCATCGACATCAACCGGACGATCGCCGCCACGTTCTTCATCGGGGCGGTCCTCGCCGGCGCCGGCGGCATGATCTACGGCCTCTACTTCAACAACGTGGTCTTCGATCTCGGCTTCAACGCCGGCCTCGTCGCCTTCACCGCCGCGGTGTTCGGCGGGATCGGGAACATCCAGGGCGCCGCGATCGGCGGGCTCGTCATCGGCATGATCCAGTCGCTCTCGGACGGCTACTTCGACTCGTCGTGGACCCAGGTGATCATCTTCGCGATCCTCATCCTCGTCCTCGTCTTCCGGCCGACCGGGATCATGGGCATGCGGGTGCCCGAGAAGTGAGCGGGCCGATCGCGAGCCTGCGCCGGGTCTGGACCACCGACCCGCGGCAGGACCCCAACCCGCTCGTCTACTTCGTGCTCGCCGTCACGGCGGTCGCCTATCCGATCTGGGCGCAGGCCTCCACCGACGGCCAGGGCGACTTCCTCATCAGCGTGCTCGCCGACGCCGGCGTGTACGTCCTCCTCGCCCTGGGGCTCAACGTCGTCGTCGGGTTCGCGGGGCTGCTCGACCTCGGCTACGCCGCCTTCTTCGCGATCGGGGCCTACACCTATGCCTTCCTCGCGTCGGAGCACCTGGTGGTCACGCCGCTGCACACGGCGGTGCACCTCCCGTTCTGGATCGTGCTGCTCATCGGGCTGTTCGTGGCGGCCGGGTTCGGCGTCATCCTCGGCGCCCCGACCCTCCGGCTGCGCGGCGATTACCTCGCGATCGTGACGCTCGGCTTCGGCGAGATCGTGCCGCGCATCTTCAAGAACCTCGGCGAGTGGACGAGCGGCGTGAACGGGATCGCGGCGCTCGACAAGCCGCAGCTCCCGCTGTGGATTCAGGGACCCTGGTCCGGCGACCCGTTCGCGGTGGTCCAGGACTTCAAGATCATCGGCTCGCTCGGCTTCTACGTGATCATGGTCCTGCTCGTCGGGCTCTGCATCGTCCTCGTGAACAACCTGCGCGTCTCGCGGATCGGGCGCGCCTGGATGGCCGTCCGCGAGGACGAGGTCGCCGCGGCGGCGATGGGCGTGAACACGGTGCGGATCAAGCTCCTCGCCTTCGCGATCGGCGCGGCCTTCAGCGGCTTCGCCGGCTCCTTCTACGGCGCGAAGCTCTCCCTGGTGAGCCCCGAGAACTTCGGCTTCACCGTCTCGATCACGATCCTCGTCATGGTCGTCCTCGGCGGCATGGGCAACATCGGCGGGGTCATCGTGGGATCGCTCCTCATCTACTCGATCATCTTCCTCTTCCTTCCGGCGCTGCCCCCGCTGGCCGAGTCGTGGGCGACCTCGCTCGGCTTCGGCTCGCTCGTTCCCCCGGACGGCGACTGGCCCGGCATCGGCCAGGAGGTGCAGCGCCTCAAGTTCCTCATCTTCGGCCTCATCCTCGTGCTGACCATGCTCCTGCGCCCGCAGGGCCTCATTCCCAGCCGCGCCCGGCAGCAGGAGCTCGTCGCGGGCGTCCACGACGAGCCGGTCATCGAGGACCTCGAGGCGGAGCCCTCCGACCGATGAGCCTCCCGGACGCGGCGCCGGACGACGCGATCCTCCGGATCGAGCACGCGACGAAGCGCTTCGGCGGCCTCGTCGCGGTCGACGACGTCTCGTTCCCGGTGCCGCGCGGCCAGACCGATGAGCCTCCCGGACGCGGCGCCGGACGACGCGATCCTCCGGATCGAGCACGCGACGAAGCGCTTCGGCGGCCTCGTCGCGGTCGACGACGTCTCGTTCCCGGTGCCGCGCGGCCAGGTCTTCGCGCTCATCGGTCCGAACGGGGCCGGCAAGACGACGCTCTTCAACGCGATCACCGGCATCTTCCCGCCGACGGACGGCCGCGTGATCTTCGAGGGACGCGACATCGCCGGCGCGAGGCCGCACGAGGTCGCGGCGATCGGGATCGCCCGCACGTTCCAGAACATCCGCCTCTTCGAGTACATGAGCGCGCTCGACAACGTGCGGGTCGGCCAGCACTGCCGCACGCACGCGAAGCTCTGGGACTCGCTCTTCAAGACGCCGGCCGAGCGCGCCGAGGAGCGCCTGATCGGCGAGCGCGCGATGGAGCTCCTGCGGTTCGTGGGCATCGAGCAGCACGCGGAGAGCTACGCGCGGAATCTGCCGTACGGCTCGCAGCGCCGCCTCGAGATCGCGCGGGCGCTCGCGACGAAGCCCAGCCTGCTCCTGCTCGACGAGCCGGCGGCCGGGTTCACCCCGCAGGAGAAGGTCGAGCTGATGGGCCTCGTCGAGAAGATCATCGGCGAGGGGATCACCGTCTTCCTCATCGAGCACGACATGAAGGTCGTCATGGGGATCAGCGCGCGCATCGTCGTGCTCGACCACGGGGTGAAGATCGCCGAGGGCACCCCGGCGCAGGTACGTGCCGACCCGCGGGTCATCGAGGCGTACCTGGGGAAGGGCGCGTAGGTGGCCCTCCTCGAGCTGCAGGGCGTGGACGCTTACTACGGGCGGGTGCGCGCGCTGCACGGAGTGACGATCTCGCTCGACCAGGGCGAGGTCGTCGCGCTCATCGGCTCGAACGGCGCCGGGAAGACGACGACGCTCCGCACGATCTCGGGGCTCATGCGCCCCGCGGCAGGCACGGTCACGTTCGACGGCCGGGACATCACCGGGGCGCCCGCGCACACGATCGTGCGCCGCGGGATCTGCCACTCGCCGGAAGGCCGGCGCCTCTTCCCGAGGATGATGGTCATCGACAACCTCCAGATGGGCGCCTACACGCGGAGCGACGCCGCGGGCATCGCGGCGGACCTCGCGCGGGTCTACGAGCTCTTCCCGCGCCTGCACGAGCGGAGCACCCAGCTCGCGGGCACGCTCTCCGGTGGCGAGCAGCAGATGCTGGCGATCGGCCGAGCCTTGATGTCCCGTCCCAGGGTCCTCATGCTCGACGAGCCGTCGCTCGGTCTGTCGCCGATCCTCGTGGAGCTCATCTTCGACATCGTCCGCCAGATCAACGCGCAGGGCGTGCCGATCCTGCTCGTCGAGCAGAACGCGCACAAGGCGCTCGAGGTCGCCCACCGCGCGTACGTGCTCGAGACCGGCTCGATCGTCAAGGAGGGCACCGGCGCCGAGCTCCTGCGATCGCCGGACGTCCAGCGCGCGTACCTCGGCATGTGAAGGACAACTCCCTCCGCGGAGCGCTCCCTAGACTCAGGACGTGACCACGAGGCTCGCGTTGCGCGTGCCCGCGGACGTCGCGGGCGTGGTCCGGCGGCTCCAGGAGGCGGGCCACGAGGCGTACGTCGTAGGCGGCTGCGTGCGGGACGCGCTCCGCGACGTCGTGCCGGCCGACTGGGACGTCGCCACGAGCGCCCGCCCGCCGGACGTCCAGCAGCTCTTCCGGCGCTCCCTCTACACGAATCGGTTCGGCACGGTCGTCGTGCGGGCCGGCGAGCGTGAGGTCGAGGTCACGACCTACCGGCTCGAATCCGACTACGCCGACCATCGGCGACCCGGAACGGTCGCGTTCACGGACTCGCTCGAGGCCGACCTCTCCCGCCGCGACTTCACGGTGAACGCGATGGCCTGGCGTCCGGTCGATGACGGCCACGGCGAGCTCGTCGACCCCTTCGGCGGCCGCGCCGACCTCGAGCGGCGCCTCGTGCGCGCGGTGGGCGACGCCGGCGAGCGGTTCGCCGAGGACGCGCTCCGCATGCTCCGGGCGGTCCGCTTCGCGACGCTCCTCCGGATGGACATCGAGCCGGGGACGGCCGCCGCGATCGGGACGCACGCGCACCTCGCGGCCGAGCTGTCCGGCGAGCGCGTGCAGCAGGAGGTGCTCAAGATCCTCCTGGCGCCGGTGCCGTCGGTCGGCCTCCGGATGCTCTCCGACCTCGGGCTCCTCGCCGTCGTCTGCCCCGAGCTGGAGGACTGCAAGGCGATCCCGCAGGACAAGGCCGTGGCCGTGAACGTCTTCGAGCACTCGCTCATCACGGTGGACGCGACGCCCGCGGACGACCTGGTGCTCCGCCTCGCCGGGCTCTTCCACGACGTCGGCAAGCCGGAGACGTTCGCCGACGGGCACTTCCACCAGCACGAGTTCGTCGGCGAGGCGAAGACCCGGGCGATCCTCCGCCGCTGGAAGCTGAACAAGGACACGATCGCCGCGGTGACGCACCTCATCCGGAACCACATGTTCTGGTACCAGACCGACTGGACCGGGTCGGCCGTGCGCCGGTTCGTGCGGAAGATCGGCCTCGAGAACATCCCGGCGCTCTTCGCGCTCCGCCGCGCCGACAACATCGGCTCCGGCGCGCGGTCGCCGCGGCTCTACGCGCTCGAGGACCTCTGGGAGCGCGTGCAGGAGGAGATCCACCACCAGGTCGCGTTCTCCATCCGCGATCTCGCCATCGGCGGCCACGAGGTGATGACCGAGCTCGGCGTGCCGCAGGGTCCGCTCGTGGGGAAGGTGCTGAGCGAGCTCTTCGAGCGCGTCCTCGACGATCCCGAACTCAACACCCGCGAGCGGCTCCTCGAGCTCGGGCGTGAGCTCGCCGCACGCGGCTAGAGGTCGTTCGGCGTGGCGGCCGCTAGGCCGGGCCGCCGCCCTCGGGCCAGGCGAGCGCGGCCTCGATGAAGCGGTCGATGTCGCCGTCGAGCACGCGGTTCGCGTCGCCCACCTCCACCGCAGTGCGGTGGTCCTTGACCATCGTGTACGGGTGGAGCACGTAGGAGCGGATCTGGCTCCCCCAGTCGGCGGCGCGCATCTCGCCGCGCTCCCTGGCCTGCTCCGCCTCCTGCTCGCGGACACGGACCTCGAGGATGCGCGCGCGGAGGATGCGCATCGCGAGCTCGCGGTTCTGGAGCTGCGAGCGCTCGTTCTGCGACGCGGCGACGATCCCGGTGGGGAGGTGCGTGATGCGGACCGCGGTCTCGGTCTTGTTCACGTTCTGCCCGCCGGCGCCGGTCGCGCGGTAGGTGTCGACGCGAAGCTCGTCCGGCTTGATCTCGACCTCGGTGTCGTTCTCGACCTGCGGGGTCGGGTCCACGAGCGCGAACGAGGTCTGCCGGCGATGCTGCGCGTCGAAGGGTGAGATCCGGACGAGCCGGTGCGTCCCGCGCTCGGTCTTGAGGTAGCCGTAGGCGTAGAGCCCCTCGACGACGAGCGTCGCGCTCTTGAAGCCGGTCTCGTCGCCCGGTGTCGACTCGATGAGCTCGGCGTGGTAGCCACGGCGCTCGGACCAGCGGAGGTACATCCGGACGAGCATCTCGGCCCAGTCGCAGGCGTCGGTGCCGCCCACCCCCGCGGAGATCGCGAGGACACAGTCGCGCTCGTCGTACGGACCCGAGAGCTGCGCTTCGAGGCTCGCTCGCGCGACCTCGTCGGCGAGCGCGGCGAGGTCGCCCGCGAGGTCCGCCTCCATCGCGGGGTCGTCGGCGAGCGCGGCCAGCTCGCCGAGGTCGTCGGCGCGCCTCCGGTAGCCCTCCCAGCGCGTGACGCGACCGCGCACGAGGTCGAGCCGCTTGAGGACGGACTGTGCGCGGTTCCGGTCGTTCCAGAGGTCGGGGCCAGAGGCCTCCGCCTCTAGTCGCTCGGCCTCGCGCGAGAGGGCAGGGACGTCAAAGGAACACCGTCATGCGGTCGATGCGCCCGCGGAGGGCCGCGAGCGCGGATGCGTCGAAGGCCACTAGCGCTTGCGGGGCCGCTCGAAGTTCGTCGCGATGGGCTGGGCGACCGGGGCGAGCTTGCCCGCGGCGAAGGAGACGAAGGTCACGCAGGGGCAGTAGCTGTTGCGGGGGCAGCGCGGACAGTCGCCGTCACAGTCGAGCGTCGCGCCGTACGAGCACTTGAGGCAGTTGTCCTCGCAGACGATCCATTCTTTCAAGGCAGAGAGGCTCCCCACGGGCATTTTGACCTGGTGAATGTGCAAAGTTTACCGGGATGCGGATCGTTTGAGAAGGGTCATTCCAGGCCCATTTCAGGCCACTTTCCGCCCCGCGCGCGTGAGGACGACGAGCATCACGAGCCCGAGGACGAGCTCCGTGGCACCGATGAGCTGGGCGGTCTGGACGCCGAGCACGGCGGGGTCGAGCCGGAGCGTCTGCGTGAGGGCGCGCCCGCCGCCGTAGAG
>Ga0082335_1006322_pt1 | contig 15383 bp, 9 predicted proteins | sample Subgrocontami58m_FD_72375 | JGI IMG/M metagenome (GOLD analysis project Ga0082335, IMG submission 72375) | Subsurface groundwater microbial communities from S. Glens Falls, New York, USA - GMW37 contaminated, 5.8 m (SPADES assembly) (version 2) ...
TCAAGCCGCGAGGACCGCCCAGTCGGGCGGTCCGGAGGCGGCGCGATAGAAGAGGGGAGCAACGAAGCAGGGGGCCAGAAGCGCCGAGCAGACTGGGCACAATTCTCCGGGGTGCGGTACTAAGCCCCGCGGCGGTTCGGGACCGGAGCACGGCGCCGAGGAGCCGGGCGCGCCATCCTTTCGTGTGAGGATCGACCATGCGTCTGGATCGACTGACCAGCAAGTCGGCGGAAGCCTTCCAGGAGGCGGGACGGCTGGCCGCGCGGCGCTTCCACCAGGAGGTGCAGCCGGAGCACCTGCTGCTGGCTTTGCTCGCCCAGACGGAAGGCACGACGCGACCGCTGCTTCAACGGCTCGGGGTCGACATCGACGAGTTGACCGCGGCGCTCGAGAAGGAGGCGCGCCGTTTCCCCGAGGTGAAGGGCACTGCGGGGGGCGAGTACATTGCGACGCGGCTGCGCACGGTGGTCGACCGCTCCGAGCAGGAAGCCCGCGAGCTGAAGGACGAGTACACGAGCACCGAGCACTTCCTGCTGGCGATGACGGCGAAGGAAGCGGGAGCGGTCGGCGAGATCCTGGCCGCCCGCAAGGTCGACCGCGAGCGGTTGCTCGGCGTGGTCCGCGAGATGCGGGGCAGCCAGCGGGTGACCGATCAGGAGCCGGAGAACCGCTACCGGGTGCTCGAGAAGTTCACCCGCGACCTGACCGAGCTGGCGCGGAAAGGCAAGCTCGACCCGGTGATCGGCCGGGACGAGGAGATCCGCCGGGTGATGCAGGTGCTCTGCCGCCGCACCAAGAACAACCCGGTGCTGATCGGCGAGCCGGGGGTGGGGAAGACCGCGATCGTGGAAGGCCTCGCGCGCCGGGTGGTCGAGGGGGACATCCCCGAGGGGCTGAAGGGCAAGCGCGTGCTCGCGCTCGACATGGGCAGCCTGGTCGCGGGCACGAAGTTCCGCGGCGAGTTCGAGAACCGGATGAAGGCCCTGCTCGAGGAGATCCGCGCAAGAGATGGGGAGGTGATCCTCTTCATCGACGAGCTGCACACGATCGTGCGCGCCGGGGCGGCGGAGGGCGGGGCGCAGGACGCGGCCAACCTGCTCAAGCCGGCGCTGGCGCGCGGCGAGCTGCGCTGCATCGGCGCCACCACGCTCGACGAATTTCGCCAACACATCGAAAAGGACGCTGCGCTCGAGCGCCGCTTCCAGCAGGTGTTCGTCGGCGAGCCGAGCATCGAGGACACGATCACGATCCTGCGCGGCCTCAAGGAGTGCTACGAAGTGCACCACGGCGTGCGCATCACCGACGGTGCGCTGGTGGCCGCGGCCTCGCTTTCACAGCGCTACATCGCCGATCGATTCCTGCCCGACAAGGCGATCGACCTGGTCGACGAGTCGGCCGCCGCCCTGCGGATGGAGATCGACTCCATGCCCCAGGAGATCGATGTGCTCGAGCGCCGGACCCTTCAGCTCGAGATCGAGCGCCAGGCGCTGCGCAAGGAGACCGACCGGGCGTCGATCGAGCGCCGGAGCAAGGTCGAGCTCGACCTCTCCGCGCTGCGCGAGCAGTCCAGCCAGCTCAAGGCGCGCTGGCAGAACGAGAAGGACATGGTGACCAAGATCCGCTCGATCAAGGAGCAGATGGAGCTGGAGAAGGCGAAGGCGGATCGGCTGCAGCGCCAGGGCGACCTGGCCAAGGTCGCCGAGATCCGCTATGCGACCATCCCCGACCTCGAAAAGGCGCACGTCCTGGCGCAGAAGCGTCTGCGCGACATCCAAGGGGAGCACCGGATCCTCCGCGAGGAAGTGACCGACGAGGACATCGCCCGCGTGGTCGCCCGCTGGACCGGGATCCCGGTCCAACGCATGCTCGAAGGCGAAGTGAAGAAGCTGCTCGAAATGGAGGGACGGATCGCCACCCGCGTGGTCGGCCAGAAGGAGGCGGTTGAGGCGGTATCGAACGCGGTGCGCCGCGCCCGTGCCGAGCTCGGCGACCCGCAGCGGCCGATCGGCTCGTTCATCTTCCTCGGCCCGACCGGCGTGGGGAAGACCGAGCTGGCCCGCGCCCTCGCCGAGTTCCTGTTCGACTCCGAGCAGGCGCTGGTGCGGATCGACATGTCGGAGTACATGGAGAAGCACGCGGTGTCGCGCCTGATCGGCGCACCGCCCGGCTACGTCGGCTTCGAGCAGGGCGGCTACCTGACCGAGGCGGTCCGGCGCAGGCCCTACGCGGTGATCCTCTTCGACGAGATCGAGAAGGCGCACCCGGAGGTGTTCAACATCCTGCTGCAGATTCTCGAAGACGGGCGCCTGTCCGACAGCCAGGGGCACGCGGTCAACTTCAAGAACGCGATCGTGATCATGACCTCGAACCTCGGCAGCGACGTGATCCGCACCTGGGCCGGCGAGGGCAAGGGCTCCGAGGAGGAGATGCGTCGGGAGGTCTTCGACCTGATGCGGCGGACGTTCCGCCCCGAGTTTCTCAACCGGATCGACGAGACGATTCTGTTCCATCCGCTCGACCGGGACCACATCCGCCGGATCGTCGACATCCAGATGGAGCGCTTGCGGGCGCGCCTGACGGAACGCAAGCTCGATCTGGTGCTGACGGACGAGGCCAAGGACGCCCTGGCCCTCGAGGGGTACGACCCGGCGTTCGGCGCGCGGCCGCTCAAGCGGCTGATCCAGAAGCGGCTGCAGGACCCGCTGGCGCTCGAGTTGCTCGAAGGGCGTTGGCAGGCCGGGGACACGATCCTGGTGGGCACGACTCCCGAGGGGCTCACCTTCACGCGTCGCGAGCCGGCAGGGGCCCCGCTGGGAGAACCGCAGTCGAGCGGCGTGCCGACGCCGTAGCAAACACGCCGATCGCGGCGCATGCGGTGAGACTGCCCCCCGGCCGAGAGGTGTTTCAACCGCGCATCTGGAATCTCCAGCACCCTGCGGCATGGTCGTACCGTGGGGGAGCGCCGATCGTTGCAATGGCCACGAAGTCACCCTGTCCCGTAATCAGGCTGTCGTCGAACTCATTACGCAGGCGACATCGAACGCGAATTCGGAATTCGCCGGCTTCCTGACCCTCGATCTCCGCGCGAAGCGTCTCGAAGTGCCAGTTCTTCGACTTGTCTCGCTCGTACCCGGGAAAGGTCCAGCCGCTGGTCTCCAGGTCGATGCTGGTGGAGCCGACGACGTCCTCCGCGTCAGGATCATCCCCCGCGAAAGAGATGCAAGCCCTCCTCAGGTCGTCCAGGCTCGTCACCTTGCTCATGGGGAGATGATCTAGTAGCAAGAAACCACCTTCCGTCGCGCATGCATCCGCGTGCAGGTAGAGACAGAACTCTTCACACCCGCTGGCGGGCGGTATGAGCACGAGGGCGGCGTGGAGCACGGGGCAGGATCGGCCGTGGACGGTCAGAGTTCCGATTTGGGGCTGCATGGATTGCCCACGTACGACAGGGAGGAGTGGCATGATCGCGGGTAGGAGTTGACCGGCCTATTGCTTGTCCTTCGAATCCCCGCCGGTCTGGGCGATATTCGACTCGTTCATCTCCCGCCACTTCGCCTCGGTATCGGCGATGTGCATCCGCTCCCAGCAGTAGGCCCACTCTTCGTCGGCCTGGCGGAAGAGATCTTCGGCACCCGCCATCTCGCGGCGGTAGTTCTCGTTCTTGAATTCGATCCGGTCGACGGTGGCGTCGCAGCCCTGGTTGAACAGGATCTTCTGGCCGTAGGCGAAGCCCAGGGTCATCTTCCCCTCGTCCGGCTCCTTCTTCCGCTCGAAGAAGGCGTACGGTCCGTCGATCCGGTACCCGTCCAGGTTGTAATAGTGGTTGGAGGTGAGGTCGTTGTAGGCCTTCTGGACCGTGCCGCAACCGGGCAGGACGGCCGCCAGGGCCGCGACGAACAGAAGCACGCGGGACATGCGCATTCACCCTCCCTGGAGATTACCGCCGACAGACCCAGCATTATAGGGGGCCGCCCGCCCGCGTCAAGCCTTCCCGCCACGGTCCGCCTCGCCAATGCCTTGCGTACCCCGGGTCCGGCCGCTATAATCCCCCGCCTTTCCAGCCCCGACAAATCCCGACGAAAGAGGCCATGAGCAACGACCTCCGCAATGACATCCGCAACATCGCCATCGTCGCCCACGTCGACCACGGCAAGACCACACTCGTCGACCAGATGCTTCGCCAGACCGGGGCCTTTCGCGCCAACCAGAAGGTCGAAGAGCGGGTCATGGACTCCAACGACCTCGAACGCGAGCGCGGGATCACCATCCTGGCCAAGAACACGTCGATCCGCTACCGCGACGTGAAGATCAACATCATCGACACCCCGGGCCACTCGGACTTCGGGGGCGAGGTCGAACGCGTGCTCAAGATGGCCGACGGCATCCTCCTCCTGGTCGACGCCGCCGAGGGCCCCAAGCCGCAGACCAAATTCGTCCTACGCAAAGCCCTCGGCTACGACCTCAAGCCGCTCGTGGTGATCAACAAGATCGACCGCCCCGACGCCCGCGCGCATCAGGTTCTCGACGAGACGTTCGATCTCTTCATCGAACTGGGGGCGACCGACGACCAATTGGACTTTCGGACGATCTACGCCTCCGGGCGCGAGGGATACGCCCGCCGGGAAATGAAGCACGAGGACGACAATCTCCTCCCGCTCCTGGACGCGATCCTCGAAGTCATCCCCCCGCCCCGGGTCGCGCCCGGCGGCCTCCAGGTGCTGGTGAGCAACATCGACTACAACGACTACGTCGGCCGCATCGCCATCGGCCGGATCTGGCGCGGCGAGGCGCGTCAGGGCCAGGGCGTCTTCCTGGTCAAGCGCGACGGGTCCCGATCGGACGGCCGCGTCGAGGCTCTCTATGCCTTCGAGAACCTCAAGCGCACCCCGATCGAGCACGCCGAGGCGGGCGAAATCGTCGCGATCGCGGGCATGCCCGAAGTCGACATCAACGACACCATCACCTCCCTCGACAAGCCCGAGCCCCTGCCGGGAATCAAGGTCGACGAGCCCACCATCTCGATGATGTTCTCGGTCAACGACAGTCCGCTCTCAGGGCTTGCCGGCCGATTCCTGACCTCGCGCCACCTGCGCGACCGCCTCTACAAGGAGCTCAGGATCAACCTGGCGCTCCGGGTCGAGGACACCGACTCCCCCGACGAGTTCAAGGTCTCCGGTCGGGGCCTGCTCCACCTGTCGATCCTGATCGAAAACATGCGCCGCGAGGGGTTCGAGCTGCAAGTGTCGCGACCCCACGTGATCGTGCACGAGGAAGCGGGACAAAAGCTCGAGCCGGTCGAATACGTGACGGTCGACGTGCCGGAGGATTACAGCGGCAAGGTGATCGAGATGCTCGGCGCGCGACGCGGCATGATGAAGGCGATGAACAACGCCGATGGGGCGATCCACTTCGAGTACTTCGTCCCCGCGCGCGGGCTGATCGGCCTGCGCAGCAAGCTCCTCAGCGCGACCCGGGGCGAGGCGATCCTCTACCACTCGTTCTACGAGTACCAACCGTACAAGGGGGATCTGCCCGAGCGGAACACCGGGGCGATCGTGGCGATGGAGCCGGGGGAAGTCACCTCCTACGCGCTCTCCGAGCTCGCGGATCGGGGCGTCTTCTTCGTGGTCCCCGGCGACAAGATCTACGAAGGGATGGTGGCCGGCGAGCACTGCAAGGACGCCGACATCGTCGCCAATATCTGCCGCAAGAAACACCTCACCAACATGCGCGCCGCCTCGGCCGACAGCACCATGGTCCTCCAGGCTCCGCGCATCCTCAGCCTGGAGGAGGCGCTCGAGTACGTCACCGACGACGAGCTGGTCGAAATCACCCCGCAGCTCATCCGCCTGCGCAAGAAGCTCCTCACCCAGAAAGAGCGCAAGCGCTCGGTGCGGGGATAGCTCCAGTCCCAACGCCGCGGGCGCCAACTCGGCGGATGCAAGCGCGACAGGTGCAAGTGCGGCGGGTCCGGCGCGGCGGGTGCAGGCGCGACGGTGCAGACGCTCCAGGCGCAAGCGCGCCAGGTGCAGGCCCGGCGGGTGCAGCAGCAGCGGATGCAAGCGCGTCAGACGCGAGCGCGGCAGGTACAGGCGAGGCGGTCCGGCAGCGGCCAGTTACCTACGCGCCGTCTTTCACGATCCGCACGTCATCGATGTAGTAGTTCCCGCCTTTGCCGACGAGGATCGGGAGCGCGATCTCCTGCACCTTGTCCCAGGTGGCGCCACCCGTGGCCGTGAATTGCGTGAACGGGACGCGGACTTCCTTCCACCCCTGCCAGTCGACCGTGTACTCGTACGAGAATTTGCATTCTTCGCCGCGCACGAAGATCCGGATGCCCAGTTGGTCCCCCTTCTGCTCGGGGACGTAGACCCACATCGAGAGGGCGTTGTAGCCGGTCCAGTCGTTTTTCGGCAACGTGGCAAAGCGGATGCAGGGCATGGTCCCCCCACCGGCGCCATGGACTGGGTAGGTCACCACCCCGCTGTACTTCCCCTCCTTCACGAACTTCATGTCGTCGTTGAGCGAGAAGCCCGCCCCGGCAGGGCTCCACCTCCAGGGACGCTGCGTGGCCGGCTCGAAGGTGCAGATGCGCAGCACCGCACCCTCCTCGAAATCGGCCTGGACCGCGATCGCTTCCTTGGCGGCCTCGGTGTCCGCGTATTTCGTCAGGATCTCGCCGACCACCTCGATCGCCTCCTGCATCTTGCGGGCCGCGCTGAGCTCCTTCGCCTTGGCGAGCAGTACGCGCGCATGGCCCTCGCGCACCGACCGCCCGAGCCCCTGCACGATCACTTTTTGATTGGCGTCGAGCTTGGCGGACCACTTCGTCTCCAGCGTCTGCAGTGCGGTGGCCGCCGCCGCGAAGTCCGATCCCTCCACCGAGGACTCCACCTGCTTGATCGCGGCGTCGATATCGACTCGCCCCAGCCGCTCCTGCGCGGCCGCCAGTCGCTGCTGCATCGCCGGCACGTCCGGATGGTTTCCCTTCAGCTCCGCCTGGGCCTTCTCGATCATGCCGAACTCGAGCGCGAAGGTCGCCAGCATCACCGGAGTCGCCGGGTCGGAACGGTCGGCCGCCAGGCGCGCCAAGGCCAAGGACTCGTCCGGCTTGAGGTGAGTCCAGGGGTACTTCCTCTTCCCCCCGCCCTTGACCGCCACCTCGAAATCGCCGTCGGTGGCGCCGCTCAACGTGCCGCCGACGCGGTCGTCCTGCAGGAACGACTTGGACTCCACCTTGACCTTCTTCGGCACGTTGGCCATCAACCAGGTCTTGAACTGCTGCAGCCGGTCCAGGTCCTTGCGGATCGTCGCCAGCTCGGCGGCGAGCGGCGTGTCTTTGAAGCTCTTCTCGGCGTCCACCGCCTGGATCGCCTTCGAGAAATCCCACTTCAGGACGAGGTCCCGCACCGACCTGACCCGATCGTTGAACCGGCTCTGCAGCGTGCGCTCGGCCTCCGCGGCCGCCCTGGCCTTGGCCACCTCGGCGGCGCGCTCCGCCATCTCGAGCCGGTCCTTGGCCTGCGAGACATATTCCGGCAGGCCGGAAGTCTCGATCAAGCCCCGGTACGCGGCAAATGCCTCGTTCCACTTGCCCGCCTTCTCGGCGCGCGCTGCCGCGTCCATGGCATCCTGGAAGCTGCGCTGGGCCGAGTCCATGAGGTCGTTCCAGCGCCGACCCACCTCGTCGCGAATGACCTCCGGGACGCGGTCGAGCGGGAAGCGCGATTCCAGCTCCTTCTTGGCCTCCGCGTAGCGGCCCTCGAAGAGCATGGGCTTGAGCGCGCTGTCGAGTTCGGCGAGCTGGGCGTCGAGCTTCCCTTTCCACACCTCGCGGATCCGCTTCGCTGCGTCGCCCGCCTTGAAGCTCCAGGTGCTTCCGGCGTAGCGCTTTTCCACCTGCGAATACTTGTCGATCAGGTCGGCGTACTGCTCGGGGTTGTCCTTTTCGTAGCCGGCGACGTATTCGAACCCCTCGCGCGCTTCCTTGTCTTTGCCCTCCTCCGTGGGCGTCGTGTTCCCAGGCTGGACCATGTTGGCGGGCACGACCGGCGGCGTGTTGTTGGTCGCGGCAATCGTGTTGGTGGGGCCATGACCCGGGGTCTTGCCCGGGAAGAGGACGAAGTAGAGCCCGGCCGCCGCGACCAGCACCACCACGATCCCCACGACCAACATCGGGTCCAAGCCCTGCTTGCGTGCGCCCAGGCGGCCGGCTTCCTTGTTCGTGACCGCGCGCACCTCGGCGGTGCCGACCCGCTTCATCTCCGAGCTCGAGCCGCGCGACCCGGGCCCCTTGATGCCGCCGCGCGCGCCGACGGCCTGGAGCCCGCCTCCGCTGCCGCCACGCTGCGGCCCGGCGGGGGCCCCTGACATCTTCGAGGCGGCGGCGCGAGTCTTCTCCACCGCGGACTCGCCGGTGCCGAGCTGCGGGCCCGACGGGGTGGCTCCGGTCTTCACCGCCTCGATGTCTTTCATCAGCGCCGCGGGGTCCAACGGACGGTTCGTGCGGTCCTTCGCCATCATCTTCTCGATGAGGCGGCAGACCCCCTCCGTCAACTCGGGGCGCCGGTCGCGCGGGTTCGGGAGCTTGGCCACCATGTGCTGGGCCATCACCACCGCGGCGGTGTCCCCCTTGTAGGGCGCCTCGCCGATCAGCATGAAATAAAGGGTCGCACCGAGCGAGTAGATGTCGCTCCGGGTGTCGATGTCCTTGATGCCGTTGGCCTGCTCCGGGCTGATGAAGTTCGGCGAGCCGACCACACCGCCCTCCATCGTGAGCGACATGTCGGAGTCCACCTGCTTGGCGATCCCCAGGTCGGCCAGCTTCGCCTGGCCGTCCTCGGTCATCAGGATGTTCTCGGGCTTGACGTCGCGGTGGACCAGCCTGTGCTTCCAGGCATGCTCGAGCGCGCGCGCGATCTGCATCGTGATGTCGAGCGCCCCGGCCTCGCTGTAGGGTCCTTTCGTCTTGATGATCGCGGCGACCGTCTCCCCTTCGACGAACTCCATGGCGAAATAGTGGAAGCCGCCCGCCTCGCCGATGTCGATCGCCGAGACGATGTTGGGGTGCTGGAGCTTCGCGACCGCCCTGGCCTCGTTGAGGAAGCGCGTGAGGTAGCGCTCGTTGCGCGCCAACTCGGGAAAGAGGATCTTGATCGCCACTTTCCGATCGAGCTTCGTCTGCAAGCCCTTGTACACTGCCCCCATGCCGCCGCGCCCGAGCTCGTGCAGGAGCGTGTAGTCCGGCAGCTCGGGGACCACCTGGCCGGCCTCGACCATCTTGGCGATCGCGTCGGCCTCAGCCGCGGGGAGCAGGCTCTTCGCCACCATGATCGAGGCGATGGTCGACTCCTGCCCCGACATCGCGTTCTGCCCCAGGGTGCGGAAACACTCCTGGACCTGCTCTTGGGTCACCTGACGCCGGAGCACGGCGATCTTCGCGAAGGCAATATCGGCTTCGCCTTGCTCCACCGGACGGGACTCCTCTGGTCGCGAGACGGGCGGGAGCAAATACCCTAGCACCGTCCGCAGGGGGGTGTCAACGTTCGGGTTGGATCGTTATTCCGCTTCTGCGGCTGCGTCCACGGTCTCGCCCGTCCTGCCATAGTAGGGGATCGGGTGGCGCACGATCCGGTCCTCGCGGACCAGGAGGATGTCGGCTTCGATCCAGGTATCCAGGGCGCGGTACCAGAGGGCGACGTGGTGGGCCGGGTAGCCGCGGAAGTCCCGGGGGAACTCCGCGCGCCGGCCGCCGGACGACATGTAGCAGTCCCAGGTCACGATGCGGCCGTCGAGCCGCATGGCGTTGATCAGGTGGCCGTTGCCGTCGGTGCGCCACATCAGCGGGTACAGTCCGTCCCAGCCGGCGTTGGCGAGCAGGGTGGCGGCCATCTCGGTGTCGCGGAAGCAGTCGGCGGTCTTTTTCTCGAAGGACTCGGCGAGCGAGGCGGTGCCGCCGTAACGCATGCCGGAGAGGATGCGATGGACGCGTCCCTGGGCGTCGCGGGCGGCCTCGGAGGGGTCCCCCTGGAGGCCCTCGAGGTCCTCCATCATCGGGGGGATGAATCGGTTGCCGGCGACGTGGGCGGTGTGGACGCAGCCCTGGCGGAAGTGGAGCGCCTCGAGCAGGCCGCGTCGGCCGTCCTCGCCGTCCCAAGCATCCTCGTGCAGCCTCGCCCAGTTGCGCAGGCTGGCGGCGAGCGGGGCCAGCCAGCCGATCTCGCCGGCGGCGCCGACCACGGCGTACTTGAACAGTTGGTGTTCGACGTAGAGCTGATCGTAGGGGGTCATGAGGGAGCGCTTGAGCAGCTCGACCGCGGGGCGGGCGTCGCCGAGGAGCTCGATCAGCTTGCGCCAGGCCGGGCGCAGGCCGGGGGTGAGGCTGCGGACGGAGTCCTCGGTTTCGGGACGGCCGAATTCGACGGTGTCGACGCGTTCGAGGAGGACTTGATCCTCGACGATGCGCTGGAGGGCCGCGAAGTCGCGCCGGCGGACCATGAGTCCCTCGGCGCCGGGGAGGTCTTCGAGCCCGCGGCGCCAGGCGAACTCGGGGTGGGCCTTGAGGTCTTGCTCGGCGAGGGTGACCTGTCGCTGGACCCAGTCGAGCTGGAGAGCGGTCCAGCGGTCGGCGTCGCGGAGGCGGGAGAAGAAGCCCTCGAGCTCGAGCAGCCAGCGGCGGGTGAGGGCGGTGGAGGCGGCGCCAGACCCGCGCGCGGCGGCGGCGAGGCCTTCGAGGAGGGCGGCGAGGTCGCAGCGCTCCATCTTGGCGGCCTTGGTTTCGAGGTCGAGCCAGCGTCGCAGCTCGGTGCGCGGGATGTCGCCGGCCTGATCGAGCGTGGCGATGGCTTTCTCGAGGCTCTCGCATTCTTTGGCGCAGGCGGCTTCGAGCTCCTGGACGCGCCTGGCGCGCCGCTCGGCCCAAGCGCGCAGGCCGGGGAGGATGCGCAGGGCGGCGGGGGTGTCCTTGAGCTCGGCGAGCTTGTTGTAGACTTCGCGGACGAACTCGGTCATGAGGTCGCCGCCGCTCGAGAGCACCATCTCGCCCGAAGGCTGAACCGCGCGGGTCTTGACCGAGACGTCCTTGCGGTTGCAGTAGTAGGCCTTGTGGCGCGAGTAGAGGGAGATGGCGTCCTCGGCGCAGGCGGCGGCCGCGGCGGCGAGGAGCGCGAGCGGAAGGAGGGAGCGGAGCATGGAGGCCATCGTAGGCGGCGCCGGGGATCGGGTCAAGAAAGGCGTCCGGGCCGCCCGGCCAACTGCACCGTTGGAGCCGGTAGACCCACCCGGCCGGGGTCGAGTCGTCATGGCCGGTCGCACCTGCCGGTTTCGTGGTCGGACCTGCGCGTTCTCGAGTTGTAGGTCCGCTGCCACCGCCCGGACTCGCGCGATGGGCGGTTGGACTTGCCGTCTCGGCAGGGGTATCCGCCGTGTTTGCTGTTGGACCCACCGTGTCGGCGGTGGGACCTTCGCGATGGGCAGTTGGACCTTCGCGATGAGCACGCGGCGCCACGCGGGACCGGGAGCCCCCGCGGGCTCGGCGCGCGCTGTTTGTGCGTGCCCCGTGCCGGCCGCGGTGGTAGCATCCGCGTCCATGAAGGTGCTCGTCATCTACAAGAAGTCCATGTACGCGATCTACGGCCGCGAGCGCCGGGATCCGCGATTCCTGCGCCTCCTGCGGCGCAAGGATCCGACCGTCGCGCGCACGCTGGCCGCGCACGAGGAGCACCAGGACACCCTGGCGATCGTCAAGTCCGCGCTGCGCGAGGCGGGCTGCGAGGTCGAGATCGCCTACCGGGCGCGGGGCCGGCGCCCCAAGGGCCACGGCCTCGTGGTCACCGTGGGCGGGGACGGGACGCTGCTGGAAGCCGCCCGCGCCGTGGGTGAGACCCCGATTCTGGGGGTCAATTCCTCTCCCTCGACCAGTCTCGGGTTCTTTGCGGGCGCCTACGCGGCGGGCTTCCCGCGGGTGTTGCGGGAATTTCTCGCGGGTCGCTCCCGTCCGACTTCGTTCACCCGGATGCGGGTGTCGGTGAACGGCCGGGCGCTTCCGGTGCCGGTGCTCAATGACGTCCTGTTCTGTCACCTGATTCCGGCGGCGACCACGCGCTACCTGGTCACCGTCCGCGGTCGCACCGAGGAGCATCGCAGCTCGGGGATCTGGTTCAGCACGGCCGCGGGCTCGACCGCGGCGATTCACTCGGCGGGCGGCCGCATCATGCCCGTGTCGTCGCGGCGGATCCAATACCTCGTGCGTGAACCGTTCCTCGGCGACGGGCCGGCCTATCGCATCGAGCGCGGCTCGTTCGGCCTGGGCGAGGAGATGCAGGTCAAGTCGAAGATGCGCCGGGCCATGATCTATCTCGATGGACCCCACGTGCGCGTGCCGATCGCGATGGGGGACGTGGTGGCGGTGCGTCCCGACGGTCCGCGCCTGAACCTGGTCGCGTTCGACCGCCGTCGGCGCGACCGGTTCGCGGGCAAGCGTTGATTAGGAGGGTGTTCGGTTCCTGCGGAGGTCGACACGGATGAGCGGATGCCGCGCAAGGTCGCAGCGGCCGCGGCACTCCGCAGGGCTTGGGATTTGCCGCGGGATGTGATAGGTTGCAGGGGCTCGTGGGAGATCGGGGGAGCCATGTCGTTTTTCACCGGCGATCAGGAGGGGGTTCTGTACACCCTCCTGCGTGACCATCCGCAGTACGCCGACGTGATCGGCTTCCTGCGCGGACCGCTCGAGCACTTCTTGCGCGAACGCGTCGCGCCGCGCGCGGCGGCCAATGATCGCGACGAGGTGTTCGACGTCGCCAACTTCCGGGCGCTGGGCGAGCTCGGCTTTCTCTCCCTCAGCTATCCGGAGAAGTACGGCGGCCTGGGCGTGCCTTTTCCCTTCTACTGCGCCGGCCTGGAGTCGGTCGCCAAGGCCGACGCCGGCTTCACGCTGGGCGTCGCGATCCACGGCACCGCGAGCGACGGCATCTTCCGCTTCGCTTCCGATGCGCTCAAGGACCGCTACCTCGCCGATTGCATCTCGGGCCGGCGCATCGCCGCGTTTGCCTTGACCGAGACCACGAGCGGGAGCGACGCCCGCCGCATGCGCACCCGCGTCGAGTGGGACGCCCGCGCGGGGCAGTACGTGATCAATGGCGGGAAGTACTGGATCACCAACGCGCTCGACGCCGAGGTCTTCTTCCTGCTCGCGCTCGGCAACGACGACAAGGTGAGCGCCTTCGCGGTGGAAAAGGGGTGGAAGGGCACCTTCACCCAGTCGAAGATCGCCGACAAGATGGGCGTGCGCGGCTCCAATACGGCGGAGCTGGTCTTCGAAGACTACCGCGTGCCCAAGGAGAACCTGATCGGCGAGCTCGGAAAAGGCTTCGGCTACGCGATGCAGATGCTCGCGGGCGGCCGCACCACGATCGCCGCCTGGTCCACCGGCATCGCCCAGGGGGCGTACGAAAAGTTCCTCAAATACGCGGGCGAGCGCGAGCTGTTCGGCAAGAAGTTGCGCGAGCTCGACAATACCGGGCGCGAGCTGTCCGAGATGCAGATCGGCATCCAGGCGGGGCGGATGATGGGCTACACCAGCGCCTTCTGGAAGTCCGAGGGCAAGGACATCACCAAGAGCGCCGCCATGGCCAAGGTCGCCGCGACCGACCATGCGGTCCACGTCGCCGAGCGCGCAATCGAGCTGTGCGGCGGGTACGGCTACGTCCAAGACTCGGGGATCGAGCGTCACCTGCGCGACGCCCTGCTCGGGCGGATCGGCGAGGGAGCCAACGAGGTGCTCAAGGTCGTCGTCATCGCGCGCGCCCTGCTGGCGGAGTTCGACGCCGATCCGGTCACGCGGACGTGGTAGGCGTCAACCGGATTGGCCCCGATTCCCGGGTGACCGGGGGGTCGGTCCGGTCGGGACGGACCCGGCATCACGGGCGCAATTCCCCGCGCAGCAGGCCCCACTGCCGGCCGACCAGGTAGGAGCCGCCGCCGGGCAGCGTGGCGAGCGCGGCCGCTTCGGTCTCGAGCTCGGCGCGGACCTTCCCGCTTCCCGCATCCACGATGCGCAGGCTCGTCAGGTCGCCGACGAGGAGGAACCGGCCGTCCGCCGAGAAGGCGAGCGACATGATGCACCGGGTCGCGTCCGCGGCGAGGCCCCACAGCCGCCGCGGGCGATCCAGGTCCCAGACCGTGACGCCGTTCCCCTTCGTTTCGTACGCGATGCGCCCGCCGTCGGGAGAGAACGCGGCGGAAACGCGCGCGCGCGGGAGACCCGGAAGGACACGCGCCTCGTCGGTGACGACGGAGTAGACTTCGGCTCCGCGCGAAGGGAGCGCCAGGAACGCCCGCGCTCCGTCCGGGGAGAAGGCGAGCGCGTATCGCCCCCCTTCGCCCTTCCCGACCCGCGCCGAATCGTGCAGCGCCACCCGCTTCTTCTTCGCCAGGTCGAAGACGACCACCCGGCCCTCGCCACCGCGAGCCGACCCGCGCCCGCGAACGCGACGCCCGCCACCGTGTCCCGTGCGGGGAGACCGAACGCGGCGAGCTTCCGGCCGGTGGCCAGATCGAAGTGTCGGACCGGCGTGATGGTCCCCAGCAGCAGCGTCCGCGAATCCGGCGCAAAGGCGAGAGCGACGGCCATCTCGTTCCGGCCAAGCAGCGACGCCGTTTTCAACTTCCCCAGCGCTCCGACGCGCTTGACCTGCACCAAGTCGCAGGCGATCACAGGCTGCCCCTCGTGGATCGCCGCTAGCCGGCCGTCGGGCGAGACGGCGACCTGGAAGACCGTGTTCCACGAGTGCTCCAGGAGGGGCACGAGGCCGCGCGGGACCGCACGCGCGCGCGCTTCAGTCTCGTCGCACACCTCCTCGGGGCCTTCGTCGTCTTCGGACCAGCGCCAGCGGCCCGACTCGAGATCCTCGGCCAGTTGCGTCAGCCATGCGGCGAAGCTCTTCGCGAGCACCCGGCGCTCCGGTCCGTGGGCAAAGTCGACGACCTGGCCGGGCGTGCCGCCCGGGGCGGGGTCGAGGTCGATGCAGGCGCCGTTGCCGGCGCCGTCGTGCGTGACGGGGATCCACCCGGGACACCACCAGACCGGTTGCACCGGACCGTGGGTCACGTAGTCGCGCTGCGCGTGCTCGCCCCGGTCGAGCATCTGCTTGCGCATCTTCCATTCGCGCCCCACGAACCCGAGGGGTAGGATCTCCTCGCCGCGTGCGTGCGGGAATCCGTCATGGCGTCGATAGGAGACACGGCCTCCGGAAAAGACGCGCCCAGCGCGCTCGATCCGCGCGAGGTCGGCGGCCGGAACGCCCGCGGGGAGGACGCGACGGCGTTCGCTCCGAGGCACGTTCGCGGCCACACAGGCCTCGATCCGCTCCCACGCCCGGACCACG
>Ga0082335_1006326_pt1 | contig 15368 bp, 14 predicted proteins | sample Subgrocontami58m_FD_72375 | JGI IMG/M metagenome (GOLD analysis project Ga0082335, IMG submission 72375) | Subsurface groundwater microbial communities from S. Glens Falls, New York, USA - GMW37 contaminated, 5.8 m (SPADES assembly) (version 2) ...
CGGCACGAGGCGCGTGATCAGCACCGCGACGCCCAGCACACCCACCTCGCTTTGCGCGACCAGCAGGGTCGTGCCCGGTGTCTCGAGCCATGCCAGCACCTGTTCGCGGGCATGCGCCGCATCGTCCAGCAACTCGCACAAGGCTTCGCAATCGCGCGGGCCCGCCAGCCGCACGCGAATGGCCAGCGGTAGCGGCGCCGGTTCCAGTTCCTGTTCTGCTTCCATGATCGACATATCGTCCTCCGGTTTGCGGTCCCGCCGCGGCCCGGAGGCCTATTCCACAAACACAGAAGCCGCCGGGATGCGGCGGCTTCGTTGAGTCATGACCCTTCGCGCCGCCTATGTAAGGGGCGTAAAATACCAAGCGTTCTGGGACAGGGTCGTGCGCATGAACATTTTATAGGGCTTTGTAGACATCCCTGTCAATCATCTGCTGCTCATACTCATACGGACCGCGGGCCTCCGGCCCGCATCATGATCATGAGCGGGCCGGAGGCCCGCGGTCCGGAAGATGAAGATTATGAATCTCATTCCGCCGCGACGGACATCGCCTGCTTGAGACCGGGCATGGTGAAGCCCAGCGCGTCGAGCTTGGCGATCATGTCCTTGCCGGCTTTCTCGTCGATCTCGACCAGCGGCGGACGGACCGGGCCCCAGGCAGGGTCGGCACCGTAATGCGCGATGCAATACTTGAGGCCAGGGATCATCACGTAGCCCTGCATGACGCCGCGCACCTCGTTGATCCAGGCCTGCAGCTTCTCGCCCTCGGGTGTCGCGTACTTCTTGTAGGTCTCCGCGATCTTGCCCGGGTTGATGTTGGCGGTGGCGCTGATGCAGCCCGCGCCACCCGACTTGATGTTCTCGATCAAGGGCTTCTCGTTGCCGGAGAAGACGTCGAAGCCGTCCTTGGCGAAGGCGTCGATCATGCTCTTGGTGTGAGGCCAGTCGTCCGACGAATCCTTCATGCCGGCGATCTGCTGTGGATAGGCCTTCATCAGCCGCTCGACCAGCTTGTGGGTGATCGGCACGGCCGACACCGGCGGGATGTGATAGAGATAGACGCGCAGGCGGTCGTCGCCGACGCGCTGCACCACCTCCGAGAAGAAGCGGAACAGCCCCTCCTCCGGAACGCCCTTGTAGTAGAAGGGCGGCAGCATCAGCACGCCCGAGACGCCGAGCTTGGTCGCATGCGCGCTCACCTTGGCCGCCTCGTTGATCGAGCAGGCGCCGGTGCCCGGCATCATGCGCGCCGTCGGCACGCCGGCCGCGACAGCGGCTTCGAGCAGGCCCATACGCTCATCGGCCGACATCGAGTTGGCCTCGGAATTGGTGCCGAACACGGCAAGCCCGCAATCCTGGCTGAGCAGCCACTTGCAGTGGGCGATGAATCGGCCGACATCGGGCGACAGATCGCGCTTGAAGGGTGTGACGACGGGCGAAAGAACACCTTTGATCCGCTGAGCGGCCATGATTTGATTTCCCCCTCAGGAAATGGCGTGGGAGTGGCGCGCCTTTTCTGCAACGAAGCGCCGGAGACGTCCAGTGGCAGGTTCAACGAGCGAGATTCTACCCGAGGACGGCACGGCCGGAACCCTGGTCGGCCGGGTCTGGCGAAAGGGCGCCCCAGGAATCACAGGTGCGGGCCCGAGCGTCGTGGCGGTGCGGCCGGACGGGGTGTTCGACATTACCGAAGCGGCCGCCACGATGGCCGATCTCTGCAACGCCGCCGATCCCGTGGCGCTGGCGCTGTCCAGGGGCGAACGCATCGGTTCGCTTGAGGAGATCGTGCCCAGCCTGCTGGCGCCCGTCGACCTGCAGGCGATCAAGGCGGCCGGCGTCACCTTTGCCGTCAGCCTGCTCGAACGGCTGATCGAGGAACATGCCAAGGGCGATCCGGCGCGGGCCGAGACGGTGCGCGGCGAACTCAATTCCATCATTGGTGCCGACGTCAGCACCATCAAGCCGGGCTCTGCGGAGGCCGAGGCGCTGAAGAAGTCCCTGATGGCGCGCGGCGCCTGGTCTCCCTATCTCGAAGTCGGCATCGGCCCCTACGCCGAAATCTTCACCAAGGCGTCGCCCATGGCCGCCGTCGGCTACGGCGCGGAGATCGGCATCCGGCCGGACTCCGACTGGAACAATCCGGAGCCGGAAGTGACGCTGATCGTGAACGCAAAGGGCACGATCGTGGGTGCCACGCTCGGCAACGACGTCAACCTGCGCGACATCGAGGGCCGCAGCGCCCTGCTGCTCGGCATCGCCAAGGACAACACCGCGTCGTGCGCCCTCGGGCCTTTCGTCCGGCTGTTCGACCAGACATTTACGCTGGACGATGTGCGCAAGGCCAAGGTCGAGTTGGAAGTCACCGGCCCCGATCAGTTCCGCCTGCGCGGCGCCAGCGATCTGTCGAAGATCAGCCGCGATCCGACCGACCTCGTCGCTCAGGCGATGAGGACGCACCAATATCCCGACGGCATGGCGCTGATGACCGGCACGCTGTTCGCCCCGACCGAGCCGCGCACGCCGGGCGGCACGGGCTTCACCCACATGGTGGGCGATCTGGTCTCCATCCGCTCGCCCAAGCTCGGCACGCTCACCAACCGCGTGAACCATTGCGACAAGATCCCGCCCTGGACCTTCGGCACCTCGGCGCTGATGCGCAACCTGGCGGCGCGAGGCCTGCTGCGTTGAGCCACGACCTCACCCGCCTCTCGGCCTCAGACCTGCGCGGGCAGATCGCGGCGAAGAAAGTCTCACCGGTCGAACTAACCAAGGCCGTGCTGGCGCGCGCGGAGAAACTGCAGCCTGTTTTGAACTGTTTCATCACGATTGCCGGCGAGCAGGCGCTTGCGGCGGCGCAAGTGGCGGAACAGGCGGTGATGGACGGCAAGCCGCTCGGATTGCTGCACGGCATCCCCTTCGCTGCCAAGGACCTCGTCAACACGGCCGGCGTGCGTACGACCTTCGGCTCTCTGCTACACGAGAACAATATTCCCAAGGAAGATGCGGTCGCCGCCGCGCGCATGAAGTCCGCCAGCGCCATCCTGTTCGGCAAGACCACGACACCGGAGTACGGCCACAAGGCCCTGACCGACGCGCCGCTGTTCGGCCGCACGCGCAACGCTTTCAGCGCCAAACACACCTCGGGTGGGTCGAGCGGCGGGGCCGCTGTCGCCGTCGCCGCGGGTATCGGGCCGATCGGCATCGCCACCGACGGCGGCGGCTCGACGCGCATCCCGGCCGCGGCCAACGGCATGGTGGGCCTGAAGCAGAGCAACGGCGTCATCCCGCACAGCCAGGTGGCCGACGCCTTCGGCAACTACACCTATGTGACGCCGATGACTCGCACCGTGATGGACACGGCGCTGATGCTGCAGGCCATGGCGGGGCCGCATCCCTCGGATCCCTGGTCGATCGGGCTTGCACCGCAGGATTACATCGCGGCGGCGAAGCCCGAAGGCACGCTCAAGGGCAAGCGGATCCTCTTCAGCGCGACGCTCGGCAACACGGTCGTGGCCCGCGACGTCCGCGCTTCTTTCGAACGGGCGCTGGGCAGATTGCGGGAGCTGGGCGCCGAGTTGGTCGAACTCGACGCCAAGCCGCCGGACATGGCGCCGGTGTGGAAGGTCATCAACCACACGACCTGGAAGGCGCGCTTCGACGACATGATCCGCCGCGACGGCAACCGTATGACGCCGTCGCTGGTGCGCCAGGTCGCCCAGGCGGCCGACTGGAGCGGCGCCGACTATCAGCGCGCGCAATTCCAGCGCACCGAGATTTTCCGCATGGTGCAGGACTGGTTCGAAAGCGCCGACTATCTGGTGACGCCGACGCTGTCGCGCACCGCGCTGCCGATCGACCAGGACCTGTTCGATCCGATCGAGGTCGACGGAGTCGAGGCGGGCGAGCTTCGGAGCAGCTGGTTCCCCTACACCATGCCGTTCAACATCACCGGCCATCCGGCGCTGACGCTGTGCAGCGGCTACGATTCCGAAGGCCTGCCGATCGGCCTGCAGATCGTGGGCCAATTCCGCGACGATGCCTCCGTACTGCGCGCCGCTTCCCTCTATGAAGCCTCCGAGGATTGGCTGTCACACTGGCCTCCGCTGTGAAGCGGTCACCGCCGCTGACGCCCGAGGAAATCCAGGCCCGCGTGCTTCACCGCGACGGGCTGATCCTGGTGATCGACAAGCCGGCCGGGCTTGCGGTCCATGCCGGCCCGAGCCGCGCGCCCAATCTGGAAGAGTGTTTCGACGCCCTGCGCTTCGGCCTTCCGCGGCCGCCGGCGCTCGCCCACCGGCTCGACGCCGATACCTCGGGCGTGCTGGTGCTGGGCCGGCATCCCAAGGCGCTGGCCAAGCTCGGCCGGCTTTTCTCCGGCCATACGACCGAGAAGACCTATTGGGCCGTCGTGCAGGGTGCGCCGCCCGCCGAGGAAGGCGTGTTCGACAAGCCGCTGCTGAAGCTCAACAGCAAGAGCGGCTGGACGGTGAAAGTGTCGGACAAAGGCCAAACCGCCGTGACGCGCTATCGCACCTTGGGTCGCGCGCCCGGCATGACCTGGCTGGAACTGAAGCCCGAAACCGGCCGCACCCACCAGATCCGCGTCCATTGCGCCGATGCCGGCTGCCCGGTGATCGGCGATCGCTTCTACGGCCGCCCCGAACCCGGCCAGCAATTGCACCTGCATTCGCGCGCCATCGTGCTGGCGCTCTCCAAGAACAAGCCACCCGTCGTCGTCACCGCCCCACCGCCCTCGCATATGCTGGCGGCGCTCGTGGCCTGCGGCTTCACTCCTTCGACTTGACCCAGATGCGGAGCTTGTCGCCGATTTCGTAGCCTGCGTCGCGGGCCGCTTCCAGCTCGTCGCCGGACTCGTAGCCCACCAGCGGCAGCCGCGGAAAAGTCTGCGCCGCCAGAAGGGCCAGCGCACGCCACACCGCGCGGGCATCGGCGGCATCGGCGACCACGTTGGACAATCCGACGACTCCCTCGGCGCGGTAGAGCATGCCGCCGGCCACGACCTGGAAGCCGCGACGTCCCGTGAACATCGCGAAGTCGGGATCGTCGAACGGCAGCCCTGCCGCGCCCTTGCCTGTTCCCTGGGCCTCACGCTGCCAGACGATGTCCGACGACGGGTCGGCCAGGGGCATCGCGTTGCGGATCCAGCGCGCCTCGAACAGTACCTCGAAGCCCTGGCGCGAAAGGTCGAGCGTCCGAAAGCTGTCCTTCACCGACCAGCGGCCGGGCAGGTTCGACTTCAGCAGGAGGTCGACGGTCTCGCGCTGCTCGGCTACCACCGCCTTGCCGGGCTGCAGCGTCACGACGTTGGGATAGAAGCGCGGCACCGTCTCGGCATTGACCCAGCTGTGCAGCAGGAAGCGGCCGGGATTTCCGTGCGCGCGACAGACCGCGTCGCACCAGCGCGCGTTGTTCATCGCCGCCGGGAGGGTAAAATCCTTCAGGCGCGCACTTCCTCTCTCTGGAAGATCACGTAGGCCGCGGCGAACACCACGATCATACCGGCGATCAGGCCGGTAACCTGGGGCCAGATCAGGATCAGACTCTGGTCGAGCGGCAGCGGCGCGCCCGGGATGACGCCGCGCATCTGGGCCGGCAGCATGCTGCCGAAGGTTCTTGTTTCGGGATTGAGCAAGCCGACGACGGCCTCGCTGAACAAGGTGCCCGGCGAGAAGCGGGCCAGCACGAGGCCAACCTGTTCGATCGCGAGGTACTCCTCCGCGCTGCGGATCTGCGCCGGGGCGAAGCCCAGTGTGATCGCCGAGGCGATCATCGGCCACAGCAGGAAGAAGAACAGCCACAGTCCCAGGGAACAAAGCGCCGAGGTCGCGGTCGAACGGAAAATCACCGAGAACAATAAGGACGCCGCCAGCCACACTCCGCCATAGGCGATCGCCGCCACCAGGAAGCAGGCGGCGCGCGCCACCTCCACGCCGCGCGGCGGCAGGCCGAGCAGCAACAGGCCGGCCCCGAACACGATCAGCCAGAGCGCCGTCAGCGCCACGGCGAGCGTGGCGAGGCCGCCCAGGAATTTCCCGAGCAGCAGGGCGTCGCGATAGATCGGCTGCGACAGTACGCGGCTGAGCGTGCGGCGGTTGAATTCGGAATTCACCGCATCGAAGCCCAGGCCGATCGCCATGACCGGGATGATGAAGTTGAGCGCGAATACGAAGGAGATCGGCAAGCTGTCGGGCGCGGAGGTGAAGATGCGCAGGAACAGGTAGGAATCGGACTCCGTGACGGTGCGCAGCTGCTGCAGCGACGACGCCACCGGAAAGGCGCCGAAGGCGATCACGAACAGCATCAGCACCATCATGCGGGCGCTGGAAAGGTGATCGGCGAATTCCTTCATGAACACCGGGCCGAGGCCGGTGAAGGCCGAACCCTCACGTCGGATAGCGCTACGCGGCCCCATTTTACGCGGCATGACGTTCTTCCTGGAAGTAGCGCGTGTAGACTTCTTCGAGGCTGGGCTGCAGGTCGGCCAGCCGTGTGAGCGAGCCGCCCGAGGAGACGATCCGCTGGGCCACGGCCGCGCGCACGTCGCGGTCGGCCACGATCCGCCACCCGCCTTCCCCTTCGGCAACGACCGTCTGCACGCCCTCGACGCCGCGCAGAGCACCGGCGATGTCCACGCCTTGGGCTTCGACCAGGATCGGATGGCCGGCACCCAGCACCTTGTTGGCGAGTTCGACGACCGTTCCCATGAGCGCGATCTTGCCCTTGTTGAACAACGCCACGCGATCGCAGACGCTCTGCACCCGGTCGAGCAAGTGCGAGGAGATCAGCACCGCCACGCCCGCCTTCTTGAGGCCGCGGATCATCTCCAGGAGTTCGAACGTGGCGTGCGGATCGAGGCCGGAGGTCGGCTCGTCAAGGATCGCGACCTCGGCCTTCTTCATCACGATCTCGGCGATTCCCAGGCGCTGGCGCATGCCGCGAGAAAAGGTCGAGACCCGCTTGTCGAGCACGTCGGCGAGTTGGACGCTCTCCATCGCGTCGCTGATGCGTTTCTCGGCGTCGCGGCGCGGGATGGCCAGCAGGCGCGCGGTATAGCGCAGATTCTCGCGCGCCGTCAGATGATCGTAGAAGCCTACGGCGTCGGGCAGATAGCCCACTCGGCGCTTGACCTCGAGCGGCTGGCGCACCGGATCGAAGCCCAGCACGTCGACCGTGCCGCCGCTGGTCTCGGTGAGGCCCAGCAGCATCAGGATGGTCGTCGTCTTGCCGGCGCCGTTCGGCCCCAGCAGCCCGAAGATCTCGCCGCGGCGGATTGTCAGGTCGATGGCGTCGACCGCGCGGGTGGCGCCATAGAGCTTCGTGAGGCCCCGGACGTCGATGACGTTATCGGTCATCACAGGCAATCTAACGGCGGCCAAAGCGGGCGACGGCACCCAGCAGCACGAGCAAGGCGATGGCGATGATGCCGATGCCCACCATGCCCCACAGCGTCGAGGTGGTGACGGTGATGCGGAAATCGGCGGCGCTCGATTCGCCGCGAGCGGCGGCGCGGAACTGGGCCACGTAGTCGCCGGCGATCGCCTTGTCGGCCGGCGTCACCAGGACCTGGACTTCCTTCTTCTCATTGGGCGCCAATGTCGCGAGAGTCTTGGGATTGAACTCGACCTTCCAGTTGGTGGGTACGGTACCCGACATCTCGATCTCGTCCACCGCCGCGGTGCCGTCGTTGGTCAGCACCAGCGTATATGTCGAGGCCTTGCCGATCTCGGCCTCGCCCGAGAGACGGCCGTCCTTGGTCGAAAGCGCCAGCTTGCCCTGCCCGCTGATCTGCAGGGTGACGCGCAACTCGGCCGTGGCGCCCTCGGCGGCCACCTTGACCAGCACCGGATAGTCGGCGGCCTTGACGTCGCGCGGCGGCGTCACCTTGACCTTGATGTCCTTGGTCTGGCCCGCCTCGATCGGGATCGAGCTGATCTCGTTGGAGCCGAAGCCCTCGGTGAAGGTCGTCTGGAAATTGGCCGGCCCCTGCGCCGACAGCGCCACGGTGAGGTCCTTGCCGCTGTCGTTGCCGACGGTCACCGTATATTCGAACGACGAGCGCGGCGTGCCGCGCAGCGACGGCAGGCGCGACTTCAGGCTGAGCTTGGCCGGCGCCTCGGTGCCGACGATGAGCGTGAGCGGCAGCTCGGCCGACTGCAGCCGTGTTCCCTTGGCGCTCAGCACGACCTGCTGCGCACCCGGCTTGGCATCCTTGGGCACCTCGACACGCAACTGCAGCGTCACGCTCTCGTTCTGCCCTGGCATCGCCGAGGCCACCGGCTGGCCGCCGCCCAGCATGTCGATCTTCCAGCCCGCCGGCACGCCGGAAAGCGAGAGTGCCATGGGCTCAGGCGCCAGCCCGGAGTTCTGCATTTTTACCCGGATGGTCGCGACCTCGCCCGCCCGCACCGTCTGGGCCGGATAGTCGGTGAGCAGGAAGAGCCCCTGCGTCACCGGCGGCTGCATCTGGGCTGTGGCCGGCAAGGCGAAAAGCGGCGTTGCGAGAAGAACGAACAGGGCGATCAAACGGCGCATCGTGGGTTTCCTCGGGATCAGGCGGCGGCGCTGGGGCGCGCCTTCATGCGGCCGAACCAGGCCGTGAGATTCTTGCAGTCGGGGCTGAGCGGCTGGCCGACATTGCCCATGAAGTCGACGAAGGCGAACAGGAAGATGTCGGCCAGGGTCATCTTCTTGCCGGCGACGAAGGGCTGGCTGCCCATCAACCCATCCAGCCAAACAAGCTTGTCGCGCGCCGTGGCCTTGAGGTCGTCGGCGGCCTGCGGGATGCAGCGGATCCGGTTCTGGAACATCTTCAGACCTTCGGCGAAGCGGAAGCCGTTGGCCCCCGGCTCGACGATGCCAAGGTCGATGCGGCGAACCCACATGCGGGTCTTGGCGCGCTCCTCGGGCGTGTCGCCGATCAGCGAGGGCGTGTCCTTCTTGATCTCGTCGACGTACTCGCAGATCGCCGTGATCTCGGCCAGCACCGTGCCGTCGTCGAGTTCCAGCGCCGGGCACTGGCCCGACGGATTGATCTTGAGATAGGGCTCGCGGCGGTTTTCGCCGCCGCGCAGGTCGATCTCGACCTTAGGAACGTCGAACCCCTTCTCGGCCATGAACATGCGGACCATGCGCGGGTTGGGGCCGACCGAGTTGTAGAATTTCATTTCTTGTTCATCCTCCCGAAAATGCCGCTCTTGAGCGACGACGGGCTAAAGCCGTCATCGGCCGATGCTCGACATATGCCCACCGGACCTCTGTCGGTCAAAATTTCCCTGCGCCCGCCGCCTCCACGACCCGCGGAGGTCGGGAGTCCGCCGGAACAGCCTTCAAGTCCTTGTTCCCATTGGCGTTTCGCACCGCACCCGGGACTGCCTCGTGCCCGGAAAGTTCGGGCGTGAAAAAGATCGCTTCTCTCGTTCCAAGGGCCGGCGCCGGCAACAAGGCCGACGAGCGCGGTGCGGGCAACGAACACAGCGGATAGATCATGACCTCTCCTCGGCAGGAGGATATAGGAAACGGACGGTTTCCTGTCAAGGCCATAGAGGACAGAACTGTCGCCTTCGAGGAGAAAAACCAGATCGTTCTCAACGCCACGGCTCGACGAGGATCTTGGTGTGCCTCTCCGGATTGGCCAGGGCCTCGAATGCCCCCTTCACACCCTCCAGCCCGACCTTGGACGTGATCAGCGCCTCGGCATCGACCTTGCCGTCGGCCAGCAGGCGGAGCGACCGGGCGAACTCCTCCGGCGTGTAGCCCAGCACGAACTGCAGGTTCAGTTCCTTGAAGATGGCGAACATCGGCTCGATCGTGTCGGGCTCCATGCAGACGCCGGCCACGATGATGCGGGCATCGCGCGGCGCCTTCTCGAACACCTGCTGAAGCAGGCCCGGCACGCCGACACACTCGAAGATCGCCGCGCGCTTGTCGGCTGCCAGCTTGGCGTAGGGCGATTCCACGGCGGGATCGACCACGATGTCGGCGCCCATCTTGACCGCAAGTTCGCGCCGCTTGGGCGAGAAGTCCGCCGCCACGATCGGCCTCGCGCCTTTGAGGCGAAGTGCGGCGATCACCGCGAGGCCGACCGGACCGCAGCCCACGACCAGCGGCGCCTCGTCGCCGGTGAGTGCCCCCTTCTCCACCGCGTGTACGCCGACGGCCAGCGGTTCGGTGAGGGCCGCATGCTCGGTCGGCAGACCGTTCGGCACTTCCAGCATCAACGGCTGAGACAGCAGCATCTGCTCGGCGTAGCCGCCGACGTAGCTGTTGGAGTAGCCCATGCCCTTGGGCCCATCGGTCTCGATCATCAGCGGCATGGCGCAGACGCGCGTGCCGGGCTTCAGCGTCCGCTCCGTCTTCGGACCGTAGTCCAGCACCTCGCAGCAGAATTCGTGGCCGAACACGATGTCGCGCGACAGGTCCATCGGCACGCGGCCCGGCGTGCGCTTGGCGACGGCCACCATACGATGGGCATGCTTGGCGGCATGCAGGTCGGAGCCGCAGATGCCGCAGGCCAGCGTCTTCACCAGGACCTGGCCCATGGCCGGCACGGGCGCCGGCAGGGTGTCGACGACAATGTCGCCGCCGCGGAAGATCGCTGCCCTCATGCGATGAATTCCCTTGTCGTTTGCACGAAGTCGTCGAGGCGGTCGTGGTGCACCCAATGGCCGGCATTGTCGAATTCGACGACCCTGGCGCTCTTGAAGTGCGCGATCCGACCATCCTTCTCCGGATTGGAGGCCCAGCTCTCCTTGCCGTAGACCAGCAGCGTCGGGCAGGCGATCTGAGTCCATAGCGTCTCGATATCGGCGTAGCTCATGTCGTAGGGTGCCCAGGCGCGGACGTAATTGTCGAACTTCCAGCTATAGGTGCCGTCTTCGTTCTGGTTGACGCCCTGCTGGGTGAGATGGCGCGCCTGCTCGGCCGAGAGATGCTTGTTCTCCTCCTGCATGCGCTTGAAGGCGTCCTCGATGGTTGGGTACTTGCGCGGCCCGCGCGCGGAGAGCTTGCGCTGCTCCTCGATCCAGTCGCGCATGCGCTCGGCCATCGACTTCTTGCGCTCGGCGATGACCTTGGGCGACGGGCCCAATCCCTCGATCGCCACCAGCCGGCGGACCTTCTCAGGATAGATGCCAGCATAGCGCAGGCAGATGTTGCCGCCCAGCGAATGGGCCACGATCGTCACCGGCGCCAGCGCCTGCTGGTGGATGAGCTGGGCAAGATCGTAGATGTAGGCCGCCATGGAATAGTTGCCGTCCGGCGACCACTGGCTGTCGCCGTGGCCGCGCAGATCCGGGCAGATCACGTGCCAGTCCTTGCGCAGCGCTTGCGCCACCCAGTCCCAGTTGCGGCAGTGATCGCGGCCGCCATGCACCAGCAGCAGCGGAGGCGCCTCGGGGTTACCCCAGTCGACATAGTGGAGACGCAGGCGTTGCGAGAAGAAGACCCGGGAGGTGGGGCCGGGCATGTCGTGCAGAATGTTCATGCGCGGCACCATAATTTGGCACCTTCGGCGGCGCTACTGGCTAATCCTGGCGATCAGGTCGCCCAGAAATATCCAAGCAGCGACAGCATTCCCATGGCGGCGCCCACGATGGCCGCGCCGTTCGTACACCATCCCCAGGCGCGCCAGGGTTGCGCGGCGAGGACCAGGTAGGGCAACGCCATCGCCGTGTACCGGCTGGAGTAGTAATTCGCGATCAACGCCGGCGACAGCGCGATGCACAGCAGGCCCACGTTGATTGTCACCTGCTTCAGGTCGCGGCGAGCCTGCCAGATGATCCGCAGTATCCAACCAAGAAACAGGATGGCGCAGAAAACCAGCAACGATCCGAACAGCACCGCACAGATCGCCATGCCCGAAGCGGACAGAAAATCGTCGACGAAAGACGAGAACGGACAGACGACGACGAGTCCGAGGGCAGCATTGACGACGGCGGCCACGACGGCGGCCGCGACGAGGGACTTCCGGGAATGCCATTCCAGTCGCGGCGCCAGCAGGAAGAAGCAAAGACCAGTATAACCCAGGGATGTCAGCCCATGGCGGAGCGAGAGCCCTTCGTCGGCCTCCTCGTTCGGTGGCGTGAAGCCGTCCCAAGCGATGACCAGAGGCAGCGTAAAGGCCGCGACGATCGCCACGAACACCAATGCCGGGATCCGCAATCTCCGGTCCAGCAGCGCCAGCAACACCGGGACGCCAGCCAACACCAGGGTGGGCTGCCGGCCCCACACCGCAACGCCCAGGAAAATGCCACCGACAACAAACCAGGTCAGCACCGGGGTTCCCCGCTCGAGAGCCTCCACCCCCCTCAACAGCGCGTAGAGGCTGAGCGACAGGAACACCAAAGCCGGCATGGAGGTGAGCGCCATTCCGGCAAGCACCCACGTCATCGGTACGACCAGGATCGAGCAGCCCGCCAGCAGATAGTCCGGCCGATTTTGCCGCTTGAGCCAGGCAGCCAGAATGCCGGCAACAACAGCCAGAAGAACGACATTGGTCAGCCGCATCCTGACAGGGTTGAGGTTTGTCAGCGGCTCGAGGGCGCGATGCACGAAGGCGTACAGCGGACCCGCTCCGCCAGTGAGCGCGTCCAGGAATTCTTCCGTCAGCCCATGGCGTCGCAGCAGAGGCACGTAGTTCGCGTAGCTCGACTCGTCGTAGACAAAATTCGGCGGAGAGGTCGCGACGGTCACGACCAGGGCCAGACCCGCCAGCAGCAGCACGACGGCCGCGGCGCCGACGGCTCCCGCAGAAGCTTCATAGGTACGGGGAGCTGCCAATCGTTGCATGCGAACTGCAATACACGCACATACTCAGGCCAGACGCAATTTTTCGGGTTGCGACCAAAGGGCAATGCCGACGCGTCGGCACCCGGACATTGTCGACTCGGCGATATTCAGAAGGCAGAGTTCATCGATGATGAGTCCCGAGCAGAACGAGCTGATCACCCGTATCGGTCCCGGCACCAAATGCGGCGCCCTGATGCGCCATTATTGGCATCCGGTGGCGCTGGCCGACGAGTTGCCGCAGGAACGGCCGGCCAAGGCGGTGCGCGTGCTCGGCCAGGATTTCGTGCTGTTCCGCGACGAGCGCGGCCGGCATGGGCTGCTCGACCGGGACTGCCCGCACCGCGGCGCCGACCTCGCCTTTGGTCGCCTTGAAGACGGCGGCCTGCGCTGCCTGTTCCACGGCTGGCTGTTCGATGTCGACGGCAAGTGCCTGGAAACGCCGGCCGAGCCCGAGGGCAGCGTGCTCTGCCAGCGCGTGCGCCAGCGCTCCTATCCCGTGGTGGTCAAGAACGGGATCATCTTCGCCTATCTGGGCGAAGGTGAAGCGCCCGCATTCCCCGACTTCGACTGCTTCCTGGCGCCGGGCAGCCATGCCTTCGCCTTCAAGGGCCTGATCGACTGCAACTGGCTCCAAGCGCTCGAGGTCGGCATCGATCCGGCGCACGCCTCCTACCTGCACCGCTTCTACGAGGACGAGGACACCGGCGGCGCCTACGGCAAGCAGTTCCGCTCCGCCTCCGCCGATTCCGACATTCCGATGACGCGCCTGCTCCGCGAGTTCACGCGGCCGCAGCTCGATGTCGAGGCGACGGACTACGGGATGCGCCTGTTCGCGCTGCGCAAGCTCAACGAGCGGCACACCCACGTGCGCGTGACCAATCTCGTTTTCCCCTACGCCTTCGTGATCCCGATGAGCGCCGAGATGACGATCACGCAATGGCACGTGCCGATCGACGACACGAGCTGCTACTGGTACGCGATCTTCACCAGCTTCGGCGCGCCCGTCGATCATGCCGCGATGCGTGAGCAGCGGCTGAAACTCTATGAGCTACCTGACTATCGCCCGCGCCTCGGCCGCCACAACGCTTACGGCTACAGCGTCGCCGAGCAGAGGAACCAGACCTTCACCGGCATGGGTTTCGACATCAACGTCCACGACCAGTGGGCAATCGAGAGCCAGGGCCGCATCCAGAACCGCAGCCGCGAGCATCTCGGTACCACCGACAAGGCGATCGTGGCCTACCGCCGCATGCTTCTGACCGCCATCGGCCAGGTGGCCAACGGCGAGAAGCCGCCGATGTACCTCGATCCGGCCCGAGCCGCGTCCATCCGCGGTCCGATCGCCATCGACGGCATGGGTCCGACCGAGGGCTGGGAGTCCTACTGGAAGGATGTCGATGCAAGGCGCCGCAGCGGTTCGAGCTGGGCCGCCAAGACCGTCCCGCCGTTGGTCGCCTGAAGTGAATCTTTCATGGCGATGACAAGAGCGTAGCCTATGCATCTCGCTGAAAAAGCCGGCCTGTGGACGGCCGATCGTCAGGCTGCCGCGCGTGAAGCGGAGCGCCGCATCCAGGCGGGCGAGCTCACCGTCGTGCGCCTCTCGTTCGCCGACCAGCACGGCATTCTACGCGGCAAGACCCTGGTGGCCGGCGAGATTGCGGCCGCGATGAAGAGCGGTGTCGGCTTCACCACCACCATGCTGCTGAAGGACACCTCGCATCGCACGGTGTTCCCGGTGTGGACGCCGGGCGGCGGCTTCGGGATGAAGGAACTCGAAGGCGCAGCCGATGTGATGATGCTGCCCGATCCCGGCACCTTCCGCGTACTGCCCTGGGCGCCGCACACCGGCTGGATGCTGTGCGACGTCTTCTACGCCGATGGCCGGCCGATGCCGCTCAGCGCGCGCCACATCCTGCGCCAGTCCCTCGCCGCGTTGGCCGAGCAGGGCTACGACCTGGTGACAGGACTGGAAGTCGAGTTCCATCTCTTCAAGCTCGAGAGAACGCATCTCGCGACAAGTGACAGCGGCCCCTCGGGCGAACCGCCCGAAGTCTCGCTGCTCAACCAGGGTTATCAATACCTGACGGAGCTGCGCCACGACGAGATGGACCCGATCCTGGAGATCCTGCGCAGCAACATCGCCGATCTCGTGTTGCCGCTACGCTCGATCGAGGTCGAGTTCGGGCCGAGCCAGGTCGAGTTCACTTTCCGCACGGCGCCCGGCCTCGAATCGGCCGACACGATGATGCTGTTCCGCAGTGCCGTGAAGCAGGTGGCCCAGCGCCATGGCTATCACGCCACCTTCATGTGTCGGCCCAAGCTGCCCAACGTCATGTCGAGCGGCTGGCACCTGCACCAGTCGCTGAAAGACCGGAAGACCCACGCCAACGCCTTCGTCGACGCCGACGCGCCGCTGTCCGCGGCCGGCATGCACTATATGGCGGGGCTGCTGGAACATGCGCGGGCCGCCGCGGCTTTCAGCACGCCGACGCTCAACGGCTACAAACGCTACCGGCCCTTCTCGCTGGCGCCCGACCGTGCCGTCTCGGGTCCCGACAATC
>Ga0082335_1006327_pt1 | contig 15366 bp, 10 predicted proteins | sample Subgrocontami58m_FD_72375 | JGI IMG/M metagenome (GOLD analysis project Ga0082335, IMG submission 72375) | Subsurface groundwater microbial communities from S. Glens Falls, New York, USA - GMW37 contaminated, 5.8 m (SPADES assembly) (version 2) ...
AATAGACCGGTTCGTCGCGCCCATGCTGACTGCAGCGGGCGCGTGAGACCAGGAGAGGAGTAAATCATGGATTTTGCATTGACTGAAGAACAAATAATTTTCCGGGACCAGATCCGGAATTTTGCCCAGACAGAGATTGCCCCATTGGTTGACAAGGCTGAGGAAACGGGTGTTACCCCTCTGCACCTCTTTCCCATGATGGGAAAACTGGGTTATTTGGGGATCACCTATCCGGAGAAGTACGGCGCGGCCGAGGCCGATAAGATCACCGAAATGATCCTGATTGAAGAGTTGAACAAGGTCTGTGCCGGTATAGCCGGGGCCGTCAGTACGACCCATTCGGGACTTGGCCTCCGGGGGATCAATAATTTCGGCACGGAGGAGCAGAAGCAGAGGTTTCTGGTGCCCGCCATCAAGGGGGAAAAGATCGCCGCCTTCGCGCTGACGGAACCGGACGCCGGGTCCGACGCCATCGCCATGCGGACCAGGGCCGTCAGGGACGGGGATGATTTCATCATCAACGGCAGCAAGATCTTCATCAGCAACGGGACCTTTGCGGATATCGTCACCGTGGCCTGCTATACCACGGACCCGAAAAAAGTCGAGAAGCGGGGTAAAGGGATCAGCCTGATTGTGGTGGAGAAGGGGACGCCGGGCTTTACGTCCCGCAAGCTGCACAAGGTGGGCAACAACTCGCAGGAGACGGCGGAGCTGTTTTTTGAGGACGTGCGGGTTCCCGCGGCGAATCTCCTGGGTGTGGAAGGCGAGGGGCTGGCGCAGGTACTGGCTACCCTGAAGGCCGGCAGGCTGGCTTACGGGGCGCGGGCTACCGGTCTTGCCCAGGCGGCCTATGACATCGTTTTCAAATATGCCCATGACCGGGTCCAGTTCGGCAAGCCGATTGCCTCTTTCCAGGCTAACACCTTCAAGCTGGTCGATATGGCCATCAACATCGACATCATGCGTCTCATGACCTACCGCGGGGCCTGGCTGGCGGACCAGGGTGTGGATTACATGAAAGAGGCCTGCATGGTAAAGGTTTACGCCACCGACACCATCCAGCAATTGATGCTCAATGCCCTGGCCATCCATGGCGGGTACGGCTACATGGTGGAATATCCGATCCAGAGGATCTGGCGGGATGCCAAGATGCTCAACATTACCGAAGGAACGGCGGAGATGGGCCGCTTGGCCATTGCCCGGGAACTGGGGATCAAGGTATGAGCGCCCCAACAAGGACGGGTTCGTAAAACGCAGTCACCCCGGTGACAACCGGGGTCCAGTAACGACTTAAGTTATTAGAGGCGCTGGATTCCGGCCTTCGCCGGAATGACGTCATGCGGTAATTGGGGACTTTTACGAGTCCGTCAACAAGAATAGGAGGCTCGATCTATGGATATCAAGAAGGTTTTTATTGCCGGCTCCGGTCTAATGGGGAGCGGCATCGCTCAGGTGTGCGCCCAGTCGGGCATCCAGGTGCTGTTAAACGATGTGAGCCAAGAATTTATTGATAAGGGAATGAAGAATATTGCCTGGTCCGTGGGCAAATTCGTGGATAAAGGGACGCTCAAGGAAGCCAAGGAAACGATCGTGGGCCGCGTTACCCCTTGCCTGGATTTTGCGCGGGCGGCCGAGGCCGATATGGTGATCGAGGTGGTCTTTGAAAAGCTGGAGGTGAAGAAGGAAATTTTCGCCAAGTTTGACCAGTTCTGCAAGCCCGGCGCCCTCATGGCCACCAATACCTCCGCCATCCCGATTACGGAGATTGCGGCGGCCACTAAACGGCCGGAATATGTGGTGGGAACACACTTCTTCAGTCCCGTTCCCATGATGGCCACCGTCGAGGTGGTCAGCGGCGTGGGTACCTCGGCGGAGTCGGTGCAGCGGGCCGTCGATTTTGTCCGTGCCGTCGGCAAGGAGCCCATCCGGGTCGCGCGGGACATTGCCGGCTTCCTGCTGAACCGGATCAATCTGGTGAGCTACGTCGAGGCAATCAACATGCTGGAACAGGGGATCGGCACCGTCGAAGACATCGACAAAGGGGTGCGGCTGGCTTTCGGCAGGCGGATGGGTCCCTTCGAGACGGGGGACATGGTGGGGCTGGACGTCTCTTTCGGCGCCCTTACCGCAATTTACGAGGAAGGCAAGGATCCGCGCTTTTACCCGCCCCATCTTTTGCGGCGGAAGGTGAAGGCGGGCCAGCTGGGCCGCAAGACCGGCAAGGGCTGGTTTACTTACAACAGCGACGGCACGCGAAAGGAGGACTGAATGGCGGAACAACTGGTTCACTACGAAATTGAAAACCGGGTGGCCATTGTCAGTCTCGATAATCCGCCGATGAATGCTCTCGACGTGCCCACCAAGGAGAAGCTCTGCGATGTCTTTACCGAGCTAGATGACCGCCGGGCGGAGATCAGGGCCGTTATTTTGCAGGGGGCCGGCGATAAAGCCTTCGCCGCGGGCGCCGATATCAAGGCTTTCCTGGACCTGAATCCGGATACGGCGAAAAGGCGTTTGATGAAAAGCCACCGGATATTTACCATTGTGGAAAATTGCCAGTGGCCGGTGATCGCGGCGATCCACGGCTATTGTCTGGGTGGTGGCCTAGAGCTGGCCTTGTGCTGCGACATCCGCTATGCCGAGGAAGGCGCCCAGTTCGGCTTTCCCGAAGTTACCCTGGCTATCTTCCCCGGCAACGGCGGCAGTCAGCGGGCCCACTACTTTGCCTCCCTGGGGAGGGTGAAAGAGCTGGTCTACACAGGCGAGATAATCAGTGCTGAGGAAGCGCTCCGGGTCGGGTTGATTGAGAAAGTGGCGCCCGCCGGTACGGTCCTGGAAAAGGCCAAAGAACTGGCAGCCAAGATCGCCAAGCGGGGCCCTCTCGGGGTGGTGGCGGCCAAAAAGGTCTTGAATCGCACCCGGGACCTGCCCCTGGCAGAGGGGCTGGAATTGGAATCGGACGTGTGGGCCAGCCTGGCGGCCACGGAAGACATGAAAGAGGGCGCCCGGGCCTTCATCGAAAAGAGAAAACCGGAATATAAAGGGAAATAAGAGGACATAAAATTTATGGCAAGAGAACTGAACGAAGTAGTGGTGGTGGATGCGGTACGGACGGCCTTCGGCAAGGCCGGAGAGAAGGGAATCTTTTGGAAAACGCGGGCCGACGATCTGGTTGTGCCCCTGCTCAAGGCCTTGGTGGCGAGGAATCCCAAGGTGACGCCGGAGATAATCGAAGACAGCCTCTGGGGGGTGACCAATCAGATGAAAGAGCAGGGCGGTACCCTGGGAAGGGTAGCCACCATGCTGGCCGATTGGGGCTACGGCGTTCCCGGCTGTTCCATCGACCGGATGTGCGCCGGGGGCCTTACGGCGGTCAGCTTTGGCGTGACCGATATCGCGACCGGTATGGCGGACTGCATTGTGGCGGGCGGCGTGGAGCACATGGGGCATCTGCCCATGGGTTTCATGCGCGATCCCCATCCCCGCTCCCTGGAGGTTATGGGCGGGCCATCGTCCTTGAACATGGGCCAGACGGCGGAAAATATCCATGAGCGTTTTCCCGAATTTACCAGGGAGATGTCGGACCGCTATGCGGTGGAATGCCAGCGCAAGGCGGACGTGGCCATCAAGGCCGGCAAGATGAAGGACATGATTATCCCCATCGAAGTGGAACTGCTCGATGGAACGAAGATCATCGCCGACCAGGACCAGCAGCCGCGGCCGGGCGCCACGGTGGAGGGTATGCGGGAACTCAAGACGCCCTTCAAGGAAAACGGTAATGTGACGGCGGGCAATGCCTCGGGATTGAATGACGGGGCCGCCGCGACCCTGCTGATGAGCGAAAAGAAGGCTAAAGAACTGGGGCTCCAGCCGAAGATGCGCTGGGTCGCCTCGGCCGTGGCCGCCTGTGATCCCACGATCATGGGTACGGCGCCCGTGCCGGCAACCCAGAAAGTGCTGGCCAAGGCCGGCCTGAAGATCGATGACATCGACATTATTGAGATGAACGAGGCCTTTGCCGTGCAGGCCCTTTACTTCCTGGACCGTTTCGGCATGAAATGGGACGATCCCCGGGTGAACATCTGGGGCGGCGCCATCGCCTACGGTCACCCGCTGGCGTCCTCAGGCCCCCGCCTGGTGGCTTTCCTCGCCGGTCTCTTCAAGGAGAACCCCAAGGCTAAATACGGCTTGGCGACGATGTGCGTGGGACGCGGCCAGGGTTACTCCGTAATCTGGGAGAATTTGCAGTGCTGATCACTAATGGACTCGTAAGGAGTCGATAAATATCACTTTTGTTGATCTAAAGTGGGGAGGTCGTCACAACAAGGCCTCCCCATTTGATTTTCCTCACCTCCCTCCCCGGTACATCATCACCGTTCACTCTGCGCCTTTCTGTTGTCGGTACTGTGAGCCTTTCCTATGGCCTGCTGCCTCTTTTAAGCCGTTTTAGCGGGAACTCGTTCAAGTACCTTTGATAAAAAGGGGCTATAGGTAAAGCAAGGCCGGGCAGAAGCACACGGAAATATGTGGCAGATAACATATTGCAATAAAAAGTCGCAAAGTTAATATTTGCGACTTTTTATTGTTGATTTTTTAGCTTTTTTGTGTAATAAAATCGCACCGGGAGGAAGGCCGTGGAATACGTCAAAATACCCTTAACGAAAATCCAGGCTAACCTGAAGTCGGCAGATAAAGCTGCACTTCTCCGGGAACATTTTGGAGAGCAGCCATCATTCTCGATTAACGATGCCGCATCTGTCCTGCAGGAAAAGCAGTCATCCCTGTACTGGACATTACACAAGCTTGTCAATAATGGCTATATTAGCCGTACCGGCCACGGGCTCTACTCCTTTCAAAACAGGAAAGTAGAAACCATCCAGTCAATTCCCTCCCGTCTGGCCGGCGCTATCATCGATGTGCTCAGGAAAACCGGGCACGATTTCTTCATCTCAGGGCTGGACATACTCAATGTCTTCATGGAACATATCCCCGAGACCTACCCCGTTCTTCTTTTTGTGGAAAAGGCTGCCGCAGATGAGGTCGTCGATATACTTACCCGAAACAAGATCGACGTCATCACCGCTTCTGGCATCAAGGATTATTCTACCGTTCGACGGATGTCCTCCGTGGGTGAGCTTGCCCTCCTGATCCCTACCCGGGAATTTACTTATGCTGCCGACGGACTGGCATCTTTCGAAAAGGCTTTTGTTGATCTCTACTACGAGGTCAGCCGCAGGGACTATCCACTTCCGATTCAGGAACTTGTGAGGATTTACACCAACATGCGACGTCGAATCCCCCTGAACACAAACCGGCTCGTGAAGATCGCCTCCCGCCGGAATATCCACCAGGACATACGGTATATCGTGGAAAGCGAAGCCATTACGGACACAGCGTTGGAATTTGTCCGTATCCTGAGAAAGAGAAGCGAGTAAATGAGCTTTGATGAAACTGTCCTGATTCACGACAGAACGTGCTTCATCCGCGAGACCATGCAGGAGCGCTTAGAAAAACTCAGATTCAACAACCTGGCAAGGTTGGAACTCTTTCTCTGGGACCTGGAAATTTTCCTGCAAATCCAGGCGATACTGAAAGATAGGATCGTCCTAAAGGGCGGGGCGGCAGCCCAGTTCTATCTCCCTATGGAATATCAGCGAACCAGCGTCGATATCGATATGATCTGCGCGGCAGAAAGAGGAGAGGTTGAAAGAGTTTTAGTCGAGATCGAAGGTAAATTAAAATGCAATGATAACCTGTTCAAGGCAAGATTGCACAAACCGAAAGACCCCAAAACCGACCTGCCGATGATGACCTACTATATGGATGTTCCCTCGGTCTGCACGGAAAAGGAACTTTTTGGAAAAAAGAGATCCGGCACCCAGGAAATAAAAATCGAGTTTCACTTTACTGACGAAGCGCCGACGCTGCACAAGATGTCCTCGCCCATTATCTTTGCCCTGGAAACAAAGCAAACCTATCAATTGCTCCCGTTAAACGACCTTATCGGTGACAAACTGACGACTCTGGGACCAGGCACTATCGGCATTCCGGCAGACAGAGCAGACGAGCAGATCAAGCAAATCTACGACATTGCCGGGTTGATCAGGTTCAACTGGAAGAACATCGATATGCGGGAAGTCAGAAGATCCTTCTTGGCCAGGGCAAAGTCGGAGGCACAGCAACGTTCCCTGCCCGCGGACATGGCGGTCATCTTTTCGGATATGGCAGCGCAAATGAAACGGTTTGCCGAAATGGATTTCACAGCCGACAGGGACCTGCTGAAACTCATCAATGACTTTCAAAGCCTGTACGTGAGAAAAGAGTTGAACCGCCCAGCCGCTGAATGGGCAATCATCGGCGCCCAGATCCATTTTCTCCTCAGTTATTTGAGCCGGCACAAGGATGCCAAGCTTCCCTTTGACAGCCTTTTCCAATGTGAACGGCGTCTCGAATTCGAATTCGTGGAAGGCGCTGACAAAGGTCGGCTCATCCGGCAATTCAGAGATGAATTCTCAAAAGAGTTTGAAAGATACAGCAATTATCCGCTAAAGGTGTTAAAAGGGAAAAGTCCTGTTAGACTCCTGTGGGCAGTAGCAACTCCTGACAATTTGGAGGAAATTGCTGCATGGATAAATGATTTTACTAAGAATAGTACGTCAGGGGCGTAACGGGTCAAAAATTGCGTAACTAGCATTTAGCTTTATTAGAAAGGGGAACAGGTGAAACAGAGGAAAGCAGAATGTCCCGGCAAATTGAAATATCTTGCGGGGAAAAGGATCCTTCCCGAGGCCATCTCCGGCCGGACGGATATCGTAAAATTGATCGACAATATGGATGCTTACAACGGCGGGAGATTGAGAGCCGCCTGCCATCTGTTAAGAGACAAATATTCCGCCAAAGATGTCACCGTGGGGCTAAGTCTGGCCGGGGCGCTGACCCCGGCCGGCCTGGGGCCTTCGGCCATCATTCCTCTGATGAATCACGGTTTCGTGGACTGGATAACCGCCACCGGCGCGAATATGTACCACGATCTGCATTTTGCCTTTAACCTGCCGCTCCATCGCGGTTCCCATGTTGTCGACGATGCGGATCTCCGGGACAAAGGCGTAACCAGAATTTACGATATCCTGTTCGATTATGAAGACGTGCTGATGGAAACCGATCGCCGCTTAAGGAAGATACTTCTCCGGCCGGAGTTTCAAAAAGAAATGGGAACCCGTGAATTTTATTATCACCTGGGAAAGGTGATGAATAAATATGAAGAGAAACACAAACTGGGAGAAGTAAGCATTGTCGCCGCCGCCTATAGAAATGGGATTCCCGTTTTCACCTCCTCTCCCGGTGATTCCACCATCGGTATGAATGTGGCCGGTCTGGAGCTCTTAGCGGAAACCGCCGGGCTGCAGGAGGCCTTCAGACTGAAGATCAACCCCAGCATCGACGTCAATGATTCAACGGCCATCATCTTGAATGCCAAGCGCTTTGAGCAGGGCAAGACCGGCGTTCTCTTGATCGGCGGCGGCAGCCCGAAAAACTTCATGCTCCAAACGGAACCGCAGATTCAGGAAGTCCTCATGATTCCCGAATTGGGACAGGATTATGACATCAATGTCACCGATGCCAGACCGGATACGGGCGGCTTGTCGGGGGCCCCGCCCAGCGAGGCAGCAAGCTGGGGCAAAATCGACCCGGCGAAACTGGAGGAAACGGTAACCGCCTATCTCGACGTCACGGTGGCCTTGCCGCTGATGGTCGCCTATGTCCGGCAGACGACCAAGGCCAAAAAACTAAAGAGGTTGTATCAGCGGGGCGAGGAGCTGCACAAAAAGCTGGTTGCCTCCTATCTGGAAAACAACAAAGAGGTGGAACAACTGAAAAGACTTATGGAAAAACTTCCGGTGAAAAAGTAAAAAATGGAAATGAAAGACCAGGTTATCAAGCTTATAGAACGGCACGGGACGCCTTTATTTATTCTGGATCACAAAAAACTAAGGGATAATTACCGGACCTTCAAGAAGAACCTGCCCCGGGTCCAATGCTATTATGCAATCAAGGCCAATCCCCATCCGGAGATTATCCGGACCCTGTTTCTGGAAGGATCGAGTTTTGACGTCGCTTCTTATAATGAATTCATGCAGGTTTACGAATACATCGAGCATTTCGAAGAAAAAGATAAGGCTTTCTTTATCTGGGATAAGATTATTTTTTCCAATACCATCAAAGACAAAGAAACTCTGGGGAAGATTAAAAGATACCGGCCCCTGGTCACTTTTGACAATAGCGATGAGTTGAAGAAGATTAAGGACCATTGCGACACCGCCGGTTTGATTCTGAGGCTGAAGGTGCCGGACACAGGTTCACAGGTGGAGATGAGTTCGAAATTTGGGGCGGAGCCCGGAGACGCTGACCAGCTCATCCGCCAGGCCAGCGATGCGGGACTCACGGTTGAAGGTTTGAGCTTTCACGTGGGAAGCCAGTGCACAAATTTTGACAATTATACGGCGGCGCTGGCCATCACGTCTACCATCCTGCAAGATGCCAGGAAAAAGGGATACCACTTGAAGATCATCGACATCGGCGGCGGATTTCCCGTGCCCTATGACGCCCAGGTTCCCGAATTTGCCCAGCTGGCGAACATCATCAATGCCGAGTGTGAAAGGTTGTTCCCCGAAGATATCGAGATCATCGCGGAGCCGGGGAGATTCATCGCCGCAACCGCGGCAACGTTGATTACCGAAATCATCGGCAAAGCCAGGCGGGACGGAAAGATGTTTTATTATATCAATGACGGCGTCTACCATACCTTTTCCGGCGTGATTTATGATCACTGGCTTCCCAATTTCCGTTCCTTCAAGCGCGGGAAAAAAGAGGTATGCGCCGTGGTCGGACCGACCTGCGACAGTTTTGACAAGATATCCCTGTCGGTGCAGCTGCCGGGAAATCTGGCCATCGGGGATTATCTGCTGACGGAAAATATCGGCGCCTACAGCATCGCCTCTTCGACAAATTTCAACGGTTTCGAGGGCGCCACAATTATCCATACCAATCTAAAGCGTTGATCATCTTTAGAACCATGTTCAAAATCTCGACGATTTATCTGCCTTCTTTCCCCATCCGCGGGATCAAATAAGCGGCAGACGCTGCTGTAGCAGGAAGGGGGGGGCTTTATCTTGCCCTACCCCCAGAGCATGAGGCCGCCGTCGTAATCGAAGGCCAGGTCGCGATGATAGGGTGCTACGCGCAGGCCGTAAGCATAGGAACCGTTTTGCTTGATTTCATAACCGGTGGAATATTTTACGATGCCATCCTCCCCTCGCGCTACGATCTCCAGGCGCTTCTTGTCCGGACCGTCCAGGAAATCGCCCCCCTCGGCCCGGCCGATAATAAGTTCCACCAGGATCTCTTCCGGTTCCATCTTGCCCGGGTTAATCCGGGCATTGACGACGATCGGCTGGCCGACCTGCATGGTGTCGCCGAAAACACCTTCGATGGTAACATCCAGGATATTCATGGAGGAGAAACGCATGGGCACCTTCATTTTCCAGTCCACCAGCTCCCTGGCCATGCGGAAGGAATCGGCCCGCATCGCTTTTTCTCTCAGGGCACTGGGTACGTACATCTTTTCATAATACTCGGTGAGCATCCGGTCCGTATTGAATTGCGGCGCCAGTGTCTGCATGGACCGTTTAATCATGGCCAGCCATTTTTCCGGAATGCCGGCCGCCGAACGGTCGTAGAAAAGGGGCACGATGGTGTTTTCCAAAAGTGAATAGAGAGACTGGCGGTCTTCTTCGTCCGCGTCGGGACGCTCCAGCGGGTGATCATGGACTACCGGTCCGATGGTCCAGCCGTTGGTGCCGTCATAGCCTTCGCACCACCAGCCGTCGGAAATGCTCAGGTTGAGAACGCCGTTGGCGACCACCTTTTCGCCGCTCGTACCACTGGCCTCGAAAGGGCGGCGGGGCGTGTTCAGCCAGACATCGACACCCTGCACCAGGTGGCGGGCAATACGAATGTTGTAATCCTCAACGAAGAATATCTTCCCCCGAAATCTTTCATCCTTGCAAACATCGAGCACGCGTTTGAGGAGGCCTTTACCCAGCTCGTCATTGGGGTGAGCTTTGCCGGAGATGATGATATGCACGGGACGGTTTTTGTCATTCACGAGACGATCCAGACGGTCCAGGTCGGAGAAAAGGAGATCGCTGCGCTTGTAAGGGGCGAACCGGCGGGCGATGCCGATGATCAGAGCGGAGGTATTAACCTTCGATAATAATTCCTCCCGCCAGGATTTCGAAAAGCAGTACTTCGACCAATACTGAGAAATATCGTCAATCAGAAAATCAATCAATTTTTGCTTCAGCTCGTAACGCGTACGCCAGAGCAGGAGATCGGGGATTTCCTGCACCCTCGCCCAGCGCTCCTTGTCGCTAAGGTTTTTCGACCAATCCATGCCCAGGTAAACATCCAGGACTTCCCGCATCCGGGGTGATATGTACGACATCAGGTGGACGCCGTTGGTAACGTGGCCGATAGGCACGTCCGATTCGTGGAAGCCCTGCCAGACATCGCGCCACAGGCGCCGCGAGATGCGGCCGTGCAGGCGGCTGACGGCATTGCTCATGTAAGCCATTTTCAGGGCCAGGATGGTCAGGAAAAAGGGTTTCTCATCCCCGCCTTCCCGGCATCCCAGTTCCCAGAATTGGGACCACGTTATCCCGCATCGTCTCACAAAGGCGGAAAAGTAATGCTCCATCAAATCGTGGGGGAAGCGTTCATTGCCCGCTTCCACGGGTGTATGGGTAGTAAAGACCGTGCTGCTGCGGACCACTTCCGCGGCTTCGCCAAAACTGAGACCCTCTTCCTGCATCAGCACACTGATGCGTTCAAAGATCAGGAAGGCCGAATGGCCTTCATTGATATGGTAGAGCCGTGGCTTGATGCCCAGTTTCGTCAACAAGCGGGCGCCGCCGATGCCGAGCAGGATTTCCTGCTCGATCCGTGTCCGCTGGTCGGCGCTGTACAAGCGGTCGGTAATCCGCCGGTCCTGCGGGGTATTGTCGGCCGTATCGGTGTTCATGAGATAGAGCGAAACGCGTCCTACCTTGACTTCCCAGATATTGGCGAAGAGTGTTCGGCCCGGCAAATCAAGAGAGATTTGCACGGCTTTGCCGCGGTCATCCTGAACCAATTCGACGGGCATCGTGGCAAAGTCGTTTTCCGGATATTCCGCCAGCTGTATCCCATTCTCATCGATTACCTGTTTGAAGAAGCCATTCTTATAGAGCAGGCCCACGGCCACCAGGGGCATATTGAGGTCGCTGGCCGTTTTCAGATGATCGCCGGAAAGGGTCCCCAAGCCGCCGGAATAGATGGGAATCGTCTCATGGATCCCGTACTCGGTGGAAAAATAAGCGATGGGGGCGGTACACTTAATCTCAGCCGGCGATAGAACACAGGTTGTGGCACTGCTTTCCGCCATATATTCATCGAACTGCTTCGTAACCTGGGAGTAGAGGGCGAGATAACTGGAGCGTTCGGCGGCTTCGGACAGCTTGGCGGGGGATACCGATTCCAGCATCTTGACGGGATTTTTCTTGGTTTCGTCCCATAGTTTGAGATCCAGGGTGGCAAACAGGTCCAAGGCCCGGGGATGCCAGGCCCACCAGAGGTTGTAAGCCAACTCCCGCAGGCGGGAGATCTTCTTCGGCAAGTGTACTATGGCGGTGAAAGAACGGAAGTGCGGCTGAAGGGATGCCGTACCGGCAAAGATGCGTTTTTTCTCCTCTAAGGCATCGGCGGCGGCCAGTTTTTTGTGGCGCTCTTTGGCCACACTCAACGCCAACTCATAGGACTGCCGGTAGGCGGCAAAAAAGTCCTGCCAGTTGGCCCGCTGGGCGACAGCTTGCGCGGCTTTCCTGCGCTCGATCATCTCATCTTCCGTCCAATCGAGAAAATTATTGAAAATATCAAAGAGGTTCGCTTCGATGGCGGCGACCTCCTTACCGCGGCGCTCCAAAAGCATAACGCCTCCGTTTTTGCCGACCTGTTGTTCCACCCAGAGGCCAAAGCCCGCCTGATCGGTGGTCACGGTGGGCACACAATAGGCGGCGCTCTCCTGGGGCGTGTAACCCCATGGTTCATAGTAAGAGGGGAAGACGCCCAAGTCGCATCCTGAAAGGGCTTCGTAATAGACCATATTGATCAGGCCGTCATGCCCGTTGAGATAGGCAGGCACAAAGATGGTGTAGACCCTGTTCTGCGGCGTGTTTCTGAGGCCTAATCTGCTGCAGGTCTGCAGGATTGGATCGGAGCCCTCATACTGCAGACGGTGCGAGGCAACGGGCACTGTTACGGATTCCGGTTTGGTGTACTCACAATAGAGCGAGGGCTGCTCGCATTGCAGAGGGGGGATGAGTTCCCGGTGTCCCCCCAGGACGAACAGAAAGGCCAAAATGGTTTCGTCGCCGGTCATACTCTTGTCGAGCCGTCCGAGGGTTTCCAGGAAGATGTCGATGCCTTTATTGTGAAATTCATAACGTCCGGATATAACTACTATTTTTGTATTTTGCGGAAAATCTTTATGCAGGAAACGGGAGGCGGAATCCAGGAGGCTTTCCCTCGCCTTCAGTGCCGGCGCCCGGTTGGTGATCAAGTCGGGGACGTGCTCCATGTCCATGCCGTTGGGCGTGATAATATTCGGTTCCCGGCCTAAAAAGCTCTTCGCCTCCGTCGCCGTGGCGTTGCTCACCGTGGTAAAGCAATCAGCCTCCCGTGCCACTGCCGCTTCCATGGAATGTTTGGCGGTTATATTGTGAGCGCTGGCCTCCCTTTGGGGTGAGATATAGTCTATGTGGCTGTAGATATCCACACCGGAGCCGGCCAGCGTCCGGCCGAGGATCGTGGCATGGGTCGTAAAGACCGTTCCCACTTCGGGGGCCATTTCCTTGGTTCCCAGCAGCCCGGCGCCGCACATCCATTCGTGGAAATGTGCCACCGCCGTCTTTCTCTGGGGGGTGACATATAAATTGCATATTATATCAATAACTTCTGCGCAGGCATAACTGAACATGACCGGTTCAATATAATCCCAGCCGCCGGCGATGGAGTCGACGCCATAGTTCTGCCAGAGGCGAAAGAGCAGTTGATCCTTGTCGTACTTTTTGCCGAAACCGACGAGAATGACCTTGGGGTCTCCGGGTATTCGCCACCGGCCAAAACGGCAGGGAATGTCCCGGATGGCCGTGCCTTCCCGCATCTTTGTCCAGCAATCTTCATCCGTTTCCTCGAATTCAAGATTACTTTTCAGGTCCGGTCCCAGAAAGTAGTAATTATCGCCGTAGGCCTTGAGCGCCTCGCGGGCCTTACTCGTGATGACGGTATAGATGCCGCCGACCTTATTGCAAACCTCCCAGCTAACCTCGAAAAGATAGTCTTTGCCCCTGTCCGTCATGAGACCTGTCTCCTTGTTTTAGATTGAGGGCAGATTTCCCATCTGTCCCCATAGGAAAAAGCCGATTTATTTTTGCTTGCCTGCGGCCGTGATGGAGTCAGGCGCCGCGAGAAATCATCCAGAATATTCATATAGTTAATGTAAACATCATAGGGAGATTCATGGTTACTAAAATAGTTATGTTCGGCACCGTCGGCAAGTTGCCCGTTGCGCATGGAGGAGAAATAATCGGAGGTCTGCAATTGGCGCCAGATATTGAGCAGTGCCGGGTCCTTGCGGCGGCGCACCTTGGCCTCCATAGCGTAAAGAGTGTAAATGGCGTCTTTCTGCAGGGCATTGCCGAGTCGGGCAGTGAAGGCCCTTTCTTGGTCCGCCCGCGAGGTGGAGCAGGGAATCTCCAGCAGAGCGGCAGGGGCCCGGTCCCGGACGGCTTCGGCGGGCGTCCGGAAAGAGAAACCGGCCTGACTGATCATGACCGGCAAAGCCCGCAGAAAAGCGAAAATGCCCTTTTCCCGTTCCTGATGCAGGCCCAAGCTTTCATAATCCAGGCAAAGATTGACCACCTGGCTAACATCCCGGATTTCGGAGAGCTCCTGGGCGACTTTATCGGCCTTGAGGGGGTCGGCCGCCCCTCTAGCGTCGGCCAACGGCAAAGCAATATCATCAGAAAGGGGGTGGTTTTTCAAGAGCAATTTAATCTTTTGGCCTCCCCGGGGACGGTAAACCAGATTGACGCCCTGTCCGTCCCGGACCCTGTCCACCCCGTCCGCCATAATGGCCCGATAGCCCATGCCTGCTGCCAGTTCCGCCAGGCGGTTGTTGTAAATAAGTTCAGGATGGCGGAACGTAAGGGGGTGTTGGTCAAAGAGGGAACTAATTTTTTCCCGGTGCAGCCTTACCTGCTCCTTGAATTCCCTCGCGGAAAAGAGGAAGGCGAGGGAGTGAAAATAGGTTCCACCGAGCAATTCGACACAGCCGGTAGCGACCAGGCGCCGGAAGCTCTCCAGGGTATCGGGACGGTATTTTTCCAACTGTTCCAGCAAAGTCCCGGTCAGGGAAAAGGCCAGCCGAAAATCGCCGTGGTGTTCCCTGATCAGCTCCAGCAGGAGCGCATTGACCGGCAGATAACAATTGTCGGCCGCGTTATCCAGAACGGCGCGACTGCCCTCTTCATCTTCATAAAGGTGACCGTTGCCGATATCAAAAAATGAAAAAGGCCGCAGGCGATAGGGTTGATGTGCCTGTAAGCAGAGGCAGAAGCTGGGCATTTTTTCCCTTAGTTAATCCACAGGCCCCGTGGGGCATCAGGTCGTATGAAAATATCGTAGTCATTCCGGGCCTGAGCCGGAATCCAGGAATTAAACCTGGATGCCGGCTTTCGCCGGCATGACTCCATTAGTTTGTTCATGCAAAAGTCGGTACAACCTGATGATCTCTCCCACACTCCAGGCCTGAGCGATACAGCCCCCGGGCGGGTGGGGCGGATCGCCGTCAAAAATCTCCGATATGGAACCGAGGCCCGCCGTCCAGAGGTGCTGCCGGAGGAAGTCACGCAAGTGTTCCAGGAGCAATAATCTGGTTTCTTGCTTATCTTTGGCCTGCTTGAGACAAGCCTCGCCGAAGGCCCCCAGGAGCCAGGGCCATACGGTTCCCTGATGATAGGCGCTGTCCCGCTGGGCGGAATCACCGCGGTACCGTCCCCGGTAGGCCGGATCGCTGGGAGCGAGAGTTCTCAGGCCGCAGGGTGTCAAGAGATGCTCCCGGAGGCAATTCAAAACGCCGGTGGCCTGAAAGTCTGTCAAAGGGGAAAAGGGCAGGGAGAGGGCAAAGACCTGATTCGGCCGGATGGCATGGTCGAGGATGCCATCGGCATACACATCGCCCAGGTAGGAACCATCGGCGATCCAGAAGGT
>Ga0082335_1006328_pt1 | contig 15366 bp, 14 predicted proteins | sample Subgrocontami58m_FD_72375 | JGI IMG/M metagenome (GOLD analysis project Ga0082335, IMG submission 72375) | Subsurface groundwater microbial communities from S. Glens Falls, New York, USA - GMW37 contaminated, 5.8 m (SPADES assembly) (version 2) ...
CGCACAGGCTTGTTCGCGGCCCTGTTTTTGCTCGTTGCTTGCGGACAGGACTCGACGGGTGTTCAACCAGGGATCGGCGCACGATTGCCGAGCGTTGTGCTGACCGGCCTGATGGGCGAAGCGCCAACTTCCACTGATGCGTTGCTCGGCACGCCGCTCATAATCAATTTCTGGGCGACGTGGTGCGGGCCCTGCCGCGATGAGATGCCGAGCCTTGAGCGTCTGTCGCGCCGGATTGCCGCCCACGGCGTGCGGGTGATCGGCGTCACCGTGGATGATGACCGTAACCTCGCGGCCGAGTTCGTGCGCACCCGCAGGCTCACGTTTCCCATCTACTCTGATGGAGACAAGAGGCAGTTGCAGTCCCTGCTGCGAGTGAAGTCGTTGCCGGAAACGGTGCTTGTTACCGCTGAAGGCGCGATCGCGGCGCGCATTGCGGGTGCGCGCGACTGGAACGGCGCCGAGGGCGATCGGATGCTGGAACGTGAGCTTAACCTGCGCCTGGCGTTCAGGCACTGACGGTCCGGTTCAAGCCAAATGCGACCGGGGTATCGGACGAAAGGAGACAGGAGCACGGCGTTCCTGATCTGGATCAAAGGAATCTTCAGGGGGGACATGTCACACTACGCGTTGTCGAGAGTCCGGCGCCGTCCGCCGGAGCGGATGCAAGGGGGTAATTTGAGTCTGGCTGGGCAGTTGACCTATGCGCCGAGAGGCAGCGGGAAACGCGCGTTGAATCTGGACAGCGCGCGTGTATCCTTGCGCACCAAGGGCGTCATTGCGTTCGTCATCGTCATGCTGTACGTCGTGGCGATCGGCATCACGCTCGCCCAGCAGCGCGCCACGCTGCGGGCGACCGTCGAACAGCAGCGAAACCTGTACCAGGCCGAGGAGGCGCTGGGACGCGTGAATTCCGCTCTTGCGTATGCAATTCTCAATGTAAATGAAGCTTATGCCACCCCTAATTCGCGCGCGACAGCGGAGACCATCGCGCTTGACATAGGCGCGGTCCAGGCCGGGTTGCAGGGACTGAGCGAAAGGTATCCATTGATGCAGCCGTGGATTGTCCGGCTTGACCATAACAGCGCCATGATCAGAGCCGAATGGGGGAACAAAAGGCTGGTCGAACTGCGCGAGAATCTCCACCAACTGGTGACACAACTCGACGATGTGACCAGCGAAGCGCGCAATCGGCAACAAGCGCTGACCGAGAATTTTCGCCACATTTATGACTCGATCACGCTGACCTCGGTGGTCATGGGGCTGGCTGGGGCCTTGCTCTTCGGGGGCGTCGTAATGCGATTCTTTTCGCTCCTGGTACGGGACATCCGCAAGCTGCGGGCGCGCGCGACGGAGGTGGTCACGGGCTATCGCGGCATGCCTATTGAAATCACGCGGCACGATGAGCTCGGAGCGTTGATGGAGTCCGTCAACAACATGCAATCGGAACTGCGGGAGCGTGAAAGGCAACTGGAGATCGCGCGCCAGCAGCGCTTTCACCAGGAAAAGATGGCCGCCATCGGGTCCCTGGCCGCGACGATTGCGCACGAGGTGAATAACCCGATTGCTGCGATCACCGGGGTTGCCGAAGCGATCCAGGATCAGCGAATTTCAAACATGTGTTCCGGGGAACGCTGCCGGCCGGAACTTATCCTGGAGCAAACACGCCGGATCAGTCAGATCACCCGCCAACTCGCGGAAATGACCACGCCTTATTCGCCGGAGCCGCAACTTCTCGATCTCAACGCGCTGCTGCGCCGAACGTGCGGCTTCATCCGCTACGACAAACGTTTCGGCAACATCGAGTTCAACCTCGACCTCGATTCGGAAGTGCCGGCGATCAATGCCGTTGCCGACCATCTGACTCAAGTCCTGATGAACCTTCTCATCAACGCCGCCGATGCGAGCTGCGATATCGTCGGTCGCGAACCGTCGGTTAGCGTCGTAACGAGATCGAGCGGCGCGGAGGTGGTGTTGGTGGTGGCGGACAACGGCTGCGGGATGGACGCGCCGACAATGGCGCGGGCATTCGATGAGGCGTTTACAACCAAAGCGCCCGGACACGGCAGCGGGATCGGCCTGTTCATGTGCAAATCGCTCATTGAGGCGGAAGGCGGGCGGATTGAGCTTGACTCGACACCGGGGCGCGGCACGCGGGCGTCGGTCTACCTGCCGCGCCCGGCAACGCGGGAGTAAGGCGCGATGTCCTCGATGCATGTACTGGTACTCGACGACGAACTGGCGCTACGCGAGATTCTCGGCTCGATCGTGGCGAAAGCCGGTTACTCGGTGGATCTGGCGGCGAGCGTCAGGGAGGCGGCCGCCAAGCTCGCGCGCGGCGACGTGGATGTCGTATTGTGCGACATCAAGCTGCCCGACGGCAACGGCATCGACCTGGTGCGCGAGGCGCTTGCCACCGGCATCGATACGGCGTTCATCATGGTGACCGCCTATGGTTCGATGGAGACCGCGGTCGAGGCGCTTCGAGCGGGCGCGTCCGACTACATGGTCAAACCGGTGCGCAACGAGGAGGTGCTGCACCGGCTTGCCCGAATCGCGGCGGTGCGAGGTTTGCGCGAGGAAAATCAGGCGCTGCGCAAAGCCGTGAAGGTCGGCTCGGAAGGGCTCTATCGCTGGGAATCTGCGCCGATGCTCGAGCTGGAGCGGATGGTGCGCCGAATCACGGAGACCGACAGCACGGTGCTTATTACCGGCGAAAGCGGAACGGGGAAGGGCGTAATCGCGCGCGCGATTCACGAACAAAGCCGGCGCCGCGACAGACCATTCGTCGTGGTAAATTGCGGCGCGATTCCAGAACAACTGATCGAGAGCGAGTTTTTCGGCCATACCAAAGGCGCATTTACCGGCGCCGACCGTGCGCGCAAAGGCCTATTCCTTCAGGCCGACCAGGGAACGCTCTTCCTGGACGAGATCGGAGAGTTGCCGCTGCACATGCAGGCCAAGCTGCTGCACGTGATCGAGGACAAAATTGTGCGCCCGGTGGGCAGCGAGCAGGCGCGGCACGTCGATGCGCGGATCGTGGCGGCGACCAATCGTGATCCGCAAGAGCTGGTGGCACAGGGGAAATTCCGCGAGGATCTGTATTTCCGCCTGAGCATGTTCCAGATCCACGCGCCGCCGCTGCGCGAACGCCAAAGCGACCTCCGCGGCCTGATCCAGCATCTGCTCTCCGGGGCGCGGGATGCCAACGACCGGCCCCGCGCGGTGCAAATGGATCCAGGCGTCGAGGAGATTTTGCTCGGCTACTCGTGGCCGGGCAACGTGCGCCAGCTCAATAACGTAATCAGCCGAGCGCTCCTCCTTGCCGAGGGTGATTGCATCGCATCCGGCGACCTCCCGGCGGACATTATCCGCAGTTCCGCCGCTGCGATGCAGGCTGGCACGCGAATTGCTCAGACAGGGTATCTGCGCGACCAGTTGCGAAGGTTCGAGGCCGATGTTCTGCGCTGTGCAATCGAGGAAGCATGTGGCGACCGCCGGGCCGCCGCGCAACGGCTGGGCATAGGGCTGTCCAGCCTGTATCGCAAACTCGAGGAATTCGAGCGAGACGGATTGCCGGCGGGCACATCGCATGGTTCATTGCCTGCCAAGTGCTAGAGAGTGCGCCGGTTGCGGCAAACCCGCCGTGTTGCCGGAGATTGGCTACGATCGCGTTGCAGGAGCTTGAATAGATGCAAATACGGGTTCAGGGCAAGTGGGTAATGGTCTCGAGGGTTCTGGCGGTGCTGCTCGTGTGGCACGCTGGCATAGCCTGGGCGGCGCCGGAGGATGATTATCGCGCAGGCTCGGAGGCTTACCGCGGCGGCGACGTGGTGCGGGCAATGTCCCTGCTCAAGAAATCCGCCGACGCCGGCCATGCGCCGTCGCAGTCGCTGCTCGCGTATATTCTGGACCAGGCCGAATTCAACGACGAGGCCGTTGCCTATTATCGCAAGGCGGCGGTGCAGGGCGAGCCGGAGGGCGAATACGGCCTCGGTTCGATGTATGCCGCGGGCCAAGGAGTCAAGCGTGATCCGGGTGAAGCGCGCAAGTGGATTGCGCGTGCCGCCGAAAAAGGGCATGCAGCCGCGATCAACTCGCTCGCGCAGGCTTATATTAGCGGTGAGCTCGGAATCGATGAGACGCAGCGCAATGGCGCGGAGGCGTTGCGCTGGGTGCGCCGTGCAGCCGACTCGGGCTACTTGCCGGCGTTGGAGCGTCTCGCGGCCGCCTACCGTACCGGCGCGTACGGACTTGCCGTCGACCTGAAGCAGGCCGAGGCGCTGGAAGCAAAGGGGCGGGCAGCACGGGGCGTCGCCGAAAAGGGCGCAACGAGAAAGAAGGAGAAAAAATGACATGAGCCATAGCGAGCCAGACTGCCGCAGGGCTGCGGCTCCACCAGGCCGCATAAATCCCGGAGTGCGCGCTAATCGGGGCGTGGGCGCGGCGCGCTGCCTTGGCCAAGTGAGTTTGGCGGGGTTCATGACGTTTGTCGCCGTCCTGCCGGCGTGCGCTGCCGATGTCATCAAGGGAGCGCAGATCTATGCCAAACATTGCGCCGCCTGCCACGGCCCGGGCGGCGTCAGCGTCATGCCCGGGGCGCCTCATCTCGTGCGAGCGGAGCGGATGATGCAGTCGGATTTGGCGCTGCTGGCTACTCTCAAGTCCGGCAAGAACGCGATGCCCGCTTACCTTGGCATTCTTAGCGACCGCGAGATTCTGGACGTCATCGCTTTCAGCAGAACACTGCGCTGAGGAGCTTGCATTGATCGCCCGGGTATGGTCCGCGCCGCCGCTTCACAACGTGAAGCGCATTGCAGCGCCATGAGGAGGGCGGCAGCATGAGCTTAAGCCGGAAAGCCGTGGGACTACTCCTGATCGCCGCCGGGGCGATCGCGGCTGGCGCCTATGTGCTCGACGTTCAGCAAAGCAACCGGGTCGGCGACTTTGCCTCGACGCCGAGAGCGGCGCCGGCGCAGGCCTCCATCCCAATTCCGCGTCCCGCGCTTCCGGCCGCGCATCCCCCGATTGCCGCGGCTCGCCCGCAAGCGGGTGCGGAAGCGCGCGAAGGCAGAGTACAAGTGGACCCGACGCGCGCGTATACCCACTTTCGCGTCGGTAACAACAGCGTGATGGCGATCTACGCGGACGAAACCGTGATGTGGCTTGGCACTTCCGGCGGGATGGTGCGCTACGACACGGTTACACGCGAGTTCAAGACGTACGATGCGCGTAATGGGCCGCGGTCCAATGGGATCCTCCATTTGGGTAAGCTGCGAGGAAAGATCTCGGTCGGAACCTATGGCGGCGGTTTGTCGCTGTTTAACCAAGATGCGCAAGAATGGGAGCACTACGGCGTTACCGAGGGTTTGGGCGACGCGTATGTCTACGACCTGCTCGAGGCTTCAAGCGCGGACGTGTGGATCGCCACCGGCTCGGGAGTTAGCCGGATTCGCGGCGGCGCGATGAAGGAGCGTGCGAAATGGGACCTCTATACGGTCGAGAGCACCGGCGGCGGCTTGCCGCATAACCGGGTTTACCGCATCGTGGAAGGAAAGGACGGTAGTGTCTGGTTTGCAACCCGCGGCGGGGTCGCGAATTTCCGCAACGGCAAGTGGAAAAACTGGACGCACGCCAAAGGGCTCGGCGCACCGCGCGAAGGCGCGTCCGACGGCGATCCGACGCGCGGGCAAGCCCAAGACACGGGGCAGGCGCGGGATGCGCGAGGTGCGGGCGCCAAGCTGGCATTCAATCCCAATCACATCGCCGCGCTGGAAGTGGGCGAAGACGGTGGAGTTTGGGCGGGAAGCCGGGGTGCGGGGCTTGCGCGCTTTGATGGCAAGGCATGGCGGAACTACACCGTCGCCGAGGGTCTCCCGAGCAACCAAATCTCCGCGCTGAATTTCGACCGGAAAGGGCGACTGTGGATCGGCACCAAGAACGGACTTGCAGTCTTCAACAAAGGGAAATTCCAGGTCATGACCACCGCGCACGGTCTGTTGGCCGAAACCGTGTATTCCGTGACGACCACCAAGGATGGCGGCGTTTGGGTTGGAAGTTTCGGCGGGGTTGCCCACATTCGGCAGCCCGCCTCGAAACAGCACTTTCTGTCGCCGCCTGCTCCGATTGACGCCTCACTGACCGCCCCGCAGTCATTATGAAAAATCTTCGCATCCATTTGATCGCGTTGCTGGCATGCGCCGGTATATTCCTCGTCGGGCCCGAGTTGGCAAGCGCCGCGGACATTACGCTGGCGCAGGCGATCAACAAGGCGGGTCGCCAGCGCATGCTTACGCAACGCATCATCAAAGCTTATGTGCAAGTAGGGCAGGCGATCACGCCGCAAATCTCAAAGCGGCAGCTCGACGACGCGGTGCGGCTTTTCGAAGCGCAACTCGGGGAGCTGAGAAAAAGCGCCCCGGATGAGCGTAGCCGCCGTTCCGTCGCGCGAGTGGACAAACTATGGCGGCCCTTCAAAGCCGTCGCGACCGGTAGCGCTGACCGCCGTGGCGCCGAGCGCCTGCTGGCCTTGGATGAGAAATTGGTCAACGCCGCGCATGAACTGACGGTAGAATTGCAGAATCGCTCCGCCTCTCCCGCCGGGCGCCTGGTTAACATCGCCGGCCGGCAACGCATGCTATCCCAGCGCCTGGCGAAGTATTATTTATTGCGCGCATGGGGCATGGAATCGGCGTTAGTCAGCAAGGAAATAGGCTCGGCGCGCACCGAGTTTGACGGTGCGCTGGCAGCGCTGCGGTCCGCGCCGGAAAACACCGCGGAGATCAACCAGGAACTGGACGCGGTCGCCGTGCAGTGGGAATGGTTTCAGAACGCTCTTGGACTCCAGGGAGCGGCTTCATACGTGTTGATCGTGGTCCACGCGAGCGAGGCCATACTCAGCAGCATGGAGCTCGTGACCGGCATGTACGAGCAGTTGCCGGCAAGATAAAGGCAAGGAGGGCATCGATCCGGACTGCTGCGCGCTCGCGTCCTGCCTGAGATGCTGGTCGGGTCGGCCGCGATTTCCCTTGCCCCCAACGGCAGTCACGGAGCTGAAAGGGAGCGGAGGCTGGCGTCGGAAGCGGAACAGAAAGCAGGAGCGCTTGAGTTGGACGCAGGCGCGCAGGCTGAACGGCCTCAACCAACCAGCGCGGGTGAGAGTGCCGGCAATCCGATTCATCGACAGATAGTGGTTCCTGGGAAAGATCAGACATGAAGCGGCGGGCTACAGGGGGGGTTCGGGCGGCCGGCACGACAGCCGCCGTGCATGGCGCTGATGCGGGCGGTTTCCGTCTCGTTCGCAACTTCACAGTTACCAGCCTTGTGGCGTTTCTGGTCGTCGCGGTCGTTCTGTACCTCCTCGAGCGCGAGGAAATCGAGTACTTCAGGCAGGTCCAGCAAGAGCAGCGCATCTTCGTCGCGCAGGTGCATAGAAATTCAGCCGGGCAGCAGGAGAGCGCGGCCCGTCGAAACCTTCTGCTCGTACACGAAGCCGGGCACATTACCTTGACTCGTCTGCTTGCAAACGCGCTGTGGGACTCGCACTTTGCGCCATTTGTCGCAAAAGCGCAGCACGTTGCAATCGATCACTGCCGCTCCATCGTAGCGGGCAGCGACCCGGCAGGTGCGGCCGCCCCGTCAAGCGCGACGCTGGCGTGCTACGCCGAAGCGGGAAAAAAAATCATGGCCGTCCCCGAGTTTCCGGCGCTCGATGCGAAGATGGGGGAGACGATGAGGAAGAGCACCGTGTTCAAGATCAAGGTGTACGACTTGCGCGGCGTCACGGTGTACTCCTCGGAGCACGAGCAGATCGGAGAAGACAAGCGCGACAACGAGGGTTGGCGCACGGCGGTTGACGGCCGTCCCGCGAGCGAGCTGACGCATCGCGACAGGTTCAGCGCCTTCGAAGGCGTGGTGGAGAACCGCGATCTGATCCAAAGCTACGTTCCGGTGTTCGCCCGCGACGGCGGCAGGATCGTCGGCGTCTTCGAGATCTATTCGGACGTCACGCCGTTCCTGGAAAAGATCAAGAGCGGCGCCGCGGAAATCGCGCAAGTATCGGCCGCGAACGAGGCAAAGCTCGATCAGGTTGCCACCGAGAATCAGCAGAAGGTCGAGGCGAGTTCGTTCGCGCTCATTGCGATCGTGGGCGGGCTGCTCGCGCTGCTGTATTTCGTGCTATCGCTGCTCGTGCGCCGTGGCCAGCGCATCATCGACGTCCAGGCGCGCGCGCAGGAGCAATCACTCAGGCGCGAGAATCGATGGCATCGGGAGAAGATGTCCGCGCTTGCGGCCTTGGCGGCTACCGTTTCGCACGAGATCGGTAATCCGCTGGCGACGATCACCGCGCTGGCCGAGGACAGCGCAGACCGGCAGGCGAATGGCAAGAAGTGCGATTGCAAACCGAACGTGATCCTGGAGCAAATCCTACGCATCGCAGCCATGACGCGGCGAATGGCGGACTTTGCCGCGGCACGCAACGAGACGCCGGAGCCGGTCGACGTGAACCAGATCGTAAAGGCCGTCTGTGATTTCATGAGCTTCGACAAGCGCTTTTGCGCGACGGCCATCGAGTTTCAGCCGGGCGCCGGGTTGCCGGCAAGAGTCATCGTCCCGGACCATTTGACCGAGGCGCTGATGAATTTGCTGCAGTCGTGCGGGGAAGACGACGAGGAGCGAGGGCGCGCGCCAAAGCGTATCCTGGTCGAGACCCAGTTGCGTGGCGCGGACGTGCTGATTCGCATCACTTGTGAGGGGGCCGCCGCTCTCGTCCCTGCCAGTGTGGCCGCGGACCCGCTGATGCAGTCAACGTACCGCCTGGTGGCGGGCATGGGCGCCCAGGTTACGATGCTTGGCGAAGTGATCGAGATGGTATTACCGCGGCTCGAACCGGAGCCGGTGAAATCCTAGGGGAAGCTTTGCTGCAGCCAAGCCGTCAGTCCGGTCATCCAGAACTGGTCAGTACCCTGCGCTTGCGCGGTTCATCTCGCCGGGTCGCGAGCGCCGGTGCTCAGGCTCTTATTCGCACCCCGCCGCGGCCGGTCGAAAAGGCGCGGGCAAAGCTGAGCAGGCTGCCGGCGTTGGCGCTTGCGTAGCCCGGCAGGCCGCGTAGTACCTGCAGCATTCGCGGGCTGGCGACGGCCTGGCGCAAGCGCCGGATGGCGGGCTGCTCCGCGGCCTCGCCGCGGCAGGCGAGCAGATAGCGCTCGCGCTCCAGCGTCTTGAATTCGAGTCCGTATTGCAAGGCGGCGGCTTTCACGCCGAAACCTGCGTCGGCCTTGCCCGCGGCGATGGTCGCCGCCACCGCCAGGTGGGTGAATTCCTCGGTCGCGTAGCCGCGCAGGGCAGGGCCGTCGATGCCCGATTCATGCAGCAACTGGTCGAACAGCAGGCGCGTGCCCGAACCGCGCTGCCGGTTGATCACGCGCAACTGCTTGCTGGCGAGGTCGCGCAGCGCGCGCACGCGCGCCGGGTTGCCCGGTGGCAGCATCAGGCCCTGCTCGCGCTCGATGAACCCGATCAGACGATGCTGCCGGGGTTTGAGCCAGCGCAGATACGGCGCCAGCGCGCCCGGGTGCGATCCGAGCGGGATGTGGAAGCCCGCCAGATCGGCGTGACCGGCGGCGAACGAGGCGAGCGCTTCTAGGCTGCCCTTGAATTCTAGATTCAGCTCCAGGCCTAAAGCGGGAGCGATGCGCTCGCGCAATTCGATCAGTGCCAGATCGTGGCTGGCATGAATGACCAGCCGCAGCGGTTGAGCGGCCGCACGCGGCAGGGGCGCGATCTCGATCGCAGCCGCTTTGCGCAGCAGACGCTGCTCCGCGCCGGCGGTCCGTTGCAGCAGTTCCCGTCCCGCCGCGGTCAAGCTGACGCCTTTGCCGCGCCGCATATCGACCAGGGGCACGCCCAAGAGCGCTGCCTGCGCGTGCAGCAGGCCCCAGCCGTGGCGGTAGGACAGGCCCACCTGCGCGACGGCTGCGCCGAGGTTTGCGCCGCCGTTGATGGCGGCGAGGAGCGGCAGCAGCCGCGCGTCGATCTCGGCGCCATTCGAGCCAGGCAATTGCCAGCGGATGAGCGGGGTCAGTTGAATCATTCAGGCAATAGATTGCATATTTATCGAACTCAGTAAACTTGGGATACTGCTATCCGTGTCACCGACCATTAATATGTAATAAATAGCATAAAGATGCAATCGTACCCGTCCAGGAGGAAATCCGCATGAACGCATGGCTGTTTCCGGCGCTGCTTGCGCTCCTTGTGCTGTCCGCGACCCCGGCCAGCGGCCGGGAAGCGCGCGACGTGCGCATGGCGACCACCACCAGCACCGACAACTCGGGCTTGCTCAAGGTGCTGCTGCCAAAGTACGAAGCCAAGTGCGGTTGCAAAGTGCGTGTTATTTCGGTAGGCACGGGCAAGGCGATGGAACTGGGGAAAAACGGCGATGTGGACGTGGTGCTGGTGCACGCGCGTCCCGCCGAGGACAAGTTCGTCGCCGAAGGGCATGGCGTCAATCGCAGGGACGTGATGTACAACGATTTCATCCTGGTCGGACCTAAATCGGATCCGGCCGGCATGCGCGGGCAGAAGAGCGTGATCGATGCCTTCAAGCTGCTGGCACAAGGCAAGTCGCGCTTCATTTCGCGCGGCGACAATTCCGGCACCGACCAGATGGAGAAGAGCTATTGGAAGGAGGCCGGTGTCGCGCCCGAGGGCACTTGGTTCCTCTCCGCCGGCCTGGGCATGGGCGAGGTGCTGACCATGGCCGGCGAAATGCAGGGATACACGCTGTCCGATCGCGCCACCTACGGCGCCTACCGCGCCAAGACCGGGCTGGACATCGTGCTCGCGGGCGATCCGAAAATGTTCAACCCCTACGGCATCATCGCCGTCAATCCGAACAAGTATCCGGCGGTCAACTACGACGGCGCCATGGATCTGATCGAATGGATCACTTCGCCCGAAGGCCGGAAACTGATCGCCGATTTCAAGGTCAGCGGCGAGCAGATGTTTTTCCCGGCACGCAAGGAATGAGGTGGAGCTAGGCGACGAGCAGCAGCTTGAACGCGGCGAGCGCCATCACTACCGCAAGGGTCAAAAGCAAATGCCTCTGTCGCAGGCGCTGCAAGCCGAGCCAGGTGCCGACAAACCCGCCCGCGAGCGCGCTCGCCGCGAACAGCGGCAGCGCGGCCGGCAACACCTGCACGGTGAAAGAGCCGGCAGCGAGCGCGACGATGGAGTTCACCAGGATGAACGGCGCGGAGATGCCTGCAGTGCTTTTCGGTCCGGCCCAGCCGAGGAACAGGATCGTCGGGCTCAAGAAAATGCCGCCGCCGGTGCCGGTCAGTCCGGCGAGCAGGCCGATCGCCGCGCCGATGAACACGGCCGGCAGCTTGCGCACATTGACCGTTTCGTCGCTGGCGAGCGCGAGGGTGTTGAGCGCGCGCCAAGTGAGATACAGCGCCGAGAGCAGCAGCACCACCCCGACGGCGGCGTAATAGCCGCCATGGGAAAGTTTCTGCGCGCCGCCCAGCGCGGCGAACGGCACCGAGCCGGCGAGGAAAGGCCAGAGCCCGCTCCAGGAAAAATAGCTCGCTTGCCGGAAACGGTAGGCGGTGAACGCCGCAATCAGGACGTTAAGCGCCAGTGCGGTCGGGCGCATGACTTCGGGGGCCACGCCGATCAGGGCCATGGCGGCAATGTATCCCGATGCGCCGGCATGGCCGACGGTGGTATAGGGAATGGCCACGCAAAAGAACAGCGCGGCGAGAATGATGACTTCGTTGGTGGGCATGGCATGGCGATGATACAGGAGGCTTCACCGCATGAGTTTGCTTGACGCGACCGGCGCAGCGTTCCGGCTGCTGTTCGGCGGCGATCCCGAACTGTGGGGCATCGTGTTCATCTCCCTCAAGGTTGCGCTGCTGGGGCTCGCGATCGCCACCCTGCCGGGGATCCTGGCGGGTTATTTGCTGGCGATGAAGCGCTTTCGCGGCCGGCGCGCGCTGGTGGTGCTGACGCAGAGCCTGATCGCATTTCCGACCGTGGTGGTGGGCCTGGTGCTCTATATGCTGCTGTCGCGCCAGGGCCCGTTCGGCTCGCTCGCACTGCTGTTTACCCAGAACGCCATGATCCTGGGCCAGGCGATACTGGCTTTTCCGATTCTCGTTGCCTACACTTTGTCGGCGGTCCAGGGCGCGGATCCGCGTGCGCACGAAACCGCCGTGAGCCTGGGCGCGGGGCCGTTGCGCGCGGCCTTCACCACCCTCAACGAGACCCGCTTCGCGGTGCTCGCCGGATTGATCAACGGTTTCGGCCGCGCGATCTCCGAGGTCGGCTGCGCGTTGATGATAGGCGGCAACATTGCCGGGCTCACGCGCAACATCACCACCGCCATCGCGCTCGAAACCAGCAAGGGCGAGTTCGCGCAGGGCATTGCCCTGGGCATGGTGCTGGTGGTCCTCGCCCTCGGGGTCAACGTGGCTATGGCGATCCTGCAGGGCGAGGGAGGGATGAAATGAGTCCTCTGCTCAAGCTCGACCACCTGCGCAAATCGTTCGGCGAACGCCGCCTGCTCGATTTGGACCGACTCGAGATCGAGGCAGGACACGCCTACGCCGTCACCGGCGACAACGGTGCCGGCAAGACCACGCTGCTGCGCATTCTGGCGGGGCTCGAGCCGGGCGAGATCGCGGGCTTCGAGTTCCGCAGAGTGCCGCTGACCCACGGCAGGCTGCCCGACCATGTGCGCCACGACATCGTGTATGTGCACCAGCACCCCTATCTGTTTCATACCACGGTGGTGCACAACATCGGCTACGGGCTGGCGGCGCGCGGGATCGACCGCGCCGGGCGAGGGCGCCTGGTCGAGGAAGCCATCGCCTGGGCCGGCGTGGACCACTTGCGCGGGGTGCCTCCGGCCAAGCTCTCCGGCGGCGAAAAGCAGCGCGTTGCCCTGACGCGCGCCAAAGTGCTCAAGCCGCAACTGTTCCTGCTCGACGAACCGACCGCCAACCTCGACGGCGAGGCGCGCGCTCAGGTGATCGCGCTGATCCGGCAACTGGTGCAGGACAACGGTAGTCTGCTCATCGCTTGTCATGATCGCGAACTGGTCGAGCTGCCGGGGATGCGGCGCTTCCATCTGGAAAATGGCAAGTTGGTTGAAGCGTAGGGCCTGTTCGTTCTATATGCGGCGTCTTAGATACTGTCGTATGTGACTTGCGGACATTGCGCGCTGCGCGCGCCAACCGTGTTTTCCGCGCGGATGAAAAGCACATCCGCACAGAAAACACGGTTGTGAATAAAACCAAAATCGGTTTGGGGTGGCTTTTATACAAGATCGTCGATAGCGCACGGATGTGCTTTTCATCCGTGCGCTATCGACGATCCGCGCGGACGGCTTTTCGTCCGCGCAATAGCGCAACTTGGCAACACCAGGCGCGCGATTAAGCTCCCCAGCTATAGTTCAGAACGAGCCGAAGAAGCTGATAAAATATGCAGTTCAATAAACAGCGCCGACCACGGTTCCGGGGCGGCTTGAGCGCATTGCTTGCGATGAAAATTTTCGGCTTTGCCGGTTGGTCCGGTAGCGGCAAGACCACCGTGATCGAGCAGGTGATTCCACGCTTCGTGCGTGCCGGCCTCAAGGTATCGCTGATCAAGCACGCGCACCATCGTTTCGACGTGGATCACCCAGGCAAGGATTCCTTCCGCCATCGCGCGGCTGGTTGCAGCGAAGTTCTGGTCACTTCGAAACAGCGCTGGGCGTTGATGCACGAGACATCCGGCGAGCCGGAAGCGACGCTGGAGCAACAGATCGCGCGCATGTCGCCCTGCGACTTGCTCCTGATCGAGGGCTACAAACGCTATCCGCTGCCCAAGCTGGAGATCTACCGCGCGGCCAATGGGAAACCGTTGCTCTATCCCGAGGACGAGCATATTGTGGCGGTGGCCACCGACACGCCGGTTCAATCCCGCTTGCCGCAGTTTGGCCTCGAGGATTACGACGCGATAGCCGCTTTCGTGCTCGACACCATGGAGCTGAATCGATGAAGCCAGGCATGCTGTCGGTGGACGAGGCGCTCGCTTTTCTGCTCGAGGGCGCGAAACCCGTCGCCGGGACGGAGCAGGTGGCGACGCTCGCCGCCACCGGCCGCGTGCTGGCGCAAGCGCAATATTCCACCTTCAGCGTGCCGTCCGTGGACAATACTTCCATGGACGGTTACGCGGTCTATGCCGCGGATTGCGCCTCCGGCGAGGCGCGCCTGCCGGTGTCGCAGCGCATAAGGGCAGGCAGCATGCCGCAGCCGCTCGCGCGCGGCACGGCGGCGCGAATTTTCACCGGCGCGCCGATCCCGCCGGGTGCCGATGCGGTGGTGATGCAAGAGCGCTGCGCGCAGGACGGCGACGCGGTCATCGTGGGCCACCGGCCCGAGCCGGGCGAATGGGTGCGCCGTGTGGGCGAGGACATCCGCGCCGGCAGCGAAATTCTTGCGGTGGGGATGAAACTGCGGCCGCAGGATACCGGTCTCGCCGCCTCGGTCGGGATCGAGGCGCTGTCGCTGTATCGCCGGCTCAAGGTCGCGGTGTTCTTCACCGGCGACGAACTGGTGATGCCGGGCGAGCCGCTGCCGCCGGGCCGCATCTACAACTCCAACCGCTACACCCTCAACGGCCTGCTGCAACTGTTCGGCTGCGAGGTCAGCGACTACGGCATCGTGCCCGACCGGCTGGAGGCGACGCGCGCGGTGTTGCGCCAGGCCGCGGCCGGCAACGACCTCATCGTCACCTCGGGCGGGGTGTCGGTGGGCGAGGAAGACCATATCAAACCCGCGGTCGAGGCGGAGGGCCGGCTGAGCATGTGGAAAATCGCGGTCAAACCGGGCAAGCCGCTGGCATTCGGCGAGGTCGATGCGGGCGCAGGGCACAAGGCGCATTTCATCGGCCTGCCCGGCAACCCGGTGTCCAGCTTCGTGACTTTCCTGGTGTTCGTGCGGCCGTTCATCCTGCGCTGCCAGGGCGTTGCCCGGGTGGAGCCGCTGAGCTTTGCGCTGCGCGCGGATTTCGACTGGACAAAGCCCGACGCCCGGCGCGAATTCCTGCGGGTAAAATTGAACGCGGCCGGCGGACTCGACCTGTTCCAGAATCAGAGCTCGGCGGTGCTGACATCGACGGTGTGGGGCGACGGTTTCATCGACAATCCGGCCAAGCAGGCGATCCGCCGCGGCGACATGGTGAAATTCCTTCCCTTCTCGGAGCTGTTCCGATGAGCATCAGGATTCTTTACTTTGCCAGGCTGCGCGAGGATATGGGCATAGCCGGGGAGATGTTCGAACTGCCTGCCGAGGTCAGCGACGTGAACAGCCTGCG
>Ga0082335_1006332_pt1 | contig 15362 bp, 13 predicted proteins | sample Subgrocontami58m_FD_72375 | JGI IMG/M metagenome (GOLD analysis project Ga0082335, IMG submission 72375) | Subsurface groundwater microbial communities from S. Glens Falls, New York, USA - GMW37 contaminated, 5.8 m (SPADES assembly) (version 2) ...
CGCGCCCGACCGCCGCCTCGACGTACGCGATCGCGTCGGCGAACGTGAAGGCGAGCTCCTGGACCGCGTCGGAGCCCGCCTCGCGGATGTGGTAGCCGCTGATCGAGATCGGGTTCCAGCGCGGCAGCCGCTCGGCGCAGAACGCGAGCATGTCGACCGCGAGCCGCAGCGAGGGCCCGGGCGGGAAGATGTAGGTCCCGCGCGCGATGTACTCCTTGAGGATGTCGTTCTGGGTGGTGCCGCCGACGCTCGCGAGCGGCACGCCCTGGCGCTTCGCGAGCGCGACGTACATCGCGAGGAGGATCGGCGCGGTCGCGTTGATCGTCATCGAGGTGGTCACCTCGCCGAGCGGGATCGCCTCGAAGAGCCGCGCGAGGTCCTCGAGCGTGGAGATCGACACGCCGACCTTGCCGACCTCCCCGGCCGCCCGAGCGTCGTCGGCGTCGTGGCCCATCTGCGTCGGGAGATCGAAGGCGACCGAGAGCCCGGTCTGCCCCTGCGCGAGGAGGTAGCGGAAGCGCGCGTTCGTCTCCGCCGCCGTGCCGAACCCGGCGTACTGGCGCATCGTCCAGAGCCGGCCGCGGTACATCGTGGGCTGGATCCCCCGCGTGTACGGCGCCTCGCCGGGAAGGCCGACCCGTGCCTCATCGACCGGCGGCGGGTAGGTCGGCGGGACCGGCGCACCGTACGTGGTCAGGGGCTTGCGGTCAGCCATCGTGCTGATGCTAGGAGCACCGGTGCGCGGGGGCCGGCGGTGCGGGGTGACTCGCCGGCCTCCGAATCACCTCAGTGGGGACGGAGTACGAGCGTCCCTTCGACCTTCTGCAGCCGCTCTCTCGTGAAGCCCATCGGGTGGAGCTGCCCGCTCGCCCAGAGCGGCGTCTGATCGCCCCAGTGGCGGGAGAAGGGCTGGCCTGACTGGCCGGTCGGGATCACCGAGAGGGACGCGTCGAGGTCGCCGAAGTCCACGATCATCCGCTCGGAGGCGTGGTTGCGGAGCGTGAACGGCTTCGCCAGGCGGTAGGCGGCCTGGTTGACGCTGTAGCCGTCGCCGGCACGCGGGAGCGGGCCGATGTCGAACAGGAGGTTGAGCGGCTTCGCGACCGACAGCTGATGCTCGAAGGTGATCGTGTGCAGGCCGCCCCAGCGCCAGGTCGTCATGTCGGTGCCCAAGCGCCCGGTGAGGTCCTTCGTGGCGTCGTCGAGGGCGCGGGCGGCGAGCTCGTCGCGGCCGCGGCCCTCGCCTTCGGCGAGCGCGGTGAACCAGGGATCGTTCGGCCGCGCGAGCAGGAGCGTGAGCGCGCGCACGAGCCAGCGCCCGCCCTGGTAGTCCGCGTAGAGCGCGTCGCCGAGTTTGTCCCGCAGCGTGCGATCGGCCATCCGCATGAGCCACGCCTCGGTGATCGCGGCGGCGGCGCTGTCGGTGGCGAGCGTCCCGTCCCAGCTCCGCACGATCGTCTGCGCCTGGAGCGCGCGCGCGCTCCGCGGCTGCGCGGCGAGGATCGCCTCGCGGTAGGTCGCGACCGGCGCCGACGCGCTGTCGGTCTGGATCGCGCGGAACGCGTCGGCGTCGGGCGCCTTCAGCGTGCCGAGGATGCTCGCGATGCGCGCGGCGCGGTAGCCGGGGTCCCACTCGCCGGCGTACGTCGGCGACGCGGCGTCCTTCACCAGGCGGTCGTTCGCGCTCACGAGCCAGCCCTCGGGCGGATCCAGGACGAACGGGTGCTGCGCCGGGGGGACGAAGCCCGTCCACTCGTGCTCGCCGGTCCAGCCCGGCACCGGCATCCGGCCGTCGCCCTTCGCGCGCACGGGGAGCACGCCGGTGTGCGACCAGCCGATGTGGCCGTCGGCGTCGGCGTAGCAGCCGGTCACCGTCGGCCCGGGGAACGCCGCGAGGGCGGCGCGGTAGCTCGACCAGTCCCGCGCGCGGTCGAGCGCGAGGATGCTGTCGAGCCCCACGAGCGGCTCGAGCGCGGTCCAGCGGAGCGCGAGCTGCGCGTTCTGCCCCTTGAGGACCGGCGTGATGATCGGCCCGTGCCGCGTGATCGTGACGTCAAGGGTCACGGGGTCGGCCCTCCCCTTCACGCGTATCTCCTCGCGGACGACCGTCGCGCGCTCGTAGCTGCCCCGGAAGAGATAGCGGCGGAAGTCGGTGGGGTCCTGCTGCTCGACGAAGAGATCCTGGGTGTCGATGTAGGCCACGGTGAACGACCAGGCGATCCTGTCGTTGTGGCCGATGACGATGCCGGGCAGTCCCGGGAACGAGAAACCGGCGATCTTGTAACCGGCGCCCTCGAGCGCGATCTCGTACCAGACCGCAGGATTGCGCGGTGCCAGGTGCGGGTCGCCGGCGAACAGCGGCTTCCCGCTCTTCCCCTTCGCGACCGCCCAGCAGTTCGAGCCGAGCGCGCCCGCCCCGTCGTCCAGGAAGCCGTGGAGCGCGTCGAGCCCGGGCGAGGCGGCCGCCTCCGGGGTGAACCGCGCCGCCAGCACCGCGGGCCAGGCGCCGTCGTCGAGCGCGGCGGGGCGCGGGTCGTCGGGCACGAGCGTGGCCAGCGCCGCCTCGCCGAGCCGCTGGACGATCGCGGCGCGCAGGAGCTCTGAGGTGTAGTTCCCATCGAGGTCGAGCGCCTGCAGCTTTCCGATGACGAGCGAGGCCAGAGGCGTCCAAGGCTCGGGCCGGTAACCCAAGATGACGAACTCGAGCGGGAGCGTGTCGGCGTGCCCCGCGATGAACGCGTTCACGCCGGCGGCGTAGGCCTCCGCGGCGGCGCGGGTCTCCGGGTCCATCCGCTCGACCGCCGCCGCCGCCACCCGGTGGAGGCCGACCGTCCGGAGGTAGCGGTCCGTCTCGAGCGCCGCCTCGCCGAGGACCTCGCTGAGCCGGCCGAGGCCGACGCGGCGGTTGAGGTCCATCTGGAAGAGGCGATCCTGGGCGGTGGCGAAGCCCTGCGCGAAGAAGAGGTCGTGCGCGTTCCGGGCGTAGACGTGCGGCACCCCCCAGCCGTCGCGGACGATCTCCACCCGCTCGTCGAGCCCGAGGAGCCGTACGTCGCCGTCCAGCGCGGGAAGCGCGCGAAGGACGAGCGACGATGCCGTCGCCCCGACCGTGACGATGAGGACCGCGAGGAGCGCGGCGGGGACCGCGAACCGGCGCCTCACCGCACCGCTACCAGGACGACGAGCAACGCCCCACCCTCGACCTTCGTCCCGGCGGCGACGGCGATCCGCTCGACGCGCGCGCGAGCCGGCGCGCGGAGCTCGTTCTCCATCTTCATCGCCTCGAGCGTGAGCACCGCTTCGCTCTCCTCGACGGTGTCGCCTTCCCGCGCGTGCACCGCCTTCACGAGGCCCGGCATCGGCGCACGGAGCTCCACCCGAGCGCTCGCGGCGCCGCCGGCGGCACGGCCCGCCGCGAGCACGCGCGCGTCGGGGACGCTCGCGCGGACCTCGATCCCGTCCACCTGGAGCCGGAGCGGCTCGCGTCCGAGCAGCACGACCTCGTGCGCGGCGCCGCCCAGGAGCACGAGCCACGAGCGCCCCGGAGCCGTCTCGCGCACCTCGGCGGCCACCGCGCGGTCATCGACGAGGAAGCGGCCCGCCGGGTCCACCTCCACCGCGAGGCGCCGGTCACCGAGGACGACCTCGTACCTCAGCGGAGCGCCTCGTCGCGAGCCGCGCGCGACCACGCGCCGCCCGCGGCCGGCAGCGGGCGCGGCGCCGCACCGCGCGCGAGCCGCACCGCCACGAGCGCGGCGGCCACCGTCGCGCCGTCGCCGAGCGGCGGCCGGCTCGAGGGCGGCCAGTGGGCCGGGACGTACCCGGTGTCGTAGCGCCCGGCCACGAAGTCCGGCTCGGCGAGCGTTGCCCGATGGAACGGGAGCGTCGTCGGGATGCCGGCGACGACCGTCTCGGCGAGCGCGCGGCGCATCCGCGCGAGGGCGGTGGCACGGTCGCCGCCCCAGCAGATGAGCTTCGCGAGGAGCGGGTCGTACTCCGTTGCGACGCTCATGCCCGCGACGAGCGCACCGTCCACCCGCACGCCGGGCCCGGACGCCTCGCGGAGCAGGGCGATGACGCCGCCGGCGGGGAGGAAGCCGTTCGCGGGATCCTCGGCGGTCAGGCGGCACTCGATCGCGTGGCCGCTCCACCGCACGTCGTCCTGCGTGAAGGGGAGGGGCTCCCCCGCCGCCACCGCGAGCTGGAGCCGGACGAGATCGAGGCCGGTCACGAGCTCGGTGACCGGGTGCTCCACTTGGAGGCGCGTGTTCACCTCGAGGAAGACGAACGAGCCGTCCGGCGCGACGAGGAACTCGGCGGTGCCGGCGTTCCGATACCCCGCCGCACGCGCGACCTTCACCGCCGCGTCGCCGAGACGCGCGCGGAGCGCCGCGTCGACCGACGGCCCGGGCGTCTCCTCGATGAGCTTCTGGTGCCGGCGCTGGATCGAGCAGTCGCGCTCGCCGAGATGGACGACCGCTCCGTGGTCGTCGGCGATGAGCTGGACCTCGATGTGGCGGGCGGCGCCGACGTACCGCTCGACGAGGAGGGCCGGCGCACCGAACGCGCTCATAGCCTCCCCGCTCGCGCCACGCCAGGCGGCCGCGAGCTCCGCGGCCTCGCGCACGACGCGCATGCCCTTCCCGCCGCCGCCGCCGGCGGGCTTGAGCAGGACCGGGTAGCCGATCTCGGCGGCGACCGCGCGCGCGGCGGCCTCGTCCTCGACCGGCGCGAACGTCCCCGCCGCGACCGGAACGCCGGCATCGCGCGCGAGCGTGCGCGCGGCGGCCTTGTCGCCGAGCGCGCGATGGACCCGCGCGGGTGGCCCCACGAACACGAGCCCCGCGGCGGCGACGGCCTCGGCGAAGTCCGCGTTCTCGGCGAGGAAGCCGTACCCGGGATGGACCGCGTCGCAGCCCGAACGGCGCGCGACCGCGACGAGGCGGTCGATGCGGAGGTACGAGTCGGCGGCGGGCGCCGGCCCGATCGGGTAGGCCTCGTCGGCGAGGCGGACGTGGAGCGCGTCGCGGTCCGCGTCGCTGTACACCGCCACCGCGCCGAGCCCGGCGTCGCGGCAGGCGCGGATGACCCGCACCGCGATCTCGCCGCGGTTCGCGACGAGGACTTTCTTCAAGGACACGTGCCCTCGCCGAGGAGACAGCGGCCGCTAGTCACGCAGCAACGGTCGTGCTGGACGTGCAGTGAGGCGAGGGCTACTCAAAGGGCACCTGCGCGTAGGGGCTGTCCCACTGCGTGAAGGTCCCGTCGATCCACTCCGGGTCCTCCTCGAGGCAAGCGCGCAGCCTGCGGTAGAACGCGTCCATCTCCGGCGAGTCGGCGTTCTTGCGGTAGGCCTCCTTGCTCGTGAAGTGGATGACCATGCAGAACCGGCCGCCGCCCTCGTCGCACCAGAGCAGCTCCGAGTTGATGTAGCCGACGGCGTTCTTCCGACCGCGGTCGTCCCACTCCTTGCCGAGCGCCATGAGCTCGCGGACGCGGTCCTTCTTCACCCTGCCGCGCTGGATCGTCCCGTACATCGGATCCCCCTTCTAACTAATGGTCGCCGGCTCACAGCAGGTCCAGCACGACCACCCGGGTGTCGTCACGGTACTCGCACCCTCGCCCGCTCCACCTCGCGGTCGCTGGCTCGCCTCTCGCCTCCTCGCCGTCTCTGTCAGTGGTCGCCGTGCACGCTAGAGCGGGATGTTGCCGTGCTTCTTCCGCGGGTTGGCGTCCCGCTTGCCAGCGAGTGAGCGTAGCGCCGCGATGAGCCGCGAGCGGGTCTCGTGCGGCTCGATGACGTCGTCGAGGTAGCCGCGGGCGGCCGCGACGTAGGGGTTGGCGAAGCGCTCGACGTACTCGCGCACGAGCTCGTGCCGGCGCGCTTCGGGATCCGTCGCGGCGGCGAGCTCGGCGCGGTAGAGGATGTTCACCGCGCCCTCGGGTCCCATGACCGCGATCTCCGCGCCCGGCCAGGCGACGTTCCAGTCGCCGCGGAGGTGCTTCGACGACATGACGTCGTAGGCGCCCCCGTAGGCCTTCCGCGTGATGACGGTGAGCTTCGGCACCGTTGCCTCGGCGTAGGCGTAGAGGAGCTTCGCGCCGTTCCGGATGATCCCGCGGTGCTCCTGGTCGGTCCCGGGGAGGAAGCCGGGGACGTCGACGAACGTCACGAGCGGGATGTTGAAGGCGTCGCAGAAGCGGACGAATCGCGCCGCCTTGACCGACGCGTCGATGTCGAGGACGCCGGCGAGGACGAGCGGCTGCTGCGCGACGACACCCACCGTCCGGCCGTCGAGCCGCGCGAACGCACAGAGGATGTTCCGCGCCCAACCCTCGTGGACCTCGAGCGAGGCGCCGTCGTCCACGACGCGCCGGATGACCTCGCGCATGTCGTACGGCTTCGTGGGGGCGGCGGGAACGACCCCGTCGAGCTCCGGGTCGGCGCGCTCCGCCGGATCGTCGGTCGGGACGACCGGCGCCGGATCGAGATTGTTCGAGGGAAGGTAGCCGACGAGCGTCCGGAGGAGCGCGAGGCAGGCCGGCTCGTCGGCGGACTCGAAGTGCGCCACCCCCGAGCGCGTCGCGTGGACGTCCGCGCCGCCGAGCTCGTCGAACGTGACCTCCTCGTGCGTCACCGTCCGCGTGACGTCCGGCCCCGTGACGAAGAGGTACGAGGTGTCGCGGACCATCGCGACGAAGTCAGTGATCGCCGGGGAGTACACCGCGCCGCCGGCGCAGGGGCCGAGGATCGCCGAGACCTGCGGCACGACGCCCGAGGCGAGCACGTTGCGGAGGAAGACGTCCGCGTACCCGCCGAGCGAGACGACGCCCTCCTGGATCCGCGCGCCGCCCGAGTCGTTGAGCCCGATGATCGGCGCGCCGTTGCGGACCGCCAGATCCATGACCTTGCAGATCTTCTCCGCGTGCGCCTCCGCGAGCGAGCCGCCGAAGACCGTGAAGTCCTGCGAGAACACGTACACGAGCCGGCCGTCGATGCGGCCGAAGCCGGTGACCACGCCGTCGCCGAGTGACGCGCCCAGGTCGTCGGACCGGGCGGTGACAAAGGCCCCGAGCTCGGTGAACGACCCGTCGTCGAGGAGGAGGTCGACCCGCTCGCGCGCGGTGAGCTTGCCCTTCGCGTGCTGCTGCGCGATCCGCGCCTCGCCGCCGCCCAGGGCCGCCCGGGCGCGCATCTGCTCGAGGCGAGCGAGTGGATCCACGGCAGGTTGAGAATAGTCGCCGGCGACCTCGCGGTGGAACCGGCGACTACTCAACGAGGAGGACACCTGTGGCCAAGGAGCTCCGCATCATCCTGGAGGATCGGCCCGGCGCGCTCGCCGAGCTCGCGGACGCGCTCGCCGCGGCGAAGATCAACATGGACACCGTCGCCGGACTGCCGACCGACGGCAAGGGCGACATCCGGATCGTCGTCCTGAAGGGGCGCACCGCGCGCCGCGTCGTCGAGGCGGCCGGATTCACCGTGGCGTCGGAGCGGGACGTGCTCGTCGCGCACCTGCCCGACCGTCCGGGCGCGCTCGCCGTGGCCTCGCGGAAGCTCGCCGCGGTCGGCATCAACATCGACTCCGTGTACGTCCTGGGTCAGGCCCGTGGGAAGAAGACCGTGGTGTTCGGCGTGCCCGATGTGCGCAAGGCCAGTGCCGCCCTCGAACGGGAGTAGCGTGTGGTCCGCGTGCCGCCGCAGGCGGCCCCGCGCTCAGCGGTCCGCGTGCCGCCGCAGGCGGCCCCGCGCTCAGCGGAACCTTTCGCCGGTCACGAACGTCCATTGAGCATCCGGACGGAGGTGCAGCCATGACCGCATTCCAACGCGCGCTCCTCGCGACGATCGGCGGCGCGACGCTCGTGCTGGCGCTCGTGATCGTTGCGGCGAGGCAACCCGCGAGCGTGGGGCAATTCGGCGCGGGCGGAGACCCGCGGCTCATGGCGGCCCTGGGCCAGGGTGCCGGTCCCACCCCGGGGATCCTCGTGAGCGGCGATGCGACCGTGAAGACGCCGCCGGACATCGCGATCCTCACCATCGGCGCGACGACCCAGGCCCGCACCGCGGCGGAGGCGCAGACGGCGCTCTCCGACAGGATGGCGAAGGTCCTCCAGCGGGCGAAGGATCTCCGGATCGCGGAGAAGGACACCAAGAGCTCCGGCTACACGATCAACCCGCAGTACGCGCAGGGACCCGGCCAGGCGCCGACGATCACCGGCTACCAGGCGAGCCAGTCGGTGACGCTCACGCTCCGGGACGTGAGCGGCGTGGGCAAGGCCCTCGACGCGTTCGTCCAGGGCGATGCGGCGACGAACGTCCAGATCCGCTTCGCGCTCGACGACGCGAAGCCGAAGCAGGCCGAGGCGCGCAGGCTGGCGATCGAGGACGCGCGCGCGAAGGCGAAGGCGATGGCCGACGCCGCCGGCATCCGCCTCGGCAAGGTGCTCTCGCTGAGCGAGTCGTCGAGCGCGCCCGGCCCGCTCTTCGACGAGAAGCAGCTCCGCTCGGTCGCGGGTGTCGCGACGACCGTCCCGGTGGGCGAGCTCGACGTCGTCGTCCACGTCCAGCTGCAGTTCGCGATCGACTGACGCCGGCGAGAAGGCGGGTCAGCCGCCGAGGAGCTCCTCGACCGCGGCGAACGGATCGATCTGCCGCTCGGCGACGCGGGCGACCGCGTCGCCGAGTCGTTCCCTGCCGACGCGTCCCTCGAGTCGGCGAAGGAGCGCTTCCCGGAGGAGCGTTTCGACCTCGACGCGTGCTGCCTCGCGCCGCCGGCGGAGGCCGTCGCCGCTCTCGGCGGACCACGCCGCGTGCGCCGCGACGGCCTCGACGAGCTCCGCGACGCCCTCGCCGCTCGTGGCGGTCGTGCGGACGATCGGCGGCCGCCAGGCACCCGCGCGCGGCCTCGCGAGCGTGAGCATCATCTGGAGGTCGCGCGCCGCCTCGTCGGCACCCGGCTTGTCGGCCTTGTTCACGACGAGCACGTCCGCGATCTCGAGGACCCCGGCCTTGATCGCCTGGATGTCGTCCCCGAGTCCCGGCACCGTGACGAGGCAGACCGTTCCGGCCACCCGCATCACCTCCACCTCCTCCTGGCCGACCCCGACCGTCTCGACGAGGACGACCTCGTGGCCGAGCGCGTCGAGGACGCCGACCACGCGGCCGCTCGCGCGGGCGAGCCCGCCGGAGGCACCCCGGCTCGCCATGCTCCGGATGAAGACACCCTCATCGAGGAACTGGTCGCGCATCCGGATCCGGTCGCCGAGGATCGCCCCACCCGTGAACGGGCTGGAGGGGTCCACCGCGACGACCGCGACCCTGGCCTGCCGCGTGCGGTAGGCCGTGACGAGGCGCGAGACGAGCGTGCTCTTGCCGCCGCCGGGCGGTCCGGTCACGCCGACGACGAGCGCGCGCCCCGCCTGCGGGTAGGTGGCTCGCAGGATCGCGGCCGCCTCGGGCTCGTCGTTCTCGACGATCGTGAGCAGGCGCGCGGTCGCACGCGCATCGCCCGCGCGGGCGGCCGCCAGGCGCGCTTCCAGGGTCATCGGGCGCGTGTGGCCGGGACCGCCGCGCGGAGGTACGTGACGATCTCGTCGAGCGACGAGCCGGGCGGGAAGATCCGCGCGACGCCCGCGGCGGTGAGGCCGGGCACGTCGGCCTCGGGGATGATCCCGCCACCGAAGAGGAGCACGTCGCCCAGGCCCTTCTCCCGCATCAGCGCGGCGATGCGCGGGAAGAGGTGGTTGTGCGCCCCGGAGAGGAGCGAGACGCCGATCGCGTCGGCATCCTCCTGGAGCGCGGTCGCCACGACCTGCTCGGGCGTCTGGTGCACGCCGGTGTAGATGACCTCCATGCCGGCGTCGCGGAGCGCGCGAGCGACGACCTTCGCCCCGCGGTCGTGCCCGTCGAGCCCCGCCTTCGCGACGACGACGCGGATCGGCCGCTTCAGGCCGGCCCTCGCCGGCTCATGCTCCACCGCCACGGTCCACCCCCTCACACGTACGCCGGGTCGATGTAGACACCGTGGACCTCCTTCAGCACCGCGACCTGCTCGCCCACGGTCGCGCGTGCGTGCGCGCACTCGACGAACGCCGGCATGCGCTCGGCGCCGGTGCGCGCGGCGTCGCGCAGCCGGTCGAGCGCGGCGCGCCAGCGACCCTCGTCGCGGCGCGCGCGCAAGTCGCGCAGACGAGCGACCTGCCGGCGTTCGACCGCAGGATCGATCCGGAGCGTCGGGATCGGCGGCTCCTCGTCCACTCGGTACCGGTTCACCCCGACGATGATCCTCTCGCCGCGCTCGACCTCCTGCTGGAACTGGAACGACGACTCCGCGATCGCTCGCTGTGGGAAGCCACGCTCGACCGCCTCGACCATGCCGCCCATCGCGTCGACCTCGTCGCGGATGCGCGCGAAGCCTTCCTCAAAGCGGTTCGTGAGGTGCTCGATCGCGTACGACCCCGCGAGCGGGTCGATCGTGTCGGCCACCCCGGTCTCGTGGGCGATGATCTGCTGGGTCCGGAGCGCGAGGGTCACCGATCCCTCGGTGGGGAGCGCGTACGTCTCGTCGAGCGAGTTGGTGTGCAGCGACTGGACTCCGCCGAGCACGGCCGCGAGCGCCTGGAGCGCGACCCGCACGACGTTGTTGTACGGCTGCTGCGCCATGAGCGAGACACCCGCGGTCTGCGCGTGCGCGCGGAGGATCTTCGCGCGCTCGTTCCGCGGGTGCCAGCGCTGCTCGACCTCGCGCGCCCAGATCCGTCGCGCGGCACGGAGCTTCGCGACCTCCTCGAGGAAGTCGTTGTGGACGTCGAAGAAGAACGAGAAGCGCGGGACGAAGTCGTCCACGACGAGCCCCGCGTCGACGCCCCAGCGGACGTACTCCAGCCCGTCGAGCAGCGTGAACGCGAGCTCCTGGAGCGCGGTCGCCCCCGCCTCGCGGATGTGGTAGCCCGAGACCGAGATCGGGTTCCAGCGCGGCACCTCGCGCGCGGCGAAGCGGAACGTATCGACGACGAGCCCCATCGCCGGGCGCACCGGCACGATCCACTCGCGCTGCGCGATGTACTCCTTCAGGCAGTCGTTCTGGATCGTGCCGCCGAGCGACGCGAGCGGGATGCCCCGCTCCTCGGCGACCGCGAGGTACATCGCCCAGAGGATCGAGGCGGGTCCGTTGATCGTGAGCGACGTCGTCACGCGGTCGAGCGGGATGCGATCGAAGAGCCGCGCCATGTCCTCGATCGACGACACCGCGACACCCTCGCGCCCGACCTCGCCCGCCGCGAGCGGATCGTCGGCGTCGCGGCCCATGAGGGTCGGCAGGTCGAACGCGGTCGAGAGCCCGTGGACGCCCTGGTCGAGCAGGTAGCGGAAGCGCGCGTTCGTGTCCTCGGCCGAGCCGAACCCGGCGAACTGGCGCATCGTCCAGAGCCTGCCGCGGTACATCGTGGCCTGCGGCCCGCGGGTGTACGGGAAGGCGCCCGGCGCGCCGAGATCGCGCGCCGGGTCGAAGCCGGCGAGATCGTCCGCGCTGTAGACCGGCTCGATCGGGTCGCCGGAGAGCGTCGTGAAGCGCTCCTTCCGCTCGGGGTGGCGCGCGATCGCCGGCCCGTAGGTGCTCTCGAGCCAGCGCTGCTTGTCGTTCATTTGAATGATCGCCGGCTCACAGCACGTCCAGCACGACCGCATCCGTGTCGCGAACGGCTCGCGGATCCCCGCCGGCTCATCGGGTGAGCAGCGCGCGTGCGATGAGGAGGCGCTGCACCTCGCTGGTGCCTTCGTAGAGCGTGGTCGCGCGCGCGTCACGCGCGTAGCGCTCCACCGCGTACTCGCGCAGGTACCCGTACCCGCCGTGGAGCTGGATGGCGAGGCTGGTCGCGCGCTGCGCCATCTCGCTCGCGTAGAGCTTCGCCATCGCAGCGTCGGCCGAGAACGAGAGGCCGCGGTCCTTCCGCCACGCCGCGCGGAGCACGAGGAGTCGCGCTGCGTCGAGCTCGGTCCGGGCCCGGGCGAGCGCGAGCCGGGTCGCCTCGAAGTCGGCGATCCGCGTGCCGAACTGGCGCCGCTCCTTCGCGTAGGCGAGCGCGCGGTCGAGCGCGCCCCGAGCGATGCCGACCCCTTGCGCGGCGATGCCGATCCGGCCGCTGTCGAGGCCGGCCATCGCCACCGCGAACCCGCGGCCGACCTCGCCGAGCACCGCGTCGCCGCCGACGCGCACGTCGTCGAGCGTGAGCGCGCTCGTGTCCGAGGCCAGGAGGCCCATCTTTCGCTCGGCGCGCTCCAGGTGGAGCCCGTCGCTCGGGAGCGGCACGAGGAACGCGGTGATGCCGGCGTGCGGCCGCGCGGGCTCGGGGGCGCCGACCCGCGCGAGCACGATCGCGAGCGGGGCGTACCGCGCGTTCGTGACGAACAGCTTGCGGCCGCGGAGCCGCCATCCGTCGCCGTCGCGCACCGCGGACGTGCGCAGCGCCGCGGCGTCGGAGCCCGCCTCGGGCTCGGTGAGCGCGAACGCGCCGAGGCCGTCGCCGCTCCGCAGGCGCGGGAGCCAGCGCGCGCGCTGCGCGGCGGTGCCGCTGCGGACGAGGGAGCCCGTCACGATCCCGCCGTTCACCGAGACGCCGACCGCGAGCGAGGCCCAGACGGCGGCGAGCTCCTCCAGGACGAGCGCGAACGCGACGGACGACGCGCCGAGCCCGCCGTCCTCCTCCGGCGCCGTCATGCCGAGGACGCCCAGGTCGGCCAGCCCGCGCAGCACGTCCGCCGGCAGACGGCCCTCGGTCTCGGCCGCGTCGATGCTCGTGCCGAGGCCGGCGGCCCACGCCGCGACGGCGGCCGCGAGAGCGCGCTCGTCGTCGCCGGCCATCGGCCGTACCGCCATCAGCTTCCCGCCTTCGCCGCCTTGGCCGCCGCGGTGAACGCGGGCAGGAACTCGAAGACGTCGCCGACGACGCCGTAATCGCAGACCTTGAAGATGTCGGCGTCCGGGTCCTTGTTCACGGCGACGATGACCTTGCTCGAGGTCATGCCGGCGAGGTGCTGGATCGCGCCCGAGATCCCGAGCGCGACGTAGAGGTCCGGCGTCACGGTCCGGCCGGTCTGGCCGACCTGCTCCTCGTTCGGGCGCCACCCCGCGTCGGTGACCGCGCGCGACGCGCCGAGCGCGGCACCGAGCACGTCGGCGAGCGCTTCGACCTGCGTCCAAGCCTCGGGGCCCTTGAGCCCGCGACCGCCGGACACGACGACCCGGGCCTCCGCGAGCTCCGGCCGCTGGCCGCGCCTCGCGGCGGCCTCGAAGCGGACGAACGAGAGGCCCTCCGCGGCGGGGTCGGCCGCCACGGCGAGCGGAGCGGGGAGCGCGTACCCGCTGCGGAGCGGGAACGCGTTCGGCCGGATGCCGACGACCGCCGGGAGCGGGACCGTCACGGTCGCCCGGATCTTGCCCGCGTACATCGGCCGCCGGACCTCGAGCGCGTCGCCCGCCGGCGCGAGGTCGGTGCAGTCGGCCGCGTACGCGCGACCGAGCTTCGCCGCGAGGCGCGCCGCGAGGTCCCGCCCGGCGGCGGTCGCGCCGATCAGGATGAGGTCGGGGCTCTCGGCCGCTGCCTTCGCCGCGAGCGCGGTCGCCGCCGCGCGGGGCGACGGCCGCTCGAGGCCGGTCACCTCGAGGACGGTCACCTCGCCGAGGTCGCTCGCCTTGCCCGCCATCTCGGCGGTGACCCGCCGGAGCTCGCCGTCCTTCCGCTCGCCGACGATCCAGATCTTCATGAGAGCACCTTCGCTTCGTCGCGGAGGAGCGTCGCGAGCTCCGTTGCGATCTGGGCCATCGCGCCGGTCAGGAGCTTCCCGCCGCCGCGCGCGGGTGGCTGCTCCAGGCGCGTGACCGTGACGGCGGGCGGCGCTGCGCCCTCGCCCAGGAGCGTCGCGAGCGCGATCTCGGGGATCTCCTTCTTCTTCGCCTTCATGATCCCGGGGAGCGACGGGTAGCGCGGCTCCTTCTCGCTCTTGTGCACCAGCAGCACGGCCGGGAAGGGCGCCTTCCAGACCTCGTGGCCACCGTCCACCTCCTTCGTCACGTGCGCGCCGCCGTCGGCGGGCTCGAGCTTGGTGACCATCGCGACGTGCGGCAGGCCGAGCGCCTCCGCGAGCGCGGCGCCCACCAGGCCCTGGTCGTCGTCGGAGGCCTGCTTCCCGCAGAGCACGAGGTCCGGCTTCCGCTCGGTCACCAGCGTCGCGAGCGCGCGGGCCGCCGCGAGGCCGCCGACCTCTTCCGCCGCCATGGTGACGAGCGTCGCGTCGTCGCAGCCCATCGCGAGGGCCTGACGGAGCGCGTCGCGCGAGCGCGCGGGTCCCATCGCGACCACGCTCACGGTCGTCGTCGGGTCGGCGTCCTTGCGCTCCAGCGCGACCTCGATCGCGTACTCGTCGTACGGCGAGATCGCCCAGGTGATGCCCTCGGTCAGGATCGCGCGCCCGTCGGGCGCGACCTTCACGCGGACCGTGGAGTCGGGGACCTGCTTGAGGCAGACGAGGATCTTCACGCGTTCCCTCCCGCTGTGGTGTCGATCGCGTTGCCGCCCGGACGCACCCGCGCGGCGATGAGCTCGAGAACGTCGACCGGCTTGACCGTGTCGGCGATGCCTTTGGCGCCGACGCCCTCCTCGAGCATGACCAGGCAGAACGGACAGCCCGAGGCGACCGCGGTCGCGCCGGTGTCGGCCGCGACGAGCTGCTCGACGCGGCGGTGATTCACGCGCTGGCCGACCTGCTCCTCCATCCACATCCGGCCGCCGCCCGCGCCGCAGCAGAAGCCGCGCTCGCGGTGGTGCGGCGCGATCTCGACGCGCTCGACCCCCGGGATCGCGTCGAGGACGGCGCGCGGCCCGTCGTACTGGCCGTTGTGGCGGCCGAGGTAGCAGGGGTCGTGGTAGGCGACCCGTTGGGTCACGCTTCCCCGCTCGGCACCGTCCGCGCCGGCGGTGGCGCCGGCCTCCGACGCCGCGAGCGCGATGCGTCCCTCGCCGAGCAGCTCCTCGACCACCTGCAGCGCGTGGCGGGTCTCGTAGCGACCGCCGAGCTGCGGGTACTCGTTCGCGATCGTGTTGAAGCAGTGCGGGCAGGCCGTGATGACCTTCCGCACGCCGTAGCGCCCGAACGTCTCGATGTTCGCCGTCGCCTGGGTCTGCCAGAGGTACTCGTTCCCCAGGCGCCGCGCGGGATCGCCGGTGCAGGTCTCCTCCTTCGCCAGGATCGCGAAGGACACGCCCGCGGCGCGGAGGATCGTCACGAGCGCGCGCGCGACCTTCTGGTTGCGGCGGTCGAACGAGCCGGCGCAGCCGGCGGAGGAGAGGGACTCCCCGTGGGGCCT
>Ga0082335_1006333_pt1 | contig 15357 bp, 11 predicted proteins | sample Subgrocontami58m_FD_72375 | JGI IMG/M metagenome (GOLD analysis project Ga0082335, IMG submission 72375) | Subsurface groundwater microbial communities from S. Glens Falls, New York, USA - GMW37 contaminated, 5.8 m (SPADES assembly) (version 2) ...
GGCTGGTGTCGATCGGCGGTGGTGCGGATGAGGTAATGCTCGGCATCATTTGCAAGCTGGAAGGCACGCTGCCGCGTCCATGAGCTTCAGGAAAATCCTGATAGCCAATCGCGGCGACCAGCCGCGCAGCGGCGCAGCGGCGCAGCCAAATTGCCTCGGGCGCGAAGCGCACTCAGGCGATTTCTCTGCGGAACTTTCACGTGTTTAGGAAAATCCTGATAGCCAACCGCGGAGAAATCGCCTGCCGCGTGATGCGCACGGCGCGCACGCTGGGCTATCGCACGGTCGCCGTATATTCCGATGCCGATGCCGGTGCGCCGCATGTGGCGCTGGCCGACGAGGCCGTGCGCATCGGCCCCGCGCCGGCGGCCGAGTCCTACCTGAATGTCGCCGCCCTGCTCGATGCCGCGCGACGCACCGACGCCGGGGCCGTGCATCCGGGCTACGGCTTCCTCAGCGAGAACGCAGCCTTCGCCCAGGCCTGCGCCGATGCCGGGCTGGTCTTCATCGGCCCGCCGGCCGCAGCCATCGCGGCCATGGGCGACAAGGCCGGCGCCAAGCGGCGCATGATCGCCGCCGGCGTGCCGACCGCGCCCGGCTATCTCGGCGAGGATCAAACCGACGCACGGCTGACGAGCGAAGCCGAAAAGCTCGGCTACCCTTTGCTGGTCAAGGCCGTCGCCGGCGGCGGCGGGCGCGGCATGCGCCAGGCAAGCAGCGCGGCGGAACTGCCCGAAGCCTTGGCCGGCGCGCGGCGCGAGGCGCAGGCCGCTTTCGGCGACGCCACGCTGATGCTGGAGCGCCTGGTCGAACAGGGCCGCCACATCGAAATCCAGGTCTTCGCCGATGCCCACGGCAACGCCGTGCATCTGGGCGAGCGCGACTGCACGGCGCAGCGCCGTAGGCAGAAGGTGATCGAGGAAGCGCCCTCGCCCATCGTCACGCCGGCCATGCGCGAGGCCATGGGCTGCGACGCGGTGGCCGCCGCGCTGGCGGTCGGCTATCGCGGCGCCGGCACCGTCGAATTCATCGTCGACGCCGCACTCAAACACTATTTCCTCGAAATGAACACGCGCTTGCAGGTCGAGCACCCGGTCACGGAAATGATCACCGGGCTCGACCTGGTCGAGTGGCAGTTGCGCATCGCCGCCGGCGAAGCTTTGCCCTTGCGCCAGGACGAGATCCGTTTCAGCGGTCATGCCATCGAGGCGCGGCTGTATGCCGAGGACCCCTATACGAACTTTGCGCCGCAGACCGGCCCGGTGCTGCATTTCCGGCCCGAGGGCGCGTTGCGCCCGGGCGTCCGCATCGATGCCGGCATTGCCGAGGGCGGTGCCGTGACGCCTTTCTACGACCCGCTGCTGGCGAAAGTGGTCGCCCACGGCCGCGACCGCAGCGATGCCATACGGCGGCTCATGGCGGCCCTCGAAGATGCGCCCCTGCTTGGACTGGCGAACAATGGCCGTTTCCTGCGCGACCTGATCGATCACGAGCGCTTCCGTACCGCGACCCTGCACACCACGCTGCTCGACGAATGGACTGCCGGCGGTGAACCCGTCCTCCAGCGCCCGCAGCCGACGGATGCCGACTGGCAACTGGCAGCAACACTGTTCACGGGCCAGTCGGGTTGGCGCGCGGAAAGCGTCGTCAGCTTCGACCTGACTCTTGTCTGCGGTGACGAAAGCCGAAGAATGAGAGTCGGCGTTGACGCTGCGGCGATTAAATGGTGCGTCGACGATCATGATCAACTGCGCTACACGCAGGACAACGTCACGCGCCAGGCCATCATCCATCGCAACGGCGACACCCTGCACCTGACACGCGATGCCGCCGTCCTCGTCTTCCGCGAAGCCTCGCCTTTCCCCGCGACCGAAAGCCGCCACGATCCGCTCACGGCGCGCGCCGCGGTCGCCGGTACCATCGCCCGGCTGGAAGTCAGTGCAGGCGATACGGTGAGCGCCGGCCAGACCCTGGCCGTGATCGAAGCCATGAAAATGGAAATGCGCGTCACGGCGAATACCGCCGGCACCGTCACCGCCATCCGCGTCCTGCGCGGCCAGCAGGTCGAGGCCGGCGCCATACTGGTCGAACTCAGCATCGAGGAAATGCCATGCCTACCCACGATAACGCCATCCTGACCTGCGCCCTGACCGGCGTGCTGACCGATCCAAAACAACATCCGGTGCCCGTCACGCCGGCGCAGATGGCAGCCTCGGCGCGCGAGGCCTACGATGCGGGCGCAGCCATCATGCATGTGCACCTGCGCCAGCAGGAACCCGGCAAGGGCCACCTGCCCTCGTGGGACCCGGAGGTCGCCGCCGAGATCGTCGACGCGATCCGCGCCGCCTGCCCCGGCGTGATCATCAACCTGACCACCGGCGTCATCGGCGCCGATATCTCCGGCCCGGCCGCCTGCATCCGCCGCGTCAAGCCCGAGATCGCCGCCTGCAACGCCGGCACGCTGAACTACCTCAAACTGCGCGAGGACGGCCGCTGGGCCTGGCCGCCGATGGTGTTCGACAACCCGGTGGAGAAAGTGCAGGCCTTTCTCGACGTGATGCACGAAACCGGCACGCAGCCGGAGTTCGAATGCTTCGACGTCGGCATCGTGCGTTCCGTCGCCATGTACCGCAAGGCGGGCATGACAAATCACGCCGACTACAACTTCGTCATGGGCGTGGCCTCGGGCATGCCGGTCGATGCCGACCTGCTGCAACTGCTGCTGCGCTGGATCGAACCCGGCGCGCCATGGCAGGCGACGCTGATCGGCCGCCAGGAAATCTGGCCGCTGCACCAACGCGTCGCCGAACTCGGCGGCATGCTGCGCACCGGCCTCGAAGACAGCTTCTACCTGCCCGACGGCAGCCGCGCCGCCGGCAACGGCGCGCTGATCGAAGCGCTCGCGACCTGCGCGCGCCGGGCCGGGCGCGAGGTCGCCAGCCCCGCTGAGGCGCGCACGATGCTGGGACTGCGCACGGGCTGAAGGCCGACCTCGCGCACCCGCGGTTCGTGTGCTTCAATGTTCACCAAGAGCCGGCATTCCGGTCAGGGAGAAGAAGCATGAAAGACATCGCCTGGAGCAAGATTCTCAGCGTCGGATTCGAAGAAATCGACGAGGACCATCGCAAGCTGGTGGGCATCTTCAACGAGCTGAACCGCGCGGTGACGGTCGGCGAATCGCCCGACTACCTCGCGGCGACGCTGGAAGAGCTGATCAACTGCACGGTCTGGCATTTCAGCCACGAGGAAAGGCTGATGCTCAAGCATCGCTACGATGGCATCGCGGAACACAAGACCGCGCACCGCGAGCTGATCGAGGCCGCGCGGGAGTTGCAAGGGCAACTGCTGCAAGCCGGCCAGCGGGTGGCGGATGAGCAGATCGTGTACCTGGAACGCTGGCTGACCGGCCATATCCTCACCACCGACCAGCGGCTGGGGGCCTTCCTTTCTCAGAAGAGCTAGGCCGCAACGCTCGCCTTCCGAGCCAATAAATGCCCGATATGCGAGCATCGAAGCCGTTTGCGGCGGCACCTTCCGGGCGTGCTATCGTTGTTCGGATGAACACCATCCGCTCCGTCACCATCGACCTCGATGGCACCCTGCTCGACACCGTGCCCGACCTCGCCGCGGCCGCCAACGCCATGCTGCGCGAATTGGGCCGGCCCGAGTATCCGGTCGAAACCATCGCCGCCTTCATCGGCCGCGGCATCCCCAAGCTGGTCGCTCGCTGCCTGCCCGACCTCGACGAGTCGGCGGTGGAGCACGCGCAAGTGATATTCCGGCGCCATTACGCGATCGAGAACGGCCGCTGCTCGACGCTGTTCCCAGGCGTGCTGGAAGGCCTGCAGGCTTTTCGCGCGGCCGGCCTGCCGCTGGCGGTGATCACCAACAAGGCGGCCGCCTTCACCGAGCCGCTGCTGGTCGCCACGAAGCTCGGAATCTGGTTCAACTTCGCCGTTTCCGGCGACAGCCTGCCGCACAAGAAGCCGCATCCCGCGCAACTGCTGCATGCCTGCGAGCGCCTGGGCACGCTGCCGGCCGAGAACCTGCACATCGGTGACTCGCACCACGACGCCGTCGCGGCGCGCGCCGCCGGCTGCCCGGTGTTCATCGTGCCCTACGGCTACAACGAGGGCGAGGATGTGCAAGGAATCGACTGCGATGCTATAGTCGCGTCGCTGGCTGAGGCAGCCCGCCGTACCACCAGCGCTGACTTTCGAAAGATCGCTTGATCCTCATGCTCCACCGGAACCTGCAAATGACAAGGAAACACGCCCTCGGGGCGGAGGCTTGGCCCTGGCGGGCCTGAACGCCCGCGCCATCGAGCGCCGATTTCCATCGCGCCGGAGCTGACCAGTCCGCGCACCTGTCCTTGCAGCACCCGTATCCGTGGAGTTTCACCATGACCGAATCCGAATTCAACCGCCTTGCGGCGGAGGGCTATAACCGCATCCCGGTGACGCTCGAAACCTTCGCCGACCTCGACACGCCGCTGTCGATCTACCTCAAGCTGGCCAACGATCCCTACTCCTACCTGCTCGAATCGGTGCAGGGCGGCGAACGCTTCGGCCGCTATTCCTTCATCGGCCTCGCGGCCGGCACGCGCATCGCCGTGGTCGAAGGCGCCATCATGGTGCTCAGCGGCAACCGCGTCGCCGAACGCCGCGACCACAGCAATCCGATGAGCTTCATTTCCGAGTTCATGTCGCGCTTCAAGGTGCCCGACCTGCCCGGCCTGCCGCGCTTCTGCGGCGGCCTCGTCGGCGCCTTCGGCTACGACACGGTGCGCTACATCGAGACCAAACTCGCGCAACGGAAAACTCCCGATCCGCTCGGCGTGCCTGACATCCTGCTGCTGCTGTCCGAGGAAATCGCCATCGTGGACAACCTCTCGGGCAAGCTGACCCTGGTGGTGTATGCCGAACCCGGCTTCCCCGGCGCCTGGAAGCAGGCCCAGGCGCGGCTCAAGGAGCTGCTGGCCAAGCTGCGCGCGCCGGTGACGATTCCGCCCGAAGTGCAGGCCTCATCCGCACCTGCCGTCTCTGAATTCGGCGAGGAGGCCTTCAAGGCCGCGGTGCGCCGCGCCAAGCAGTACATCGTCGATGGCGACATCATGCAGGTGGTGCTCTCGCAGCGCATGAGCAAGCCCTTCGCGGCGAGCCCGCTGGCGCTCTACCGCGCGCTGCGCACACTGAACCCCTCGCCCTACATGTTCTATTTCAACTTCGAGGACTTCCACGTGGTCGGCGCCTCGCCGGAGATCCTGGTGCGGCTCGAGCACCAGGACGGCGAACGCCGCGTCACGGTGCGCCCGATCGCCGGCACGCGCAAGCGCGGCGCCACCCTCGCCGAAGACGAGGCGCTGGCCGCCGACCTGCTGGCCGACCCGAAGGAGCGCGCCGAACACCTGATGCTGCTCGACCTCGGCCGCAACGACATCGGCCGCGTCGCCAAGACCGGCACGGTCAAGGTCAGCGACCGCTTCATCATCGAGCGCTATTCGCATGTGATGCACATCGTCTCCAATGTCGAGGCCGAGCTGAAGGACGACGAAGGAGCGCTGGGCGTGCTCAAGGCCACCTTCCCGGCCGGCACCGTGTCCGGCGCGCCGAAGGTGCGGGCGATGGAGATCATCGACGAACTGGAGCCTTCGAAGCGCGGCATCTATGCCGGCAGCGTCGGCTACCTCGGCTTCAACGGCGACATGGATCTCTGCATCGCGATCCGCACCGCGGTGATCAAGGACGGCCGGATCCACGTCCAGGCCGGCGCCGGCATCGTCGCCGACTCGGATCCCGATTCGGAATGGCAGGAAACGTTGAACAAGGCGCGGGCGCAGTTACGCGCCGCCGAGATGGCCGAAGCCGGCCTCGATACGCGTTTCGAGTGAGGAGGCCGTCATGCTATTGATGATAGACAACTACGACAGCTTCACCTACAACCTGGTGCAGTACTTCGGCGAACTCGGCGAGGACGTCAAGGTGTTCCGCAACGACGCGATCACCCTCAAGGAAATCGCCGCAATGAAGCCGGCACGCATCGTGGTCTCGCCCGGGCCCTGTTCGCCGGCCGAAGCCGGCATCTCGGTGGCGGCGATCAAGGAGTTCTCCGGCAAGATCCCCCTGCTCGGCGTCTGCCTCGGCCACCAAAGTATCGGCGCGGCTTTTGGCGGCGAGATCGTGCATGCCAAACAGTTGATGCACGGCAAGACCTCGCCGGTGATCCACGAGGGCAAGGGCGTCTTCGCCGGCCTGCCGAATCCGCTGACCGTGACCCGCTACCACTCGCTGGCGATCCGCCGCGACACGCTGCCGGCCTGTCTCGAAGTCACGGCCTGGACCGAGGACGGCGAAATCATGGGCGTGCGCCACCGCGAGCTGAATGTCGAAGGCGTGCAGTTCCATCCCGAATCGATACTGACCGAATGCGGCCACGAGCTGCTCGGCAACTTCTTGAAAGGCACGAAATGATCACCCCACAGGAAGCGCTCCAGCGCACCATCGAACACCGCGAAATCTTCCACGACGAGATGCTGCACCTGATGCGGCAGATCATGAAGGGCGAGATCTCGCCGCTGATGGTCGCCGCGATCCTCACCGGCCTGCGCGTGAAGAAGGAAACCCTGGGCGAGATCGCCGCCGCCGCGACGGTCATGCGCGAGTTGTCGACCAAGGTCGTGACGCCGCACAACCCGCATTTCGTGGACATCGTCGGTACCGGCGGCGACGGCGCACACACCTTCAACATCTCCACGGCGACGATGTTCGTCGCCACCGCGGCCGGCGCCACGGTGGCCAAGCACGGCAATCGCAGCGTGTCGTCGAAGTCCGGCGCCGCCGATGTGCTGGAATCCTTCGGCGCCAACATCATGCTGGCGCCGGAGCAGGTCGCGGCATGCATCGAGGCCATCGGCTGCGGCTTCATGTTCGCGCCCAACCACCACCCGGCGATGAAGAACGTGGCGCCGGTGCGCCGCGAAATGGGCGTGCGTACCATCTTCAACATCCTGGGGCCCCTGACCAACCCGGCCGGTGCGCCGAACACCTTGATGGGCGTGTTCCATCCCGACCTGGTCGGCATCCAGGTGCGCGTCATGCAGCGCCTCGGTGCCGATCACGTCATGGTGGTGTGGGGCAAGGACGGCATGGACGAGGTTTCACTGGGCGCCGCCACACTGGTCGGCGAACTCAAGGACGGCAAGATCACCGAGTACGAAATCCATCCCGAGGACTACGGCCTGGCCATGATGTCCAACCGCGGCCTGCGCGTCGCCGACGCCGCCGAGTCCAGGGCCATGCTGCTCGAGGCACTGGACAACACGCCCGGCACGCCGCGCGAGATCGTCACGTTGAACGCCGGCGCCGCGCTCTACACGGCCAACCTGGTCGACTCGATCGGCGACGGCATCGCCAGGGCGCGGGAAGTCATCGCCAGCGGCGCGGCACGCAAGAAGCTCGATGAGTTCATCGCCTTCACCAAAAAGTTCGCCTGATGTCGGACATCCTCAACAAGATCCTCGCGGTCAAGCGCGAGGAAGTTGCGGCAGCTTCGGCGGCGAAGCCACTGACGGCAGTAATAGACGCGGCGGAAGCGCAGACGGCAGCGCGCGATTTCGTTGGTGCGATAAGGACAAGAGTCGGCGCCGGTGCTACGGCGGTCATCGCCGAAATCAAGAAGGCCAGTCCCTCCAAGGGCGTGATCCGCCCCGACTTCCACCCGGCCGAGATCGCCGCTGATTACGAAATGCACGGCGCGACCTGTCTCTCGGTGCTAACCGACCAGCCCTTCTTTCAGGGCTCGGCCGACTATCTGCGTGCGGCCCGCGCCGCCTGCGCGCTGCCTGTGCTGCGCAAGGACTTCCTGGTCGATCCTTACCATGTGTATGAGGCCCGCGCCATGGGCGCCGACGCGATCCTGCTGATCGTCGCCGCGCTATCGCTGGCCGAAATGCAGGAAATGGAAGCCATCGCCCACGGTCTCGGCATGGGCGTTCTGGTCGAATGCCATGACGCCGCCGAGTTGGACGTCGCGCTGCAATTGAAGACGCCGCTGATCGGCATCAACAACCGCAACCTGCGGACCTTCGAGGTCAGCCTCGACACCACGCTGTCGCAGCTCGGACGGATTCCGGCCGGGCGCATCGTGGTCACCGAGTCGGGCATCCTCGCCCCGGCCGACGTGGCGTTGATGCGCAGCCACGGCGTGCATGCCTTCCTCGTCGGCGAGGCCTTCATGCGCGCGCCCTCGCCGGGCGAGGAGCTGGCACGGCTGTTTGCCTGAGCCTCGATCGGGATAAACTTCAGCATCCAGCTCGCCGATAAGCGAATCAGCCATGGGCATGCTCGACACTTTTGGGCCTGAACGGCCGCTTTACGACCTGGTCGGACTGCAACTCGATATCGAGTCCATGCTTGGCCGCCGTGCCGATGTCGTCACCGAAGCGGGTCTGAGTATCCACTTGCGAGAACGTGTTCTCGCCGAGGCCCGTCCCTTATGAAAGACCGAAAGGTCTATCTGCGGCATACATTGCTATCAGCGTCATGGCGGCATAGATAGTGATCATGGAAATCCAGGCACCGATGCTGAGCCACCTGTTCCACAGCTTCGCCAGTTCCTTTTGGCCGCTTGCCATCAGCGTCTGCGTGAAAATGATGCAGATCATGATGGAAACCACGAACGCATAGGCCGCCAAAAAGTAGTAATCCGCGGTCATTAGATAGCCGACTTTCGGAAACGCGTTCTTCTGCGACATGTGATAAACCAGAGTACCAACCAACCCAGAAATCGAGGCACCGATGCGCGGAGAGAACTGGTCGATCGGCACCCAAAGGATCAGCAGGATGATCCCGAGTATGATCGCCAGCGGCAGAAAGAAGGTGTACAGGTACGGATTCAGGATTCTCTTGATCCCGATTTCAAGATTGACAGTCGAGAAGTACACGGGGCTCTTGTAGCCCGTGCCCATGCGGTAGTCGGGGTCGCCAAACGTGGATTGGTAGCGGTACAGGCCGGAGAAAGCGTTGCGTCCGGCGTAGGTCCACTCCTGCGGCTTGATGTCGTCTACCGGCGCGGCCTCCATATGCCGCGAATCCAGTAGCAGCATGACGTGTGTCGAATTCTTGTTTGTATGCGCAATCGACAGGGGCAGCGTCTGCGCGTCGAATGGGAAGGCCGACAGGTCGAACGGCGCCCCCAGTGTCAGCCGTTTGCGGTATGCACGGTACTTCACCGGTAATGACAGATCCTCTTTGAACAGGACAGACTGCTCCTTCACGGCATTGATCGCGGTAATTCTCTCGATATCCTTGGCGTCCAGCCTCCCCCCGGCCCACTTGAACCACATGAACAGGTCTACATCCCAAAGCATGTCCTTGATGTTGACGTCGTTGATCCTGATGACATCAACGCCAACGAACACCACATCGACAATGTGATACGGGATTTCATCCACGACTATCACCACGCCTTGTTTGACGCGCTCGTACAACTCTTTGAGGACATACTCCTCCTCGGGCCTGTCCAACTGGACCGCGGCCGCCTTGAACCGGCCGTCCTTCATCACTGAGACGAAGACTTCGCGCTGAACCGCCCTGCTCTCCTCCTGCCTGGCTTTCGGACCGCCTGATTCCCTGCCTGGCTGCGCGGAAGCGTGTTTCCTGCCCTCTGCCTTGTCACCGTCGCCGCTGCGGGAATCGAACTTCGTCGCCACGGCCCTGGGTGCAGACTGCTGTTTCAGCCGCGAGAGGTATTTCGCGACGTACTCGGCCGTTTTGTCCGTTGCGCGGCTGAAAACCAGGTTTCCAGTTACTCCTTCGATAGCGCCGTGCGAGTCGATTTTTGCAAGAATGTCGCGTATGCCAGACCGGGTCGGTGCGGATTTTGACTCGGCGCCTTCGAGCGTCCGGATCGCCTGCGCGAGTAGAAGCGCAGCATCGTAGGCCATGGCAGCCGCCACAGGCGGCCGTTCGCCAAACTTCTCGACATAGGCCTGGGCAAACTTCGATGCCTTCTGATTTGCAATTTCCCACAGGAAAGCCGACGTGAGATAGACGTCTGCCGTATATTTCTCATCGAGGTCGGTGAGGAATTTCGGATTGGACCAGGCGTTCGGCGCCATTACCGGAGCCTTGATGCCAAGCTCGCGCAACTGCGGGAGAATAGCCAACCCGGGCCCGCTGTGGGTCAGCGCCGCCACAACGCCGATTCTTTCGTTCTCTGCAAGATCCGGTAGGTTCTTCGCGGCCCAGTCAGTTGAAACAGCCGGGTTACCGGCTTCGACTACCTTTTGTATTTTCAGTCCGATACGCGATGCCTTTCGAACAAACGCGTCCCTGAGGGTGACACCGAAGGAATCAGTGTTATGGATCAGCAGCACGTTGTCTTTCTTCAACACCTCCTTGATGTACACGGCCATGAAACTGCCCTGGACGTCATCTTGAAGATTGACCGAGAACATCCACTGGTTCGCCCCCAGAACCGCCGGGTTGCTGACATTGGGAGACAAAAATGGAATCCTGGCATCGGCGAAGACCTTGGCCGTCGCGAGCGCTGTTGTCGGGTAGTAATGGCCGATCACCGCAAGCAGCGCATCGTCCCTGACCATTTCCGCGGCTACCGCCTGAGCCTTCTCCGGATCGTCGTAATCGTCTCTTACGACCAGTTCCAGTTTCGTTCCATTTGCAGCTTTGGAGGTATTGAATTGCGCCACGAAGAGTTCGACCGCGTTCTTCAGGGGGATACCTTTTTCCGCTTTCGGGCCGGTCAAGGGAACCAATACACCTATGCGGTAGGTCTTCGCAAACAGCGCGCTCGAAAATAGAATCAGCACCAACGCGAGCAAGGTTCTCGAAAATCGATTCACCATGACTTCCTCCAAACGTCAAGGACAGGAAATTCAACGGGCATTCGGGGAGTATGTCTGACACCGGGTGCCGCAGTCAATCGCCGATTTCGAGCATTGTCCAACGGAGTATGAGCAAAGTAATCGGCTCGGATGCCGCAAATCGCGGTGAAGAAACAGTAGGGCTTCGCATCTCGCGGATCGTCTGCAACGTATCCGCGTATACACGGCGGATGGGCGCCAACAGTCAGAAACGATCGAAAGACTCAGGATGCGGTGATCCGGAATCTCGAAATTGTCGGGCAGATCGTCCGCGACCCTGGCCCCGATAGCCTTGCCGAGCAAAGACCGGAGGTTCCATGGGCCAGAATTGGCGGCACTCGCAACATCCCGGCACACCAGTATCTCGGCGTCGATCTTTCGCTGATCTGGAATATCGTCGAGCGCGAACTGGCGCCACTGGAACAGGCGGTCCAGCATTTCCTCGCGTCGTAACCCCGTATCCGGCACGCCTTGAAAGTTATGCCTTCGGCAAAGCCGAAGGCGGTATCCCTTGCGGACAGCGCCAGCGATACGGCGATATATGCATCAGGCGCAGCTGTTGCCGGTCGATTCCGGCACGCCCAGCTTCTTCAGGATCGAATCCAGCGGGCAGAACTTGGTGAAACCGCTCTGGAACAGGTTGGCGCCGACGAAGGCGGTGAACCACAGCCAGGACAACTTGCTCATGTCCACCTGGCCACTGAAGTGCGCGAGGACAAGCGAGGTCATGATGAAGAATCCGGCGATGATGCGAACGATTTGATTGACGGTCATGTGAAGCTCCTTCATTAGGGTTTGACGATGCGGCTGTTCATCACCGCGTAGTAGAGAACCGGGATCACCACCAGGGTCAGCATGGTGGAGACGAAAATGCCGAAGATCAGCGACAGCGCGAGGCCGGCGAAGATCGGGTCGTCGACGATGAACAGCGCGCCGAGCATGGCCGCGAGTCCCGTCAGCACGATGGGCTTGGCGCGCACGGCGGCGGCCTGGATCACGGCTTCGGCGAAATCCATGCCGCCGGCGACCTGCTCGTTGATGAAGTCGACCAGCAGGATGGAATTGCGCACGATGATGCCGGCCAGCGCGATCATGCCGATCATCGAAGTGGCCGTGTATTGCGCGCCGAACAGCGCGTGGCCGGGCATCACGCCGATGATGGTGAGCGGAATCGGCGCCATGATGATCAGCGGCACCAGATAGCTCTTGAACTGTGCCACCACCAGCAGGTATATCAGGATCAGGCCGACGGCATAGGCCGCGCCCATGTCGCGGAAGGTCTCGAAGGTCACCTGCCATTCGCCGTCCCACTTCAGCGAGTATTGGGCGTAGGGGTCCTTCGGCTGCTTGAAGAAGTATTCGCCCAGCGTGCCGCCCTGCGGCAGCGCGACGCCGGCCAGCTTGTTGCGGATGTCGAACATGCCGTACAGCGGGCTGTCCAGCTTGCCGCCCATGTCGCCGGTGACGAAGACCACCGGCAGCAGGTCCTTGTGATAGATCACCTTCTCGCGCAGCGTGCGCTTGACTTCGACCACTTCGGAAACCGGCACCAGCGCGCCATCGCGACCGCGCAGCTTGAGCTTGAGCAACTGGTCGATGCTGTTCTGGCGCTCGGCCGGCAGCACGATGCGCACCGGAATTTCGTACTTTGCGTCGCCGTCATGCACCGGGGTGACATCCTCGCCGGAGAGCCCCATGCGCACCACCTCGACGATGTCCTTCTGCGCCACGCCGAGTAGCGCGGCCTTGGCCTGGGATACGCGCAGCACCAGCTTTTCGGCATCTTCATCCACGGTGTCATCGACACCGATGATGTCGGCCGTGCTTTCGAAGGCGGCGCGCACCTGCTTTGCCACGGCAATCTGCCCCGCATAATCCGGGCCGTAGATTTCGGCGACGATCGGCGACATCACCGGCGGTCCCGGCGGCACTTCGACGACCTTGGCGTTGCCGCCATGCTTCAGCGCCACGGCCACGACGCGGTCGCGCACCGAGACGGCGATCTCGTGGCTCTGACGATCGCGATGTTTCTTGTCCACCAGATTGACCTGGATGTCGCCCATTTCCGGCGCGCTGCGCAGGTAGTACTGGCGCACCAGTCCGTTGAAGTTGATCGGGCTGGCGGTGCCGGCGTAGGCCTGGTAATCGGCGACTTCCGGAACCTGCGCAATCTCGGCGGAGATTTCGCGCAGCACTTTCGCGGTTTCTTCGAGCGGCGTGCCCACCGGCATGTCGAGCACGACCTGGAATTCGCTCTTGTTGTCGAAGGGCAGCATCTTCAGCACCACCAGCTTGAACAAGCCGAGGCTGACCGAGGCCAGGATCGCCACCAGGATGCCGATCCACAGCTTCCGCCGAGCGGCCTGGCCAGTGCGCGGGTCGAGCAGCGGCGTCATCAGGCGACGGAAGAAGCGGTCGAGTTTTTCAGTCGTCGGATCGGTACCGTGGCCGGCATCGCCGCCATGAGCTGCCGGCTTCATCAGCTTCAGCGCCAGCCAGGGCGTGATGACGAAGGCGATGGCCAGCGAAATGAACATGCCCATCGAGGCATTGATCGGGATCGGGCTCATGTAGGGGCCCATCAGGCCGGTGACGAAGGCCATCGGCAGCAGCGCTGCGATCACGGTGAAGGTGGCGAGAATGGTAGGGCCGCCGACTTCATCCACGGCCGGCGGAATGATTTCCGAGAGCGGCTTGTCCGGGTGCAGCAGGCTCCAGCGATGGATGTTCTCCACCACCACGATGGCGTCGTCCACCAGGATGCCGATGGAGAAGATCAGTGCGAAGAGCGAAACTCGATTCAGCGTGAAGCCATACGCCCAGGACGCGAACAGCGTCGCCGCCAGCGTCAGCGTCACCGCCGTGCCGACGATCACGGCCTCGCGCTTGCCCAATGCGAAGAGCACCAGCAGCACGACGAACATCGTGGCGAAGACCAGCTTGCCGATCAGCTTCTGCGCCTTGTCGGTGGCGGTGGCGCCGTAATTGCGCGTCACCGAGAATTCGACGCCCTCGGGAATCACCGTGCCCTTGAGGGCCTCGGCGCGGGCGATCACGGCTTCGGCGACGTCGGCGGCATTGACGCCGGGCTTCTTCGACACCGACAGCGTCACCGCCGGGAACTCACCCTTGCGGTCGCCGTGCCAGACATAGCGCGATGGCTGATCGGCGCCGTCGACCACCTGGGCGACATCGGCCAGATAGACCGGCTTGCGCTCGAAGACTCCGACCACCAGGCGCTTCACATCGGCGGCGGATTCGATGTAGGTGCCGGTCTGCACCAGGATTTCGCGATTGCCGGCGACCAGGCTTCCGGCCGGCTGCGAGGCGTTCGACACCTGCAGCGCCGCCTTGAGGTCCTGCGCCGTGATGCCGTGCGAGTTCATGCGGTCGGCGTCCATCACGACGCGGATGACGTGGCCGGGACCGCCGATGGTGGCGACGTCGCGCGTTCCCGGGATGCGCTTGAGGTCGATCTCGGCGGCACGTGCCACCTGCTGCATTTCGAAGGCCGATTTCAAGGGATCGGCGCTGTGGAAAGTCAGCGTGACGATGGGCACGTCGTCGATGCCCTTGGGCTTGACGATCGGATCGAGCACGCCGAGGTTGGGCGAAAGCCAGTCGCGGTGCGAGTTGATCGTATCGTAGAGCCGCACCAGCGCCTGGATCGGGTCCTCGCCGACCTGGAACTGAACGGTGATCGCCGCCATGCCGGGACGCGATACCGAATACACATGCTCGATGCCGGCGATGCGCGACAGCACCTGCTCGGCCGGCCGCGCCACCAGCGCCTCGACATCACGCGCCGAGGCGCCCGGAAAGGGCACGAAGACATTGGCCATGGTGACGTTGATCTGCGGCTCTTCCTCGCGCGGCGTCACCAGTGTCGCGCCTATGCCCAGCAGCAGCGCGATCAGCGCGATCAATGGCGTCAGGGAATTCCTGAGGAAATACTCCGCGATGCGGCCGGAAATGCCCATGCTCGGCCCCGGCTTCAGCGTGCGGCGGCGGGGGTGGCCGCCTTGAGTTCGATGCCTGTCTTCTGCGGCGTCAGGCTGACACGCTCGCCGGAATTGATGCCGGCCAGCACTTCAAGTTCGCCACCGGCGACTGCCTCGCCCAAGCGTACCTGGCGCAATCGCGCGCCTGCCTTGTCATCCAGCACATAGACCGCGGTGACCTCGCCACGACGCAGGACGGCGCTCGGCGGAACGGTAAGCTTCTTCGCCTGGCCGATGGTGAAATGGGCGCGAGCGTAACTACCCGGCACCACGCCTTCGATGCTTTCCGGCAGATAGAGCCGCGCCGTGGCGGTATGGCTGCGCGCATCCACGGTCGGCAGGATTTCGATGCGCTGCACGTCGATCCAGCGCCCGGTTTCGGGAAACTCGATGCGGGCGCGGGCAGACTTCTTCAACTCGGCCAGCTTGTATTGCGGCAGGCTGGCGATCACGCGCAGTCCCTTGGGGTCGAAC
>Ga0082335_1006335_pt1 | contig 15357 bp, 14 predicted proteins | sample Subgrocontami58m_FD_72375 | JGI IMG/M metagenome (GOLD analysis project Ga0082335, IMG submission 72375) | Subsurface groundwater microbial communities from S. Glens Falls, New York, USA - GMW37 contaminated, 5.8 m (SPADES assembly) (version 2) ...
CCGAAACGCCGCGCCAGGGACTCCCGTGCGTCTTCCAGCCAGCGCCGAGCGGCGCGGCCGGAGCGGTGGATGGAGGATGGATTGCCGGTTGCGTCCAACGCTTGCAGCAGCGCGGCACGGGCTTCCGGCCGCAGGGGTTCGCTGGCGTTGGCGTCGAGGTAATGCATCTCACTCCGCCGCAAGCTTGCCCATTCCTGTCGCCGGCAACGCCACCGCCCGCCCGGCCACCTGACCGGCGATCACATCCGCCAGGGTGACCGCGCTCAGAAAAAGCTGGATCTGCCGGCCGAGTTCGAACCACAGATCATGCGTCTGACACTGCTCATGGGCGCCGTCGCGGGCAGGGCCGGCGAGGCATCCGCCGCTGCCGCGCTCACAGCGTGTGGCATGGATCGGTTCATCCACGGCGGCGACGATATCGGCGATGGCGATCTCGTCGGAGCCGCGGGCCAGCCGGTAGCCCCCGCCGGGTCCACGGGCCGACGCCACCAGGCCCGCACGCCGCAGCTTGCCGAACAACTGCTCCAGGTATGACTGGCTGAGTTGCTGTCTGGCCGCGATTTCGGCCAGACAGACCGGGCCGCATTCGCAGCCAATGGTCTGGCGGGTGGCGAGATCGACCATCGCCATGACCGCATAGCGGCCCTTTGTTGACAGATGCATGTCTATTCTGCCGCGGTTTGGCGTGTGCGCGGGGCGCTTTCGGTCAGGCGAGCCACCCTGGCCTCGACTTCGGCCAGTTCGGCGCGCAGGCCCTCGAGATCGCGCACCAGCGGATCCAGGCTATCGTCGCAGGGCATGCCATAGGGGTCGAAACCCGGCTGCGTGGAGCCCGGCTGCCGACGCGGGATTTTGCGGTCCACGGGGCGTGCCGGGACGCCGACGACGGTTGTATCGGCGGGGACGGGGTCGACCACCACCGCATTGGAGCCGATTCGGGCATTGTCGCCCACCGTGATGGGGCCGAGGACCTTGGCTCCCGCGCCGATGATCACATTATTTCCGACGGTCGGGTGGCGCTTGCCGCCGCTGGTGCGGGCGACGCCCAGGGTGACCTGATGGTAAAGGTAGCAATCGTCGCCGATCTCCGCGGTTTCACCGATCACGACTCCCATGCCATGGTCGATGACCAGACGGCGGCCGAGGACGGCGGCGGGGTGGATTTCGATACCCGTCAAAAATCGCGAGACATGGGATGAAAATCGACCCAGAAGATAGAATTTGTGCCGCCATAGCGCGTGCGACAGTTTATGCCAGATGACCGCATGCACGCCTGGATAGCAGAGCAGGACTTCAAGGTTAGAACGGGCGGCCGGATCGCGTTCCCGATATGTCCGGACGGTCTCACGCAGGAACATGAAAGCCATGCGACATTTCCATGATGAAAGATCGGTAAGTCTGTCCTATAGTCGGTTTCGCCGCGCGGCAGGCAGCCTGCCACGAGGCCCAGTCAATCGGACATTCCGATCGAACCGGGAGGGGAAGGCGAAAAGCCGAGACGATGCAAGACATGGACGCAGACTATAATTTCCGACTGCGTAGGTCAAGAATACCAACTTCGGACGCGGCTCCCGGTTTGAACCCAGGAGAATGCGGTCCTAACTGACGATCGACCCGCTCCACCTCACGACAACGTCGTCGAGAACGAGCGTGGACAGGGCCGACGGACGGGCTGGGTCACGGGGGCCCTGTCTCAAGTACCGTTGGATGCGACAGGAAACAGGTTTCGAATTGCCATGCCCGAGGTAATGTTTGCCGGCCCAGACGGCCGTCTCGAAGGTCGTTACCACCATTCAAAGGAGAGCGGAGCACCCGTTGCCCTGATCCTGCATCCCCATCCGTTGCATGGTGGGACGATGAACAACCGGATCACCTACTCGATGTATCAGACCTTCCAGAAGCTGGGCTGCTCGGTGATGCGGTTCAATTTCCGCGGCGTCGGCCGCAGCCAGGGCCGCTACGATGGCGGCATTGGCGAAATTGGCGATGCCGCCGCGGCGTTGGATTGGATGCAGGCCGTCAACCCCAATCATGGCGGGTTGTGGATTGCCGGCTATTCCTTTGGCGCCTTCATCGGCATGCAACTGCTGATGCGCCGTCCGGAGATCTCCGGCTGGGTCAGTGTCGCACCACCCGCCAATCACTATGACTTCGGGTTTCTGGCGCCTTGTCCTTGTGGCGGTCTGATGCTGCATGGCGACACCGATGAACTGGTGCCCGAGCCGGCCGTCCGGAAGCTGGTCGACAAGCTGAACACGCAGAAGAATGTACACGTGGATTACCGCGTGTTCAGTGGCGCGGATCACGTTTTCGCCCAACACGCGGATCAGGTCGCCGAAGCGGTCGAAGACCATTGCGGCAAGGCAATCGCCCGCCGCCAGATGGCACTCGCCGCCGATTGATAGAGTCTTGTTCGTGAAAATGGGGCGGCGCCGCAGGGCTTGCCGCCCCTTTTTACGTTTGGGGGCATGGGCAGGGTGAGCAAGGGGGCATGAGCTGCCCGATCGTCAGGATCGCGAGCGGCACGCCCGACAGACACTATTGCCGAGGCCGGCCGGCGCTGATGCCGGCCAATGCCGAGGCAGGTCAATTCTGGGGCCGGTCAATGCAGAATCCGGCCAATGCTAAGGCAGGCCAATGCTGAGGCAGACCGTTTCTGAAACAGGTCGGTCAAGGACCGCCGTGCTTCGGGTCGGCCACGCGCCCTCCTGGCAAGGGCGCCGAAACTCCGGTCGTGCCGGGAAAGCTCAGGGGCAAACCCGCCACGACCCGGACGGCCAGGAAACCGAAGCATTGCGCCTCCAGGGCGTCTCCGTCCCATCCCAGGCATTCGACTGGCTCGACAGGGACACCCAGTCGACCGCGCAGCTCTGCCATGATCGCGGGATTATGCCGCCCGCCGCCCGCGACCAGCCAGCGCTTGGGCGGGGCGGGAAACCGACAGGCCGCAACGGCCCCGGCCGTGAAGGCGACCAGAGTGGCGGCCCCGTCGGCCGGCGACAGCGCCTGTAGTCCGCTGGCCGCCAGCGCCGCCGCGAAATCCAACCGATCCAGCGACTTCGGCGCCAGACGAGCGAAATAGGGATCGCCCAGCAACCGCCCCAACACCACCGCGTCGGTCCGGCCCGCGCGAGCCAGCACCCCGTCGCGATCGAACGCGGTTCCCGTGTGGCGAGCGGTCCAGTCATCCAGCGGCCCATTTCCCGGACCGGTATCGCAGGCGATCAGGGTTCCGTCCGCTCCGATCCAGGTGACGTTCGCGACTCCCCCGATATTCAGCACCGCTACCGGCTTCGGCAGGTCGGCTGCCAGGGCGGCATGAAACACTGGCACGAAGGGAGCCCCCTGCCCTCCCACCGCGACATCGGCCGAACGGAAATCGTAGGCGACCGGGAGGCCGGTACGCCAGGCCAGTTCCTGCGCGTCGCCGACCTGCCAGGTCCGCCGCCGGTCCGGCTGGTGCAGGATGGTCTGGCCGTGAAAGCCGATCAGATCGGCCGGGCAATCCAAATCGCGGACCGCGCGCACATGGTATTCCGTCAGCCTGGCGACCGCGGTCTTCAGGCGGCGATCATCGGGGTCAAGGCGCGGTGCAAGGTCCAGGATGCGGCGCAGGTCCTGACGCAGGCGGTCGTCGTACGGGATTGTCAGGCGAGGACCAAAGCGGGTCACGCTCTGTCCGTCGGTGTCCAGCCAGGCCGCGTCCACCCCATCCAAGGACGTGCCGCTCATCAACCCGATCACCCTCGGCATTTGCCGGTGCCCCTGTCTCTGTCAGTGAAGCTCTGCTAGTGAAGCCGCCCTCGGATACACAGGGTCTGGTTCCATGGCGAGCAGCGACTTCATCACCGAAGCCACCGAACGCGGCTTCGTCTTCCAATGCACCGACACCGATGCATTGAGCGCCGCCATGCGGGACGGGCCGATCACGGCCTATATCGGCTTCGACTGCACCGCCGACAGCCTGCATGTCGGCAGCCTGGTGCAGATCATGATCCTGCGCCTGCTGCAAAAACATGGCCACAAGCCGGTCGTGCTGATGGGCGGCGGCACCACGCGGATCGGCGACCCCTCCGGGCGCGACGAATCCCGCCAGTTGCTGACCGACGAGATCATCGCTGCCAACATGGCCGGCATCCGCCGCTGCTTCGGTCCCTTCCTGCGCTTCGGAGAGGGGCGCTCCGATTCCTTCATGGTCAACAACGCGGATTGGCTCGACCGCCTGGGCTATATCGAGCTGTTGCGCGATGTCGGCGTGCATTTCTCGGTCAACCGCATGCTGGGTTTCGACTCGGTCAAGCTGCGGCTGGAGCGAGAGCACTCGCTGACCTTCCTCGAATTCAACTACATGATCCTGCAGAGCTACGATTTCCGGGAGCTGCATCGGCGCCATGGCGTGACGTTGCAGATCGGCGGGTCGGACCAATGGGGCAACATCGTCTCCGGCATCGAGTTGACGCGACGGACCGACGCGAAATCCGTCTATGGCCTGACCACGCCGCTGATCACCACGGCGTCCGGCGCCAAGATGGGCAAGACCGCGCAGGGGGCGGTGTGGCTGACCGCGGACCGGCTGTCCGCCTACGACTACTGGCAGTTCTGGCGCAACACCGAGGATGATGATGTCGGCCGCTTCATGCGCCTGTTCACCGACCTACCGCTGGCCGAGATCGCCCGCCTGGAAAGCCTGGGCGGGGCGGAGATCAACGAGGCGAAGAAGATTCTGGCGACCGAGGCCACCGCTCTCTGCCACGGCACCGAAGCCGCCACCCAGGCCGCCGAAACCGCCAGGCGCGCGTTCGAGGAGGGCGAAGCCGCGGATACCCTACCAAGTGTGGCAATTGCCCAAGGTGAGCTGGAGGCAGGCGTCCCGGCATTCCGCCTGTTCACCCAGGCCGGTCTGGCCGCCAGCAACGGCGAGGCTCGACGGTTGATCCGGGGCGGCGGCGCACGGGTGAACGACGCGCCGGTGACCGAGGAGGGCCAGGTGATTTCACTGTCCGACCTGCGCGGCGGCGCCATCAAGCTGTCCGCCGGACGCAAGCAGCATCGGCTGGTTCGAGTGGGGTAACACCGGGGGTCGGGAGCGGATGCCCATCCCCGACCATCGTCAAACCCGCTGGCCTAACGCCCCGCCACAATACGGCGCACCGGAGTCGCCAGCGTTCGGCGGACCTCGGTGGCTCAGATATGACCCAGAGGCCGCCCGCACCTGGCCGCCATAAAACAATTCTTCATACATCGGCATGATACTGGCCGCGATGCGCCGGTCCTTGCCCGACAACCCCCTGCCCTATCTCTGCGCTGGCCTCGCGATCGCCGGCGCGGCCGGTTCGGCGGCGCTCGCCCCCACGGTATTCTGGCTGCTGCTGACCGGCACGGTGACCGCCGGCATCGTCTTCCTGGCATTTCGCCACACCACGACACTCTGCGTGATCTGGCTGCTCATCACCGGGGCGACGATCGAGATGGCGCTGTCCGACCTGGTCGATCCGTCCGCGTTCCAACCGACCATCGCCGCGCTGAAGGCGAGCCAGATCGCCCTGGCGGCAATCTGCGCGGTGCGGTGGGGGCCGCGGCTCGATCCGTTCAATCCGGCCTGGGGATTCGGCTTCATGACGATCTCGGGCCTGGTCGGAGGCCTCCACCCCGGCCTCGCCCCCATCGACTCCCTCCGCTCCATGCTCGGCTCCATCGCACCGTACGCCTTTTGCTTCGTCCGCCCTCCCCTAGCCTGGGCGAACGCGATCCTGTGTGCCGTTCGCTGGGCCCCGATCGTCGCGGTCGCCGCCGGGATTGCGGTCAGCCTGACCGGCCTGCGCCCACTGTTCGTCGATAGCGGCGGGGCACGGCTGAGCGGCCTCGGTCATCCCGCCTTCCTCGCCGGGGTCTGTCTGGCCGGCATCTATGCGGGCCTGATCGAGGCCTATCGCCATGGTCGCCGCGGCGACCTGGCCATGCTGGGTGCGAACCTGGTGATCCTGCTGCTGACGGGAGCACGCGCCCCGCTCGCCTACGCCGCCGTCGTCATACTGCTCAGCCTCATCTTCGTCCGGTCTTCGGTGATGCCAGCCCGCTTCCGGCTGTTGGTGGTCCTGGCAGTCGGTGCGTTCGTGCCCACCCTGGTCGTCCTGGCCGGCGAGTTTGCCTTCATTCGTGTGTTCAACGTGCTCAGTGAGAACCCGACGCATCTGAGCGGGCGGGAGTATCTGTGGCCGATCTTCGAACGGGTGGCAGCCGGTGCGCCCTGGTTTGGCTGGGGCATCGGCGCCGGCAACGTCATCATCCCGCCCGACAGCGAGATCGCGCAGATTCTGCAAACATGGGCTGCCCACAACGAATATCTGCGGATCCAGGTGGAGGGCGGGTATGTCGGACGCGCGATCCTCGTCGCGCTGTTCGCCCTGTGGGCCTGGCGACGGACGGTGCACCTGAGGCAATCCGACCGCGTGATCATGCGCCTGGTCTTCGTGGCCTTCGCCGCCCACGCCGTCACCGATAACGTGCTGATATCAACCCCGTCCTGTGTTCTGTTCACCTTCGCCGCCGCGGTTTTCGCGCGCGGCGAGCGGGAAGCACAGGCCGACAGGGCAAAGGGTTTCCCGGTCTGTCTGGAGCGCAAGGCCACCATGGCATAAGGCCGTCATGCTGGCTTTCCAACATGCCGACTTTCCCATGCCAGCATTCCTACATGTCAGCATTCCTACATGTCAGCATTCCTACATGTCAGCATTCCCACGTCGGGCATTCACACGTCTGGCATTCCAAGAGGTTCACCCGGCCGCAACCTGGGCATCCGGAGCTGACCGGCATTCGGAAATTGCTCTGTTGTCAGCCGCGCGCAGGCCGCACCATGGCCGCGCCAATGCAACAGACGGACCCACGGAATGCCGGTGTCGAATGCCCAGGACTGTACCATCCGCCCATGCCATGAACCCGACATGCCAGCGATCGCCGGCATCTACGCCCATCACGTGCTGCACGGATTCGCCTCCTTCGAAACCGAACCGCCATCCCTGGCAGAAATGATCCGTCGCCGCGCGGATATCGCCGCCAAGGGATTGCCTTATCTGGTTGCGGAGCGGGGCGGCATCATCCTGGGCTATGCCTATGCCGGCACTTACCGACCGCGTGCGGCCTACCGCGACACGGTCGAGAATTCGATCTATTTGCGCCATGACACGGCTGGACAGGGGATCGGGGGGCACCTGCTGCCCGCGCTGGTCGCCGCATGCGAAGCCTGCGACCTGCGCCAGATGATTGCGGTGATCGGCGACAGCGGCAACGAGGCGTCAATCCGCCTGCATCAACGCTGCGGCTTTCGGCTGGTCGGCATCCTGGAGGCCGTCGGATACAAGCACGGGCGCTGGCTCGACAGTGTGCTGATGCAACGGCACCTGGGTCGGGGCGACACCGCCCCCCCGCCCGAGCGATAGCTCGCAAGGCGTCGCGTCGCGCACCTCCGGCCCCGATGTCGGCCCGGCGCTGCCGGAGGGGGCTGGCCAAGGGGGGCTGGCAATTCCGGCTTTCCTGCTGCTACTGCCATGGCACTCGTTGCCAGGCGGCGCGACACGGTTAGACCAGGGGAGACAAGCGATGACAGCAACCGAGATCGGCGTGGTCGAGGCCATCGCGCGCTATCCAGTGAAATCCATGCGGGCCGAACCTCTGCAATCCGCCGACATCCGCTGGATCGGACTGCACGGCGATCGCCAATACGCCTTCGTGCGCGCCGACAACCGCTCCCGCTTTCCCTGGCTGACCGGCCGAGCGGTGTCTGAGTTGGTGCTGTACAGGGCCCGTTATGACGACCCGGAGGACCCGCGCAATGCCGCCGTCCGAATCACCGCCCCGGACGGTGCCGACTTTGCGATCGACGACCCCGCTTTGCTCGACCGCCTCTCGCGCGCGGCGGGCGAACCGGTCAGCCTGATTCAGGTCGGACGCGGCTGTTTCGACCTGATGCCGGTTTCGGTGGTCTCGACGGCGACCCGCGATGCCCTGACCGCGCGCCGTGCCACCCCGGTCGGGCTGGAGCGCTTCCGGATCAACATCATCATCCGCGCCCACCCCGGAATCGGCCGTGAAAGCGATTGGCTGGGCCGCAAATTGCAGTTCGGGGACGCGGCGGATGGCCCGCGACTGAGCCTCGGAATGGGCATTGCGCGCTGTGCCATGGTGACGATCGATCCGGAGACAGCCGAACGGGACCCGTCCATGCTGCGCACCGTCGCGCAGGATTTCGACAATGAGATCGGCGCTTATGGGTCGGTCGAGACCCAGGGTATCGTGTCCGTCGGCGATCGGGTGCGGCTGGTCGCGCCAGGCGGGTAGCTCGACCACGGGCCGGACATCGGTTCGGGCCATCCGGACGGATCAGCGCCGGCGATCATGAACCGCGGCGGTGCGCCATGACGTCGGGATTGACCACGTTGGTCGGCGTGCCGGCGGCATAGGCAACGATCTGAGCAAAGATGTCGGTGAACTGGATTTCGTATTCGTCCACCGTCACGTAGCCGATATGCGGGGTCGCCACGACATTCGGCATGGTCAACAACGGATACGCCGGATCGCGCACCGGTTCGGTTTCATAGACATCCACCGCGGCCATCCCTGGCCGGCCCGCCCGCAATGCCGTCTCCAACGCACCCGGCTCGATCAGTCCCGCTCGGCTGGTATTCACCAGCAGGGCCGAAGGTTTCATCAGAGCCAGGTCGGCCGCCGTGACGATGCCCCGCGTCGCCGGCACCAGGCGCATATGCAGGGAGATCACGTCGCAGGCCGCCATGAAGCTGGGCTTGTCCGACGCGATGTCGTACCCGTCTTCCCGCGCCCGGGCCAGCGACTCCGGTCGAGCCCAGGCGAGGACGCGCATGCCGAAGGCGCGACCGTAGGAGGCGACGACGCTGCCGATCCGGCCATAGCCGTAAATCCCCAAGGTCTTGTGCCGCAGCGAGGTCCCAACGCCCATCTGCCAATTGCCTGCCCGCAGGGACGCAACCTGAGCCGGGATTTGCCGCGCCGCGGCCAGCACCAGCGCCCAGGTCATCTCGGCGGTGGCATAGGATGGGGTGTCGGCGTGCCGGTCCGAGGACACGACAATCCCCAGCCGCGTGCAGGCGTCGATGTCGATATGTGGAAACACGCTGCGCTGGCTGATCAGGCGGAGTTTCGGCAAGCGGTCGAGCAAGGGCGCGCGGATCTGGGTCCGCTCACGGATCAGGACCAGCACCTCGGTATCACGCAGCCGTTCGGCCAGGGCGTCGGTGTCCTGGATGTGATCGTTCCAAATGGTCACGGCGTGACCCGAGAGTTGGGTGAAGCACGGCAGATGGCGAACCGTGTCATGGTAGTCGTCGAGGATCGTGATGTTCATGCGCGCACCCATCCGTGGCCCGGGTATCGTCCCAAATGACGGAAGCGCACACACCCCGGCCGGGAGCGGGAGTCAAGGAATCGTGCGTCTGGAGATCCCGGGGCGGGCACGCTTACCAGACCTGGGCACCGACCTATGCCGGCCCGCCCGCGCGTGCCCGCCCGTGGGTGTCCGCCTGCGGCTACTCGCCTACACCTGCTCGGCCTACATCTGCTCAATCGTCGATGCAGGCCCTGCCAGCGTGGTCCGGCGCATGTCCCGCACCTCGTTACGGTCGAAGCGGCGGGCTCGGTGCATCGTGGTGCTGTTGTCCCAGATGACCAGGTCGTGCGGGCGCCACGCATGAGAGTACATGAAGCGCGGCTGGGTGGCGTGTTCGGTCAGATCACGCAGAAACGAGCGCGCCTCGGGAACCGTCCATCCCTCGATCTCGCCGGCATGCGACGACAGAAACAACGATTTCCGGCCAGTCCGCGGATGCGTGCGGACCAGGCGTTGCCGCACGGGGCGGAAACTCTCGATTTCCTGGGGCGTCAGGTCGGTGAAGCCGATAGCCTCCCGCGAAAACAGGAGCGAGTGGCGGCAGACCAGATCCTCGACCTCGGCCTTGGTCCGGGCATCCAACGCGTCATAGGCCGCGCGCATATCGGCGAAATCGGTATTGCCACCCCAGGATGGCAGGACGCGGCCGGACAGCAGGGAATAGCTGGCCGGGATGGGCCGGAAGGAACTGTCAGAATGCCACAACCGGTCGCCCAGCTTGAAGAACCAGATGCGGTCCTGGTCGGAGATGATGCGACCGTCCCGATCCAGGTTGGAAAAATCCGAAATGCCAGCCTGGAGGCGCGAGTCCACCCGTGCCCGGATATGACCGCCAGCGGGATAGCTTTCCAGCGGCCCCAACTGGCGGGTGAAATCAATCTGCTGCTGGTCGGTGATGTCCTGGCCGGGAAAGACCAGAACCGCGTGCCGGTCCATCGCATCCTGGATCGCCGCGATATCCGTCGGCGCCAACGGGTGGGCCAGATCGACCCCGGTGGCCTCGGCGGCGAATACAGGATGCAGGGGACGGAGTGACAATGCCATGACGTGGACTTCCCAAACGTCTTCACTCTATCCGCCGGGCGGCGGCCGGTCGAGCGTTGTGCGGCGCCGGTTCGATCGCCCGCGCGGCCATGCCTGGAAAGGCTGAGCGTTCAGGTGGGACCGCGATCGAGCAGGTCGAGCACCGCGGCGGCGGCGGCCTCTGACGGCCGGCCGGCCGGTGCCCGCAACATATCGAGCGGTGCCTTGAAGGACTCGCGTTGGGCCGCCGCGACGGCCGGGTCTGTCAGCAAGGGGCGGAGTTCGGCGGCCAGGCGATCGGGGTTGCAATCGGCCTGGATCAACTCCGGCACCACGGCCCGATCCATCAACAGGTTCAGCAGCGAGGCGTATTTCACCTTCACCACCCGGCGGACGATCGCCGCGGTCAGCGGATTGACCCGATAGGTGACCACCATCGGCACGCCGGCCAGAGCCAGCTCCAGGGTCGAGGTCCCGGACTTCGTCAACGCGGCGGAGGAGGCGGCAAACGCATCGAACTTGTCCTGTGCCCCATCGATCAGCACTGGCCGGATCGGCCAGGTCACGGTGCCCGCCCGAACAGCCTCGGCCACCGGTCCGGCGAGCGGTACGACCGGCGTGATCTGCATGCCCGGAGCCATCATCCCTTGCGGCATCCCCAGGCGTTGCAGGGTTTCACCCAGGATTGGCAGCAGGCGAGAGACCTCGGTACGGCGACTGCCCGGCATCACGGTCAGGATGCGGGCGTCATCGGCGATCCCATACCGTGACCGGAAGCGGGCGGCATTGCCCTGGTCGGCACCGCTCTCCAGCACGGGATGGCCGACGAAGGTCGCGGGCAGGTTGTGACGGGCGAAGAACGCCGGCTCGAACGGCAGCAGACACAGCAGCCGATCCCACAACCCGGGAAAATGCTTCACCCGGCGCTCTTTCCAGGCCCAGACCTGGGGGGCGACGTAATGCACGCGGGGGATGCCGGTCGGCGCGATGGCCCGCAGGACGCGCAGGGTAAACCCGGGCGAGTCGATGGTCACCACCACATCGGGCCGGCGCACCTGGATATCGGCCGCCGTTTGATGCAGGCGGGCCCGGATCTGGCGGATGCGCGGCAGGACCTCCAGGATGCCCATCAGAGCCAGTTCACGCATTGGGAACAGGCTGGTCAGGCCCTGACTCGCCATGGCATCCCCGCCGATCCCGGCCACGTCGATATCCGGGCGCTGGGCGCGCAGGGCGGCGATCAGCCTGGCGCCAAGGACGTCGCCGCTCTGTTCGCCGGCGATGAGGTAGATCAGGGACATGGCGGCATCCTACCCGGAGGGGCGTGCGATGACACCGGGGGCGATGAAAACCCGGGTCGCCGCTTTGGGTGCCATTCCCGCTTCGGCCTGTGTCATAAGCCACTTCCATGGAACGACATGAACATCCCGAACCGGCTTCCCCCAGCGGCGGCTCCCACGGACACAAGCCCGAGCAAGGGCACGGTCACGCCCATGGCCAAGGGCATGATCACGGGCATTCGCATGGGCATTCGCATGGGCATTCGCATATGGGTGGGCATCACCACGGACCGGCCACGCCGGATCGCGCCTTTGCGATCGCCTCGGCCGTCAACATGGGTTTCGTCCTGGCCGAGATCGGGTTCGGGATTGCCGCCAACTCGGTGGCCCTGATCGCCGACGCGATCCACAATCTGGGCGACGTGCTGTCCCTGCTGCTGGGTTGGGGGGCGGTCTGGCTGTCGCGCCGCCCGCCGAATGAGCGGCGGACCTATGGCTGGGGCCGCAGTTCGATCATGGCGTCGCTGCTGAACGCGATGCTGCTGCTGATCAGCGTGGGGGCGATCTCGGTGGAGGCGATCCAGCGTCTGCTGGCGCCGCAGCCGTCGGCGACCCTTACGGTGATGCTGGTCGCCGCGGCCGGGATCGTCGTGAACGGTGGGACGGCCCTGCTGTTTATGCGGGGAGGCAAGAGCGATCTGAACATGCGCGCCCAATTCCTGCATCTGGGCGCCGATGCCGCCGTGTCGTTTGGCGTTGTGCTGGCGGCGGCCGTGATCAGCATGACCGGCCTGTTGTGGATCGATCCTCTGGCCAGCCTGGTGGTGGCAGCGGTGATCACGATCGGTACCTGGGGCCTGCTGCGGGAGTCGATCGATCTGGCGATGGACGTGGTGCCGAATGCGGTGCCGCATGAGGCAGTGCGCTCGTGGTTGGCGGCGATGCCCGGCGTGATCGAAGTTCACGACTTGCATATCTGGGGACTGAGTACGACGGAAACCGCTCTGACCGCGCATCTGGTGTATGCGGGAGAGGGCAGCGACAGCCGTCTGCACGACCTGACCTGCGCGCTGCGCGACCGGTTCGGCATCGGCCATGTGACTGTGCAAATCGAGAGCATCACCGATGCCGAATTGTGCCGGCAGCGTCCGGATGATGTTGTGTGAGGCGCAGGTTTTAAGTGATTGGGGGGATGCGTTCGCGTGCTCTGGACCGGCACGACGGTCGGCTTCGATTGGACAAGGGAGGCTACCAATGGGTAGACTGACCCGGAAATCGTCCAAAGGGGAGATCGGATGAGCGTGGTTTGGACCGATACGGTCAAAGAAATCGCTGGCACAAAAATGCATGTGTCGCGCGCGGGCAGCGGCCGCACCGTCCTGGTGCTGCACCATGACATCGGCACCGTGGACCGGCTGCCGTTCTACGATGCCTTGGCGGAAAAATACGACGTGCTCGTCCCGCATCATCCGGGCTGGGGGAAATCGGAGCGGCCGCAATGGCTGCGCCATCCGCGTGATATCGCCGCCATGCATACATGGCTGCTCACCGAGATGGGTGCCAAGGACGTGTCGCTGGTCGGCCTCGGTTTCGGCGGCTGGATCGCGGCCGAGATGGCCAGCCAATCACCCACCACCTTCCATCGTCTGGTGCTGGTCGGCGCGATGGGCATCAAGCCGCCGGAAGGTGACATCGCCGATCAGGCGATCGTTTCCTACATCGACTATCCGCGGTCCGGCTTCCACAACCAGGACAATTTCGCGGCGGTCTACGGCGATATCTCCATCGACCAGTTGGAACAGTGGGACATCTGCCGGGAAATGAGCTTCCGGACCGCCTGGAAGCCCTACATGTACAGCCAGACCCTGCCGCATCTGCTGGGCGGCGTGCGGACCCCAGCCCTGGTGATCTGGGGCGATGACGATCGGATCGTGCCGATCAGTGCCGGCAAGGCTTATGTCAGCGCGCTGCGGAACGCGACGATGACGACGGTGGCTCAATGTGGCCATTTCGCCGAGATGGAGAAGCCGGCCGAGGTCGCCAAGCTGGTCACGGACTTCATCTCCGCATGATGGCACAGGACAACCCGAGGAAGGGAGCAAGCCTATGCATATGATGTATTTCACCGAACAGCCGATGTCCGCGTACGACGAGCAGGCCGGGCTGGCTTATGGTGCGACGGCGCTGAACTTCTCGAACAGCTATTTCGACCCCAATGAAGGCAGCCGCCTGTACAACGAGTATCTGGAAGACTACCTGCTGGCCGAGGAATACGGCGCCGACGGCATCATGCTGAACGAGCATCACAATGCGCCGTTCTGCATGCAGGCGAAGACCAACGTCTTCGCGGCGATCCTGGCCGCGACCACCAAGCGGGTGAAGATCGTCATCCTGGGCAATCCTCTGCCGCTTTGCGACAACCCGATCCGCATGGCCGAGGAACTGGCCATGATCGACATGATCTCCAAGGGCCGCCTGGTCCCAGGCTTCGTGCGCGGCGGCGGGCAGGAGCAGTTGGCGTCCGGCGTGAACCCGGCCTACAACCGCGAACGCTTCATCGAGGCACATGACCTGATCCAGAAAATCTGGAGCGAGCCGGGGCCGTTCCGCTGGGAAGGCACGCATTACCAGCACCGGGTGGTGAACCCCTGGGCGGTGCCGATGCAGAAGCCCTACCCGCGCGTGTGGGTGCCGGGCGTGCTCTCGAAGGAGACGATCGTCTGGACCGCGCAACAGCGCTATCCGTATATCGCGCTGAACACCTCGATCGACCACACCCGCGAGATCTGGAAGCAGTATTCCGACACCGCGGCGGAAAACGGCTATACCGCCGGGCCGGAGAATTTCGGCTACCTGATCCGCGTCCATGTCCAGGACACCGAGGAAAAGGCGCTCCAGAACGCGCGCCAGTTCATGTGGATGCAGGGTGAGTTCACCGGTCTGGCGCATCCTGTGTGGGCCAATCCGTCGGGCTATTTCTCGCCGTCCGGGCGGCGCAACTTCGTGCAGTTCGCAACCGGTCGGGCAGTCAACCCGCGCGGCGCCCCGACCTTCGAGGAGCAGTTGGCGAGCACCATGATCATCGCCGGCACCCCGGCCCAGGTGATCGAGAAGCTGAAATACGTCGTCGAGAACACCCGCCCGGGCATCATGGGCATCTGGGCGAACGACGGCAATGTCAGCCGCGAAGACCGCCAACGCTGCATCAAACTGCTCTGCGGGGAGGTGATGCCGGCGATCAAGGAGTTCGGCGCGAAGCTGGGCCTGAAGGATCCGTTCGAGGCGAATGCGCCGGTGCATCTGCGGTATTCGACCGATCTGAAGGCTCCGGTGAAGGCAGCCGCGGAGTAGGTTTGGGCGATCCGGCCTCCACGAGGAGGCCGGGTTCGTGAAGGGCGGGGCTTCGCCCCGGACCCCGACCAGGGGCTTTGCCCCTGGACCCCACCAAGGGCGACGGCCCTTGGAACCGGAACGTTGTCGTTTGAATCCCCGGGGCCTACACGGACCACGATAGGTCCGTGTAGGCCCCGGGGATTCAAACGACAAAAGAATCGCATTCCAAAGGCCGTCGCCTTTGGCGGGGCCCGGGCCGAGCCCCGGGCGGGGTCCGGGGGGGGAGCCCCCCCCTCCCCCCCC
>Ga0082335_1006336_pt1 | contig 15355 bp, 15 predicted proteins | sample Subgrocontami58m_FD_72375 | JGI IMG/M metagenome (GOLD analysis project Ga0082335, IMG submission 72375) | Subsurface groundwater microbial communities from S. Glens Falls, New York, USA - GMW37 contaminated, 5.8 m (SPADES assembly) (version 2) ...
TTATGCACGCCGCCAGCGTTTGTCCTGAGCCAGGATCAAACTCTCCGACAAAAAGAGAGACCATCCTCTCGGACGGTCACATCTGCTTCGAGTTCGATCGATAAATCGACGAGTCCGCGCTGATATGCGTTCCTGCCACTCTTCAACTGTTAAAGATCGTGCCCCCTGACCTCCCCACGCGGAATCGGCCTCGGGCGCTCTGCGGACGGTCATCATGGCACGCCGTAGCACCCCCCGTCAAACGCCACTATTTTTGGCCGTTCGCGCGGGTCAGCGCGGGCAGCCGAGGAGCCCCGGGGATCTGGCGCCGGCCGAGGGTACGGCGGGTCACGTCGCGCGGTAGAGCGCAACCGTGACGTTGTCGCTGCCGCCGCGAGCGTTCGCCAGCGCGACGAGCTCGCGCGCCGTCTTCTCAAGGTCCTTCCCTACCGCGGCGGCCATCTCGCGGTCCTCGACGAGCCCGTGAAGGCCGTCGCTGCACAGGAGCAGGACGTCGTCGCGCGCGAGCGAAGCCTCCGCGATCTCGGGGTTCGCGTCCCCGTCGGCCATTCCGACCGCGCGGGTGATGCGGCTGCGCAGCGGATGGTCGCGCGCCTCGGAGGCGAGGATCAGGCCGGCGCGCACCTGCTCCGCCACGAAGGAGTGGTCCGCGGTGAGCTGCTCGATCGCGCGCCCGCGGATCCGGTAGGCGCGCGAGTCGCCGGCGTGCGCGAGCGTCACCATCTTGCCGGCGACGACCGCGGCGACGACCGTCGTGCCCACCGCCGCACCCTCGAGCTCCCTGCGCGCGTACTCGCGCAGCTCCGCGTTCGATTCGGCGATGGCCGCGCGCAGGCGCTCCGCGATCGGCGTCCCGTCGGCACGCGCGAGCGCCGCCGTCAGCTTGTCGACGGTGGTCGAGCTGGCGTGCTCGCCACGTGCCGAGCCGCCGACGCCGTCGCAGACGATGAGCGCGACGTCGAAGCCCCAGCCGGACTCACCGGCGATCGCCGCCCCGGCATCCTCGTTGTGGTCGCGTTTCCGGCCGACGTCGGTGAGGACGGTCCAGCGCGGCCCGGACGTCCGGCGCCGGCTCCAGGGCCACATCGAACGCTAGAGCCGCTCGTAGCCGAGCGTGACTTCGCCGAGCGTGATCGTCTCACCGCCGCGGAGCGCGCAGTCCCCGCTCGTGACCTTCCCGTTCACCTTCGTCCCGTTCGTGCTCCCGAGGTCGCGGATCGCGAAGCCGTCGCCGTGCGGGACGAGCTTCGCGTGGTGTCCGGAGACGCTCGGGTCGGGGACGATGATGTCGGCAGACGACGAGCGACCGATCTCGTACTCGCGCGGCAGGAGCTCCCAGGGGCCGCCCGAGCCTCCGCTCTTGCGGGCGAGGCGCGCCTTCGGCTTCGGCGGCACCACGAGCTGCCGCGTGCGCTCCAGCTCCTCGGGCGGCGCCGGCCTCTGCGCGGCGACCATCCGGGTCGCCGCGTCGAACGGGTACGGCGCAGACGATGGCGCCGCGGCGGTGGGCGGCGGCGCGGACGGCGGCACGGGAGCAGCGGGCAGCGAACTGGACGGTGGCGCCGTGGCGGCGGGCGGCGGAGTGGACGGTGACGCCGTCGGCGGGACGAACGGCGCCGCGGCGGCGGGCGGCGGGATGACGATGCCCATCTGCGTCGACGCATCGGGCGGCGGCTCGCCCTGGATGGAGATGCCCATCATCGTGCGGTCGGGGCTCGACTGCGAGAGCTGCGGGGCGACCGGGGCTGCCTTCTTGCGCCTGAAGAGGAAGTCGAGGAGTCCCATCCCGCTACTTCTTCGCCGCGCGCTTGAGGCCGGAGAGCGCGAGCAGCTCCACGTCGGCCGCGGCCACGGCGGCGGAGCACTCCGCGCAGTGCTCGCCGTCCTTTGCCGGGCGCCCGCAGCGGAAGCAGGCTTTCGCGGCGCCGAGGTCGAAGGTCATCGTCGCGTGGCTGAGGCTCGCGCCGCAGCTCGCGCAGCTCGCCATGTCCGCGCTCACCGGCTCGTTGCACTTCGGGCAGCGCAGGCTCGAGCTCGCGACCGCGATGCCCTGGATGCGCAACCGCACGTCGCCAAAGGCGACGACGTCGCCCTCGCTGAGCGGGTAGTCGGTCTCGGCCGCGAGCGGCTGGCCGTTGAGGAAGGTCTTGTTCGAGGAGCCGGTGTCGCGGACGGCGTAGCCGGCGGCGGTCCTGCGGATCTCGGCGTGCCGCCGCGAGGACTTGCGATTCGTGTCGAGCGAGGAGAGGTCGATCGTCGGCGTCCAGCCCGACGCGCGGTCGGTCCGCCCGATCGTCGTCGTCTCCGCGCCGAGCGGTATGGTCATGCCGTTGTCTGCCACGAGCTGCGCCTTCGTGTCGCTCATAGTCGCACCCCTTTCGGTCCCGCCACCGCCATCACCTCACGACCCGCCCGGGACGCAGAAGGACGGATCGTCCGAGAACCCAACGTAGAGGAGCACGGACCAGGGCCCCGGAGCACGACCCGCACCCACCCCGTTCGCTACGGGCCTGTACAGCTGGTAGTCGGCCCGATCGATCACGATCACCCCATCACCAAGTGGCGTGGAGTACGCGCGGCGACTGCCCGAGGGAAACCAGGCGATCGGCGTGACGTAGCGGACGCGAGGCTCAGTGTCGTAGGTGAGGGTGTCCACCTGGCCTGGCCGAGGCTGGCCCGCGATGCTGTAGCCGGCGACGACCTCCGGCGGTGGCTTCCCGCCACCGGTGAACTCGAAGAAGGCGTCGTAGCAGCGCCTGCTCTGCGCCGGCGACGACGTACTGGACCCCCCGCCGCCTGTAGCAGTGCCTTGCTTCTCGATCCTGGCGACCCCCTCCGCGGTGATCGTGAACGAGTCGGGGAAGCGGAATCCGGCGATCGTCGCGCGGACGGGCGAGGGATAGCGGTAGCTCACCGTCGCGACCACGAACTGGCCCGGCTGCCCGATGCCGTCGGCGGAGATCGGGACGTCGGCGGACGACGTCGCGTTCGCGGCCTGTCCCGTCCCCCCCGTGGGCACATCGTGCAGCGCGTAGCGCACGTCGCCCGCCGCGAGGGGCGGCCGGAGCGGTCCGGCCATCCGAACCGCCTCCGCGCCGGCGCGCGCCTGCTGGAGCGTCTGCGCGTACGTCGCGGCGGCGGCCTGCGCCGCACTGGCCACGGTCTGGCGCGCGTTCAGGACGAGACCGAACTGGATCATGCCGAAGATGAGCAGGAGCAGGAGCGGCAGCACGAGCGCGAACTCGACGAGGGCTTGACCCTCATCGCGTCCGACCGCGCTGCGCTGCGCTGCGACGCGCCTGCTCATCGAGGGACGAAACCCGGATCCGACGTGAGAACGAACTCGTCCATGACGAAAGCGGCGCTCGACTGCGCAACCTTCGTGATCCTCACCTCGGTCCGACCCTCGCCCAGCCGGAAGCGTCCGACCGGGTACCACTTCCACCCGACGTTCTTCCCCTCGTCCGTCCAGAGCGCCGCCTGACCGTTGATCGCGACGGTGACGCTGCGGGCGCCCGGCGGGTGCCGGCCATCGTCGGAGGCCCGGACCCACAGATAGCGGTCGCCCGCGGTGGCCACGTCGAGCGTGTACGTTGCCGTCGCACCGCCGTCACCGAGGTAGAGGTCCCCTTGGCACCGCGCGCCGGATGCCACGGTCGATCCGGCCGCGGTGTAGCGGCCCTGCCCGGTCAGCTTCGCGATCTCGCCGGGGACGGTGATGGCTCCGCCCACGACGGACGGCTTCCCGCAGGTCTCCCCCGCTGCCGCCGGCACGGCCGTGGGGGAGACCGCCTCGCCGAGGCCGGACGGCGCCTTCGGCTGCCCTGCCGCGGCCGGACCCACGTCGGCGCGCTTGGCCTCGCCATCCGCGGACTGGCCGAGCTGAGCCGCAGCGGTCGCGCTGATCGTGAACGTGATGCGCTGGATCGAGGAGACGAAGGTCTTCCCGACCTGCACCGTGGCCTTGAAGGGCGCGCCCTGCGCCGGCGGCGTGAGGTTCACCGCCGCCCCCAAGAATCCCTCGGGGAGATTCCGCGCAAGCGAGGCGCTCGTCATGCCTGTCGCCTGCGCGGGGGTCGGGATCTGCGCGGAGGCGTCGCCGGCCATCGACACCACCGCCTCGGCCGCGAACTGCGCCGCGTTCCGCAGGCGCTGGTGCTCCACGAGCAACCGCCCGCCGTCGATGACGAGCAGCAGCAGCACCAAGAAGAGCGGGAGCGACACGGCGAAGAGTGCGATGGCCTGGCCGCCCTCGTCGCGGCGCACTCCGGTCACGGCGTGCCGCTCGCGGCACGCTCGACCCGGGCCGTGGCGGAGGTGCCGATCGGGATCGAGGCCGGCAGCCGGAAGCCAAACACCGATGCCTGGATCGGGTTGGGGTACTGGTAGATGAGCTCGATCGTGATCCAGTCGCCCCGCTGGAACCGCTCCGGGCCCATGAGCGCAAGCCCGCCGCCCGATGTGCCCCCTTTGGGGCCGCCGTTCGCGTCGGTCAACGAGCTGGTCATCGACGCCCGGGTGTTGAAGCTCGCGAGCTGCCGTCCGGCGAGCCGGACCGCCTCGCGCGAGACGTCCGGGTCAGCCGTGAGCGCGAACGTCCGGGCGCCCTGGCGCGCCACACCCTCGAGCTGCTGGCGCGCGTTCAGCGCGAATCCGACCTGCATCATCCCGAGCAGGAAGATGGCGATGAGCGGGAGGATGAGCGCGAACTCGACCACGGCCTGTCCTCGCTCGCGCCGGAGCCAGCGCTTCACCTGATCAGCCGCCTCCGGCCACGAAGCTGAGGATCGCGGGTGCGAGGAACACGAGCATGAGCGCGGGCAGGAAGAACAGCACGAGCGGGATCATCATCTTGAGCGGTGCGCGCTGCGCGGACGCCTGCACGCGCAGCCGGCGCCGGCTCCGCATCTCCGTCACCTGGGTCCGCAGCCCGGCGGAGAGGCTCACCCCGAGCCGCCGGCTCTGCTGGATGAGCGAGAGCAGGTCGCCGAGGTCGCCCGACTCCGTCCGCTCGTCGAGGCGCTGGAGCGCGTTCGCGAGCGAGAAGCCCGCGTCGAGCTCGGCAATGACGTCGTCGAAGGTCTCGCGGAGCGGCCCGCGCAGCTTCGGCACGAGCCGCTTGAGCGCCCCCTCGAGGTCCATGCCCGACTCGAGCGCGAGAACGAGCGAATCGACCATGTCGGGAAGCGCCTTGTTGAGGGCGTTCACGCGCGCGGAGATGAGCGAGCCGACCCAGAGGTCCGGCAGCCGGTAGCCGCCGAACGCGCCGGCGGCGCCGAAGAGCAGGACCACCGGCAGGTCCGAGCCGGTGAAGAACAGCGCGACGAGGAGCCCGACGAGGATCGCCGCGAGGATCTTGAACCGCACGAGCTCCTCGGCGGTGAACCCGTAGGGCGAGCCCGCGGCGGCGAGCTTCGCCTCGGTCGCGACGAGGTCAGCCTCGCCGAGAAGCCGCTTCGGCGCGGGCGGGAGGAGCGCGCGCACGAGGGAGCCCTCCTGCCGCTTCGCGCGGCGCTTCCGCTCGGCGCGATCCTCGCCGCGCAGGAGATCGCCCGCGGAGAGATCGGCGGGAGCGGTACGCAGGATGCCGTACGCACCGACGAGGCAGAAGACCGCGAGCGCGCAGGCCGCCGCGATGGCGTATTCCACCGCTACACCTCCACCGCGGCCGCGCGCGATGCGGTGAGGTAGCCGATGAGCTCGAGCACTCCGACGGTGACGAGCACGATGCGGCCGAGGAGCGTGTTGAAGAGCGTGTTGCCCCAGGCGGGGTTGATGAAAGAGATGAGCAGCAGCCCGACAGGCGCGAGCGCGGTGACGAGGTACGTCGACATGCGGCCTTGCGCGGTGAGCGCCTTCACCTCGCCCTCGAGCCGCGAGCGGTTGCGGATCGTCGTCGCGATCCCGCCCAGCATCTCGGCCAGGTTGCCGCCGACCCGGTGTGCGAGCTGGATCGCGTCCACGACGAGCTCGAGGTCCCCGCCCGGGAGGCGTTCGAGGAGCGTCCCGGTCACGCCCTCCACCGTTGCGCCGAGGCCGAGCGCCTGGTGCATTCGCTTGAACTCCTCGCCCGCGGCGCCCTTCGTCTGCTCCGAGATGAGCTGGAACGCCTGCGCCTCGCTCTGCCCCGCGCGGAGCGCGTTCGCCATGAGGTCGAGCACCGCGGGTAGCTGGGTCTCGAACTCCTTGGCATGGCGTCCGGCACGCCGCTTCACGAGAACGTACGGAACAATCGCCGCGACGATCGCGACGATCGGGTTCAGGAGCAGCCAGAGGACGATGAGGAGGCCGAGCGAGATGAGGATGAGCGTCGAGCTGCGCATGGTCATCCCGCCCCGACGCAGGTCGACCTCGAGGGCCCGCGCGATCGCGGTGCGCTCGAGGGCGGGGCGCCAACCACCGCCTTCGCGCGGCGCGCCGCTCGCCATGAGCAGGTCGACCGCGGTGACCGGCGCGGGAGCGTGGGTGTAGACGTAGCCGCCGACCATCGCGGCGACCGCGGCGAGCGCGAACATGGCGGCGAAGACCTCAGGCGACATGGCGTTCCCCTCTCACGGCGGCGGGATATCAACGGAGTAGCTGGGCGGCGCCGCGGGCTGAGCCGGCGGCGGAGGCGCGACTATTGGCGGCGGAGGCACGACCGGCGGCGGCGGCGGCACGACTACTGGCGGCGGAGGTGCGCAGGGCGGTTGCGCGTCCGCGGTGACCGGTGTCGCGGCGGCCGCATGGCTCCTGTCACCCTGGAACGAGAGGGTGAACGACCTTCCGGTCCGGCCGGAGAAGCTCACCGAGCCGTCGGTGGCGGTACGGGCGCTGTTCGGCAGGCCGCCGCCGATGATCGTGACGATGCCGTCCGCGACCGGCCTGTTGTCCTGGTCGAGCAGCACGCCGCGCACGGTGACCGTGCCGACCGGCACGCCCGCGGCGCTGCAGGCGGACTGGACGAGCGCGCCGGTGACCAAGTGCGCGGTCCTGCCGCGCCATTCGAAGGGCACGGGCGCGCTGGCGGCGGAGATGTTCCCCGCTCCGTCGCGCGCCCTGACCTGGACGGTGTGCTGCCCGAAAGAGCGTGCGAGCGGAGCCGGCCCGTAGGTCATCGTCCACGCGGGCTGCGCTGTCTGGGAGCTGCCGCTCAGAAAGTACCCGGCGCCGTCGACGCTCACGTCCAACTGCACGACGCCGGAGCCGCCCAGGTTGTCCGTCGATGACGCCTGGAGCGTGAAGAGGTTCGCCGTGTTCACCGGCGGCGTGACGGTAACAACGGGCACGCTCGGCGGGGTGGTGTCATTCGGCACGACTACGAGCGTCCCGGTCAGTCGCGCCGGCGCGTACCAGGTATCGCCCGCGAATGCGACGGAGGTGGGCAGCGTCCCCGGCCCGGTCCGGACGGTCGCGGTGCTAGAGACCGACGCGCTCCCGCTGAACGTCTGCGACCCCAGGCTGAACGTGAGCGGCGATCCCGCGAGCGGTCCCGAGCCGGGCTGCTGGAACAAGCTCGCCGGCGCGGTCCAGGTGAGATCGGCCCTCGTGCTCACGGAAGATCCGAGGCGCGCGGGGACGGGACTCCAGACCCAGCCCGAGAGGGCGGTGGTCGCCGCGGGTTGCGTGAACCCGACCCTCGCGGAGTCCGACACGCGTCCCAAGGGGTCGCGGGCACGCACCTGGAACGTGTAGCTGCCGGGCACGAGAGCGAGCCGCAGCAGGTTGCTGGACGTTGGCACGAAGTAGGAGCCGCCGTAGCCGCCACCGTTGAGGTTGTAGTCCCAGGAGAGCGACCCGCTCGCCGGCGCGGTCCATGAGAGCTCGGTGACGCCTGGCGCGAGGAAGCGCGCGGCGAGGGCCGTCGGTGGTGGTGGCGGCGGATCCGCCGGCAGGACCGTGCGCGTGAACGTGACTCGCTCGTCCGCGAACAGCACGCCGGACGCATCGCCCGACGCATCACCCGCGAACTCCAACGAGCCGCCATAGACGCCCGGATAAGCGCCCGACCCGCCACCCGGGGTGAAGCCGGAGAAGGTCGCGCTGCCCACGCCGTCGGTCCGCGCTGTGGCCTGCGCGTAGCCGACGGTCAGCCGGACCTCGCGGTTCGCCAGCGGACGGCCATAGTAGGAGAGCCTCGCGGTAGGCGCGTACTGCGTGCCGACGCGCAGGGGGTCGGGCAGGCTGTCCAGCGTCAGGCTCGGCCTGGCGTCTGACGGTATGGGGTTGCTCAGTACGACGCGGCCCTCGGTGACAGCGTCCGTCACGACGACGCGGGGCGTGCCCAACCACACGCGCGCTGCCGTGCAATCCGAAGATCTCAATGGTCGCTTGAACGAGCGCGCCCGCAGGTCAGACTCGTAGTAGAACCGCGTGACCACCGGGACCACATTGATAACCCCGGGTCTCACGCCGAGCGAGCGCCACGTGGTGACGAGGACGCAGGACCGCTCGGCGCTCGCGGGCTGCGCCGGGACGAGCGGGACCGTCAGGAGCGCGAGGGCGAGCGCGACGGCGACGCGGTCACGGAGCCGCAAGGACCGACTCATCGAAGGGGACGTTCATCGCCTTGATCTTCGCGAGGCACCGCGGCTGGTAGCCGGTGGCGACGAACTCGCCGATGACCTTCCCGTCCGCGCCGGCGCCGCGCTGATCGAAGCGGAAGACGTCCTTCATCTCGACCTCGTTGTCCACCAGGTCGAGGACCTCGGTGATCGCGGTGATCTTCCGCGAGCCGTCCAGGAGCCGGCTCTGCTGGACGATGAGGTTGATCGCACCGGAGATCTGGCGGCGCACCGCGGGGAGCGGCAGCTCGATGCCGCTCATGAGGACCATCGTCTCGATGCGCGCGATCGCGTCGGCGGGCGTGTTCGCGTGCGCGGTGGTGAGCGACCCATCGTGGCCGGTGTTCATCGCCTGGAGCATGTCGAGCGTCTCGCCCGAGCGGCACTCGCCGACGATGATCCGGTCGGGGCGCATGCGGAGCGCGTTCTTCACGAGGTCGCGGATCGTGTAGCCGCCGCGGCCCTCGATGTTCGGCGGCTTTGATTCGAGGTTGACCATGTTGGGGTGGTGGAGCTGCAGCTCGGCGGAATCCTCGACCGTGACGATGCGCTCGTCGCTGGGGATCTCGTAGGAGAGCGCGTTCAGCGTGCTCGTCTTGCCGGACCCGGTGCCGCCCGAGATGAAGATGTTCAGCTTGCCCTTCACCGCGGCGCGCAGGAAGTCGGCCATTGCCGGCGCGAGCGTGCCGAACTTCACGAGATCCTCGAGGTGGAAGGCCACCTTCGCGAACTTCCGGATCGACAGGGACGGCCCCGAGACCGCGAGCGGGCGGATGATCGCGTTCACGCGCGAGCCGTCGGGGAGCCGCGCGTCGACGAGCGGCGACGACTCGTCGATGCGCCGGCCGATGGGTCCGACGATACGGTCGATGATGTCCCGCACGTGGTCCTCGTTGCGGAACGAGACCGCCGCCTTCTCCACCTTGCCCTTGCGCTCGACGAAGATCCGGTCGGGTCCGTTCACCATGATCTCGGTCACCGTCTCGTCGCGCAGCAGGGGCTCGAGCGGGCCGAAGCCTAGGACGGTGTTGACCACGGAGTCCACGAGGTCGTTCTGCGCGCTGGGGGTGAGGATCCGTTTCGACTCGCGCACCATGCGGCGCACTTCGTTCGCGAGGGTCTTGCGCTTCTCCTCGGTCGTGCCGGCGCCGGCGAGCAGGTCCCCCAGCTCCGCCAGCACGCGCTCATGGAGCTGGTCGTGGAGGGTCTGCAGGTCGGCCGAGCGGATCACTTCTCTTCGCTCATTGGCCTATCTCTTCGGCTTGGCGAGCGGCTTCATCGGGTGGAGCTTGTACGCGGTGAGGTAGGCGGCCTTGCCGTAGGGCCCCGAGAGGTCGAGCACCGGGGCGATGCGCCGGTTGTGGAACTTCCCGACCTCCGCCGACGCCGGGAGCACGCTCCAGGCGGGCTCGCCGAGGAAGTCTTCGATCTGCTGGAGATTCAGCTCGCCGCCCTCGTTCGCGCGATTGAGCACGACCTTCACCGACGCCGCATCGTCCCTCGCGGTACGCACGCGCTGGAGGAGCGCCTTCGTCCGCTTCAGCGTGGGGACGTCGGGGGTTGCGACGATGAGCACGCGGTCCGCGGCGCCCAGCGCCGCGAACGTCGCCTCGTCGTAGGTCGAGGGGAGGTCGAGGACCACGATGTCCTTCGTGTCGGCAAGGCCGCCGAGCAGCTGGATCACGGCGTCGGCGCTCACGCTCACCGGCTCGCTGTCGCGTGACGCGACGATCACCTTGAGCCCGCTGGCGTGCGGCGCCTCGGCCTGAGCGAGGATCTCCGGGGACGCGGGCTCGCCCGCCATCTCAGCGAGCGTCGGCAAGAGGTCGGCGACCGATGCGCCGGCATCCGCTGGGAGCTCGAGGAGCTGGTCCGTGATCGTACGTCCGAGGTTGAGGTCGAGGAGCGCGGTCTTCCCCTGCGAGTAGTGCGCGAGCGCCATCGCGACGTTCGTCGCGACGGTCGTCGTGCCGGTACCGCCGCGCGCGCCGATCACCGCGATGGTCTTCGCCCGGCGTTCGCCGGCCGGACTCATTTCGGCGGGGCCTGGGACGAGCGGACCGTGATGATGAGCGGCGCGCCCTGGTTCGAGAAGAAGAGGTACCGGTCGAGCTGCTCAACGGTCACCGCGACGTCGAAGCCGTTCGGCGCGGCGGCGTCGCCGTTGTAGGCGAGGATCTCGACGTCCTCGAGCACGAGCTGGAGCGAGGGCTGGTTCGGACCGACGCCGCCCGCCCAGAGGTCGATGTGGTCATGCGGGCGGACCGCCGGGGGCGCTGCGACGAGGCGGTTGAGCGGTAGGTTAAGGCCACCGACGACGTCCGCAGTCGCCGTCCCGCTCTTCGTCTTCAGCGGGACGAGCGGCGCGATGGAGTTGGCCGACTCCGCCGGCAGCAGATCGCCGGCGAGGATCGGCTCGCCCTTCTTGATGGTGCGGACCGCGACGCCCTTCACGGCTTCGCCCGGAGGAAGGTACACGACCTTGTAGAGCTCCGGCGGCACCGACATCGCGGCCGACTGCGCCATCGCGGGGGTGACCAGGGTGCCCACCGGGATGTCGTCGCTCGCGACCGCGACCGGCTGCTTCGGCGGATTCGCGCTCAACGCCGCGCTCGAGACGTAGCTTTGGGAGAGGAAGAAGGCGACGAGGGCAAGGATGACCGCGCCCCCGAGAAGGACGATGCCAGTCCGGCGTGTGGCCATATGCACTTCCCCACAGAGGCCCCGAGGGCCGTGTACCAGGCGCTATCCTGCGCTCAAACCCGGGACCTGTCCAGGCAAGGCGACCAAGAGAGCCCGGGACGGAGAGGCTGCACTGACGCTCCAGCCCGGTATGACGGTCGGCCGCTATCAGGTCCTCGCTCAGCTCGGCCAGGGCGGGATGGCGACCGTCTACAAGGCCTTCCAGCCATCTCTCGACCGCACCGTCGCACTCAAGGTGATGCGCGCCGGTCTCGCCGAAGACCGTGAGTTCAAGGAGCGCTTCGCGCGCGAGGCGAAGGCGATCGCGCGGCTCGAGCACCCAAACATCGTGCAGGTCTACGACTACGACGAGATCGACGGCCGCGCCTTCATGGCGATGGCATTCATCGAGGGCGGCACGCTCAAAGAGAAGCTCGACGAGCTTGCGAAGGCCGGCGAGCGGCTCCCCCAGCGCGAGATCGCCCGCATCATCAGCCAGGTCGCCGATGGGCTCGCCTACGCGCACGGCCTCGGGATCGTCCACCGCGACGTGAAGTCGTCGAACGTGATGCTGACCCGCGACGGCCGCGCGGTGGTGAGCGACTTCGGCATCGCGAAGATCCTCTCCGGCACGCAGTACACGCAGGCCGGCGTCGGGATCGGCACGCCCGAGTACATGAGCCCCGAACAGGCCCAGGGCAAGACGATCGACGCCCGGTCCGATCAGTACGCGCTCGGCGTCATGACCTACGAGATGCTCGTCGGGAAGCTCCCGTACACCGCGGACACGCCGCTCGCGGTCGTGCTCATGCACGTGCGCGACCCGCTGCCGCTCCCGTCGAAGGTCGATCCCGGCGTGGGTCAGGCGACCGAGCGCGTCGTACTGAAGGCGCTCGCGAAGGATCCCGCGGAGCGCTACGCCTCCGTGACGGATTTCGCGGCCGCGCTCCAGCGCGCGATCAACGAGGACGCCGGCGGGACCCAGCGCACCGTGATGGTGAGCGGCGCCGGCGCCACCGCCGCGACCGTGATGGTCCCGGCCGGCATGGCGGCCGGCGCGGCGCCGGCCGCGCTACCGCTCGTTCGGCGCGTGCCCGGTGGACGCGTCGGTATCGGCGCGATCGCCATTGTGGGCTTCCTCGTGATCTTCACGGCCCTCGCGCAGGCGGGGATCTGCCCACCGCAAGGCCCCTGGCCGCAGCCGCCAGGCTGTCCGGCCTCCCGGCCGGCGGCCGCCAACGCGCCGGCACCGACGGGCGCGCCGACGGCCACGACCGCGCCAGCACCGACGAAGGCGCCAGCCAGCGGTGGACCCGCGAAGGGCGGACTCCTCACGCAGCTCGATCCGGCGAACCCAACCGGCTCCGGGTTCACGGTGAATCCACAGAACGCCGCGCAGGACCGTGCCTCAGCCGTCAGCGGCACGCTTCAGCTCAACGTGTCCGGAGGCAGCAGCATCGGGATCGCGCTCTACAACCCTCAGCTGCAGGACCTCGTCATCGAGGCAACACTCCGCTACGTGAGCGGCCAGGGCGGCTACCTGCTCTCGGCCCGCGCGGTGCAGACCGGCGGCCAGGTCGGCGCTTCGGTCCTCGATGCGGCAATCGGCACGCTCGCCATCCAGCGCGGCGCCGGCGGGCCGCAGCCGCAGTATCTCGCCGGCCCCCAGATCGGCGCAGTGCCCGGCGGCGCGGGCAAGGATCAGCAGGTGACCTTCTCCGTCGTCGGCCGCGACCTCGTGGCCTACGTGGCGGGCACCGAGGTGCTCCGCGCCCAGGACCCCACGCCGACCGCGGGAGCGATCGTGATCGGGGTGACCGCGGACCAGGGCGGCCCGGGCGTCGTCCTCCAAATCGTCTCGCTCAAGGTCTACCGGGCACCGTAGCGGTCGCGGTCACCTCAAGAGGGCTGCGACCCGCGCGACGTCGGCGCTCGTCGGCTCCGCGGACGCGAACGCTCAGAGGATGGCCCGGCGCCCCTCCAGGGCCCGGCTCACGGTGACCTCGTCGGCGTACTCGAGGTCGCCGCCCATCGGCAGCCCGCGCGCGAGGCGGGTCACCGAGACGCCCACACCCGCGACGAGCTGCGCGACGTACATCGCAGTCGCCTCGCCCTCGAGGCTCGGGTTGGTCGCGAGGATGAGCTCGCCCACCCCACCCGCGCGGACCCGCTGGGCGAGCTGAGCGATCTTCAGATCGTCCGGGCGGACGCCGTTCACCGGCGAGATCGCGCCGTGGAGGACGTGGTAGACGCCCTGGAACTGGCCAGTCCGCTCGATCGCGAGGACGTCAAGCGGCTCCTCGACGACGCAGATCACGGTGTGGTCGCGGTCGTCGGAGGCGCAGACGTCGCAGGGATCGGCCTCCGCGATGTTGAAGCACGTCGAGCAGTAGCGGAGGTCGGTCTTCACCGCGCGCACCGCCGCCGCGAGCGACTCGGCGTCGGCCTCACGCGCCCGGAGGATGTGGTACGCGAGGCGCTGCGCCGTCTTCGGGCCGATCCCCGGGAGCTTCGACAGCTCGTCGATGAGCCGCGCGAGCGGGCGTGCGAGAGCCGTCGCCACGCCCGCTAGAAGCCCGGGAGCTTGAGCCCGCCGGTGACGGGGCTCATCCGGTCGGCGGCGAGCTGCTTCGACCGCTCCAGCGCGTCGGCCAGCGCGGCCCGGACGAGATCCTGAAGCGTCTCGACGTCCTCGGGATCGACCGCCTCCTTCTGGATCCGTACGTCGCGCACGTCCTGCGTACCGGTGAGGATCACGACGACCGCGCCGCCGCCGGCGCTGCCCTCGACGGTCGCCTCGGCGAGCTCCGTCTGTGCCTTCTCCATCTTCGCCTGCATCTCGCGAGCCATCCGCTGGAGCGCGCCCAGGTCCTTCATTCCATCCCTCTTCGACTCATTGTCTCGCGAGGACGTGTCGAGCGGCGAGCGTGCCCGCGTCGTCTCATTCGACCTCCAAGATGCGGTCGGGCCGCCTGAACGTCTCGAGCGCGGCACGGAGCATCGGATCCTCGAGCGCGGGCGTCGCGCCGGCGGGCGCCTGCTGCTTCACGCAGCGCACGCGCACGCTCGCGCCCACGAGCGCGGAGAGCTGCTCCTCGAGTTCCGACCGGCGCTTGTCCTGCCAGAGCAGGCGCGCGAACTCGTCGGCGAAGCCGATGACGACGACCGTGCCCTCCATGGCGAGCGGCTCCGCGTCGGCGAGCTGGGCGGCTTTGCCGACCGAGAGCTCCTTCGTCCGCGCGACGAGCGTGGACCAGGCGTGCCGCACGCGATCAAAGGTCACGAGCGTCTGCGGGACGCCGGCGCCGCCGGCCGGCGCACGCTCCGCCACCGGCCCGCCCACCGCGGTGCGGCGTGCGGCGAGATCGACGAGACCGGCGGGCCGTGCCGCGGCTCCGGGCCCCGGTCGTGGCGCAGGACGGGCGCCCGCTCGCTGTGCCGGTCCGCCGGCTCCACCCGATCGTGATACGGGCCCGCTGCCGGCGCGCTCCGCGGAGGTCGCGGCGGCGGATGCCCGCGCACCCGGGTCGGGGGCGGGCGCGGCGGCGGCGGTGAGCTCGAGGATCGCGATCTCGAGCGGGAGCGGTGTGCCGTCGCCCTGGCGAAGGTACTGCTCGGTCTCGATGAGACGCCTCGCGATCCGCGCAAGCTTCTCGAGCGAGAACTTCGGCGCCTGCTCCGCGATCCTCGCGGCGACGTCCTCGGAGGCGCCCTCCGGCACGCCGCCGGTCGCGCGGGCCAGGACGAGCGCCCGGACGTGGTCGATCGCGCGGCGCACGAACAGCCGGAGGTCGCGGCCGTCGTCCACGAGCGAGCCGACCAGCGTCACGGCCTTCCCGGCGTCGTCGGCGGCGAGCGCGTCGAAGAGCGACGCGGTGTCCTCCCAGTCAGACGCGCCCAGGAGGTCCTCGACGTCCACGGCGCCGATCGTGCCGCCGGTGAAGGCGGCGAGCTGGTCGAGCGTGCTCTCGGCGTCGCGGAGCCCCCCCTGCGCGTGCCGCGCGATCGCCTCGAGCGCGGCGGGCTCGACCGTCCACTTCTCGTGCTTGGCGATCGCGGCGAGCTGCTGCACGACGCCCTTGTGTGGGATCCGGCGCAGGTCGAAGCGCTGCGTCCGTGAGACGATCGTG